>WPCK01034103.1_pt1 | contig 14034 bp, 11 predicted proteins | sample 5399851 | NCBI WGS metagenome assembly WPCK01 (sample SAMN12869471, study PRJNA574797) | sludge metagenome | isolation source: wastewater treatment of pH11 | place: China:Beijing | collected 2019-05-20
AGGCCGACCGGCCGTCGCGCCCGATGGCGCGCCCCCGCGGAGCGAGCCGCGCAGCGGCGACAGCGTGAGCGGGATGAACCAGCCGAATATCTGCTGCGTCGGCGATGACGACCAGTCGATCTATGGCTGGCGCGGCGCCGAGGTCGACAACATACTGCGCTTCGACAAGGATTTTCCCGGCGCCGCCATCATCCGGCTGGAGCGCAACTACCGCTCCACCAGCCATATCCTGGCCACCGCGTCGCACCTCATTGCCCACAATGAGGGCCGCCTCGGCAAGACCCTGTTCACCGAGGCCTCCGATCCGGACGACCCGCGCGTCAAGGTGCACGCCGCCTGGGACTCAGAAGAAGAGGCCCGCGCCATCGGCGACGAGATCGAGGCGCTGCAGGGCCGCCGCCATGCGCTGAACGCCATGGCGATCCTGGTGCGCGCCTCGTTCCAGATGCGCGAGTTCGAGGAGCGCTTCGTCACCCTCGGCCTGCCCTACCGCGTCATCGGCGGCCCGCGCTTCTACGAGCGCGCCGAGATCCGCGATGCGCTGGCCTATTTCCGCGTCGTCGCCCAGCCGGCCGACGATCTCGCCTTCGAGCGCATCGTCAACGTGCCGAAGCGCGGCCTCGGCGATGCCGCCATCCGCCAGATCCATGATGCCGCCCGCGCCTCGGGCCGCCCCATGCTCGCCGCCGCCGCCGATCTCGCCGAGAGCGACGAGATGAAGCCGAAGCCGCGCGCCGCCCTGCGCGAGGTGGTGGCCAATTTCGCCCGCTGGCGCGATGCGCTGGAAACCAGGCCGCATGTCGAGCTCGCCGAGACCATCCTGGAGGAAAGCGGCTACACCGCCATGTGGAAGGCCGACCGTTCGGCCGATGCGCCGGGCCGGCTCGACAACCTCAAGGAGCTGGTGCGCGCGCTCGGCGAGTATGAATCGCTGCGCGCCTTTCTCGAGCATGTCGCCCTCGTCATGGACACGCAGAACGATGGCGGCGAGGATGCCGTCTCCATCATGACGCTGCATTCGGCCAAGGGGCTGGAGTTCGAGACCGTGTTCCTGCCCGGCTGGGAGGAAGGCCTGTTTCCCCACCAGCGCGCGCTCGACGAGGGCGGCCGCTCGGGGCTGGAGGAGGAGCGCCGCCTCGCCTATGTCGGCCTCACCCGCGCCAAGCGCAATCTGCACCTGTGGTTTGCCTCAAACCGCCGCATCCATGGGCTCTGGCAGTCCACCATCCCGTCGCGCTTCGTCGACGAGCTGCCCGAGGCGCATGTCGAGGTGGTGGAGGCCGGCGGCAATTATGGCGGCTACGGCATCGGCCGGCAGAACCCCTATGGCGCCTCGCGCTTCGACCAGTCGGCCGATGCCTTTCGCGGCTCCTATTCCTCGCCCGGCTGGGCGCGCGCAAAGGCCAACCGCACCGAGGCGACGCAGAAGAACTGGGGCACCCGCTCCGGCCACGCGGTCGAGCGCATCGGCTATGGCGAGACGGATTCGGGCTTCGGCGCCGGCCGCGGCTCGGTCAAGGGCCGCACGATCGACGGCGAACTGGTGGCGAAATCCGTCTCCGACACCCCGTCCCGCTTTGCCGTCGGCGACCGCGTCTTCCACCAGAAATTCGGCAATGGCGACGTCACCGCCATCGAGGGTAACAAGCTGACCATTTCCTTCGACCGCGCGGGGGAGAAAAGAGTGTTGGAAGGATTTGTGGAGAGGGTGTAACTTACGCGGGTAACGCAAAAGGTCGAACACGTATGATTAGCGAACTGTATTCTGAGCTACGTAAATTGTTCGCCGAAAAAAGAACCCTCGTCGGCGGCGATGAAGACGCCAGCACTTTTCGAGAACTTGCAAGTGCGCAAAGGGAAAATTATCAACGATTACATTCTACGTTTTCGAATATTGACTACAACGGCGGAAGCGTTGATGTTCGCCAAATAGTAGATCCTTTTTTCGGAGCTATCATCAGCTCACTGGCAAATAACACTCCACAACCAGGCAAGTACGGGAAAGAAACTATATTATATGCGCGCGCGCCGGTTATCCGCGATTCAGAGATAAGCAAATTCATCGATTTTGTTATTGAAAAGTTGAAACCGCAGACTCAATCGGATGCCATTGATCTGGCATGGTCAGTCGTCGCCGCAATAATAGTCGAGTTGGATCATAGCATTATTTTTAACGCTCCTAATATTAATTCAAGTATTTATCTTATCGCGAACAAATATATTTTCTTATACATTTATGAAAAAAATAAGACAATTATAGAGACCGAATCGATCAATAATTTTCAATCTCAATTGGAAAAAACTAGTGAACAATATAAGTCAGTAAAAAATATAATACAAGAATTGAATGCGAATGTAGAAAATTTACGTGCTAAAAGCGAAAATTCTATAACAGACATACTTAATAAATTGAATGATAGTCATAGTTTGATAGAAAATTCGAAGCAGCGCATTGTTGATTTTGAAAATTCTACAATCGAGTCGCTTAGGCTGAATAAGGCACGTATACTATGGCACAATCGTCACAAATCGGCGATGATTGGATTTTGGATCTCATCGCTAATTATTCTTATCACTTTAATATGCGTTCCATTATTTCTTATATATGAATATAATTTTGTTATAAAATATATTTCTGGAATAATTAATGTTTTACCGATTGATCAACATGCTAATAATAGCAGTATGTCGATGAATGATAGCACTGAGTGGACGGCAATAATATCATTGACATCAAGAATATTTCTGATTTCTTTTCCGTTATTGATGTATATCTGGTTCATTCGAATTGTAGTTAAATTTTTCATGCGTTCGGTTACTGTGATGGACGACTCCCGGCAAAGAGAAGTTATGCTGGACACATTTCTCAATCTTATCGAGATCGGCCGCGCTGAGGACAAGGATCGCCTCTTGATATTGGAAGCAATATTCCGCCCCCTACCCGGGCACGGTTCTGATGGAATGGAGCCTCCGAATATTGTTGATTTCATAAATGCAAGAAGCAGTTAGTCGGTTACAATATCCTCTATCCAGTTTCCCGCGTGCCTGAGAATTCCAACGCTTCCGGACCCTCTCCCCGTTGCGGGAGAGAAAGAAATTTCAGCAACTTGGCATAGCCAAGTGCCAGAAATCGCAAGAGAGGGGAAAATACGCGCTGCCTCCCTCCTCTCCCCGCCGGGGAGAGGGAAACGAAGGCCCGGCGAGCGGAACGCGCGCCGTTGGCCGAAGTCGGGTGAGGGGAGACCTCCACCGCCTTCGCCCCCTCATCCGTCTTGTCGCTTCGCGCCGATCCACCTTCTCCCGCGTCGGGAGAAAGGAAGGCTCCGTGGCTGCCGCCGCGCCTATCTCCCCCCATGCGGCGGGGTAAGGAGCGGTGACCGCGCCGGCCCCCTCCTCACCCCGCCACCCATTCTATCCACACCTTGGCCACCGCCCCTATCCTCGTCGTCAGTTTCTCCCGCAGGGAGCATGCTGCGGTACCGGCTGCATCATGCGGGGGGAACCGGCTCCCGCTTCAACCGGACCCGGACCGGGGCGGCGGGGCGGTGACCATCGGCGCCGGACCCCGCGCCGTGTGAATAAGCTCGGCCGCGCGGTCATGCGGCGGTTCGGGCGAAAGGGCCGGCTGAAACAGGCCGGTCAGACGCGGGGACGCGGCCGGATGGCGGCAACGCCTCCTTTTCGTCCTTCTCCCCTCCTTGGAGAAGGGGCCTGAGCGCAAGCGACGGCGGACGAGGAGGCGTTTCCGCCTGCGTCGGGTCGAAGTCCGTGGCAACACGGAAGGCTCCGCCGGCGCGGGAAGGTTTTTGCCTTCCGCATCCGGTCGCAGCGCGGCAAACCGCAGCGAAGCCGGACGGGGTGAGAAGCGCTGGCCGAAGGCCACGAAAAGCCAACGATTTGGCTTTTCGAGCGACAAACGCCCGGAGCGCAAGCGAAGGGCCGGGGAAGGCGCGAGCCACAGTCAACTACCCAGAGAGGTTCGGGCCACGGTCCCGTCTTCCCTGACCCCTCAACGGCCAGACGGGAAACCGGGCGTGGCGGGGGAGATACATGGGTAATCGACCCCCCTCTGTTCTGCTCACCATGAGGGCCTCCGCGCCCGCACCCCACAAAATCCCGCCCGCGGCGGCGCGCCGCAGCCCCCCTCCCGACCCTTCACTTTGGACGAATGACAGCCGGTCATGGTGAGTGAGATGCCATTAAATTGCTGGAATCAAAGCAAAACCCCGGAAAACAGGACACAATCGCGCCACAATCCGTCCCATCGGCGGCCGCAATCGGCGACGAGGAATCCGCCCGTCGGCCGGGCCAATCCGGCCGGCGCCGCGGTCAACCCCGCGGCCATGCCAAGCCTCCCAAGCCATATGTGAAGGGAATGAAGACCATGAAGAAACTGCTCCTCGCCGCCGCCCTCGTCGCCGCACCGGTCGCCGCTTTCGCCGCCGCCGATTTCGCCGCCGCCGATGCCGACAAGTCCGGCGCCGTGTCGATGGAAGAGGCCAAGGCCGTTCTGCCGGACCTGACCGAGGAGGCCTTCAAGGCCGCCGACAAGGACGGTTCGGGCGACCTGAACGCCGAGGAATTCGCCGCGATCGCCGGCTGATGACCTCCTGGCGGGTCCCGGAAACGGGGCCCGCCTCACCCGTAGCGGGCAACGAAATTTCTGAGGATCGACGCCGAAGCCGCCGGGTCGCCTTCGCTCGTTGCCGCCGCGATGCGCGCCGCATCCTCCGGCGGGAAATAGCCCTTGTCGCGGTAGATGCGGATTCTCAGCGCAAAGACCTCGCCGTCGGCTTCGGGATGGAACTGCGTCGCATAGACGTTCTCGCCGTAACGGATCATCTGGAACGGGCAGTCGGCCGATGACGCCAGATGCACCGCGCCCTCGGGCAGCGCCTGCACCGCCTCCTTGTGGCCGACCCAGGCATCGAATTCGTCGGGCAGCCCGGCAAGCAGCGGATCCGCCCGGCCCGCCGCCGTCAGCCGCGCCTTCGTCACCGATACCGGCTCCGAAAAGCGCTCCTTCGCCACTGCCGCGCCGAGGTGATGCGCCAGGATGCCGATGCCGTAGCAGCAGCCGAGGAACGGGATGTCGCGCGCCGTGATCTCCGGCATCAGACCCATCACCTCCGCCTCGATCTGCTTTTCCATCGGCGATTTCAGGTGCTCCGGATCGGAGACGCAGCCCGGTCCCCCGCCGACGATGATGCCGGCATAGGCGTCGAGGTCGAGATCGGCCGGCAGCGTCTCGCGCTCCAGGCGGATGCGGTGGACCCGCGTTTCGTCCAGCCCGCCCTTGGCGAGGAAGGCCTCGAACTCGTTGTCGGAGGCTTCCGCCTCCGGGCGCAATTGCAGGATGAGGAACGGTTTCATGGCGCGGTTGTGGTAATCGGCCCTGGCACTTTTGCCAAGCCGCCGGCTCGACAGCGCCGCGCCGCCATGCTTGAACGCGCTCCCGCCTGAGGACCCGACCCATGCCGCAAATCCGGCTTTTCTGCCGCGCGTCAGCCAAGGAGGCCGAGCGCCTCTTCCGCCTCGCGGAGGCGCTGTTCGAGGAGGACGGCTTTCCCGTCGCCACCCTCGAGATCGACGAGAATGCCGATCTCCACGAGCTGTCGATCTATGTCGACGAGGCCGAGATCGAAGACGCGGATCGCCGCTTCGCGGAAGGCATACCCGGTGCCCCGGTGCTGGCGCGCGAGGCGCTGCCGGAGACCGATTGGGTCGCGCATGTGCTTGAAGGGCTGACGCCCGTCGCCGCCGGCCGCTTCCTCGTCCACGGCTCGCATGACCGCGCCACGCCGGCGAAAGGCCGCATCCGCATCGAGATCGAGGCCGGCCTTGCCTTCGGCACCGGCCATCATGGCACCACGGCCGGCTGCCTGGAGGTGCTTTCGGGCATCCTGGCGGCGGGGAAGCCCCGCCGCGTGCTCGACCTCGGCACCGGCTCGGGTGTGCTCGCCATCGCCGTGGCGAAACTCGCGCGCATTCCGGTGCTGGCCACCGACATCGATCCGGTCGCCACCAAGGTCGCCCGCGCCAACGCGAAGCTGAACGAGGTCGCTGGCCTTGTCGCCTGCGTCACCGCGCCCGGCCTGTCGAATCCCGTCTTTGCCGAACGCGGCCGCTTCGACCTGATCGTCGCCAACATCCTGGCGCGGCCGCTGATGCGCCTTGCCCCGGCGATGGGCCGCATCGTAGCTCCGGGGGGAACGCTTGTGCTTTCGGGCATCCTGGCGAGCCAGCGCCGCCAGGTCATCGCCGCCTATGCGTCGCAGCGCTTCCGCCATGTCCGCACGATCTGGCGCGGGGGCTGGGTAACGCTGTTGCTCCGGCGCTGAGCGTCAGTCCTTCAGCGGCTTGTCCAGCATCGCCATGTAGGGCTCGATCAGATGACGGGCCTGGCGCCGGCGCGCCTCGACGGCGCGCGCGAACATACGGCTGAAGAAACCGGGGCGATTGGTCTCGAGCATCGGAAAATCCTATCTCCGATTACTCCTCCCAACCATAGGCTAGCGGTTTTGCGGCGCCGCACAATTGCTGGCGGCGCATGGCTGCGCCGCGTCGCGCGCATGTCTGGAGAGACGCCAGACACGCCACCGGCGACGCATTGCGCTCCCCGAAACGCTTCGCTACGGTCGCGCGATTTCGCGGAAACCCGTTCATGTACCAGAGCTTCGACGCCCTTTCCGACCCAAGCCACGGCGCGGCACGCGTGGCCGCCCTGCGCGAGAAAATGGCAAGCCTCGGCATTGACGGCTTTCTCGTGCCGCGCGCCGATGAGCACCAGGGCGAATACGTCGCCGCCGGTTCGGAGCGACTGCGTTGGCTCACCGGCTTTTCCGGTTCCGCCGGCATGGCCTTGGTACTCGCCAACAGGGCACTGATCTTCGTCGACGGTCGTTACACCCTCCAGGTGCGCGACCAGACCGATCCGGCCGTGTTTTCCTACGAAGACCTCATCGCCAGCCGGCCGGCGAAATGGCTGGAAGCCAACGGCGCCGGCCTGCGCATCGGCTTCGATCCGTGGCTGCATACGATCGGCGAGGCCAAAAACCTGCGCAGCGCGATGGAGGCCGTCGGTGGCAGCCTGGTCGCGCTCGCCGCCAATCCGGTGGATGCCGTCTGGAACGACCGCCCTGCCCCGCCGACAGCGCCGGTCGTCATCCACGAACTGCGCTACGCCGGCAAGCTGCCGCGCGAGAAGCTGCGCGACATGGCGGCCGCGCTCGCCGCCGCCAAATGCGACCATACGGTTCTCACCGACCCCTCGTCGCTTGCCTGGGCCTTCAACATCCGCGGCAACGATGTGCCGCACACGCCGCTGGCGCTCGGCTTCGCCATTGTCTCGGCCGTCGGCGAGCCGCGCCTTTACCTCGACGAACGCAAGCTCGACATCGAGGCCAGGGCCTATCTGACGCAATTGTGCACGCTGCGCGCGCCGGCATTGCTCGCCCAGGATGTCGGCGAGATGGCGCATGGCGGCGCCCGCTTCGGACTCGATCCGGGCCTCGCCGCCGAAAGGGTCAAGGCCCTCATCGAGGAAGCCGGCGGCAAGGTCGTGGAACTCGCCGATCCGGCGCGCCTGCCGCGCGCCATGAAGAACCCCGTCGAGATCGAGGGCGCCCGCGCCGCTCATCGCCGCGACGGCGCAGCGCTCTGCGATTTCCTTGCCTGGTTCGCCCGGCAATCTCCCGGCGGCGTCGACGAGATCGGCGCGGCGACAATGCTCGAGGCCTGCCGCACCGCGACGGGCGAACGGCTCGGCCATCCCCTGCTCGACATCTCGTTCGACACGATCTCGGGCGCGGGACCGAATGGCGCCATCATGCACTACCGGGTCTCGCAGGCGACCAATCGCCCCATCGGCGACGGCGAACTATTCCTTGTCGATTCCGGCGCACAGTACCGGGACGGCACCACGGACGTCACCCGCACCGTGATTTTCGGCGAGCCGACGGCGCAGATGCGCCGCCGCTTCACGCTGGTGCTGAAAGGCCTGATCGCCATATCGCTCGCCCGTTTCCCGGAGGGGACCCGCGGCATGGACATCGACGCCTTCGCCCGGCGCGCGCTGTGGAGCGACGGCCTCGATTTCGCCCACGGCACCGGCCACGGCGTCGGCTCCTACCTCTCGGTCCACGAGGGGCCGCAACGCATCGCCAGAACCGGCGCACAAGCCTTGAAGGAAGGCATGATCCTGTCCAACGAGCCCGGCTACTACAAGCCCGGCGCCTACGGCATCCGCCTCGAGAACCTTATCGTCGTCACGCCGCCAACGCCGGTCGAGAACGGCGAGATCGCCATGCACGGCTTCGAGACGCTGACCCTTGCGCCCTTCGACCAGCGCGTGATCGACACGTCGCTGTTCGCGCGCGAGGAGATCGCCTGGCTCGACGCCTATCATGCCCGCGTGCTGGAAGAGGTCGGGGATCTGGTCAAGCCGGAAACGCGCGCCTGGCTTGAGCAGGCCTGCGCTCCGTTCGAGGCCTATGCCTAAAAACCAGCTTGCCGTCCCGCGACGAGCAGCGCGGCGGCCACAAGAAATGCCGCCAGCATGCCGATCCGGCTGCTGAGAAGCGCCATCGCGGCAAGGCTCGCAATTTCGAGCACGCCGCCCTGCGCCGCCGCAGGCGCCACCAACGTCGTCAGCACGGCCGCGGGAACCGCATTGAGTGCGGCATCGACTCGTGGATGCACGGATTGAAAACGCGACAGCACCGCATGGCCGCCGGCCCGGGTCAGGTAGGTCAGGACCGCGCCGGCCAGGATGATCATCATGGTCGTGCTCACGCGAACGGCCTCCGCGGATCGGGCGCCATGATGGCCGCCAACAGGATGCCTGCCAGCGCGCCGATGGACACGTGCCAGGGCGAGCCGACCACATGCCAGGCGACGATGGAGACGACCGCGCTCACCACGACGATCGGCAGCCACAACGGCCGCTTCTGGAAGCCCATGACCAGCCCAAGGAAGTAGATCGGCAGCAGGAAATCCAGGCCGAGCGCATGAGGATCCTTGATCAGGGCGCCGAACCGGGCGCCAACCCATGCTTCCGACATCCAGAAAACATAGATCGGCGCCGCCATCGCGAAATACCAGGCTGGCGAGACCGTTCTGCCGCTCTCGCCGCGCTTTTCCGCCTCGGCATATTGCGGATCGACGAGGAAAAAGAAGCCGAACCAGCGCAGCAGGGACGGCCAGTCGGCGATCCGCCGGCCTACGGAAGCCGAATACAGCACATGACGGAAATTGACCGCGAAGATCGAAAGCACCACCAGCCAGGGTGCAATCTTCTGGCCGAAGAGCTCGATGCCGACCATCTGGCTGGCGCCGGCATAAACCGTAGCGCTCATCGCCACCGTCTCGCCCGTCGTCAGGCCGTTCTTGACGGCAAGCGCTCCGAACAGCACGCCGAACGGCGCCGACGAGACGACGACGGGCAGCGCGCTCTTGAGACCGTCGAGGACGTCGGATCGCAGGGAGGACATGGCTACGTAGCTAGGTCAGGGTCACTGACCTGTCGAGCAATTTCGCGCGATGGATCCATCAATCTGCTTGATGAATCCCCGCGCCCTTTTCCACGCCCCTGCCCCAATCGAGCAGCGGCTTGGCCTTCACGGTGAAATCGAAAAGATCGTCGGCAAGTCCCGCGGAGGTCACGCGCGCGACCGGGACGTTGAGGTTGACGAAGAAATGCTTGTTGCGCACGGCCTCGGCGAGGTCCGGCTCGCTTACATCGCCATAGCCGCGCGGCGGGCGCTTCAGCCGGTCCTCGTCCGAGATCGCGATGCCGTGCTTTTTCAGCGCCGCGACCATGGCGCGGAAATCGGACGGGCGGGTGACAACAGCGCGGCGCAACGCTTCGAGCAGAGGCGGCTCGGGCATGTACCAGGCAACCCCGGCGAAACAGCCTTCGAGCCCGACCTGCACGTAGAATACGCCGGCCGTGGTCCGCTTTCCCGTGGGCGACAGGATGGCCGAGACATGCAGCTTGTAGGGCCGCTTGTCCTTGGAGAAGCGCACGTCGCGGTGGATGCGGAACAGCGAATCCTTCCTGTTGCCCTGAAGGCCGAGGCCGGCAGCCTGGAAGCGCTCGGACAGATCCTCGACCAGATCGCCCATCGGGTCCTTCAGTTCGCTGTCGAACAGCTTCTGGTTTTCCTTGAACCAGTCGCGGTCCATGTGGAATTCCAGCGCCTTGAGGAAGGGGATCGCCTTCTCGCCGAAGCCCTTGAAGCGTGTCATTGCGTGCCTCCCTTGTTTGCGCGCAGTTCGCCCCGCGCCTTGGCAATCGCCTGCTCGACGCGCTGAGGCTCGACGATGCCATAAAAGCCGTGGTTTTTCGTATGGCTGCCGCGCGAGCGCCGGACATGCTCCCGGCGAAACACCAGGTCGCCGGTCCCGTCGCCATTGTCGCGGCGGGAAATGTCATCGAGGTCATCGAGCGGGAACGATGTCAGCGTGCCGGAGCCGTCGCGCACGATCACACGGCGGTCGCTCAGCGCATAGAGCGTGCGCCGCGCCTTCCATCGCACAAGCAGCGGCGACAGGACCAGCCCGGCGCCGACAACGATGAAGGGGATGCCGAACAGCGGAAAGGCGAAGGCGAAAAAGCCCATGTCGCCGCGCCCACCGCCCGAACGCAGCGGCATCGACGCCATGTAGGTCCAGAACAGGGCGAAGGCCAGGAAGGGAACGCCGAACACGGCCTGCGGGATGGACTGTCGGCTGAACGAGCCGAGATTGGCCGGCCGGTCGGCCCAGAGCAGCTTCTCGCCCGGTTGCATCTCGCGCTGCATGATGGTCGGCGGCGTTTCCGCTGCCGTGTCGACGCGCCGCCCGGTCAGCGGATCGCGCCCGTCGAGATTGCCGTCCCGTCCGAACCGCATCAGCCGCCAACCCTCCTGAACCACTCGTCCTCGTCGATGACCTCGATACCGAGTTCGGTCGCCGTCTTGAGCTTGGAACCGGCCCCAGGCCCGGCGACGACGAGGTCGGTCTTCTTCGACACCGATCCGGCGGTCTTGGCGCCCAGGCGCTCCGCCATCGCCTTTGCCTCGTCGCGGCTCATGCGCTCCAGCGAGCCGGTGAAGACGATGGTCTTGCCGGCGACCGGCGATGAGGCGGCTGGCCTCTCGGCATCGATGATGGTCAGTTCCCTCGCCAGCGCCTCGACAAGGCTGCGGCTATGCGGCTCGGCGAAATAGCGCCCGACAGCATCGACCACGGCGAGTCCGATATCGTCGAGCGCATCCATCTCGTCGCGCGCCGCCTCGTCGCCTTCGCCGATCCTCAGCGCCGCGTCGTGGAAGGCAGGCCACGAGCCATAGGCCCGCGCCAGCGTCTTGGCCGTCTGCTCGCCGACATGGCGGATGCCGAGCGCGTAGATGGCGCGTTCGAGCGCGATGGTCCGCCGCGCCTCGATGGCTGAGAACAGGTTGGCGACCGATTGGGTTCCGTAGCCCTCCTTGTCCTTCAGCTTCTTCAGATTGGCCTCGTCCCGACGCGCCAGCGAGAAAATGTCGGCCGGGCTTTTCACCGGCAGGTCTTCATCGGCGAAGAAGAATTCTACCTGCTTGTCGCCGAATCCTTCGATGTCGAAGGCGCGGCGCGAGACAAAATGCTTCAGGTGCTCGATGCGCTGGTAGGGACAGGCAAATTCGCCCGTACAGCGGCGCACAACGCTTTCCTCGCCCGAGGCGTTCGCCTCCCGCACCACGGGCGTGCGCAGATCGCACGGGCAGATGTGGGGGAATTCGAAGTCGATCGCATCCGCGGGGCGGCGTTCCGCCACGTAGCCGAGGATTTGCGGAATGACGTCGCCGGCGCGTTGCACGATGACCGTGTCGCCGATCTTGACGCCCAGCCGTTCGATCTCCTCGGCGTTGTGCAGCGTCGCATTGGTGACGACGACGCCGCCGACCGTGACCGGATCGAGGCGCGCGACCGGCGTCAGCGCCCCGGTGCGCCCGACCTGGATGTCGATAGCGTTGAGCCGCGTCGTCGCCTTCTCGGCGGGGAACTTGTGGGCGATCGCCCAGCGCGGACTGCGCGCCACGAAGCCGAGGCGGCGCTGAAGCTCGAGATCGTCCACCTTGTAGACGACGCCGTCGATGTCGTAGCCGAGCGACGATCGCTGCAACTCGATGGCGCGATAATGCGCAAGCAATCCCTCGGCCGAGGTAAACCGCGCCATCAGCGGGTTGGTCCGGAAGCCGTAGAGGGCGAAGGCCTCCACCATGCCCATCTGCGTGTCCGCCGGCATCGCCGAGACCTCGCCCCAGGCATAGGCGAAGAATTTCAGCGGGCGAGAAGCAGTGATCGACGGATCGAGCTGGCGCAGCGAACCGGCCGCCGCGTTGCGCGGATTGGCGAAAACCTGCCCCCCCGTCTCGGCCGCCCTGGCGTTCAGCGCGGCGAATTCGGCGTGGCCCATGTAGACCTCGCCGCGGACTTCCAGGACGGACGGTGCATCGCCCTCAAGTCGGCGCGGGATTTCCTTGATCGTCAGCGCGTTGGCTGTGACGTTCTCGCCCGTCTCGCCGTCGCCGCGCGTCGCCGCCGTGACCAGCCGGCCGTTTTCGTAGCGCAGCGACAGCGACAGCCCGTCGATCTTCGGCTCGGCCGTGAAGGCCAGATCTGCCGCTTCGTCGAGCCGCAGGAAGCGGCGCACACGCGCAACGAAATCGGTGACATCTTCGTCGGCGAAAGCATTGTCGAGGGAGAGCATCGGCACGGCGTGCCGCACCTTGCCGAACTTCTCCCGGGCGACGAAGCCGACGCGCCGCGACGGCGAATCCTCCCGTACCAGAGCCGGAAAGCGGGCTTCGATGGCGAGGTTGCGGGCCCGCAGCGCATCGTAATCGGCGTCGGAAATCTCCGGCGCGTCCTCGCCGTGATAGCGCGCGTCGTGATGGGCGATCTCGCGCGCCAGCCGCGCCAGTTCGGCTTCCGCCTCCGCCGCGTCCAGCGCTTCCACCGCTTTCGGTCTTTCCGCCATGCCCGCTCCGCTGTCTGTAGGACCGGACATTAGACAAGCCGCCGCGCCGTTAGAAGAGCCCCGGACAGTCCATCAACCGTCTGCTGACAGCAGCCGCCGCGCCGCCTTTCGCGCTTCTTCCGTCACCGACGCGCCGGCGAGCATGCGGGCGATCTCCTCGGCGCGCGCCTTCTCGTCCATCGCTGCCACGCGCGTCACCACATGGCCGGCTGTCTCCTCGGCCTTGGTGATGAGATAGTGGCTACCCGCGCGTGCCGCGACCTGCGGCGCGTGGGTCACGCAGAGCACCTGCACGCCGGCCGCAAGCCGGGCCAGCCGCTGGCCGATGGCGTCCGATACCGCGCCACCGGCGCCTGAATCGATCTCGTCGAACACCAGCGTCGGCGCCGATCCCTTGTCGGCCAGCGCCACCTTCAGCGCCAGCATGAAACGCGACAGTTCGCCGCCCGACGCCACTTTCATCAGCGGTCCCGGGCGCGAGCCCGGATTGGTCTTCACCCAGAATTCGATCGTATCGATGCCGATGTCCTGCCGGTTTGCGGCATCCGACGTCACGGCGCAGGAGAATTCGGCGCGCTCGAGCTTCAGGGCCGGCAGTTCGGCCATGACCGCGGCAGTGAGTCTTTCGGCCGCCGTCTTGCGCCGCGCTGACAAGCCCGCCGCTGCCGCGTCATAGGTCTCGCGCGCCGCCTTCACCGTCCCTTCCATGCCGGCGAGCCGCTCCTCGCCCGCATCGAGCGCGGCAAGATCGGCGGTCATGCGCTCGCGCAGCGCGCCGAGATCATCGGCGCCGACCGCATGCTTGCGCGCCGCCGCGCGCAACGCGAACAGCCTCTCCTCGGCACGCTCCAGTTCCTTCGGATCGAATTCGGCGGCACGCATGGCAATTTCGACGCCGGCGCGCGCGCCTTCCAGCGCAATCAGTGCCTCGTCGAGCGCCCGCGTCACCTCGACATAGCCGTCGTGATCCTCCGGGCTGATCGGCTCCTCGAACCACAGGATGTCGTGCTCCTCCAGCATGCGGCCGAGCT
>WPCK01192124.1_pt1 | contig 14024 bp, 9 predicted proteins | sample 5399851 | NCBI WGS metagenome assembly WPCK01 (sample SAMN12869471, study PRJNA574797) | sludge metagenome | isolation source: wastewater treatment of pH11 | place: China:Beijing | collected 2019-05-20
GCCTGTATGCCATGTATTCCATAAAACGAGTTTTTCCACACCCGGTAGGCCCCTTAAGGATTACCGGCAGCCGGTTTTTGTAGGCTGCCATAAAGACCTCTACCTCATTTCCCACAGGAACGTAGTAAGGCTCTTTATCAATAAAACATTCTTCCAGAGGAATTTCCCTGAAAAACTGGCATTTATTGTCCATATTTTTCTCCCATCTGAATACAGTTATTTTATTTTTTATTGAATATATTTGCTTTGATGTTTCGAACCACTGATGTCCGCGGTTCAAAACCAAGCCCCTTAAAATCCTTCAAAAACCACAGTATATTTTTCACCTATTTACAATGCACAGAGATAAGCTTATGAAAAAAATTAAGAAATTGAAAGCTGGTTAATTACTGAAATTATTCTTATCAATATCCTGGTTTGCCGATTATTTCTTATACTTAAAGGCAGGTTGCGGTTTCCTCGACACGGTGCAGGGAAGGAATACTGAGAAATACCAGCTTCGGGCCCTGTAATAGATAAAACAGCTAACAAATAACTTCAAAAAACGGACCTGAATGTTTCAGTTTTACTACTTCCTGCGGCGGGGAGAACTTTTCCCCAGAAAACTTTTGCTCAGAAAATATTACCTCAGAAAACTTTTACTCAGAATATTTTACCTCAGAAAACTTTCTCTCAGAAAACTTTCTCTCAGAAATTTTTGCTCTTTATTCGCTGCAGTTGTCAATGTCTACCTTTGTCAATGTCTACCTGGTTGCAACAATTGAAGTTTCACAATAAAAAAGTTTTACAATAAACCTATAACCCATGCAAACAGATATCCTAGTATGGCAGTCCCGAAATACCTGAAACGCTATCTCAGGGTGCAGGGAGATGAAATGCCTGCCCTCTGCCGCATAACAGAGAGAATTTCAGTCGAATTTGATCCTGAAATGGAACTTGAAGAGCTCCGGAGAATCCATGAAGCAAGCATCAGAGAGTACAGGAAACTGCGGGAAAGCCTTGACATAGAAGCTATGGACTCCCTTGTTTATGCAGATAGCCCGGACAGGCTGAGGATGTATACGGAAAGTTTCCTTGAGATCCCTAAAGCCAGCACGTCTTTGCTTGACCTCAAGATCACAATTGTGGGCAGGATGCTCAGGAACTGTTCCTGTTGCGGATGGAACTGCGGGGTCAACAGAGAGGAGGGTGAAAAAGGCTTCTGCAGGCTGACAGATTCTTCTTATTACTCCTCCGAATTCATGCATATGGGAGAAGAGCCCGAACTCGTCCCTTCACACACTATTTTCTTCTCAGGCTGCGTTTTTGCCTGCGTCTACTGCCAGAACTGGGAAATCTCCACATGTCCGAAATGCGGAACAAAGGTTGAGCCCAGGAAGCTTGCAAAACTGATAGACTTAAGGCGTCTCCATGGGGCTAAAAATGTGAATTTCGTAACCCCTACCCCTCACACATACACTATCCTCAAAACCATCAGGGAAACCTCACAAAACAACCCGGTTATCTGGAACTCAAATATGTATCATTCCCCTGAGATTGCAGAAATTCTGGAAGGAGTGGTGGATGTCTACCTCGGGGATTTCAAATACGGAAACAATGACTGTGCCCGTAAATATTCAAAAATAAAGAATTATCTCGAAATCGTCCAGCCGAACTTCAAATTCGCTTACGAAACAGCAGAAGTCCTTCTCAGACACCTCGTCCTCCCGGACAACCTCGAATGCTGCACAAAACCGATCGCAGAATGGGTTGCAAAAAATATCCCTGAGACCAGGTTCAACCTTATGTTCCAGTACATGCCCTGCTACCGTGCAATGGAATACCCGGAAATTGCCCGCCAGCTCACCGCAGAAGAAGAGGAGAAGGCAATTGAGATTGTAAGAGAGGCAGGGATTGAGGATTTACTGGTCTGAGTGGATTTTAAAAAAGGAGAAGTCTAATTTCAACCCATGTTCTGCAGTATTTTTTAGAAAATCGACATTTTCCCTGATTGCGTTTTTGAAACAGATTAAGTAATTTTGACCATTGGTGTAACTTGATGATAATTAATTGATATCATTTTTAGTCTCTAAAGCTCCTATAGTTGCTTTTACCTCATGCATAAATGTCCAATTACATGACGTTAGTTTCAAAATCGATAACAAAAATAATTATGACATCTAAAATTTTACTGCGGAAAGTTGGCTTATACTTGCCATATTCCCTACAGCAAGAGCATACTTTTACATGCCTGACTGAAATTAATGTCTAGGAAAGCCTCATTTTTCTTTTTCTAGCTTACTGAAGTGGATATTAAACTTTGTCCCTCTGTCTCTTTTAAGTTCAATAGAACCTCCAATCTGTTCAACAAAAATGTTTACGAGCTGCAATCCAAGAGAATTACTATTCTGAAGGTTCACTAATTTCGGAATTCCCCGGCCATTGTCTTCTACGGTCAGGATGAACTGTAAATCTTTTCCATTTGAGTAGCTCGGTACAATTCCTGAGTTTCCGGAGTTTTTAAATTCTTTTTCGTAATTCTTCATCCGGGAAAGACTTACTCGAATTTCTCCCCCTTCTCCAGGTAGAAAGGCGTGTTTCAGAGAGTTTGAAACCAGTTCGTTGACAATAATGCCAAGAGGTACTGCGGTATCTGTTGCCATATAAACCTGTTCGAGTTCCAGTCTCAGATTGACCCTTTCAGTTCCTACCCGGTAGGAACCGAAAAGTCCTTCAGTAAGTTTCCGAAGATAGTCTGAAAAATCAATGATATGTGTTTCTCCTATGCAGAGTTTTTGATGGATCAGAGACATTGTAGCTATACGATTCTGACTTTTCCGAAAGACTTCAAGAATTTCCGGATCGGTGGATTTTTCAGCTTCGAGACTTAGCAGGGATGAGATCACCTGAAGGTTATTTTTTATCCTGTGATTAACTTCTTTTATGCGTACATTCTCAATTTTTTCCAGAGAAATTGCTGCCAGTTTACTTACGGTGATATCACGAATAAATCCCTGTACTTCTCCGTGCTTTCCAGAACCCGACGGAGTTTTCTGAATAACCTGCCTGATCCACTTTATATCACCATCTCTGTTCCGTATGCGATACTCGATTTCGGCGGGTGCAACCGGGTTAGACAAAGCTGTTTTTACATTCTTAAAAATTAGAGGTAAGTCTTCAGATACGATTATTTCTAACCATCTTGCTTCTCTGGATAGAAAATCCTTTTTATCATAACCGGTTATGCCTTTCACATCTCCATCAATAAATACCGGTTCAAAGTTCTCATTCGCCCTGAACCCTATAAAGCCTTTTATATTCTGTACGAGTAAACGGCAGTCATTTTCATCATTCAGCAGCGTCCTGCCCGAAAGTTCACTTTCGTTTTCCTCTCTCCATAAAAACGCTGTTTTTTCCCAAGATGTGGATTTTGCTTTTGTTTTCTCTTCTCCTTTATCCATCAAAAACAAAGGAGTCAACAGGATGATTATACTTAATGAATGTCTTGAAACTGTACCAAACATTGTGCCGCAGGACTCTTCTATTACATTCCTCTTTCGATCCAGCACTCTCCCTCCCTCTTCGTATTTTTTTTGACACTTTGTTGGTGTAATTATCATACTATTCTAATACTTATTCTTATAAGTAATTTAGTATTGGTTCGATTTTCATACAATTGTTTATATTATAATCAGTTATATGATTTAGTGATGAAAGAACGGTTCACTATCTCAATGGATAACGATTTAGCATCATGGCTTGATAGATTGTGTGATGAAAAAATATTCAGCAGTAGAAGTCATGGTATTGAGTTTTGCGTTATGCAAATAAAAAAAATGGATATCGAAAAGGTTGTGCTTTTACATTGGGGTAAAGAAGAAGTGGAGCCGGTTTTCTTATCTAAAAAAAATGTTCAAATTCTTTCCAGGATATCTGAAAAATTAAATCTTAGTCTTGAAGATACGCTTGGTGTACTTATATATAAGGAATTGGAAAATTTGAGTAAAAATATTGTGGAATCGGAAAAAGGGGAAGGAACTAAAGAGCAAAAACTTAGAAAAGTTTTTTTTGAATAAAATCTTATTCACATAATTAAATTGGGGGTCGCACCTGTTAGTCCTTTATAGAAGCATAGTTCTTTCTCTACCTGTGTACCACAAGTTTGAGGATGATGTCATTTTAGTTCTCAAGAAATTTATTCCACACTCAAGTTTTTGATTACTTTCATCATGCTTGATTAGTTCTTATATTGCTAGATGTGATTTTATTATCATATAGAGGGGTTAATAATGTTTATAAAAATACATTGTCCGATTTGTGATAGTGATATGTACCATGACATCAGGTTATCTGCTCTGGAATATCTGCATTTCGAGGGAGAAAGGGAGGCTTGCAGGTATGTGATTGAAAATATCGAGATACAGGATTCTTTAACCGAAGAAGAACTCGTAAGAAGTATCCTGAAGAGCCTGCAAAAAGTTATCTATGACGGAATTGAAGTAGAAAACCTGATAGAAGTTTTGGAAGAAAACTACGGAGTTACAGAAAGCTGCTGCATGGGGATTATTGAGAGAATCCAGCTTGAGCTTGGCATGTATTGTCCAGATAGAAAAAGGCTCTATTTCGCTGACCCGGAAGAACCGGGAAGTTACACGAAGAAAAATACTCTCTATTTTTTGTTAGATTCTTGTTCCCAGTTTATCAGGCTATGAATTCATAACTCCTCGTCATCATTACCTTACTGAGTTGTGAATCCAGAACTGTAAAAGACTCACAAAGTAAAATGGATAGAGATTTAGACACAATCTCATATCCGTGCTGGCATAAAAGATTTTGTTTTATCATCCCTAAATCTTTTTTGGATTTGATTTCCTGATTTTATGGCATCCTTTTTTGTATTTTACTTTTAATAGCCAAGGCTCTCACCGGTTGTCTCAGTCACCCGGCCTTCTCAAAATCAAAATGAAAAGCGAAAAACCTTTTTTGTTTTTTCTTGCCTGCTACAACTAAAGAAAATAAAGAGAGGGAATAATTTAAGATAGAAAAGACTACCCGTAAATTTGAAAAGACTATGAAAAAAAGCAAGAGTTAAAAAGATTAGCAGGTATTCCTTAATAGAAAATCTTCAAAGAAAATGACTCAGATAACCGAAATTTTCATTAAAACACTAATTGTGAACAGATCTCAGGCTAAAAAATGAGTGAAAATAACGTTAACCGAACCGCAGTTAAGAAACAGGACATGAAGCTGCAAGCCGGATTTACAGAGGAATAAAAATGATTACAGGTGAACTGAAAAACAAAATCGACCGTATATGGGACACTTTCTGGTCCGGCGGGATAGCAAACCCCCTCGAAGTTATTGAACAAATTACTTACCTGCTGTTTTTACGGAGGCTGGACGACCTCCACACGCTGGAAGAAAACAAGTCAGCCCGCCTCAAACGCACTATAGAGCGCCGCATTTTCCCCGAGGGCAAGGATGAAAGGAACCTCCCCTACGAAGATATGCGCTGGTCCCGTTTCAAAAACTTCACGCCTGCGGAGATGTTTACGGTAGTCAGCGAACACGTTTTTCCTTTCCTGCGAACACTGGGAGGGGACGATTCCACCTATGCAAAACACATGGAAGGTGCCCGCTTCACGATTCCAACGCCTGCTCTCCTTTCAAGGGTCGTGGACCTTCTCGACGACGTACCGATGGAAGACCGAGACACAAAAGGCGACCTCTACGAATATATGCTCGGCAAGATCGCAACTGCCGGCCAGAACGGCCAGTTCAGGACTCCGCGCCACATTATCCAGCTTATGGTGGAACTGACTGCACCGCAGCCGACAGACATCATATGTGATCCCGCATGCGGAACTGCCGGTTTTCTGGTATGCGCCGGCGAACACCTGCGCAAGCACCACCCGAATACCCTGCACGACGAGAAGCTGAAAAAGCATTTCCACGAAAGGATGTTCCACGGGTTTGATTTCGACAACACGATGCTCCGCATAGGCAGCATGAATATGCTCCTGCACGGCGTGGAAAACCCGGACATCAGATACCGTGACTCTCTGGCGCAGGACTACGCGAGCGACGAAGAAGCCTATACGCTTGTGCTTGCAAATCCTCCTTTTGCCGGATCGCTCGACTATGAGAGCACTTCAAAGGAACTCCTGAAGGTTGTCAAGACCAAAAAGACAGAACTGCTTTTCGTTGCCCTTTTTATGCGCCTCCTCAAGCCGGGTGGACGGGCTGCTGTTATCGTTCCTGACGGCGTGCTTTTCGGCTCAAGCAAAGCCCATAAGGAGCTCCGCCGGATGCTTGTTGAGGAGCAGAAGCTTGATGCGGTTGTTTCGCTTCCCGGCGGCGTTTTCAAGCCGTATGCAGGGGTTTCAACTGCCATCCTCCTTTTCACTAAAACAAATTCAGGAGGCACGGACCACGTCTGGTTCTACGATATGCAGGCGGACGGCTGGAGCCTTGACGATAAGCGGAGCCCGCTTTTGAGCGAGGATAAACTGGGTCCTGTTCCGTCAGCAGAGCTTTCTGAGGACGAGCACGCGAAAAATAACCTGCCTGATGTCCTTGCCCGCTGGCAGGAGCGCAATTACGGCGAACTCAAACGTGCCAGGACAGAACAGAGCTTCTGCGTGCCAAAAGCCGACATCGCAGCCCAGGGTTACGACCTTTCCCTGAACCGCTACAAGGAAGTTGTGCATGAGGAAGTGGAATACAGAGCCCCGAAAGAGATACTTGAAAGCCTCGCAAAGCTGGAAGCTGAAATTCAGCAGGGGATGACAGAGTTAGGGGAGATGCTGGAATGAATGGAGTCCAGACAATTTCGCTCGGCGAGATTATGGCGAAGAAATCTGGTTCAGTAGACCCTTCAAAGTTCCCGGGTGAAGTCTTCGACCTTTATAGTATTCCTGCTTTTGATAGTAGACAACCGGAAGTGGTGGCCGGTAAATTAATCGGTTCAACCAAACAAATTGTTGAGCCCGGTGATGTCCTTCTTTCTAAAATAGTTCCACACATTCGCCGCTCATGGGTTGTCGGTGAAAAACAAGGCCGGAGAATAATCGCGTCCGGTGAGTGGATTGTCTTTCGAAGTGAAAAAATATATCCAAATTATCTTCGGCATGTTTTAGTTAGTGATCCTTTCCATTCAAAATTCATGAGCACAGTTTCGGGTGTAGGGGGCTCTTTACTAAGAGCACGCCCAGCGTTTGTAGAGAAGATCAAAATCCCACTTCCCCCTCTGGAGGAACAAAAAAGGATTGCAGATATTCTGGACCGTGCGGAGGCTCTTCGAGCTAAACGTCGAGCCTCTCTTGCTCAGCTTGATGAACTTACTCAAGCTATTTTCATAGATATGTTCGGTGATCCTGTAGCTAATCCTAAAGGATGGCTACACGCCAAGCTTGGAGACGTAATATTCAGTGCCTCGGATGGTCCTCACGTCAGCCCAGAATATACAGAAAATGGAGTACCGTTCCTTTCAACGCGACATGTGCGAGCGGGAGAAATTACTTGGGAGGATTTGAAATTTATTAGTAAAGAGGACGCCGAAATTCAGTGGAGAAAGTGCAAACCTGAAAGAGGTGACATCCTCTACACGAAGGGTGGAACCACAGGACTTGCAGCGACTGTAAAAACTGATCGACTATTCGCCATCTGGGTCCACGTATCACTCTTGAAGCCTGACCCAGAGAAGGTCGATTCTCTATGGTTAGAATCAATGCTCAATAATGAGTTCTGCTACCAACAGTCACAGGTACTGACACATGGAATTGCGAATCGGGATCTGGGCTTGACCAGGATGGTTAAAATCAAAATCTTCCTCCCACCTCTTCACCTCCAAAAAGAATTTTCCCACCGTATTGATACCTTGGAAAGGATGAAAATTGTGCACAAAGCCTCGCTGGCAGAATTGAATGAGCTTTTTGCCTCTCTCCAGTACCGGGCTTTCAGGGGCGAACTGTAAATGAAAGCCACTGAAGCCAAACTTCTTGATTTTCTCAGAAAATCCCCTCAATTTGTAATTCCCATATACCAACGCACTTACTCATGGACTGAAAAAGAGTGTCAGCAGTTATGGGATGATATTCTTCGTACAGGCAGTAATGACGATATCTCAGCTCACTTTGTTGGCTCTATTGTTTACATAGAAAAAGGAATCTATCATGTAACCAATCAGTCTCCTCTGCTCGTAATTGACGGTCAGCAGCGTCTAACCACAGTAACCCTGCTGATAGCTGCCCTTGCCAGAGCTCTGGAAAAATTGGATGAAGAAAGACGTGAACCTCTGGAAGGGTTTTCACCTCGAAAACTGCGCAATTATTATTTACTCAACCCTGAAGAAGAGGGAGAAAAATATTACAAACTTATCCTTTCACAGACTGATAAGGATTCGCTTACCTCTATCGTCTCCAACAGAGAACAGCCAAAAGAGTACTCTCTGCGGATAACAGAAAATTTCAAACTTTTCGAGTCATGGATTGCCGGATGTAAAGAAAATCTAACTTCTCTGTGTAAAGGGCTGGCAAAGCTTATAGTGGTTGATATCGCACTCAATCGCGATCAGGACAACCCGCAGCTTATTTTTGAAAGCATGAACTCAACCGGCAAAGAACTTGGCCAGGCCGATCTAATCCGCAACTACATCCTTATGGGGCTGGAACCGCAATTACAGACAAGGCTTTATGAACAGTTCTGGCGGCCAATGGAAGTGGACTTCGGACAGGAAGCTTACAGTGAGCAGTTTGATGGCTTCATGCGTCATTACCTGACCGTTAAAACTGGAGAGATCCCCAGAATAGGTGAAGTTTATGAAGCTTTTAAGGTTCATGCTAATTCCACAAAAACGGCACAGGCAGGAGTAGAAGCGCTTGTAGCAGACATCCGGACCTTTTCCCGCTACTTCTGCGCTATGGCACTCGGAAAAGAGACAGATCCGGATTTGAAACTTGCTTTCCACGACTTACGCGAGCTTAGAGTAGATGTAGCTTATCCATTCTTGCTCGAACTTTATCACGACTATGCAACCGGAATGCTGTCAAGAGAAGATTTTGTTGCAGCAGTTCGGCTGATCGAATCCTATGTGTTCCGGCGTGCTATCTGTTCTATCCCTACAAACTCGATGAACAAGACCTTTGCAACCTTTTCCAGAGCTCTAAAAAAGGATCGTTATCTCAAAAGCATCCAGGTATACTTTTTTCAATTGCCATCATATCGCCGCTTTCCAAACGATGAAGAGTTCAGGCGTGAATTGAAAATCCGGGACCTCTACAACTTCCGAAGCCGCAGCTATTGGATAAGACGTTTGGAAAACTACGAACGTAAAGAACGTGTGCAGGTAGATGAGTATACTATCGAGCATATAATGCCACAGAATGAGAATCTCTCCACAGACTGGAAAACAGAACTTGGCATAGAGTGGAAACGAATTCATGAAACGTGGCTTCATACTCTTGGCAACCTCACACTCACTGGCTACAACTCAGAATATAGTGACAGGTCTTTCGCAGAGAAACGTGACATGCCTGGCGGTTTTAAGGAAAGCCCGCTCAAACTCAATAAAGGACTTGGTCAGCTCGACCAGTGGAATGAAGAGACAATTAAAGAAAGGGCAAGCAGGCTGGCAGAAACAGCTCTTAATGTATGGGCAATGCCAAAACTGACTACCGATACCCTTGAGGCGTACAGGCCAAAGGCTACAGCATCTGGTTACACAATTGAAGATCATCCATACCTGTTAACGGGAACAGTGCATGAGCTTTTCGAAGCCTTCCGCAAGGAAGTATTAGCTCTTGATCCCTGTGTAACCGAGGAGTTTCTCAAGCTTTATGTCGCCTATAAAGCTGAGACTAACTTTGTGGATGTGATACCACAAGCCAAACGGCTGATCCTGTCGCTCAATCTACCTTTTTCTGCCATAAACGACCCAAAAGGGCTCTGCAAGGACGTTTCCGATGTCGGTTGTTGGGGAAATGGAGACGTAAAAGTCGGCCTCGGATCACTGAATGACCTGCCCTATGTAATAGGTCTGGTGCGGCAATCTTTCGAACACCAGATGGATAACGGAGGATATTAATGACTAATTTTGCCTTTCTCGAAGCCGAATGGCCTTCTCTGTATGAGGCAGCCGAAAAAGCCTCAAATGCAGTCTATCCTGACCCTCGCACTGCCTGTTTTTACGCTCGCAGGGCTCTGGAGCTGGCTGTGCAGTGGATGTACAAGCACGATTATTCCCTGCTTCTGCCGTATCAGGAAAATTTGAGTGCTCTTATCCATGAGCCAACATTCAAGAAGGTTGCGGGAGAGGCAATCTTCAACAAAGCGCGGGTCATTATCCGACTTGGAAACCAGGCTGTTCACAGCAATAGCACAGTCCTGCTGCATGATTCTTTAACAGCCATAAACGAACTTTTTCACATCAGCTACTGGCTTGCCCGCACCTATGCAAGAAAAGAAAAGCCTGAGCCAGGGCTGAGCTTCAACCCTGACGAACTGCCGAAAACAACCGTACCCAGGCAGACAATGGAGCAGCTCCGGAACCTTGAAGCCAGCCTCCGTGAAAAAGACGAAAAACTCTCTGAGCTTCTCTCCGACAAATCCGCACTGGACGAAGAACTCAAACGCCTGCGTGCCGAAGTCGCAAAAGCAAAAGAAGCTTCAGCCCTGCTGACGGACACCCACGATTATTCCGAAGCTGAGACCCGGAAAAGCCTGATTGACCTCCTGCTTAAAGAAGCCGGCTGGCCCCTCGATAAAGCTCAGGACAGGGAATTTGAAGTTTCGGGTATGCCAAACGAAAAAGGGATCGGATTTGTAGACTACGTGCTCTGGGGTGACGACGGCAAACCCCTTGCCCTTGTCGAAGCAAAACGCACCACAAGAGACCCTCGGGTCGGCCAGCAGCAGGCAAAACTCTATGCCGACTGCCTCGAAAACCAGTTCGGGCAAAGGCCTGTGATCTTCTACTCAAACGGGTACGAGACCTGGGTCTGGGATGACTCCATGTATCCTCCAAGGCAGGTCCAGGGCTTCTACAAAAAATCCGAACTGGAACTCCTCATCCAGAGGCGCAAAAGCCGAAGGCCTCTCTCTGAATCTGAGATAAATTCCGCAATCGTCGAACGCTACTACCAGACCAGAGCCATCCGGCGCATAGGGGAAGCTTTTGAAAAGGACAATGACAGGAAAGCCCTCATAGTAATGGCAACAGGCGCAGGCAAGACCCGAACCGTAATCGCGCTCTGCGACCTCCTCATGCGCTGCAACTGGGTAAAACGCGTGCTTTTCCTTGCAGACAGGGTAGCTCTTGTCAACCAGGCTGTAAACGCTTTCAAAAAGCACCTTCCAGACTCCGCCCCTGTGAACCTTGTCACGGAAAAGGACACCGATGGGCGGGTTTTTGTTTCCACCTATCCCACAATGATGAAACAGATAGAAGAAATAAACAGCGGGCAGCGCCGCTTTGGAGTAGGGCACTTCGACATTGTAATTATCGATGAAGCCCACCGCTCCGTTTTCAAAAAATATAAAGCTATTTTCGATTACTTTGATTCTCTGCTTGTTGGCCTTACTGCAACCCCAAAAAACGAAATCGAACGCAACACCTACAGCCTCTTTGACCTCGAGCCCGGTGTCCCCACAGACGCCTACCAGCTCGAAGAAGCCGTAAAAGACGGATTCCTTGTCCCTCCGCAAGCTGTTTCAGTGCCCCTTAAGTTCCAGCGCCAGGGGATCAATTACGACGATCTCTCTGATGAAGATAAGGAACAGTGGGAATCTCTTGACTGGGGGGATGAAGACGGAGAAATCCCCAATAGGGTAGAAGCCGAAGCCGTCAACAAATGGCTGTTTAACAGGGACACCGTGGACAAAGTACTTTCCCACATGATGGAACGTGGCCTGAAAGTCGCTGGCGGCGACCGCCTTGGAAAGACCATCCTCTTTGCCAAAAACCAGGCTCATGCCGAGTACATTGCCGAGCGGTTCAATGCAAATTATCCGCATTTCAAGGGTGAATTCGCCCGTGTAATCACTTTCAAGACCGAATATGCCCAGAGCCTGATAGACAATTTCTCGGTCAAAGAAAAAGCCCCGCATATTGCAATCTCAGTGGACATGCTCGATACCGGGATCGATGTGCCTGAGGTTGTTAACCTGGTATTCTTCAAACTGGTGCGTTCCCGGACAAAGTTCTGGCAGATGGTGGGGCGAGGCACAAGGCTCTGTCCTGACCTTTTCGAACCCGGAAAGGACAAACAGTTCTTTTACCTTTTCGATTACTGCCAGAACCTTGAGTTCTTCAGCCAGAACCCTGAAACCACTGACGGTTCACTGGGAGATTCGCTTGGAACGCGCCTGTTCAAATCACGGCTAGAACTGCTCTCCGAGCTGGACAAAAAACTTAAAGCTAACAGCGATTGTGGCGCCGGTGCAGAAACCCCCGAAATATACGGCGAGCCAGAAACAGAAGTAGAAGTTCGCTTTTTGATTGCCGAAGCGCTTCACAGTGAAATTGCCTCGATGAACCCGGACAACTTTGTCGTGCGCCCAAAAAGGCGTCTTGTCGAGAAATACTCAAAGCCCGAAGCCTGGTTGAAGCTCTCCGGTGAAGACCTCTCCGAACTTTCCCACGAAGTCGCAGGCCTGCCTTCGGAACTGCAGCCTGAAGTAGAAGAGGCAAAGCGTTTTGACCTCCTTGTCCTGAACCTGCAGCTCGCTCTGCTTCGTTCAGAACCTGGTTTTGAGCGCCTGCGTGACAGGGTAAGGGATATTGCAGGTCTTCTGGAAGAAAAATCTGCCATCCCTATGGTACGCGACCAGATGCCTCTGATTCTGGACGTGCAGACCGATGAATGGTGGGAGAATGTTACAACTCCAATGCTGGAAAAACTTAGACGGCGTCTCCGTGACCTGGTAAAACTTATAGAAAAACACAGCAGAAAGCCGATTTACACAGATTTCAAAGACGAAATGGGCGGCGAAATCAATGTGGAATTGCCTGGCTTTGCTGCATCCGGAAATTTTGAGAAGTTTCGTGCCAAGACCCGGGCTTTCCTCCTGGAACATCAGGACAATGCTGTCATACATAAGCTCAGGATGAACGAGCCCTTGACTGCATCTGATCTTGATAATCTGGAAAGGATACTCTCTGAAAGCGGGTTAGGAGGACCGGAAGAAATTGCCCGTGCTAAAGAGATTTCAAACGGACTCGGCCTCTTCGTGCGCTCACTGATAGGACTTGACAGGGAAGCTGCAAAAAAGTCACTGGCAACATTCCTGCTGGGCAAGACACTGACGGCAAACCAGATAGAGTTCATAAACCTGATCATTAACCACCTTACCGAACACGGGGCAATGGATGCGTCGTTACTTTACGAATCGCCATTTACTGACCTTACACCACAGGGTCCAGATGGGCTTTTTACCTCGGTGCAGGTGGATGAGCTGATAACAGCACTGGAACAGATAACAGCAACAGCGCTTGCTTCTTCGGGTTTGCAACAAATTATTGCTTAAGGTTTTTGAACTGCTTCAGGGGTTATGAGCAAATAGTCTACACAGTGCGTATATGATTAAGACTGATATACTCGGTTTGCTGATTTGCGAGGAAAAGACTCCAAAATTATGAAAATCTTTCCTAGCTAAGAGAAAATTTGTGCAAGAAGCTCTTGCACAAACTTATAATTTTTCCACTAAAATACGAAACCTTATATTCTATTCGCATATTATTGGAATTAATGCATTTTTCAAAGACCGAACTCCAGATTATCGCAGAACTCGCAAAAGGTAACACCTCAATAAGCGCCGTAGCCGAAGCTCTCAAAAAAAGTGAAAAGCACATTTACCGAATCGTACAAAAGCTTGAAGAAAAAGACCTTGCCTCCATCTCAGCAGGGAAAATCATCCCGAAAAAAAGCACGTTGATGGTCAGGCTTACCCGAGTTCTCGATTCTTACCCGAACTTAATCCCTCTTCTGGCAGATTCCGGAATCTCAATTCTCATCTCTCTTCTTGAAGCAAAAACTGTAGATGAAATC
>WPCK01047489.1_pt1 | contig 14017 bp, 17 predicted proteins | sample 5399851 | NCBI WGS metagenome assembly WPCK01 (sample SAMN12869471, study PRJNA574797) | sludge metagenome | isolation source: wastewater treatment of pH11 | place: China:Beijing | collected 2019-05-20
AGCGATAGGGTGATGCGAGGAGCGGGGCCGTGGCGTAGTGCTGTCTGGGCCAGTGTGACAGCGTGCGAACGAGCGATAGGGTGATGCGAGGAAATGGGAAAACTTGCGCCACAATTGAGCAAGTCGGGTGACAGAGAGCGAACGAGCGATAGGGTGATGCGAGGTAGGGGAAAGCGGTAGGTATCGGTGACAGCGAGCGGTAAAGCGATAGAGTGATGCGAGGATGATATGAAACGTTGCGTCTTGTGCAATATCGCGTTTTTCCCGGAAGGCGATGAAGGGATGTGTCCCTATTGCAAGGAAGAACGCGACCGCAAAAGTCCTGATGACACAATGGCTCGATGTCCTTCATGCGGATCGACGGACCTATCTGGCTTGATGGAAGCGTTTTGGGTTCCGCTCGGAGAGGACGGTGAACCTGACGGCGAATGGGTAGATTGGGAGTCCTCAACGGAAGTTGGCGACAAGCGGTTGTGTGGGCGTTGCCAAACGGAATTTGAGATTTAGCAAGCCCTGTACGTGGTCGGTCGGCAAATCATCAGAACAACAAACGAAACACGGGTGATGCACCCGTTTGAGTCACGCCGGACTCATAAATAAACGGCCATTGGCGACTGATGCGGCAGTCGTGGTAAGTTTTTTTGGCAAGCCATTTGGCACGGAACGGGCATGAAGACCGGCACACCAGAGCTACTGAAATTCATCAAGTTGCAACGCAGACTCCAGGAGTCTCGCCGAGGAATCATTGGCTTGCTGGAGGGGCTTTGGCTAGCGACTGCGCGGAATTGCCCGACGGGTGATATTGGCCGCTTCACCAACGAGGAAATCGCGATCCTCGTCGATTGGGAAGGCGACCCTGACGCCCTTATAAACGCGCTGGTGGACTGCAAGTGGATCGATAGAGACGATACTCATCGGCTCGTCGTCCACGACTGGGCGGAGCATTGCCCGCGTTACGTCCGGTCCCTAGTGGCCCGTGGAAAGGACAAGATCGAGATGCCGACTCTCGACAACGTACACAATACAGGGCCGCCTATAGTAGCCAATGCAGTGGCTAATACAGTGCCCAATGCATTAGCCAATACAGTGCCGTCTGTAGAGGCTAATACCAAGCCTAGCCTAGCCAAGCCTAGCCTAGCCAAGCCTAACCTAACCCAGCAGCTAGCTAGCTTGCGGGCTGCTGAATTTTTTGCTTTGGAGGCTGAAGGCTGCCAGGCGGTGGTGCGGGCTGCCAACTCGCTGCGGAAGGCGTGCCCGTCGATGCCACGGGAGCTTGTCTGGCAGGTCGCGTGGATCGCGTTCTGCATCGAGCCTGGATTCCCGAAAGACCTCGTGGACCGGCTGCGAGAGGGCAACGTTCGGAAGCCGCCGCAGTACGTGCGGAAGGCCATCCGCGACGAGCTAGACCGGCTGGGCTACACCTGGGACGAGGCGACCGCGTGCGTGCCTGAGCCGACGCCAGAACGCGAGGTGGTTCGATGACGCGATCCACGATTCCCGCGACACTCAAGCCCGAAGCGGTAACCGCGATCATCGACACCCGCGAGCAAATGCCGCTCGACCTGTCGCCGCTCCAAACGGTGACCGGTACGCTCGACACTGGCGACTACTCGATCGTTGGGCTGGAGCACGTCGTCCGAGTCGAACGCAAGAGCCTGGGCGACCTGGTGGCTTGTGTGGGTCGTGAGCGTGAGCGGTTCGAACGCGAGGTGCAGCGGCTGATCGGGTTCGAGGTCCGCGTCCTGGTGGTCGAGTCAACATGGCCCGCCGTCGAAATGGGTCAGTGGCTTGGGAAGATCACGCCGGAAGCTGTCATTGGCTCGCTGATCGGATGGCAGGCTGCGGGCCTGAGCGTCCACATGGCACACGATCACGATCGGGCGGGCAAGCACGTTGCGAGGTTGCTGTACACGGTGGCGCGTCGGCGTTACCGGGAGCTTCGGACGCTGGCGGCTGAGCTAATAAAATAGGCAAAAATATAAGCGGCTGGTTTCGTTGATGCGGGCTGCGAATCGGCATAGAATACTAATGCGGCTAGGCTGATCCCCGAACCGCCGACGAGTCAAAACCTATCGCAAGTCGGCTGCCGCTTTATTTGTTTCACGGAGTGCGCGGTAGGGAAAGCGATAGGTTTCTATATGGGCGATGAGGTTGGGATCACGCACGTCGAAACTTCGGTAATCGATGAGTACAAGCGGCTGGAATCGGAAGCGGCGGAGCTGGGCATCGTGCCGGGGCTGCCGCTGGGCTGGCCGGACATGCGCATTTGCTTCGACGACGCTTTTTTTTCGCTTGACCTCAAGAATGAACGCCATGCGGAAATCCATTCTCGCATGATGGAACTATGGCCAATGGTCCACGAAGAGCTTTGGCAACGGCAGATATAGAAAGCCAAGGGCAGTAGCCTGCCGGATGACCATGAGAAGGCCATTGAACTTTCGCTTGAAACTGCCGACTACCTGGATGACTTCGGAATCGATTCTGGGCTATGGGAAATCGTCAATGATCTATCGAATCGCGCTGGGCGGAACAAGATACTGGCTGAAACGCCGATCGAACAAAACCACTGGGCAGAGATTGCGAAAATCCTGACCAAGCTATTTGCGATTTTCTTGACTCGGCCGGCCAGCAAAGACGAGCTGCGCGAAATCGCCGAGCTGTTGCGCAAACGAGCACGGGCCATAGGAACCGATGCGGCAGAGCGTGAACCGATCACGGAAACAACAACCGCACAATCTCAAGAGGAACGCGACGACGACAATGAACGCAAACAACGCGGGGTGAAATTGAGACTTGGCGGCAAGACGTGGCCGGAAGTCGCGTTTGAACTCGACGGGATTGAAGGTACTGCCAATGCGGTAAAGCAAGAGATAACGCGCTACGCCGAAAGCATGGGCGTGGAGCTGCCGAAGGGCAAGCCAGGTCGGCGAGCAAAAAAGTAAACGCACGAAAACGCACTATTTCGCACCAAATCGAACGTTCGTTTTCGTTCGGTTTTCTTAAAGATCGAAATACGCAATGATTCCTAGTGACCGGCGAGCACTTCGCTTGCACCGGTCAGACTGCAATAAGGAATCAAGCGTATGCCACCCACTACCCCACAAGCCGAAACGGCACGGCTGTTATCCGTTGCCGAGGTTGCCAGTTTGCTCAATGTGTGCGAGCGTCACGTATACCGCATGGCGGATGCTGGCCAGTTACCGCGACCCTTACGCATTGGTCGGACCGTCCGTTGGGACCGTCGCGCGCTCGAGCGCTGGATCGACGCTGGCTGCCCAACGATCCAACCGAGGAGCGCCACCCATGATTGAATCGGGGTATCCAGGCCGCTCGAAATTCTTTGCCCATCGCTATTGTCGCCTACTCGCCCAGAGCGAATCGGCGCAAGAGCTTGGGCCGGAAGTGTGCTGGCTGCTCACGGTAATCGTCCATCAAGAAGACGCGAACCGGTACCGTGGTCCCGTAACCTTCTGGAATGAGCAGCTAACCTCACAGTGTGGCATGGGCAGCGTGAACCGCCTACACCGCGCACGGCTGCGAGCTATCGACGCTGGCTTCCTGCATTACGTCCAAGGCGGGAAATCTCGTATCGGCCAATACTGGGTGACCGTGCCGGAGTCATTGCAGGGCGATTTGTACGGGGATGGCGTAGCAACGACGACTGACGGATCACCCGATTTGCCCCTCCAAAATGGAGAGCAAACCGGAGAGACAAACGGGAGACAAACGGGGGACAAGCGGGGGACAAGCGGCGAACATTCATACCTAACCCTAATCCCTAACCCTAACCCGAAGAAGAGTAAGTCGGCAGAGCCGACGATCCATTCCGAATTGGTTCGCCTTATTGAAGGTTTCAATGCGGTCGCTGCGAAGTATGGGTTGGCACAGTCGAGACTCCCACCCGCCAAAGAGCTGGTAACTCGATGGCGGGCGGTTCAGCGTGATGAAGAACTGAGAACAGCCTTTGCGGATATGAGCCGCATAGAGGCCAGTATTCGCGAGTCCGATTTCGTTCGCAACAACCCGAAGCACTTTGACCTACTTGGACTAATGAGCCGCAATAAGAACAGGCAATACAAACTGTTGCAACTCCTTAGTGGAGCCTATGCGAAACGAAACGAGAGGCCAAAAACGCGGGGTATTACCCCAGGAGGTCGAGAGTATGCACCCGAAACTTTATGAGGCTGAAACGCCAGACAATTCCGGCAGCAACGAACCGGATTTCGACGCTGTGTCGCTCGAGCTTCACAAGGAGCGATCGCGGCGTTGGGATGCGTTCATCGAGGATCGCGGGCGGCGTTACGCTACCTGTCGATTCGAGAATTTTGAATGCGATACGCCGAAGAAAACCGACGCTGTGGAGCAACTCCAGGCATTTGCCGGTGATACCAGTGCTGCCCATCGGAACTTGCTGCTGTGGGGACCGAGTGGAACTGGCAAGGATCATTTGCTGGCGGCTTGCGTTCACCGGTTCCTGATCACGAGGGCTACCATTCCGTCGATCGAGTGGACCAGCGGTCCGCGACTTTTTTCGCAGTTACGATCGGCCATTTCCCAGCGCGAGAGCGACGGCAGCGTAACGAGATCGCTGAAGCAGGCTGGCGTACTGGTGGTCAGTGATTTGGCAATGACGACGCTAACGGATTTCCAGCGTGAAGTTCTGTACGACATCGTGGATAGCCGATATTCGAATGCAAGGCCGATCTGGCTGTCAGCGAACGTCGTTAGCCGCAAGGCACTTGAAGAAGCAACCAGCGTGCAAATCGTTGATCGGTTGATCGATGACGCTGTTTATGTTTCATGCAATTGGCCGTCTTACCGCAAGGTTGAGGCCAACGCTGGGCTTCGCTCTGTGAATTGGAGAAAGATCAATGCCTAACCAAGATGACATTCTGACGACGTTTGAGGCAGCGAAGCTCTTGAAGGTTTCAGAAAAGACGCTGCGATGCGAGGTTTCCACTATCCCCCACTTCAAGATCGGCAAGCAATTCCGCTTTGTTCGCGGAGAATTATTGAGGTGGGCGCGTTGCGGTCCCGCTTCCGATGATATGATAAAAGCGGATTGCTCGAGCGCTTCAACACTCAAGCAACCCTAACCAATTCCCTTTAACACTCAAAGGAAACGAGCTATGGCAAGTGTAACGACGGAAAAACGAAACGGTAAGAGTTATTTCAGGGTTCTCTATCGCGATCACCAAGGACGTTGGCGAAAGATTCGCCTAGGGCAAATGAGCCGGCGCGACGCTCAGTCGGTTTGTTTGAAGATAGAAGCAATAGTTTCCGCTCAGGTAGCTGGAAATGAACTGCCGTTATCTGTCTCTGAATGGCTTGCAGGAATCAACGACGAATTCCACGCCAAGTTGGCCGACAGTGGATTGGTTAAGCCTAGGATCAATTACACGCTCGAAAATTGGATTGCGGAATACCTTTCACGACATTTGCCGGGCGTTGGATTCCATTGCCAACGGAACTTGGAAAGAAGCCGCGACTACGCTTTAGAATTCTTCGGCAAGGATAAGCCGCTCAAGTCGATCACGGTTGACGATGCGAAATCCTACCGAAGCTGGTTGGTACAAACTAAAGGGTTAGCTCAGGCAACGGTTGCGCAGCATATCAAGAAGATCAAGCAGTATTTCTTGGCTGCGGTCAAGGCCGGCGCGGTCCACCGCTCCCCGTTCGCCGACGTGGTAACTGGCAGCATGCGCAACGATCTTCGTTCGGTCTACGTTCCCGTGGATAGCGTCAACCGAGCTATCGAGTTTGCCCCCGATGCCCAATGGCGACTGATTATTGCCCTTTGTCGATATGCGGGGCTGCGATGCCCTTCCGAGGTCCTAGCACTTCGTTGGAGCGACGTTGATTTCGTGGCAGGCACTTTATCGGTTCGATGCACCAAGACGCTTAGGCACGGCAAGACGTGGCGTACAGTGCCGATCCTACCTGAACTCAGGCCGCACTTAGAGGACGCATTCAAGCCCGATGATGAGCGTTGTATCTCGCGCTACCAAACAAGTAACCTGAACTTGCGGAAGGTGTTCTTGGAGATTCTCCAGAAGGCCGACGTTGAGCCCTGGCCTAGGCTCTTTCACAACCTTCGAGGTTCATTGCAAACCGATCTTGCCGACAAATTCCCCATACACGTTGTCACAGCATGGATCGGCAATTCACGGCGGGTTGCCGAGGATCACTACCTGAAGGTCACACCCGAACATTTGGCAAGCGCTCAGGGGGTGGGAACACAGGTGGGACAAACTTTGCAAGAAACTACGCCATTGAGCGGAAACGAGCGGAAAGCAGACTCAAGAAAAACAAGGAAAAGTGCAATTCCCCTGGTTTCTCAAGGGCAAATCAGCACCCTCGGCAGGACTCGAACCTGCGACCGACGGATTAGAAATCCGTTGCTCTATCCAACTGAGCTACGAGGGCTTTTGCGGTTTTCCTTTGGAAAACTGGGTTCTTGACGCATGTCTTGATCGCTCTGTCGTGGTTCGACATTCAAGCAGATTTTCCGGTCAATGTTGAGGCTCGAATTCTATTCAGACTAACAAAGTAAGTAAATCCAAGGCTAAGTAGCAAAAAACCTAGCCCGCAATTCCCGCTTTTCTCTCATGTTTCGGGGCAGTGGACAATGAAAACCGGGCGGCGGTTGTTCCATTTCGACGTTTGGCTGATCTATAAGTCACAATCAAATGATGGCTCGCAGTCTAAGCCTACTGAGGATATGGCTCGAATGGATTCAGGACCAGTTCTGCAATGAACGCGAACACGTCGTCCCGACTACGAAATTTGGGTGGCTCTCCAACTGCAGCCAATATTGATCGAGGATCAAATGGGCCATCACGATGTGCGGCATTACGTATATCCAGACGCGATCTTCCCACTATCGAAACGAATTTACTGATTACATCGGCATCGCCGGTGGCAGCCAGTAATCCGTCCATCATATTTATCGATTGCTGCTCCCCAAATTTCTTCCAAGCTTCTTCGTCAGGCATACTGGGATATTGGCTCTTTATCCTCGCCAGGAGGCTCGCATTCTGCTTGTCGGAAAGAAGCGATTGAAGGCCCCTGATGTCTGGTTCGCCATCAAATACCAGACGCAAGACCTTGGAGCCAAAAGCTTCTAGATGAATGATTTGATGGAGGTAAACAGCCTCTTTAAACGCCGGATCGTTGGTTAGGCCTGATTCCATCTGGAGTCGCTTAGAAAAACTCAGTGTGTGATACTTTCGTTCGCATTCGTCGTCAGGCATTGTTGAGTTCCCGAAGATGCGCCTGATCTCGGAAATTCGTGCTTTGTCTCGATCGCCGTCAGACAAGTCCTTCGGAAAACTGAGCGGATATAGCGGTACGGGCGGCTCGTAGCTTCCGTTGAGGCCACCACGTTCTTCCACGACTTTCGGTTTTAGACTGGCGACTTTCTTCATCAAATCTTGAATCACATCATCTTTACCATCGATTTTCCTGTCTCTTTCTTGGATTGCCATGGAATGAGCAGCTTTAATGTCATCGATTTTCAGAGTGAAGTAAACGATACAGGCTAAGGCAGACAGCAAAATTCCGCAGGCCAAAACCAAGTTCATCATTAGCTTTTCGGCTGTAGTTGAACCCTGATCGACTTGCGAGTGAATTTGAGCTATTGGATTAATTCGCTGAATTTTCCTGGAATCGGCCTCGGTCATTGATTCACCTATTGTTTTTGGCTTTGTCCTTGAATTGCTTTCTTCGCCTTTTTCACTTGCTTTTGTGACATTCGGACTTGAGTTGCTCGTTTCATTGTACTAACGAAGCCAACTTAGAAAATAGGCTTCCAGCTTGTTCAACAGCAGTCCCACCGTTCATACTCTTCGCTGCCTAATGCTTTCTGCCAACTGCTCACTGCCTACTTGTTTCGGCTTGGCTAACGTTTCTAACCCGCTCATAATAAATAAAGACGTTGGCACTCCACACGGGTTCTCGCTTACTCAAACTTGATGAACGAATTTCGCAGAATTGGCACGATTGGCCTGATCGCTCTCGTAGCGCTTCGAGTCGGCATTGGTTGGCATTTCTTCAAAGAAGGTAGCGACAAAATCCGTTCAGGTACGTTTAGTTCCGAAGGATTCCTCAAGTCGTCCGAAGGCCGGCTCGCTGGATTGTTTCAAGGCTTGGTTTGGGACAACGATGGCCGCATTCGACTGGATCCGGAACGGATGAAGTCCTTTTTCAAGTCGAGCGGTCAGCAGGCGAAAGGCCAATTTGCGCTGAGCACCGAACAAAATTCGGAAGTCGATCAACTGACAGCCAAATTTGTTGGAAAACTCGACGAAATCTACGACGACTTTAGCGAGCATATTCTTAAATACAACAAGGGCTTGCCGCGAGTCGAAACGATGGAAAGCGATTCGCTATGGTCTCAAGTAAAAGGTCTGGATGATCAGAGAAGGAAGATCGAGAAAGAACGAATCCAAGAAGTCATGCCTGCGGTCCAATCCATCGAAGCCATCACAAAGCAGTTTGAGCGAGAATTGAATGGGATTGCGGCCAAGGGACAATCGGACAAGGACGGCCAGCAACGATCGATACGATACTTCTATCTTTCGCGACCCGGTGCAACCGCATTCAGCGCATCGACGCTCGACCGAATCATCCCAGTTTTCGACGTGACGATCGGCGGGCTATTGATCCTAGGGTTGTTTGTACCGCTGGCCGGATGGCTGGGTGCGATGTTCCTGGCGGGAGTGATTCTCTCGCAGTTCCCTGGCGATCCCAACACTCAAGCCACATATTTTCAAGCTGTCGAAGCTCTGGCATTGATCGTGCTAGCCACACTGGGTGCTGGACGATTTGCGGGACTGGATTATTTGACTTGGGCGTTTCGGCAGAACAAGAAGGCAACGAAGAAAGCTTAATATGCTCGAACTATCTAAAGAACAACGACAGACCGGCTCCGACAATTTCCACGAAGCGGTCGGCGTTACGCGCCGCGACTTCATCAAAGGCGTTGCCGCAGCCGGCGTTGTATCAGGCGGCGGCTTGGGTGCCATGTATTTCGGTTACGAAAAAGTAACTAATCCTGTGCGCGTCGGCGTCATCGGCACGGGTGACGAAGGCAACGTGCTGATCGGTGGTTGCACTCCCGATTATGTAGATGTCGTCGCGATCACCGACATTCGCCCGAGCAGTATTCACCGCGCGTTTCATGGAGATTGGTCCAGCCCGGCAGCCCTGCAAGCTCGACCGGGGCTGATCAAGCAGTACGGCTATAGCAGCGAAGCGGAAGCCAAAAAACACGTCAAGGTATACGATCAATCCAATGGCGGTCTTGAAGAACTGCTCAACGATGAATCGATTGAAGCGGTGATCATTGCGCTGCCCTTGTGGCTGCATGCACCCGTGGCCGTCCAGGCCATGCGTCGCGGCAAGCACGTGCTGACGGAAAAACTCATGGCTCACAACATCGCCGAATGTAAAGTGATGGCCCGAGTCGCCGAACAAACCAAGCTGCATTGTGCAACCGGCCACCAGCGGCACTACAGCATATTGTATGACAACGCCGTCCATCTAATGCGATACGGATTGCTGGGACAACTGCACCACATTCGCGCTCAGTGGCATCGTGGGAATTTACCGGGGCGCGATAGCTGGCAAGCTCCGCTGCCCTCCGACGATCGAATCGCTAAAGAACTGAGCGCTTTTCGCAAGCAGCTCGACGCCGCGAAAAGTCCTGCTGACATCGAAACGCTCACTCGCAAGGTGGCTCAGTGGGAAGCTTGGCTTAAAGACGTCGAAGTTGAAGCGGTTAAACATGGCTACGAAGACAAAGTCTTGGAAGGCGGACGAGCACGCTCAGCCATCGAAGAATTGGTCCGATGGCGACTTTGGCAACGCACAGGCGGTGGCCTGATGGCGGAACTCGGTAGCCATCAACTGGACGCCGCCTCCATCTTCTGCTCCGCACTTCGCAAAGACGGCAAGAAGGCTCATCCGTTGACCGTTCAGGCTGTTGGCGGCCGTTTGATCTTTCCAATGGATCGCGAATGCGAAGACCACGTGTTCTGCACCTTCGAATTTCCCGGTCCAGAATATGATTCCAGTTTTGATGTCGGCTATTACAACAAAGGGGAAAATTTCCCGCGCCAAGGTGAACCGCTGCCGGGATATGAAAACGACCCGAACAAGAAGATCATCGTCACGTATTCGTCGATCAACGGCAATGGTTTCGGCGGCTACGGCGAAATCGTCATGGGGACGAAGGGGACTTTGGTTCTCGAGCGCGAGAAGGACACGATGCTTTACAAAGGCGACGATACTTCAGCCAAAGTCAGCGTTAAAGATGACAAGGGTGGCTTCCAATTGGATACGCAGGCCAGTGGCAGTTACGCAGCTTCGGCCGTCGCCAAAGCAGCGACCGGAGAGGAAGTCAGTCGCGGCTACACCGAAGAAATCGAGCATTGGGCGTGGTGCATCCGCAATCCGGCACCCGAGAATCGCCCGCGATGTTACCCTGCGGTCGCCATGGGTGATGCGGTCATCGCACTTTCAACCAACGTGGCCATTGCCAAACAAGCTAGGGGCGAACCCGGGTTCCTCAAGTTTGAAGAAACGTGGTTCGACGTTCAGTCCGACGAAACGCCCGATGGCAGCAGCGTGGCTGAACAGTCAAAAAGGCTGGACGAGTGGAAGCTGACTTAGAGAGCGCAGCGCACGAGTGGGTTAGGCTGAAATCAATTCGTCCAACACCCGAGCCGGCGTGACGCCTGTCAGGCGTATATCGAGACCTTGAAATCGTACGGACAATTTCTCGTGCTCTAATCCCAATTGGTGTAGCAGAGTCGCATGCAAATCGCGGACGTGAGCCGGTCGGTCGATCGGTCCGAAGCCGAATTCATCCGTCTGGCCATAGGAGTACCCCGGCTTGAAAGCGCCGCCGGCAAACCACATAGTGAAGGCGTCGATGTGGTGATTGCGGCCCGTGGACTCTCGGACTTCGCCCATCGGCGTTCGCCCGAATTCGCCTCCCCAGATGACGATGGTGTCATCGAGCAATCCGACTCGCTTCAAGTCCTGGACTAATCCCGCCGTTGCCTGATCGATCTCTTTGCAAATCTCCGGTAAGTGCTTTTCAAGATTCTCGGTGGGGCCACCATGGTGATCCCAATTGGTGTGATAGAGTTGAACGAAGCGCACGCCGCGCTCGACCAATCGCCGCGCGAGCAAACAATTCCTGGCGTAACTCGACTCGTTCGGATTCTGAATGCCGTAGAGTTGAAGCGTTTCAGCGGTTTCATTGGACGTATCCATCAAATCCGGTGCACTGGTTTGCATTCGAAAAGCTAACTCGTACGAATTGATGCGGGTCGCTATTTCCTGGTCGCCGGTCTCCACGAGTCGAGCCAGATTGAGTTCGCGGGTCGCATCGATCACTTGCCGTTGGTTCTCGGGTGTCACCGATTCGGGCGTCGAGAGGTTCAGGACGGGATCGCCGTGGTTGCGAAGCGGAACGCCTTGGTACGTCGTGGGCAATACGCCACTCGTCCAGTTAGCTGCACCTCCACGCGGACCGCGCGGGCCACTCTGCAAAACGACGAAGCCTGGCAAATCGCGGGCCTGACTGCCCAATCCGTAGGTGACCCACGCTCCCATGCTCGGTCGTCCGAATTGCCCCGTGCCGCAGTTCATAAACAATTTGGCGGGTGCATGATTGAACAAATCGGTCTGACAAGTCCGTACGAAAGTCAATTCATCCACGATTCCAGCCGTGTAGGGCAACAAGTCACTTACATAAGCGCCACATTGACCGAATTGTTGAAATTTCTGTTTGCTGCCGAGCAAATCGATGCGATGGCTGCTGTCCATAAATGCGAATCGCTTGCCAGCGATAAAGCTTTCCGGAATTGGCTGGCCGTTTAGCTCCGTCAATTTCGGCTTGTGCTCGAACATCTCAAGCTGCGACGGTCCGCCCGCCATAAACAGAAAGATGACATTCTTCGCCCGAGCCGGAAAATGGCTGGGCTTCGGAGCAAGCGGACTTTCAAAAGCACCCGGTGTTTCCGCCTTCAAGTTAGAGGCTCCAAGCATTTCGGCCAATGCCAATGAACCCAAGCCTATCGAGCACTGGCTAAAAAAATGCCGTCGCGTTAAATAGTCGGCCAGATGTCGAGCTTCCTGATCGTGTCTTGATTGATGTTTCATCGCCGCTCGCCCCAAAGCCTTGCCCCAAATGCGTTCCAGATCATTGCTGACTCCGCAGATTCTCATTCTGGGAGGAACGTCTCATCTCAGTCTATCAGCACCGGCGTCGTAGGCAAACTACGATAATTTTCGCATGAAAACCACCGCCGATGGAGCCCCGAGGTATCCTGGGGCAGGGGGTGCCCCGGGGACAAAGCATTTCGCAGTGGGAGTCGATCGCCAACCATCGATCAGCTCTGTCCCCGACCCGCACCGATCGATCAGCTCTGTGCCCCGGTGTGCCCCGGGGACAGAGCATTTCGTGCCCCGGGGACAGAGCATTTCGCAGTGGGAGTCGATCGCCATCCATCGATCAGCTCTGTCCCCGACCCGCACCCCGATCCGCTCTGTCCCCGACCCGCACCCCATCGATCAGCTCTGTCCCCGACCCGCACCGACCCGCAAACGCTATCGTGATACGGTCACGGCTCGGGCCGAACAGTATTGGCTCTGTCCCCAACGCGTCCGTATTGGCTCTGTCCCCAACGCGCGCCCGACCCGCGTCATGACCACGCCACCAACGTAAGATTTTCGCGTGAGACGCCAGCCAAAACCGCGAATAACCTTCATCTTCCGATTTTGTAAGCCGATCTTCGGTGTATACTATTGTGTCAACGTCCGTTATTACATGCGTGAGCATATTGGAGCATTGCGATGATCACGATCAAAGTTCGAAGCGTCGGAAATTCTCTGGGTCTAGTTCTTCCGAAAGAGTTGATTGCGCGTTTGCGTGTTTCCAAAGGCGATACGCTCTTTGTCCAGGAAACGGTCGACGGTATCAGCCTGACTCCTTACGACCCTGAATTCCAAAAGCAAATGGAAATTGCCAAGACCGTGATGCGCGAAGATCGCGACGCACTGAGGGCGCTCTCGAAATGACTCAGCCGCAGTGGGTCAGGCTCGACGTTGTGTTAGCTATCCACGCCGCCCAATTGGCTGAACACGGCGGTTTGAACGGTCTGCGCGATCGACTCGGATTGGAATCCGCATTGACGAATCCGCGAAATTTGTTTGCCTACGGAAATCCGAAGCCCGACATTGCCGCATTAGCGGCGCAGTATGCATTCGGCCTGGCGCGCAATCAGGTTTTCCTTGATGGCAACAACAGAACTGCGCTGGTTGTCTGCCGAACGTTCCTACTTCTCAACGGACACGATCTTTTCGCATCGAACGAAGAAAAATACCATGCGTTCATGAAGCTGGCTGAAGGTCGATTCGACATCGATCCAATGGCAGATTGGGTTCGTACGCACCTAACGAACGCCACCTGAACACAATTCACCAATTGTGCCCCCGTGAAACGGCGTATAGGGCGATCCGAAGCTACTAATAGCCGACGCGGTCGGTCAATGTAACGGAAAGCTCCATCTGCAACGCATCCGCATACTTGGCCAGGGTATTGATGGTCGGGTTAGCTTCCTGGTTGTTTTCCAGTTTCGAAATGGCAGACTTACTGATTCCGGTTCGTTCGCTGATTTCGGCTAACGACAAACCGCGGAGTTCGCGTTCGGCTTTAAGCATCATCACCGCTTCCTGAATCTTGACACGCCGACCCTGGCGAAGCGCATTTGCTTCCCGCATGATTTCTGGTATCTCAGCCGTAATCATCTCACGGATGCGTCGGTACTTCGCCGCTTGCTCGACGGTTGGTTCTCGGTAGATCCGCTTTCCCATGGTTCGTTTTCCCATTTAGCTCAATCCTCAACTTCGAAGGCGGTAATCGGATACACCGTAGATTCATCAATTTGCTCGTACACGACGGCAATGTATCGACCATCGGGGGTTTCACCGAACGCAATCGGGC
>WPCK01277732.1_pt1 | contig 14006 bp, 15 predicted proteins | sample 5399851 | NCBI WGS metagenome assembly WPCK01 (sample SAMN12869471, study PRJNA574797) | sludge metagenome | isolation source: wastewater treatment of pH11 | place: China:Beijing | collected 2019-05-20
CAGGGCGCGGATTCGCCTTGCGTTTCGCTCGCGCTGCTGCATCGTTAACCTTCTCGACAGGGCCGTGCTCGCGGCCCTTTTTGTGTGTGGTAGGTTCTGATTTGTGGGAATAGCGCGAATATGTGGGTAATGTCAACTGCATTCGTGGGTAGTTTGCCCATAATAGTAGGCACCCATGACGCTGGCTGAGCGGCTGGGCGAATTGGGCGAGAGAGTCGGGAGCGTTGGCAAGCTCGCTGATCAAGTCGGGATTCCACGCAATACGATGTACACGTGGGCGACCGGCGATCGCGAACCCCGGGCTTCGGATCTCCGCCGGATAGCTGAACGAGCGCCGTGCGATCTGCTTTGGTTGCTTACGGGCGTACGCAGCTCTTTGGGCTTCGCTGAGGATGGCGCCGTCTATGTCTCCGGCCCGTCGACGCCTGACCTCGTCTTTGTCCCGCGCCTCGATATCCGCGCCTCGGCCGGGCCGGGCGCCCTGGTCGAGACCGAAGCCGCGGATGGCGAGATCGCCTTTCGCCGCGATCTCGTCCGCAGCCTCGGCGTCTCGTCGCCAGGCGCGCTGCGGGTGCTGGCCGCCGACGGCGATTCCATGGAACCGGTGATCAGGCCCGGCGATCTGCTCCTCGTCGATACCGGCATCGACCATGTCGTCTCCGAAGGCATCTACGTCGTGCTTCTCGAGGGAGCCGTACTGGTCAAGCGCCTGACCATCGACCCCAAGGGCGCGATCGTGCTCGTGTCGGAAAATCCGCGCATGCCGGCCATGACCATCCCGCGCGACGACCGCGCCTCGATCCACATCGCCGGTCGCGTCGTTCGCGTCATCCGGGCGTTGTGACGCGCTCGATTGCGGTTGCGGCGCCGTTCCGGTTGTGCTTCGCTGTCGGAGTGCGGCGGTGTCGCGGCACTCGGGGGGGTTCCATGCGTCGTTTCGTCATTCTCGCCTGCGGCCTTCTCGCCGGCTGCGCTTCCGCCATTCGCGGCACCACCGAGGAGGTTGTCGTCGTCGTCAATCCCAAGGATGCGCGGATCACCTCGACAGCCGGCGGCGGTTGCCCGTCGTCGCCTTGCGTCCTGGAAGTTGCCCGCAAGGCCAAGTTCACTGTCTATGCCGAGAGGGAAGGCTACAAGACCGCCGAGGTCGCCGTTGGCACGAAGATGAGTGGCGAAGGCGGCGTTGGCCTGGCCGGCAACATCCTGGTCGGTGGCATCATCGGCGTTGGCGTCGACGCCGCCACCGGCGCGGCGCTCGATCACTATCCGAACCCTGTCCTGATGGCGCTCGAACCACTCGACGCCGCCAATCCGGCTACCCCTGTCCAGGAGTTGCCGCCGGCGCCTCCGAAGCCTCGGCCGGTCCTGCAGAAGGACCCGTTCGACAAGTCATCCTGATCGTCTCGAACCAGGCTTGGCCGCCTTTCCGGGCGCTTTTGCAGCCGCTGAAATCGGTCTTTTTTTCTTGCCAGCGTCGTGCCGGATATCGGCTCCGTTAAGTCCTTGGTTTGATTGCTGAATACGCCATCCGCGTAATTTTGTTGCTCGTTGGCGGATTTGTCCAGCGTCGGCGGTCTGACCAGGCGTCGTTCCAGGCTCTCCCGGCGTTTTCCCGAGAACCCTTCAAATGTTGGATATCAATGGGTTGCGCGGTTTTCGAACGCCGCTCAAACGCGCCGCGCCGAGGTGGTCGCGACTCCGGATTCAAGTGTCCAGGATGCCCTTCCGCCGAATTCAAGTGTCCGCCCGGCCACGGCCGCCTTTCCGTCATTATTCCATTAAGCCGTTGTTTTCTTGTTTTTTTCTCCCCCTGTCGCCCAATCCCGGCAGATCCCGCCAGATCCCGGATTCATGTGTCCGCGTACATGCGGGAAGCAGCACGGGACCAGTTCGGGCACAATGGCACCCGAAGCCACTCGGCGGCGCGGCGCGTGGCCATGCGGCTGCTGGTTGGCGTCGACATCGAGGACATCGAGGCACTGACGGCGGACGGGCGCGGGCAATTGCTGCTGCGCGTCGAACGCCTGATCGAACGCGAGCGCCTGAAAGGCGCACAGCGACACTGGTCGTACGATCTCAACCGGCACATCGCGCTTGCCGATGCGGCGCGCTGCTTGCGGGAGGGCAGGAATGCCGACGGGCGGCCCGTTGAGGCGCCGCCCGCGACATGATCGGTCGAAAGGCCTTACTTGGCCTTGCGCTTGCGCCCGAGGCCCATCTTCTTGGCCAGGTTCGAGCGCGCGGCCGCATAAGCCGGCGCGACCATCGGATAGTTGGCGTCGAGGCCCCACTTCTCGCGATATTGTTCCGGCGTCAGGCCGTAGTGTGTCATCAGGTGACGCTTGAGCGACTTGAAGGACTTGCCGTCCTCAAGGCAGATGATGTGGTCGTCAAACACCGACTTCTTCGGGTTGACGGCCGGCTTCGGCTTTTCGGCCGGCGCTGCCTCGACGGCGCCGCCAAGACGGCCGAGCGCCGCGTGGATGTCTCCGATCAGGCCGGCAAGTTCACTGGCGGGAACCGAGTTGTTGCTGACGTAGGCCGCGACCACATCAGCTGTCAGTTCGATAAGCTTGTCGGCTGATCGCGCCGGATGTTCCATGTTTTCCATTTTATACCCCGGTAATCACAAGGCTGTCGATCGAATGTCCGAATTCTGTTCAGATGATTCGGTACAATTCCCTCAATAAACCTATTGATCTGGGCTAGTCAATGAATTGTCGTTTCTTGACTTGGCAGACAACTTCACTTCAACCTCAAACACGTTTCGCTTGCATTCCGCAGCGTTCGCCACGCGCCACCCGGACCCGGTCGTGGCAAAGGCCCGACGGGCGGCGGTGCGGTCAGAACAGGTTGGCGTTCACCACCAGGTGCACGCCAATGGCAGCCAGATATCCGAGCCCGATCGGCAGAGCCCAGCGCAGGTGACTGCCGAAGGTGTAGATGCCGCGCGCCTGCCCCATCAGGGCCACGCCGGCCGCCGAGCCGATCGACAGCATCGAGCCGCCGACGCCAGCCGTCAGCGTGATCAGAAGCCACTGGCCGTCCGACATGGCCGGGTTCATCGTCAGCACTGCGAACATCAGCGGAATGTTGTCGACGATCGCCGACAGCGCACCGATGATGATGTTGGCCGCGGTCGGCCCCAGGCCGACATAGAGCGCGTTCGATGCCAAAGCGAGATAGCCGAGCACGCCGAGGCCACCGACGGCAAAGATGATCCCGAAGAAGAACAGCAGCGTGTCCCATTCCACCCGCGCCATCTGCGTGAAGGAATCCAGCACGAGATCCTCGTCGTCGCGACGGTTCATCCGCTTCTTCTGGAAGTATGAATAGACCTGCAGGTAGCCCAACCCGAGCATCATGCCGATGGCGGGCGGCAGATGCAGGAAGTTCTTGAAACTGACCGCGGTCACGATCGTCAGCGCGAACAGCAGGATCACGCCGCGCGCGCCCGGCCGCATGCGGGCATGGTCCTTGACCTGCGGCGGCTGTTCGGCGGGGATGGCGAAATGCATGAAGGCTGCCGGCACAAGCCAGTTCACCACCGATGGCAGGAACAGCACGAAGAACTCGAAGAAGGAAAGCTTGCCGGCCTGCCAGACCATGAGCGTGGTGATGTCGCCGAATGGCGAAAACGCGCCGCCGGCATTGGCCGCCACGACGATGTTGACACAGCCGATCGCCACGAATTTCGGCGAGTTCCGGCCAAGCGCCATGACAACGGCGCCCATGACCAGTGACGTGGTCAGGTTGTCGAGGGTCGCCGACAGCGGAAACGCCAGCGCGCCGGTGATCCAGAACAGCTGGCGATAGGTGAACCCCTGGTTGAGCAGCACGGACCGCAGCCGGTCGAACACGCGGCGCTCTTCCATCGTGTTGACGTAGGTGATCGCGACGAACAGGAAGAGGAACAGTTCGCCATATTCCTCGACCAGGCCGAGTGCGAGTGCGTGGGCGTCGTCCGACTTGCCGGCCATGGCATAGGCGATGCCGACAAGCGCCCAGATCAGGCCGCCCGCCATGAGCACCGGCTTCGATTTTCGCATGTGAATGGCTTCCTCGAAGATGACGAGGCCATAGGCGCCGAGGAAGATGAAGAGCGCGAGAAAGCCGGTCCAGTGGCTGGTCAGGTCCAGCGTCGCCGCACCGCCGGAGGCGAACGCGACGGTCGTTCCCGCGGCGATGGCTAGCACCATGCCGCCAAGGATCCTGATCGCAACACCCATGCCTGCCTCCCCCGAGCAAATGCGGCCGGTTCACGGCTGCGGCGCGGGCATGTCCACCCGGCCGGATGCCGAAGATCCGGTCGGATTTCCTCATAAGGGCGGGCGGGCGCCGCCGCAACCGATCCCTTAGACGTGCGGCGGCCCGCAGCCGTCTGGCTCAGTGCGGGGTGATGTACTTGCCGTACACCCAGCCGGTGCGGAAATTGCCGTTCTGGGCCGGATCGTGCCAGATTTCGCACCAGCGGTAGCGCACCGCCTGGCGTTGTTTCCAGTGCGGCTGGTTCTGGATGGCAAACAGGTCGACGCCACCGGTGCAGCGGCCCGTCATCGACAGCACCGTGCCGTTGGGATAGGCCGCCTGGACCTGCGATTGCGACGAGGGATATTTGCGCGCATTGAGCACATCGCCCCACGGCACGTTGTAGACCTCCCAGGCGACGAAGGCCGAGGCGTTCGAGACGGACGGGACCGAAGCGGCCAGGCAGGCGGCTGCCGCCGCGCCAAGAGTGGCATTCCGCAACATCGACATTGTTTCCTCCCTGTGTGATTGACTGTTGCCTTGCGCTATGACGATGGCGAATCCCTGTTGAACCGGGCCTGATGCGCCGGTTCATGTTCCATTCAACTGCAAATCCTGGAACGAAGCCATGCCGCGTTTTCCCGCCGCCACGCCGCCGAAGACATTGAAGATACCGTCCGTGGACGAACGCCACGGCATTCGCCGATCGGACGATTATGCGTGGCTGCGCGCCGCCAACTGGCGCGAGGTGTTCCGCGATCCCGCCGTCCTCGATCCGGCGATCCGGGCGCAGCTTGACGCGGAAAATGCCTACCAGGCCACGCTGATGGCCGGGACGGAGGATCTGCGAACGGCGCTGCTGGCCGAGATGCGCGGCCGCATCAAGGAGGACGACTCCTCGGTGCCGGTCAAGGACGGGCCATTCGCCTATGGCCGGTCGTTCCGCGCCGGCGGCGAACATCCGCGCTACTTCCGCACGCCGCGCGATGGCGGGGCGCAGGAAATCATCCTGGATGGGGACCGCGAGGCAGAAGGCAAGGCCTATTTCCAGGCCGCCGGCGTGATCCACTCGCCGGACCACCGGATGCTGCTGTGGTCGCTCGATGACAATGGCTCGGAGTATTTTCAAGCGCGCGTGCGCGATCTCGCAACCGGTGATGACCTGCCCGACCGCATCGGCGAGACCGACGGTGGCGGCGCCTGGGCAGCCGATGGCAGCGGGTTCTTCTACACGCGCCTCGATGCCAACCACCGGCCGTCGAAGGTCCTGTTCCACCGGCTCGGCACTGCGCAGGAGCTGGACCGCCTGGTCTACGAGGAGCCGGACGCCGGCTTCTTCGTTTCCGTATCAACCACGCTCACCGACCGCTTCGTCGTCATCACCTCGAACGATCACGAGACCAGCGAGTGCAGGATCATCCCGGCCGACGCGCCGGAGCGGGAACCGTTTCTGGTCGAGGCGCGGGTGCCGGGCGTCGAGTATCATCTCGAGGATGGCGGTGACCGGTTCTACATCCTGACAAACGATGGCGGCGCCAAGGATTTCAGGATCGTCACCGCTCCGCATGACGCCCCTGCCCGCGCCAACTGGCAGGACGAGGTGCCGCACGAAGCCGGCTGCCTCATCCTGTCGCTGTTCGTCTTCTCGGATCACCTGGCCCGGCTGGAGCGCCGCGACGGCTTGCCGAGGATCGTCGTGCGCGAACGGGCAAGCGGGCGCGAACATGCCATCGCCTTCGACGAGGAGGCCTATGCCCTCGGGCTGGCCGGCGCGGCGGAGTTCGACACCTCCATCATCCGCTTCACCTATTCCTCGATGACCACGCCGTCGCAGGTCTTCGACTATGACATGGCGACGCGGACGCGGACGCTTCTCAAGACGCAGGAAGTTCCCTCCGGCCACGATCCGGCCGCCTATGTGACCCGGCGGTTGATGGCGCAGGCGAACGATGGCGAATTGGTCCCGGTCTCGCTCATCCATCGCCGCGGGCTGGCGCTCGACGGTTCCGCACCGTGCCTGCTCTACGGCTACGGCGCCTACGGCATCACCATTCCGGCCGGTTTCAACACCAACATCCTGTCCCTGGTCGATCGCGGGTTCATCTATGCCATCGCGCACATTCGCGGCGGAAAGGACAAGGGCTACGCCTGGTACGAGGCCGGCAAGCGCGAGCGCAAGGTCAACACCTTCGATGACTTCATCGCGGCTGCGCGATTCCTGGCGCGCGAGCGCTACACCTCGGCCGGCCGCATCGTCGCACACGGCGGCTCGGCGGGGGGCATGCTGATGGGTGCCGTCGCCAACCGCGCGCCGGAAGCCTTCGGTGGCATCATCGCCGAGGTTCCCTTTGTCGACGTTCTGACGACGATGCTTGACGACAGCCTGCCGCTGACGCCGCCGGAGTGGCCCGAATGGGGCAATCCCATCGCATCGAAGGCCGATTACGAGACCATCGCGGCCTACTCGCCGGTCGACAATGTCCGATCGGCCGAATACCCGCCGGTTCTTGCCATGGCCGGTCTCACCGACCCGCGCGTGACCTATTGGGAGCCGGCCAAATGGGTGGCCAGGCTTCGCGAGACGGCCGTCGGCGGCCCGTTCCTCCTGCGCATCAACATGGGTGCCGGTCACGGCGGCGCGTCCGGGCGGTTCGCGCGGCTGGAGGAGGTCGCCTATGCCTATGCCTTCGCGCTGAAGGTGGTCGGGCTCGACGCCGCGGCCTGAAACGTCACTTGCGATACGCGTCGGCGCGCGGCGGCACCGCCTTCAGATAGGCGGCAACCGCGGCGCGATCGGCATCGCCGATGTGGGCCCAGTTGAGGATCACCTGGGTCATCGAGCCGCCGGCCGAATCGAAGTCCGGCGTGAAGCCGTCCTTCAGGAACGAGGCAACCTGGCTCTCGCTCCACGCGGAGATGCCGCCCTCGCCGCCCGTGATGTTCGGGATGACGCCCTCGCCCTCCGGGTTCCTTGCGCCGGCAAGCCAGTTGGACGGATCGGGGCCGCCGAGGAGGTTGCGTGGCGTGTGGCATTCGCCGCAATGGCCCGGCCCTTCGACCAGGTACTGGCCGCGACGGACGGCATCGGGAGCGTTTTCCACGGCGACGACAGGACCGGGACGGAAGAACAGGAATTTCCAGCCGCCAAGGCTGCGCCTGATGTTGAAGGGAAACGGCAGGTCATGGTCGGGCGCCGATCCCTTGACCGGCGGCAACGTGGTCATGAACGCAAAGAGATCGGCGACATCGCCCAGTGTCATGCGGGCATAGGAGGCGTACGGAAACGCCGGATAATAATGTTCGCCCTCGGGCGAGATGCCGCGCATCATCGCATTGGCGAATTGCGGGAAACCCCAGCGTCCGATTCCGTCGTCCGGATCGGATGAAATGTTCGGTGCATGGAAATCGCCGAATGGCGAGCCGAGCTTCAGCCCGCCGGCGAGCTTCAGCCGATCGGCGTCCCTGGCGCCCGGTGCGGCGTGGCACGAGGCGCAGCCGCCCTGCCAGAACACGGCCTCGCCGCGCGCCGCATCGCCGGCGGGTGCGGACAAAAGAAGCGCCCCGTCGAGGCCGACGGGGCGCGTGATGAACCAGAACACAAGCCCGCCGATCACGGCGAGTGCAACCGCCACGGCGGCGAGCCTGCGCAGCATGACGGGTGATCAGCCCTTCTTGATGCGGTAGGTTTCGTGGCAGCCGCCGCAATTGCCCGACAGCGGACCGAACACCGCCTTGAAGGCATCGGCATCGGCCGGATTGGCTGCGACCGCTGCCGCCGCGTCAGCCTTCAGCTTGTCGGCGCGGGCAGTGAAATCGGCCATGTTTTCCCAGATCGCCGGTGCCGCGGTCGTATCGGCATTGGTCGAACCGGCGGGGAAGAGCGCGGCGACGTCCAGCTTCTGGGCGCCTTCGTTGATGGCGGCGAGCGCGGCATTCACCGCGGCGGCGTCATAGGCGGCTTCGCCCTTGGCAACCGGCACGAGCACCTTCAAGGCGCCGCCGAAGCCCTTCATGATGTCGGAGCGCGCCTTGATCGGATCGTCGGCGGCCACCGCCGACGTTGCAAGCATCAGCGCGGCGGCGATCAGCAGTTTCTTCATGTCATTTCCCTCATTGTGTCAGGCCCTTGACCCACTTAAATCATAGCGGGCGATCCGGCGCATGGGTTCACATCGTCGTGAAGACACCCGGTGCCAGCCGTGACGGACTGTTCACCGATCGCCTTCCGACCTTGGTCCGACCGTTCAGGACGCAGCCGCGTGCATCTCGGCGACATGATCCCAGTTGATCAGGCTGTCGACGAAGGCTTCGAGATATTTCTGCCGCAGGTTCCGGTAGTCGATGTAGTAGGAGTGTTCCCAGACATCGACGCCGAGGATCGGGCGCGCGCCGTGCACCAGCGGGTTCTCGCCGTTGGGGGTCTTCATGATGGCCAGCCTTCCATCCTTCACTGCCACCCATGCCCAGCCGGAGCCGAACTGCGTCAGGCCGGCCTGGATGAAGTCGGCGCGGAACTTGTCATATCCGCCGAGGTCGGAGTCGATCGCCTTCTGCACCGCACCGGGCAGTTTCGTGCCGCCTCCGCCCTTCCTCATCCACCTCCAGAAATGGATGTGGTTGTAGTGTTGGCCGGCATTGTTGAAGAGCCCGGCATTCTTGCCGAACGACTGCCTGACGATGTCCTCGAGCGACAGGCCGTCCATGCCGGCTTCGGCGGCCAGCTTGTTGCCATTGTCGACATAGGCCTTGTGATGCTTGTCATGGTGGAATTCGAGTGTCTCGCGCGACATGAACGGCGCCAGCGCGTCATAGTCGTAAGGCAGGGGGGGAAGTTCGAACGCCATTACAGTCTCCCTCAGGTTCGCGGCGGTTGTTCGCCTGTTCGAGTCCTTACATAGGGCTTCGGGCGGCGCTCGCAACCGCCCTTTCGCGCTCACGAATGCGCCCAGGCCCAGTAAAGCTCGCGCGCCTTGCGCGCCACCGGGCCGGCCTGCAGATCCCGGTTTTCGATCCGCACCACCGGAACGACCTTGGAATGGTTGCCGGTCGAGAAGATCTCGTCAGCCTCCATGAAATCCTTCACCGACAATGCCTTTTCGGTCGTGCGGAAGCCGTACTCGGCCAGCAGCGCCATTGTGCGCGAACGGGTGATGCCGGAGAGAAAGGTGCCGTTCGGCGCTGGCGTAAACACATGCCCGTCCTTGACCATGAAGATGTTGGACGAGCCTGTCTCGGCAACATTGCCGAGCATGTCGAGGACCAGCGCGTTGTCGAAGCCGCGCGAGCGGGCTTCCAGGATCGCGCGCGCATTGTTTGGATAGAGGCAGCCGGCCTTGGCGTCGGTCGGCATGGTTTCCCAGGTCGGCCGGCGGAACGGCGACACCGTCACGGAAAAGCCGCTCGACGCGATCATCGGCGATTCATAGAGGCACAGCGCAAACCGGGTGGAGTCCGGATCGGCCGGCACGCCCATGTAGCCGCCATGTTCGGCCCAGTACATCGGGCGGATATAGACCGCGGTCTTGCCATCGAACTTCTTCAATCCGTCCAGCGCCAGGCCGACGATCGTGTCGGCGTCAACGGTCGCCTTCAGGCCGAGAGCGCGCGCCGAGGCATTGACCCGCTCGGCGTGACGGTCGAGGTCGGGGGCCACCCCCTCGAACCATCGGGCGCCGTCGAAAACGGTGGAGGCCAGCCACATGGCGTGACTGCGCGGGCCGATCAGCGGCGGATTGCCTTCGATCCAATCGCCGTCGACAAAGGTGTGGGTGAGCGTCTGTGCCTTGGTTGATACGGTCATTGCCGATTCCATCATGTTCACGCGCATGCAACGCCGCTTGCGGCGCGCGGTCAACCGGGGAAAACTGTATCCGGCGTTTTGTCACGCCGATTGCCCTGCCCGGAAAGCCCGTCCATGCACCCGCGCCATTTCGTCTTCGATGCCTATGGAACGCTGTTCGATGTCCACGCCGCCGTGCGCCTGCACGCCGAGGCGATCGGCCCGGACGCATCCTCCTTTTCCTCGCTCTGGCGCCAGCGCCAGCTCGAATACACCTGGGTGCGGAGCCTGTCTGGGGCCTATCGCGATTTCCGCGCGCTGACCGTGGAGGCGCTTGATTTCGCCTTCGCGAGCTTCCCGTCCGTCGACCGGGCGCTGAAGCCACGGCTTCTGGATGCCTACCGCACGCTCGAGGCCTATCCTGAGGTCGCCGACACGCTGGCACAGCTCAAGGCCTCGGGCGCGGTCCTGGCGATCCTGTCGAACGGCACGCGCGCCATGCTCGACGAGGCCGTGGCGGCCGCGGGCCTCTCGCGCCTCTTCGATGCGGTCTTCTCGGTTGATGCACGCGGGCTCTACAAGACCCTTCCGGCGGCCTACCAGCTCGTCAGCGACCACTACGGCATCGCGCCGTCGGCCGTGTCGTTCCAGTCGTCGAACCGCTGGGACATTGCCGGGGCTCGCGCGTTCGGATTCCGCTGCGTCTGGATCAATCGGAGCGGCGCGCCCGACGAATATGGCGACCTGCCGCCGGATCGTGTGCTTCCCGACCTGTCCGGCCTGTGCTGAAGGCCCGTGCGCCGTCAAATTGTCGGATTGTTAACCGAATTCGGCCGGAATTGCCGGGCACCGCAATCCCGTGCGCATGATCATGTCCCAGACCCGCATTCCAGCCAACCGGCGCTCCGTCCTCATCGGCCTTGGCGCCGCCGCGCTTCTTCCCGGTTGCATGACCGGCCCTTTCGAGGCGCCGCGCGTCGGCGAACCCGAGATTCCCGGGCCGCCGGACCGCCCGCGTCTGTCGGTCGATTCGGCGTTCGCCTCGCCGAAGGCGATGTATGCCGAGCGCGCGGACGAGGGCTTCGTCCTGCCGGCCATTCCCTACCGCCAGATCGATCCGCGCTATCTGCGCCAGCTTGTCACCGATCCGACCGGCGAAAAGCCCGGCACCATCGTCGTCGATACGGCAAAGCGATTTCTCTATCTGGTGCGCGATGGCGGCGAGGCCATCCGCTACGGTGTCGGCATCGGCCGCGAGGGCTTTGCCTGGTCCGGCCGGGCCGTCATCCAGTGGAAGAAGAAGTGGCCGACCTGGACGCCGCCGGCCGAGATGATCAAGCGCGATCCGACGCTGGCGAAGTATTCCGCCGCCAATGGCGGCATGCCGCCCGGGCTCGACAATCCGCTTGGCGCCCGCGCTCTCTACATCTTCAAGGACGGCGTCGACACGCTCTACCGGCTGCACGGCTCGCCGGAATGGGCATCCATCGGCAAGGCAGTGTCGTCCGGCTGCGTCCGGCTCATCAACCAGGACGTCATCGACCTTTACGAGCGGTCGCCGAACAGGACGCCGATCGTGGTGCTGTGAACCGTCACCGTCGCGTCAGGCTGCCCAGGATGCCGCGCACGATGGCACGGCCGAGCGACGACGATACCGAGCGCGCGACCGATTTCATCGCCGCCTCGGCAACGCTCTCGCGCCGGCGCGAGCCGCTGCCGGTGCCCAGTACCGTGTCGGTCCAGCTGCCGCCCTGGCGCGATTCCTGCTTCGCCTTTTCGGCCTCCGCCCGCGCGCGCTCGGTTTCCACCTGCTGTTCGCCGGCGCGGCGCTTGAGGATCTCGTAGGCCGATTCCCGGTCGATCGCCTTGTCGTACTGGCCGGCGACCGGCGACACCGCCATCACCTGGCGGCGTTGTTCGGGCGTGATGGCGCCGAGGCTGCCGGCGGGCGGGCGGATCAGCGTGCGCTGGACCATGGAGGGCACGCCCTTTTCCTCAAGCGTGGAGACCAGCGCCTCGCCCGTGCCAAGCTGGGTGATCGCCGTGGCGCAATCGAAATCCGGATTGGGCCGGAATGTGTCGGCCGCTGTCTTCACCGCCTTCTGTTCGCGCGGCGTGTAGGCCCTGAGCGCATGCTGGATGCGGTTGCCGAGCTGCGCCAGCACGCTGTCGGGCACGTCGAGCGGATTCTGGGTGACGAAATAGACGCCGACGCCCTTCGACCGGATCAGGCGGACGACCTGCTCCACCCTGTCGACCAGTGCGCGCGGAGCCTCGTCGAACAGCAGGTGCGCCTCGTCGAAGAAGAACACCAGCCGTGGTTTCTCCGGGTCGCCGATTTCCGGCAGTTCCTCGAACAGTTCCGACAGCAGCCACAGGAGGAACGTCGCGTAGAGGCGCGGGTTCATCATCAGCTTGTCGGCGGCAAGGATGTTGATGGCACCACGCCCGTCCGGCGTCGTCCGCATGATGTCGGCGATCCTGAGCGCCGGTTCGCCGAAGAAGTTGCCGCCGCCCTGCTGCTCGAGCACCAGCAACGAACGCTGGATGGCGCCCACGGACTCGCGGCTGACATTGCCGTAGCGCGACTGCAATTCCTTCGCGCGCTCGCCGACGGCGGCCAGCAGCGCCTGGAGGTCCTTCAGGTCGAGGACCAGCAGCCCTTCCTCGTCGGCCAGACGGAAGGCGATGTTGAGCACGCCTTCCTGCGCATCGGTGAGATTCATGAGTCGCGACAGCAGCAGCGGACCCATTTCCGACACGGTGGCGCGGATCGGATGGCCCTGTTCGCCGAACAGATCCCAGAACACCACCGGAAACTGCTGGAACTCGTACGGATCGAGCTGGATCTGGCCGGCACGCTTCAACAGGAAGTCCTTGGCCGTTCCCAGCTGCGAGACCCCCGACAGGTCGCCCTTGATGTCGGCTGCGAATACCGGCACGCCGGCGTTGGAAAACCCTTCCGCAAGGATCTGCAGCGTCACGGTCTTGCCGGTGCCGGTGGCGCCCGTGACGATGCCGTGCCGGTTGCCATACTTCAGCAACAGGCTTTCGGCCCGCTGGTAGCTGTCGTCGGGTTTGCGGCTGGCGCCGAGAAAGATGGAATTCAAGTCGGCCATGACGGGCTCCGGAAGGATCGCGGCGATCGGTTGCGAAGCATATAGACGGACCCCGCCGACCCGACAATGCCGCTTGGCGACGCTTCATGTCTGCCCCGTTGGTTGCATTGCAGCAACTGGTGCCCTCGCCTACAGTTCGCCGACATTTCGCATCCCGGGTTGGACATGGATCCCGCACTCATCGAAACGGCCGACTTCGGCCAACAGGACGAAGCTGCCTGGCGCGCCGCAGTGCTGAAGGCGCTCAAGGGCCAGCCCGTCGACGCGCTGGTCTCGACAAGTGCCGACGGGTTCCGCTTCGGGCCACTGGCGGCACGGCGCCTTGATCCCGAACATCTGTGGAAGGCCGATCCCGAAACGCCGTGGACCATCATGGCGCGCGTCGACGATCCCGATCCGGTGCGCGCCGCCGCGCAGGTGCGCGACGATCTGATGAACGGTGCGACCGGGCTTGCCATCGTGTTCGAGGGCGCGCCGAATGCGTTCGGATACGGCCTGCCGGCCAACCCCGAGGCGCTTGCCACGGTGCTTGACGGTGTCGACCTGTCGGCCATCCGCCTGCGGATCGACCCGCATCCGGCCAGCCGGGCTTCGGCCGATTGGCTCGCCGCGCTTGCTGCCGGTCGCAACGGCAGTCCGGGCGGTCTCGATCTGTCGCTCGGCATCGATCCGGCTGCCGTGCTTGCCGGCACGGGCCGCCTGAGCCAGGCGACGATGGCGCTCGGTGCAACGCTCGGCCCGCGGCTCGCCGCGGACAGGACCCCAAGTCCAACGAGGAGCGGCAGGGTTCCAGGTTGGAGCGCGATGCGCTCGGCGTTGCGGGACACCACGTCCTGATCGACGTCCTCGGCGGGGAGCGT
>WPCK01163121.1_pt1 | contig 14000 bp, 8 predicted proteins | sample 5399851 | NCBI WGS metagenome assembly WPCK01 (sample SAMN12869471, study PRJNA574797) | sludge metagenome | isolation source: wastewater treatment of pH11 | place: China:Beijing | collected 2019-05-20
CCATGCATCCGATCAGTACAAGCATGAGTGGTTCAATCAAGCGCACGAGCACATCCAGTTTTCGCTCGATGCGATTGTCCATTCGGTCGGCTATCTTGACGAGGACTTCATCAAGCGTGTTTGACTCTTCGGCCACTCGAATCATGGCCATGACTTGAGCGGGTATCAATCCGCTTGCCGCAAGGGGCTTGGAAAGCGAATCGCCCGCCGTGACGTTATCGGCAGATCGGAGCATGGCTCCGGCCAAGAGCGAGTTGCCGGTCGACTCGCTGCTGATTCTGAGTGACTTCAGCAGCGGTACCCCGTTGCGAAGCAGCGTGCCAAGCACTCGGCATGCTCGCGACACGGCTGAATCGTGAAAAATCGACCCAAGGATCGGTAGTTTCAGCTTCGCTCGATCCAGTAATCTCCGGCCAGTATCCGTCTTCAAAAACCTTCCGACGCCATAACCGATGCCAAGCATAGCCGCGACGACAAACACGCCAAAGCGCTGCATTCCATGGCTCACGGTAAGCAATAGTACGGTTACAGCCGGCAAGCCATTGCCACTTTGTTGCAACCGGTCAAAAAATGGTTGAAATTTCGGCACGAGAAATACGATCATTACCGACACGATGATCGAGCCAACGACGCCCAAAATCACAGGGTAGGTGAAAGCGCCGACAATCTTTGCGCGGATTTCGTCCTGCTTGCGCAAAAAGGACGAGATTCGCTGGAGCGCTTCTTCCAAAAAGGCACCTTCCTGACCTGCGCGGATCATGCTGAGCGTCAATTCGGAAAAAATCGCGCGTTCCTTGGCCATGGCTTGATCCAACGTGCTGCCTTGCGAGACGGCTTCGTGGATTCGCAGCGCCGCTTCTCTCAACCGCAGATTATCGGTTGCGTCGGCCAATATTTTAAGGGCTTCCAGCATGGCAACGCCACCGGTTAGCAAATCGGCAAGCTGGGAACAAAAATCGGCAATTTGCTCTTTCTTGATGCGTACCGGCAGCGACACGCGTTGCCAAGCAGGTTTACTCTGCTGTTGGTCGACCACCGAGATCGGAAACAAACTCTTAGCCCGCAGACGCTGAAAGGCATCGGCCCTGGAGGCCGCGCTGATCGTTCCGGCAAGCCGTTGACCGGCAGTCGATTTCGCAGTGTAAGCAAAGTCTGGCATGAAAGACTGTAGATGTTTTGGTTTAAGACGTCAGGCACAATTTTTGAATTGTCTCAATCGGCCTTGGTCACTCGAAGAACTTCATCGAGCGTCGTAATTCCACTGAGCACTTTTTCCCAGCCATCCATTCGCAGGGTTTGCATGCCGTTTTTCATAGCTGCCTGCTTGATCTTATCCGATGTAATGCGTTCCGTTACAAGCTGGCGAATCTCTTCGTTGGCCACCAACAGCTCATAGATTCCCATTCGCCCACGATAGCCCGTTCGGCGGCAAGCTTCGCATCCGACAGGTCGATACAATCGCAAATTCGGATTCACGCGAGCGTGAGTCGGAAAATCATCAGGCAGGTCTTCGGGACTTGGGCGGTAGGATTCTTTGCACTCTTCGCACAAGACTCGCACCAAACGTTGAGCCAAAACACCCGCCACCGTACTGGCCACGAGGAAGGGCTCGACGCCCATATCGCCTAGCCGCATGAACGCGCTGGCTGCATCGTTCGTGTGCAGGGTGCTGAATACTGTATGCCCCGTAAGCGAAGCCTGAGTCGCATTTTCGGCGGTTTCCAAATCGCGGATTTCACCGACCAACACGACGTCAGGATCGTGCCGAAGAATCGCTCGAAGGCAGGCTGCGAAAGTCAGACCAACCTTCGCGTGGACTTGGATCTGATTGATGCCCTCAAGTTGATATTCGATCGGGTCTTCGGTCGTGATGATTTTCACTTCCTCCGATTTGATTTCATTGAGCGCACTGTAGAGCGTCGTGGTCTTGCCGGATCCGGTTGGACCGGTGACTAGAATAATTCCGTGCGGCAAGCGAATCAGTTTTTGAAAATCGCTGTACACGCGTTCGGGCATCCCGATACCGCGAAGTGAAAACTTCAAATTCGACTTATCGAGGATACGCATCACGACGCCTTCGCCGTGCATCATGGGAATGACCGACACGCGAAGGTCAACTTCACGCCCGCTAAGACGCAATTTGATTCGACCGTCTTGTGGGACGCGCTTTTCGGCAATGTTCATCCGGGCCATGATCTTCAGGCGACTGATGATTGCAGCGCAAAATTGATTCATCTCGCTGGGAGTCGGCTGGCGCTGCAGCACACCGTCGATTCGATAACGCAGCTTAAGCCCGGCTTCCTGAGCTTCAACGTGAATATCGCTCGCGCGAGCTTCAATCGCTTCCGTCAATATCTCATTGACCAGCCGAACAACGGATGCCTGGGATGCTTCTTCGACAACTTCCAAACTATCCGCATCAAGCCCATCGAGCATTTCTAAATCGCCCGACTGCTGACGCTGAAGCGCGATGAGACCGTCGATCGTTTCCGCTCCGACACCAAGATGCCGCTTGATCAGTCGCTGAACAATGTCGGGTGGAGCCACCACAGGATGAATCTCCCGCTCAAGCGCCGAAGCGACCGCATCAACCGCCGTAAAGTCAAAGGGATTGCTAATCGCGAGCTTCAACCATCCATCACCTCGCTGGATTGGAAAGACCTCGTGGCGGTGAATCAACTTGATCGGAAAACCTTCCAATGCCTCAGCCGCATCATCCAGTTCATCCGATTCGAGACTTTCTAAACCCATTGACCGTGCGCCGACAGCCAAGAGGTGCTGGGCATTTTCGAAATCCCAATCGTCCGCTAGCGAATCGAGTGGTTGACCTTCACGCAAACGGTCCGCCAAGATACGAAGTTGAGCCGAGTCGAGGCGCGGCTCCAGGAGCTTTGCATTGGTAAGCATTGTCGGTTATTCCTGTTAGGTAGGTGGGACGGCTCAATCCATGAGTCGTTGTTGGCCGAAATTCATTTCGGGGGAGGGTAGGTGGCACATGCTCGGGATCAATTCCGTCATCTGCATGCACATCGCGCAGGCAGCAGAACGGTTTTCCGATCACGCACCAAGGCGGGAAGTTGGTTTAACGCCAACTCAAGTTCGGCTGTTTTAGGTAGGTGGGGTTGGGTTGGTGGGAAGTTTGTGTACGAATACAGCCGTTTTGTATTCGTTCATTATCGGCCAGAACAGCCCCTGACCGCAACCCATAGTAGCAATTCGACTCAACTATGTCAAACTGCAAGTCGGCTTGCTGCGAACAATTCCACGCAATCCTTTCGGGCCAATCGCTATGCCCGTTGGCTCTTAAAGAGTTGAAGGGCAACGAGTTACGACAAATCCTCAATTTGATTCGCTTCAAAGTACTTGGTTGCGAAGTTCCGGAAAAACCTTGGCGACCTTTTTGAGCAAGTAATCACCATAGGTCCCTGAGAGTTCATGGACGCTCGATTTGTCCCAGCGCTCGGCCGCATCATCGACCAAAGGATGAAAGTCGAGGAGCTGCCGGATCGGACTGATCGCGGCGTCGAAATTCGGGTCGAAGAAAAATGGCAGCGAAATTCGGTCTCGTCGAGAAGTGTTCAGAACTCGATGAGGCGTCGATCGATATATTCCGCGAGTTAAACGGTCAAGCATGTCTCCAATATTGCAAATGAATGAACCAGGTATCGGTGGAGCGTCGATCCATCGCGACTGCGATTTGATTTGTAAGCCGCCTACGTCATCCTGGCGAAGTATCGTCAACAGGCCGTAGTCCGTATGCTCTCCAACACCCCAACTTTCTTCGCATTTTGCAGAGGCCTCTGCTTGTTGCGGATAGTTAAAAATGCGAAACAGTACAAGCGGATCGCCCGTGTAGTGATCTCGAAAGTAGTGTTCATCCAGTCCAAGGCTCATGGCGATGCCAGCCATAAGTTGTTGACCTAATTGAATCAATGCCTCGACGTAAGCCAGAGTCGTTTCACGGAAGCCAGGAATTTCTGGGAACAAGTTCGGACCGTGCAACGGCTTGCCCGCGATTACCGATGGATGATCGTTTGGTAACTCCGACCCAAAGTAGATCCCCTCCTTTTGATCGGGCCTGCCCGAGGTCAATTCTTTGCCAACCGGAAAATATCCGCGCCAAGCACGTCCACCTTGAGACATATCGATACGCATCTTTTCCGCTTGACTGCCTGCAAAGAATTCGCGCGCTAGTTTCTCTAGTCGAACACACAGCGATTCATCGACGGCGTGGCCGACCACATAAAAGAACCCGCACTCACGGCAAGCGCGACCGATTTGTTCCGCAGCCTGTTGGCGGTTCGGCGCGCACGTTACCAGTGAGCTTACATCGATAATTGGAACTTGAGTATTGTCGCTGTCCATCCCGAAATCTGTTCCACGTTTGAATCGCAACGGGTCGCTTGCAATGACCCGATAGGCGTATGCTATGGGCGCAATTCTCTTGGTATCATCTTACGAGGTTTGGCGTAAGCACACAGCTTAGACAAGCGGGGCACACTTCGCAAGAGTGGCTTTTATTGAGTATCCCCAACAGCGACTATTGCGAGCTCGACGCGGATGACTGGATGGGTACCGCCGACGTCACTGGTGAAACTACTCCCAAAACGCTGGGTCGAACCGTATCTTCCCAGTCGCGGAGTTCCATGTTACCAGAGTCCCCGTTCGGCGACGCGTTCCCGCCTTTGCCAATAAGATCGCCAGAAGGTTGATTGAGTTTTCGGTCGAGCAAGTCGCCAACTGGATTCCAATCGATATCCGTTCGCGTTCGCAACCGCTCGGCTAGGCTAAGCGTGGCTCCCGAAGGTCGCCAAAGCGACGTTACTAGGTGTGGAATAATCAGTTGGCTTGCCTCGCAAAGCACTTGAACACCCAAGCTGTTTGGTCCCGCGACGAGCGTGGTTTGCGCAGCAAGTCCCATGGAGTCGAGCGACTGCGCAACGTGATCCATTTGATCGGGGCTGGAAACGACCAGCCGATCTACCTCTCCACCGCCAGTAGCCAAAGTCGGCAAGAACTGCGGCAATTCTTGCATCGTGAGGTTGTTGTGGAAGTACGCTGCATTTTGAAAACTTCCCTCTGAATTGGTATTCGAGTGAAGCTGAATTAAGACCAGTTCGTTGGACTGTTGGAAGAGCTGACGTTCATTCTCGATCGATTCGATTTCGGGCGATTCGGCCTGGTTTCGATTCCTCGGAGGCTCAATTCGAAGCAACGCAAAACATGAATCTACGGTTCGCAGCAATCGACCAGTTAAGCGGTCCGCTAGCGTAGATGTCACGGACTCGAACTGTACAGGAACATGGCGGCAAATAGCGTTCGCTTCGCTTGCGATGGGATCATTCAGTTTCATGCTTCGGTTGAGAAACTGCCAACATTGATTTAGGTGCTGGACAACCTCTCGAGCTTCCTTTTGAAGCAACTCGGTCAAACTTGCGTATATTCCTGCCAAGTCGACCAGATACCGATGCGCATTGCCATACATGTCAATTGGTTCGCCAAGCTGCCCGCTGAACCCTTCGAACTGGCGAATGAGTCCAGTCATGTAGTGCTGGTTAAATGCTTGGATTTTCTCGAGACACTGCAACTGGATTCGCGTTACTTGCGGCCAGGTGAATTGTTTCCCCTCGATCAGTTCAAAAAGAGTTTTCTGCCAGATGAACAAGTCAGCCGACAATTGCAGCGAACGAACCCGAGCACTGTCGCTGAGCCGGCGGGCCCACCGCACAATAACCTCTTCACTTTTGAATATCTCTTCGGAAGTCGCCAAAAAGCCCAACTCTGCAATTAACCGACTGGAGTAGTTGTTGCAAGCCTCGTCCGGCAACGGAATATGCTCAAGAGAAGTAGATGTTAGCTTGAACAGCGGGCGTGAACTGGACGAATTGTGGCCAGTTTCTGTAGAAACTTGTGTGATGGAACCGGTCAGGTAGTCGCCTGCGGTTTGAATGGCTTTCATCGCACAGCACTGCGAGATTTGCTCAGGTCTGAGTTTAGGGAGGTCGTTAATCGTCGCTGTGCATGAGGTTCGTAACCATCCGACCGGCGAAGACTGTTTCGCGTCCTTTCGCAGTTCTGCCAACACCGATGATATAGCCGTTTGGCAGTCAAGTGATACGGTTCGCGCAAGGTTTCTTGGGTTCTGGCTTTGCGAACCGACTTCGTCGAAAAGCCCGCCGTCGACCAACGTCACCCAATCGAATGGACAAAGATTGGTTGTGCGATATCCACCGCGATAGTCCAAATGTGGACGTTCGCTAGTCGGGTCCATCCATTGGAGCAATTCGGACATGAGCGCGATGGCATTGGCCGATGCAAGATTCGCTTTATCCTGATGGTTCCTAGTCGTGGCAACGCTGAGCGTGGCGCATAGTCGGTAGTTTTTGAAACCGAGTTTGCTCATCGTGTTGCGTGCGAGCATGCCGATTTCCGCCATCAACCCAGCTCCGGTTGCTCCATGGGCAGATGCCAAAACGTAAATTCTGAGTGGGGTATCGCCCAGATGGTCTTCTTGATGCAACTGGACTAGCTTTTCAAGTCGCCTTTCGAACTGACGGCAGAGTTGCGGATAATGAGCTATCAGACACAGCGTCGCGATGGGGCGAACGCCTTCCGTGGTCTGCGAACGCGGAATGTTGTAGAGCCATCGCCGTGAAATAGGCGTGAACAGTTCCGGATCGCATTTTCGATAACTATGCGGCGAGTCCACTGGCAATTCAATCGCGTCTTCGCGAGGAAATCGCGTCAATTCATCGCCGCTTGTGATGAATTCAAGTTGACTACAATTGGTATCGATTGCCATCCACTGGTGATCGTCGCAACCGAGTCGGTCGTCGACGTTGTGGATTAGATCGTGCCGAAGCTCTCGGAGTGCTAGGACGCCCTGGCCACCTAATCCGATGAATAGCGCCCGCGTTCCTCTGTACTGGGCATTCTTTTTGTCTATGGCGATAGCTTGGCGTACCGTTGAACTGGGACCTTCGACCCAATTGTTTGTGTCGTGCGTGGCTGTCGATCCCAACGTCGAATCGTTCTCTGTCGCTTTTGATCGCTCGGACGAATCGAATACGGGCAGGATCGAACTGCGAACTTTGAGCAATTGATCGATAAGCTGACGGCAGGTGGTATAGCGATCCAGTGGGTTCTTCTCCAGAGCCCGTCCGATGATGACGCGATCCGCCGGTGGCAATGGTTCGAGGTTGGGCGAATGATTGAGATGTTGGCGAGCCAAGTCCCCTGGCGATATGCCCTTAAACGGCAACTGTCCAGTCAGCATTTCCATGAAAACAATGGCCAGCGAGTATTGATCGCTTCGAAAATCGGGCCGCCCATCAAATACTTCGGGGGCGGAGTAGGTAGGTGTAAGTCCACCCACCAGTGACTGGTTTGTGTCTTGCAAATCCTTGACCAATCCGAAGTCCGCCACTTTGATTCGGTCGGCCACAATCAGCAAGTTGCCGGGCTTGACATCGAGATGCTGCAGCGAGTGCTTTTGCGCGAGAAAATCAAGTGCATCGGCTGCGTCACCAAGAAAATCGAGCACCTCCGTTCGTGGAATGCCGGGCAAACCTTGGCGTCGGCAAGATTCAAAGCGATCCTGCAAACTGCTGGATGCCAGTTCAGTGACAATAATCACCTTGCCATCCACGATCTCAATTCGCTCAATCGACAGCAGAAATGGGTGGTTCGCACTGCGAATTCGTTCGAGACTCTTCAGCTCCGCTGAAGCTCGCGATTCATCGACGTTGCCGTAGATTAGCTTGATGGCCTTTTTCAGGCCGCCCGGTGCATCCGCCAACCAGACCTCACCGTAACCACCGGCTCCAAGGCGTTTGCGCAGAACGTACCCTGGAATCGGTTCCGTACCGGGTGTAATCGAAGAAGCGCGAGTATTCATGTTTGACTAGTTTCGAGATTGGTTGCTCAATGCTCCAATGTTGCCAAAATAGTTTCGGCAAGCGTGTTTCAGATAGTCGATTCGCAAGTCGAGCGGCTCGCTACGATAGATGCAATAGGCCCGAACCTGGTTCAACAGGTCCCTTGCGTAACAGCGTCGCAACGGCAGTTGATTCGCCTTGAAAAACCCGCTGATCAATTGCCCAACCACTTCTGGTCGCCAAGGAAAACCCACCGTCTTGCAAGCCATGCGGAAGAGTTCCGTAAACTCCTGTTCACTCGGATTGCCAATCTCGATTTTGAATGGAACGCGCCGCAGAAAGGCTTCGTCGACCAATTCATGAGGCTCGAGATTCGTTGAAAAAAGCACGATCTGCTCGAACGGCACCGAGATCTTCTTGCCTGTAGGCAATGTTAGAAAGTCCATCTTGTTTTCGAGTGGAATGATCCAACGATTCAATAGTTCGGCTGGCGCGACGCGCTGCCGTCCGAAGTCATCGATCAACAGGCTACCGCAATTGCTCTTGATTTGCAGCGGAGCTTCGGACGTGTTTGTACGTGGATCATGGCGAACTTCGAGATTGTCCAGAGTCAATTCGCCTCCGACGATTACGGTCGGCCGTTCGATGCGAATCCAGCGGCGATCATAGTTTTGTTGAATGGCCAGCGATTCGTTGACAGAAATTTCTTTAGGTTTATGAAAGGCGCCGTCAAAGACTTTGATGATCTGACCATCATCCACGATGGCGTGCGGAATCCAAATGGCTTCACCTCGCAGAAACGTCAAACATTTGGCAAGTGTCGTTTTTCCGTTTCCAGGTGGTCCATACAGAAAGATACCGCCGTTGCTGTTTACCGCCGGACCGAGAAAGTCGAGCCAGCTTGATTCGTAGGTGATGTCTCGTAGCGCCTCGACCAACTGATCACGCTGGATGGCCGTATATTGATTGGCTTGCGCTTCAACGCTTAATAGGTACTCGGACAATGGCACGGGTGCGATACCGGAATATTTGAAGACCTGCTGGTGTTGCAGAGTTCGCTTTTGACCAAGCTCAGTTAGCGCGTAGTAGTAATCGTTCAAGGGTGCGCTGCGAGCATGGGCCACGAGCTGGCGCGTCCGCATATTGGCAAGCTGAGTGTCGACGATACCGAACGGCAACCCGATGTGCTCGGCTAAGCGTCGTCCGCTTTGCGTCCCAACGCCAAGCAGCACCTGACCCAGTATCGATTCGACTATCGTTGGATTCAGCCCGGAGTCTTCGAGCGACGTTGGTTCGCTAGGCCAAAAGTTGTCTTCATGCAGAATGACCGGCAAGTCGCCGTCGGTGTCGTGGATCGAATCCGTCTCCATTCGACCGAGTTGAAAAGTGTTTAGAATCGACATGATTAAAGGCTTTTACCATTAAATCCAATGGGCAATGCGAAGTGATGGCTAGGAAGGCCATGCGCCAGAATAGCTTGCGTTACGAAATCCTTTCCACGCTCAAGAAATGTCCAAATCGCACCGAACTCGCGTTTGGAAATCTGCCTCGGGCTTTGGTATTTCCCAATTTGCGGATTATGCGGACTGCAAAACCTGAAAGGCTGTTCGACAAGGGCATTGTGTCCGGGTTTCAATTTTTTAATGGATGCGCTCTGGTTTGTAATCTAATTATTCCGGAAGGATCCTCTCGCTGGGAATCTAGGTGCGTTTATCAGAAAGCTCGAATGTAATGCAATTCGCCAACAATCCTGACAAGCCCGATTCGATCCAATTTGGCGGCGGCCCACGAAAAAATACAAGTGCGGAGTGTGAACCCGTTTCGTGTATTTGGACCTTGGTCCGAGGCGACTCCTCAGGGGACCAGCAAAAAGTTCCGATCTCGCCCATACCGTTCGATATTGGCCGACGTCCCGGCAGCTCGCTGCAAATCAACTCGCGCACAGTTTCCGGATCCCACGCTGTTCTGACGATCGAGAACGACCGACTGTGCGTCAAAGACTTGCAAAGTACGAACGGAACGTTCGTCAACGGACGCCGCATCACTGACGAAACGACACTCAACGAAGAAGATCTTGTGCAGTTCGCAGACGTGGTGTTTCGCGTCCGAAGCTCACAGCGTCTCACCAATTGCAACACGATGGAAGAAGACGTTTGCGGTTCCGCCTTGGCCCTCGTCCAGTTCGATCGGCTGATGCAGAATCGAATGGTTACACCATTTTTCCAACCCATCATCGATATGCGCAATGGCAACTTTGTCGGATACGAAGTGCTTGCCCGAAGCCGTTTGTTCGGCCTCGAGACGGTTCAGGCTATGTTCGACGCCGCAGCCAGACTCAACATGGAAGTTGAACTGAGTCGTATGTTGCGGTGGGAAGGCGTTCGACTCGCCATGTCGCTGCCTGACAAATTGAAAGTCTTTCTCAACACGCATCCACTGGAGATTCGCCGAGAAGGTTTGCTGGATTCGATGGTCACGGCAAGGCAGCTCACCAGCGACCTGCCCCTCGTCCTGGAAGTTCACGAAGCCGCCATTACCGACCCTGCGGAAATGCGAGAACTACGCCATCAACTTCGAGATCTGAACATCGGGTTGGCTTACGACGACTTTGGCTCCGGCCAAACGCGCTTGACGGAGCTCATTGAAGCTCCGCCGGATTACCTAAAATTTGACATGTCGCTCATTCGCGGAATCGATTCGGCACCGCCGGAACGTCAGAAGACATTGGCGTCGTTGGTCCGCATCGTAATTGACTTAGGAGTCAATCCGCTGGCCGAGGGCATTGAAACGCCTGAAGAAGCCGAAGTTTGCCGCAACCTCGGATTCCAAACCGCACAAGGCTTCCACTTCGGTCGCCCCGCGCCCTGTCAGAGTTTTTTGTAGGGTGCCGGGCTTGCAGATCCGTACTTAAAACTAATGCACCGCTTCTTCGTACGTCCGTTGATCAGCCGCTCCATTTTTCTTGAGCGCTAGTTCGTAGAGCCTTTGTCCGCAGGGAGTCGGATATTCTCCGGTCAAGCAAGCTTGACAAAGTTGACCTTGGTCAAGCCGAATCGAGCGAGCGATCGCGCTAACCGGTAAATACCGAAGCGAATCGCATCCGAGCGCGATTGCCATTCGATCTTGGGCCTCTTCGGTCAGTTCGTTTCCCTGCATATATTTGGGAGCAAACAGTTCGTCGATCGTGGACATATCGATTCCGTAAAAGCACGGTGCAACTATCGGCGGACAAGCCACACGAACATGAATCTCGCGTGCCCCGCCCAACTGACGAATGCGGTCCAAAAGGACCCTCATTGTAGTCGCACGCACGATCGAGTCTTCGACCAAAATAACTCGCTTGCCTTCCATCACATCGCGCAGCGGCGTGTATTTACTTGAAGCCTTTGCCAATCGAGCTCGCCCGCCCTCGATAAATGTTCGTCCGCTGTACCGATTGCGAATCAAGCCCTCGCGGCTAGGTATTCCCAATTCATACGCCATGGCATCGGCAGCCGCTTTGCTCGTGTCGGGCACTGGCACGATGATCGTGTTCTGGTCGATCGTGATGCGTTTTTGTCCGCGCTCCATCCGTGCTAACTCTTCGCCCAAACGAGTCCGCGAAAGATAAACGCTGCGATCATCCAGAGTGCTTGCGACATTGGCAAAATAGATCCACTCAAAAAAGCAGTGTGCCGTTCGCGATGAAGCCGCGAACTGTTTAATCTCCATGCCATCGGGCCGGACAACAATCAAGTGCCCCGGCTTAAGTGAATGAATGCTCGATGGATCGAAGCCCAGATTCAACAGAGCCACGCTTTCACTGGCCGCCGCAAACAACCCGTCTTCAAAGGCATAGCACAATGGCTTCATCCCTAGCGGGTCTCGGGCCAACAGCATTTCTCCGCGCGCATTCAAAAACGCAAGGCAATAAGCACCATCGAACAACTTCGAGACTTCCGCAAACACGGTCGCCAAGTCGCGAGCCGGAACTCCCGATGATAGTTGGCGACCAAATTCGTGCATGATGATCTCGGTGTCCGTATCTCGCGCCAAATGGTGTTCGCCCTCGCGCAACAGCCTGGCTCTCAGGTCAGCATAGTTCGCAAGCTGTCCGTTAAAACAAAAGCTGAACCACTTATGTTTATGAATATGTTGGCGTTCAAAAGGCTGCGCGTAATTGCGATCGTCCTTGCCGCACGTGGCGTATCGCACATGTCCGATCGCAGCCCAGCCCGCATATTCCCGCATGAGCGATTCGCTCTTACCGCGATGCGACATGCGGAAGACCTCTGCGACCGTTCCGATGTCTTTAAGCGTGTCGAGTAAATTGTCTCGGTCCGGCGAATAGGTCGTCATGCCGGCGGCGAGTTGCCCGCGATTTTGAATGTCCTGCAACATTCGCGGAAGCAATCGCGAAATTTCGGCAGGTCCGTGCTCCGTGCAAAGTGGACTAGGTTCCCAGTTGGGAAGGTGATAAATTGCTGCCACACCACATTCGTGATGAAGTTCGCTCATTGGGTTCCCCAAATAGATTCCTGGAACTGATTTTCCATCCATTCATCAGTCTAGCCTCAAATCGCATTTCGGCAATGAGCGTATCCAACAATCCGCGATCTTTGATTTCCCAAGCGGAGACGATCGTCGTTAAAGTCGGCTCGCGAGTTCTGACGGATTCCCAAGGATGTTTGGACGAGAATCGCATCGCATCGTTGGCGCGACAATTGGTACAAGTTTCCGAAACCGGTAAGCAAGTCGTGCTGGTCAGCAGCGGCGCTGTCGCTTCGGGCGTTGGCAAGCTGCGATTGGCCAAACGCCCAACCGATGTGGCTGAACTTCAAGCGGTCGCCGCCGTCGGTCAAGCGCATTTGATCCAAGCCTACGAACGGCATCTGGCGCAACTCGGTCGGCACGCCGCCCAAATTTTACTGATCGCCGACGATCTGGATGATCGAACTCGATATTTGAACGTGCGAAATACCCTGCTGGCCTGCTTGCGGCTCAAGGTCATCCCGATCATCAACGAAAACGATACGGTGGCCGTCGATGAACTGCAAACGACCTTCGGCGACAACGATCGCCTAGCTGCCATGGTCGCCGGAGTATTCCGGAAATCGGCACTGATCATTTTGAGTGACGTGGAAGGTGTTTACGATCGAGATCCCAATCTGCCGGATGCACAAATTATCTCACAGATTGATTCCGTGGATTCATCCACGCTGGATTTAGCAGTCAGCCACAGGTCGGCCGTTAGCAAAGGCGGCATGTCCAGCAAGCTTCGCGTCGCCCAGTTCGTTACTCAAAGCGGAACACCAGTGGTTATCGCAGGCGGTCGCATCGAAGACGTGCTCCCACGCCTACTTGCCGGCGAGCTAGTCGGTACGTTGTTCTTGCCCAAACATGCGGGCCTTGTTCCGAAGAAGCGTTGGTTAGGTTTTTCAACACTACCGAGCGGACGCTTAATTGTAGACGACGGCGCAGTTGCCGCACTGCAGACGAAGGGTTCGAGTTTACTTCCCATTGGTATCACCGCCGTTACTGGGCAATTCGGCAAAGGCGAAGTCGTCTCAGTTCGTTCCGCCGACGGAATTGAAATTGCTCGCGGCCTAAGCAACTACGATTCGCAAAAACTCGCGATGATTCGCGGCCTACACACGTCTCAAATCGCGGAGAAGCTAGGGCATTGCCCTTATGCGGAAGTAATTCACCGAGACAACATGACGCTGCTGTAAATCCTAAGAGGCATGGCCTGGAACGATCCAAAACGGGCAAGCGCGTCCAATATCGAACACCCTCGGCAGGACTCACACCCACCAACGAATTGCAGGGTCAAACGAAAGGGGTGGGAACACAGGTGGGACAAGCCTTGCAAAAACAGGGGGAATTCTAGCTCAAGATTCTGCCACCAAACAGGCCGATCTAACGCAGGCCGAAGCCGAGCTACTGACGCTGTTCCGGTGCTTGAACGACAGGGGCCAACGGCAAGCGCTCGAGGCGGTTAGGGATCGGGCTGGGATCGGTGTCAGTGATGGTGTGAAGGTGGGGGATGGTGAGCGGTCGGGGCGTTGATGGTACAATGCGGTCGCGGGCCGCCGCGCTATCGTCTGTTTCCATTGCCGCCTTCCTACGGAGTTGCTTCCCATG
>WPCK01102290.1_pt1 | contig 13989 bp, 11 predicted proteins | sample 5399851 | NCBI WGS metagenome assembly WPCK01 (sample SAMN12869471, study PRJNA574797) | sludge metagenome | isolation source: wastewater treatment of pH11 | place: China:Beijing | collected 2019-05-20
ATCGACGACTGGAAACTGGCTGATGCCTGGGGGCTGGCAGCGGTGGTCGCCGACAAGCCGCTTGAAATGGTCCGTTGCGATGTGCCCACGGGCGCCACCGCGGTTCCTTCCTTTATTTGGCGGGAGACCGGAGTGATTACCGCTGACGCCAGTCGCGATCAGCGCCTCGGCGAGCTGGCCGTGCTGATCACCGGTGAAAACAACGGGAGATTCGCGAGGACCATCGCCAATCGCATCTGGCAGCGGCTGATGGGGCGGGGGATTGTCGAGCCGGTGGATTCGATGTCCGGAGAACCGTTTTCACCGCAACTGCTCGATCACCTCGCCAATGAACTCAGGCGAAACCAGTATGACGTCAAGCAGCTTGTTCGTCTGATCGCCACGTCGGAGGTTTACCAATGGCCGGTGGTCCACGAACCGGCGGCGCCGGACAAGAAGCTGCAATTTGCCGGACCTGTGCGGCGACGGTTGACTTCCGAGCAATTCCTCGATGCGGTCTGGCAGATCACGGGTACCGGTCCGGAACGAATGAACGCGGAGCTCGACGACTATGGCGCCACGGCAGCGAGGGTTCGCGCGTCGCTCGTCGTTTGCGATTTGCTGATGCGGGACCTTGGCCGGCCGAACCGCGAACAGGTGGTGACCACCCGTGACGACCAGCTTTCTTCCTTGCAGGCCCTGTCGCTCAACAACGGAGCCGAATTCCACCGCTTGCTCCGGACGGGAGCTGAAGCATGGCTGAAGAAAGGCCTGTCGCGGGAAGAACTTGCCGGTCAGGTGTTTCGCGAGGCACTCTGCCGCGAGCCTCTCGATGCGGAAAGAAAAATTCTCCATGAAATGCTCGGTGACGATCCGGACATCGATGTCGTCGCCGATATGATCTGGTCTGTACTCTTGTTACCGGAGTTTATGCATGTCCAGTAATGAAACGGGCCACTCAATCGCCCGCAGGGATTTCATCCGGGCCATGGCCGCTTCCTCGGCAGCGGCCCTGCTGCAGACACCGCGGGAACTCGCCGCGCGACAGGATGCGCCGCAGAAGCGTTCGACTGCCGATACGGTGATCTTGCTCTGGATGGCCGGAGGTATGGCGGCCACGGATACCTTTGATCCAAAGCGCTACGTTCCCTTCGAGGTCGGCCGCCGGCTCGAGGATGTGATCAGCACTTTTCCCTCGATCGACACCGCCGTCGACAATATCAAGTTCACGACCGGCCTCGAGCAGATTGCATCGGTCATGGATCGGGGAACCCTGATCCGCACGCACGTGCTTCCCGACCTTGGCCATATCCTCCACTCGCGGCACCAGTATCACTGGCATACCGGCTATGTGCCGCCGCAGACAGTTGCTGCGCCGCATATCGGCGCATGGGTTTCCCGTTTGCTCGGGCCGGTCAACCCGGCAATCCCGGCGTTCGTGGACATCGGTCAACGACTGGAAGGGATCGGCGAAAAAGAGGAGCTCAAGGCCTTTCACACGGCGGGTTTTCTGGGTTCCGAATTTGGTCCGTTTCTCGTCCCCTTTCCGGACCAGGCCGTCGCGGCTGTGCAACCTCCACCTGGCATGACGCCCTCCCGTTTCGAAAACCGCGAGAGGTTTTTTCGGCGTCTCGTGGAGAGTGGTCCAGGGGGACAAATGGCCAGCGACTATCACCGCGAGTCCATGATGCGCGCCATGGAGAATGCCTGGCGATTGCTCAAGAGCCCGGACCGCGCCGCTTTCGACCTGACTCAGGAACCGGCCGAGTCGTTTGACCGGTACAACACCGGCCGTTTCGGGCTGGGGTGTCTGCTCGCCCGGCGCCTTGCAGAAGCGGGCGCCCGGTTCATCGAGGTGACCACCGAATATGTCCCCTTCCTTTCATGGGACACGCACGAAAACGGGCATGAGACGGCGACCCGTATGAAAAAGGAAATCGACGGGCCGGTGGCACAATTGATTCGCGACCTCGAGTCGCGCGGGCTTCTGGACCGTACGCTGGTGGTATTGGCCAGTGAATTCAGTCGCGACATGATGATCGAGGGGGTGCCGGGGAGCCAGGCCAAAGACCAGTCTCGCGCGGCAACCGATATCTTGCAGGAGATGAAACAATACGGACAACACCGGCACTGGACCGGTTCCAGCAGCGTGTTGATGTTTGGAGGAGGAATCCGCCGGGGATATCTTCACGGAGTCACAGCAGACGAGCGGCCCATCATGTCACTGGAAAAACAGGTTTCAGTGATGGACCTTCATGCGACAATCCTGCACGCCCTCGGAATCGCAGCCGATACCGCAATGGAGATCGAACGCCGCCCGTTTTACGTCACCGAGGATGGCAAGGGAAAGCCGGTCAGCGAACTTTTTGCCTGAGCCATTCGCGAGTGAGTCACCCGAACCTGAAATGCACTCTATATTTAAATTTAAAAACCCGGCCGCCTGAAGACCAGCCCGATGCCGACCCGTCAATGCCCCTTCTGCGGATTTGCCATCGAGAACGCGGTGCCGCAAGAAACGCTTGCTTCGGCCTGCCCGGAATGTGGTGCGCGATTTGACGAGGCCTCGACAGGTACCTATTCGGTCGCAGAAGACTCGCTGGAATTTGACTTGTCATCCCGAAAGCCCGCAGAAGATCAGGCTCCGCGGCAGATCGGGCGATTCCAGGTCAAGGAGGTACTTGGAAAAGGCGGATTTGGCAAGGTCTATCGGGCCCACGATCCCCGCCTGGAAAGGGATGTCGCCATCAAGGTCACGCGCAGCGACCGGATGCGTCACGATTCACGGGAATCGATGATGCACGAAGCGCGGATCGCCGCCCAGCTTCGCCACAAGAACATCGTTGCCGTCCACGAAGTGGAACTGGTCGACGACATGGTGTGCATTGTCACCGACCTCATCGAGGGCCAATCGCTCTCCAAAAGGCTGAAAAAGGAGCCGTTCGACATCGCGACGGCCGTCCGCCTGTGCGCCCGAATCGCCAGGGCGCTTCATTACGCCCATGAACGAGGTGTGATTCACCGCGACCTGAAGCCTGGCAATATTCTGATCGACCAGGATGGCGAGCCCATGGTTGCAGATTTCGGACTCGCCAAGCGGCAACAATTGTCGGGTTCGGGATCCTCGCCGAGTGGCGACGACCGATTCGCGGGTTCGCAAACCGGCACGCCAGGCTACATGTCGCCCGAACAGGCAGCATCGATGTCACATGAAGCGACGGCTGCCAGCGACATTTATTCGCTGGGCGTCATTCTGTACGAAATGCTGGCCGGACGAAGCCCGTTTCAGGGTTCGGCCCATGAGGTCATCCGCCTGACCATTCTGAGTCAGCCCGCGAGGATTCGAAAATACAATCGCCGGATTCCGGTGGAACTGGAAGCGGTCTGCATGAAGTGCCTGGAGAAGTCTCCCGAAAAGCGCTATGCCTCGGCGAATCAGCTCGCGGAAGATCTCGAACGTTATCTCGCGGGTACACTGTCGCTGGGCGGGCCTGCGGCCAGGTTGCGATATCAGATCAAGTCCGTTTACCGGCACCGCATTCCGATTTTCGTCGGGATCTTGTTTACCTGCGCGGCACTGGCCGGGTTCTGGCAATACCGGATGTGGCGCGAATCAAAGGCCCGATTGTGTCCGATCTATCTGGAAACCAGTCCACTGGGCGGCGAAATCGTGCTGGTTCCGGTGGATGCCGAGACCGGACAGCTTCGGGAGGAAGAGGCCATTCGACCCCGCGTGAGTTCACGATACTTGCTCGAGGTTCCCGAAGGATTTTATCTGGTTGAAGCCTATCTGAAAGAGTACGGTGTCCGGCATGTCTACCGCTCGGTAAAAAAAGTCGGGCCATTCGAAACCGTATCCGCCACAGGAACCAGGTATTCAGGTTGTCGGGCGTATGGAATTGAAGGCCGGGAAAGCGATGGCAGGGTTATCCTCCCGCGCATCCAGTTTGAAGCGCCCTTCCGGACAGGCGATTTCACCCGGTTGCCGGGTGGTGATTTTGTGGTGGGCAGCAATTCCCATTCAATTTTTCCGCAGTCAACGGTCAAGGTCGCCCCCTTCGAATTGCAGCAACGTGAAGTGACTGTGCGGGAATTCCGTGAAGTTATGGGCAAATTGCCGTTCAATTATTCGAGGGAAGCTGCTGACCGCGAGCCGGATCCCGATTTACCTGTCAGGGCGATCAACTATCGCGAAGCGCTGGAGTTTGCCGAATTGACGGGTACGCGCCTGCCCGAACTTCACGAGATCATTTTCGCAGCCTCCAATGGAGGAGCGACCCGTTTTCCCTGGGGTGATGACTCGCCGGACGAAAAGCCGGGTCTTGACTGGCAATCGATGCGAACTGCCGTTGCTCCCTTTGACAAGAACCGTTCGACCCCGCCCATAGAAGGTCTTTGGTCATCGGTAATTGAATGGACGACAACGCCACCGCCCGCGTCGTTGAAACTGATGCGGCCCCCGCCGCTCCCACCGCAAAAGCACTCGGAGCTTCGCATCGTCGCCGGGGCCTGTTCCCTTGTCGGTCCGGATGCGTCCACTTCTGTCATGCGACTGCAGGAATTGCGTCAACTTCAAATTGAAACGGTTACAGAACCGACACTGCCCCATCTGGGGCTGCGTTGTGCGCGCAGCATTGAGCCGCGGTTTTGCGAAGGAGTCGGGAAATAGCCGGCGTCAATTGTGAAGATACTATTTCTTGAAGAGACATTTGAATATGTCACTTCCAACCTGTATCGAAACAATCGTATCGTTGCCAGAAATGTACGTGCCTGCCACCGTCGGAGTTTCCTCTGTTGGCAGGCCCGCCAGTTCCACACCGAGCGAATAGGGACTGCCCGTGGCGCCATGGTACCAGTTCCCCTTGTAAACCAGAAAAACCCGTTCCGTTTCGTTCACCTTGGCCAGGACGTACTTTGGAAAGCCCGAAGTCACCGAAATGTCCGGGGCGGGAGTTGGCCTCAGCATTACCGTATCCTTGTGCAGCGGCTCAAAAGGAGTCTCGGCAACGCCGCCAATGTCCTCGGTCTCGGTGATGTTGGCATAATGTTTCTCACTGGTCGCGCAGGCGTTTCCCTTGCAACCCGTGTCCACCTGTTTGTCAAAGATCAGGTAACCGGGCTGATGTCCGCTCGGGCAGTTGGTGATGCAGTAGTAATAGTACGGCCCATAGGCAAACATGAACTGATGAGGGCACGGGCCCGACGCCGGCGCAGCGGCGGCCGGGTTGATTTCCTGACCACGAACCCCGGCAACAGGAATCGATAGTACCAATGCACAAGCGGAAATGAGCCATCGAATCGATCTGGACTGGAGCATGTTAACATCCTCGATGGAAGGGAAGGGCAGGGAAGGAGATTCAGGGGATTAGTATATCTGGCGGCCGTCTATAAAGAAACGCACGGCAAGGACAATTGCAAATCGGAAAGGTGACAGTTGACAGGCGACGGGTATTCGGTCAGAACGGTGCCATGATTCTGCTCATCGACAATTACGACAGTTTTGCCCACAACCTTGCCCGATATCTCAGGCAGCTGGGAAGCGAGGTTCAGGTCCTCAGGAACGACGAATGGTCCGTCGCGCAAATCGAGGCGAGCAGCCCCGGCGCTATCGTGATATCGCCGGGACCCTGCACCCCCGATGAAGCAGGGATTTGCCTGGAACTGGTGAAACATCTGCACCCTTCGATTCCCATGCTGGGAGTCTGCCTTGGACACCAGGTGATTTGTCAGGCTCTTGGCGGGAGGATTGTAAGGCACAGTCCTTGCCATGGGCGAGTTTCAAAAATCACCCACCGGGGCCATCCCCTTTTTGATCTGATTCCGTCGCCGTTCGCTGCCGGTAGATATCACTCGCTTGTCGCTCGCCACGAGGATCTGCCGGACCTGCTGGATGTCCTGGCGCTATCGGAGCATGAAGAAACAGTGATGGCGGCGGGACATCGTCACAGCCGCCTGTTCGGTGTCCAGTTCCACCCGGAGTCGGTGTTGACTGAATTCGGCTACAGGCTGCTGGCCAATTTTCTGGATCTTGCCGGTATCGGATACAATGAAAGTCCGGAACGACTCCAGCGGCAATGCCTTGGGTCTGCAGGTGATGAAGGGATGCAACAACCCGTTTCCGTATTTTCCGGCCATCCGATTCCTTACCCGTACCCTCATCAATGATTCTCGAGTCGATCCTTACAACCCGCAGCCTCGACGGCTCGCTGAATATCGCACCGATGGGTGTGATTTGCGAACGGGATTCGCTGGAGCGTTTCGAGTTGCGCCCGTTTTGCGAAACCACAACCTTCGAAAACCTGAGCGAGCGAAAGTGCGGCGTCGTCAATGTGACCGATGATGTGTTGCTCTTCGCCCAGGCGGTCACGGGAAACTTGCCGGACTCGCTCGATATCCGACACGGCGACCAGGTCGATTGCAGCTGGCTGGGCAGTGCCTGCCGAATCCACGAGTTTGAAGTGACCCATATCGTCGCTTGCGGCATGCGGGCAGCCGTGCAGTGCCGTACGGTTGCGACTTGCCGAAACCGCGAGTTTTTCGGCTTCAACCGCGCGATGGGCCAGATCATCGAAGGAGCGATCCTGGCCACGCGCAGGCACATGATTCCCGCCGACGAGATTCGCCAACGTCTTGAAGAGATCGGCAAGGTCGTTGAGAAAACAGGGGGAGAACGGGAACGGCAGGCATACGAACTGATTTGCCGGTTCGCGTTAAACCCGGCATCCGCACCCTCCGGTTCGCGAATGGCACCGGAGCAACACGCTTGAGATCCGTTCAGGTCATCACAGGAAGCCGGCTGCATTTTGGACTGACGCGGTTCTGGTCAGATCCGCAAGCCCGATTCACCGGTGTCGGCGTGATGATCGAAGATCCGCCGACCGTTGTAACGGTTTCTGAGTCAACTTCTGAAACGTTGTCCAATGGCCAGCGGGCGTCGGAGTTCGCCAGGCGCTGGTTGGCGCATATCGGACGGGGCGACATGGAGATACCCGGCTTGCGGGTTGCTTGCCCGCCGGCACATGCCGGACTTGGAAGCGGAACTCAATTGGCCCAGGCCGTTGCTGCAGGGCTCAATGTGTTTCTTGGAAAAGAGCCTCCGGATGTTCGTGAAGTCGCGCGAGCTCTTTGCCGGGGCCAGCGATCGATGACGGGAAGTGGCGGATTTGCCGTGGGCGGATTGATCGCTGGTCGCGGGACTGACGACTTGACCGGGATGACCACAGACAAGATCGGTGATTTTGATCACGTGCCGGTCCCCGACGATTGGCGGGTGCTGCTGATTCGGGATGGCCAGGGTGCGCGAATTTTCGGTGACGACGAGCGGGCAGCTTTTGACGGGCTTCGCGCGCGTGATGAGAAACGGGCAACGCGTCTGGAAACGCTGATTCGCGATGAAATCCTTCCGGCAGCGGCAAGCGGGGACTTTGTGCGTTTCACCGGGGCGGTACACGAATACGGCCTCCTGTCCGGTGAGTACTTTCAAGAGGTTCAGGGAGGGCCCTATAATGGCGAGGTCATTGCATCGCTGGTGGGTCGACTGCAGGGGCTTCAGGCAAACGGAACAGGCCAGTCTTCGTGGGGTCCAACAGTGTACTGCTGGTGCCGGAACCAGTTCGAAGCGAACGAACTTGCACAACGAATGGCCGGCACCATTGAGCCCCGGTTCAAAATGGCGATAACGCGTGTCCGCAACACGCCTGCATCCATCGTTCTCGCTGACACCGGTACCCTCGAGAAAGTCCCTCCCACAGACCATGTCGCCTGAAAGCCATACGACCCTGGGCGTCAACATCGACCATGTTGCCACGCTGCGGCAAGCCCGAAAAATCAATCAACCCGATCCGGTATGGGCCGCAGCCTTGGCCCAGCTCGGTGGTGCCGACTGCATTACCATTCACTTGCGGGAAGATCGAAGACACATCCAGGACCGCGATCTGGAAATTCTCAAACAGACGGTAACCGTCAAACTGAACCTCGAATGTGCCTGCGAACCTTCGATGCTGGCGATCGCCGCACGGGTTCGGCCCGATCAGGTCTGTCTCGTTCCGGAAAGGCGGGAAGAGATCACCACCGAAGGGGGACTCGATGTGGTGGCGAACCAGGGCATCGTCAGAAATGCAGTCGAGCAGCTGCAGTCGGCCGGAATACGCGTCAGCATCTTTATCGACCCGCAGCTTCAGCAGATCAATGCGGCGGCCAGCGCTCAAGCCGATATCGTGGAAATTCATACCGGAGCCTATTGCCACCAGACCGGTGAAAACCGCGACAAGGAACTGACCAAGATCGTTCTCGCTTCAGAGCATGCCGCTCGCGCCCGGCTCGAAGTTCACGCCGGTCATGGCCTGAATTATGAAAACGTTTTGCCAGTTGCCGCCATACCGCAGATTTCCGAGTTGAACATCGGGCACAGCATCATCGGCCGCTCGATTTTCGTCGGGATTCAGCAGGCCGTTCGCGAGATGAAAGATATCCTGTTGTCAGCGAAGGCCCTTTCGGCGAAACGACAGTGAGCGCGCAGGCGGGTGGTTGCGCGCGGCCCGTTGGGCATGGGGTTGAACGCGCGGCCCGTTGGGCACGCGGTTAAACGAGCGGGCCGTTGGGCGTGGGGTTGAACGCGCGGCCTGTTGGGCACGCGGTTAAACGAGTGGGCTTGGCGGTCACGGGTCTTCGCGGCGAACGTATCCGATACCGGAGTTGTAGAACTTCCGCCTTCGCTCGCTGGTTTCACTCGATGGCGACGCCTGCTGCTGCCGCTTCATATCGGCCAGTGCGGCGATCGTGAACGGACACTTGAGAACTTCCAGCCGAAACCGGATGTAGTCGGCATGTTCCGGTGCCAGGATTCCCAACAAGTAATTTCCCAGCTCTTCGTTGTCCGGAACGCCAATCTGGTTGCGACGCCAGATCTCGCCGACCGTATGCATTCCGGCATCGCGCCGGCCATTGATCCGGGACATGCGGCGAAGCAGATCCTTGTCGTTTCTGATGGCAGACTCGATTTCCGCGGCCCGCGCCGGATCGAGCGACTCGTCGAGAAAGGCTTCCAGTTCGGCGTCAGAAAATTCGTTCGTCATCCCAATCAGTCCTTGCCGACGTTGCTGTTCTCACCGGCCATCCGCAAAAGGGCTTCAAAGCGGTTTTGCCAGCTGGACCAGTCGTGCGAGTCATTCACCATACCACCTGCAAGAACGATGTTCGAGTTCTTTTTCAGCTCTCCCGCCAATTCTTCGCCGATAGTCCGGATATCCCAGTTTTCGTGGGGGTTGAAAAGGTCAAATCGGCCCCATTCCAGGTAGACGTTCATCGGCAGATCGATTCGCGAAGCATTGGCCACAAACGACAAACGGGCCGCGTCGAACATCAGCGGCGAGTATATCGCCAACCCGCCGAACATTTCGGGATGCTGCGCTGCGATATCCGCCATAACTCCGCCGAAAAAACCAAAGCCGGCTACGATTCTCCCCTCCCTGGATGCCATCGTCCGAAAAGCCGAGTCTATGGAAGGTACCAGTTCCCCGACAAACGATTTTGTGAAATCGGCCATGGGCGAATAGTTCGCGAAAACGATAATTGCCGGCCCGATCCCCCTGTCACCCCGGACAAAAATCGCATCGGCACATTTGTCCATCCGGCCCAGCGAAAGTGTCGTCGGCCCGCCGGCTACATAAAACACCGGGTATCGCCGGTCCACATCGCTCTCATAACCAGGGGGAAGGTAGACGTCGAATTCGACCCCCCCTTTGTTGTCTGCACCAGGCACGGAATGCCTGACCAGGGTTCCGGCGAGTTTTTCCGGCAGATGAGCGAGATAATCGGGCTCTTTCCACTTCGGCATTGCAAACCATGACATGGTCAACGGCAATTCGTTCCTGAGCCGGACCGAGAACTCCATCTCGCCGGCATAAACGGAACTGGTTGTCTTCCGGTCGTTCCTTGCGTCGGGCGTCGGAACATAATCGACGAAGAATGTGTAATTCAATCGCTGATCCGGTGGCAGTTTCAGTCCCAGCCAGAACATATCGGTTCCGGCAACCCGTTGCATCTTTTTCTCCTGGCGGGCCCCGAACATGTCGCCGGCAAGCGCCACATCCTCGCCCGGTCCACGGTAGACGAAATGCGCGATTTCGCCTTCCACCACAGGAAAGCGGGCCTGTGAGTTCATGAACTGGTCGACGATCCCTTTCTTCTCCCCATCGCCTGCGGCATCGACCGCCGAAAGAAACTCGGCGAACCGGCCAGCCGCTGGAACCGACAATTCGGAAGCGGTTTCCACGCGACTGTCTGAAGAGACGACGTCGACGCGGGCAATCTCGCCAAGGCTCCGGCAATAGATGGACTGGTTGTTCCATGCAGGAAGCGACCACACCCGGTCTTCGAACAGTTTCACGGTGGCAACCGGTTCCCACGACTTCGCGGAAGCGCGGGCGAGAACAAGGTCTCCTTCCTTTGTGTTTATGATCAAATGCCCGTCGACAGCGATCAGGAATCCATCGCCGGGCCCGCGACTTTTCCAGAGCGGCTCACCTGTTTCCGGATCAACGCAGGTCATGACTCGCGTCGAGAATGCAAACAGATTTTCTCCGTGCAGAACCGGCACATTGTAGGTGTTCTTGATCGATCGGTGCCGCCAGATTTCCGAGGCCAGAAAATTCTCTCCCTCCCCCGGTTTGAAGGCCACAACCGACGACCAGGAATCGTCGAGCGTAAGCAGAACCCTGTCGCCTGGCAAAACCACCGGCACTGTGGCCTGCCCATTGCCACCCCCATGCTCGTATTCGCAAAGGACGCTTCCTGACTCCGGATTGACCACGCATACCCGTTTGCCTCCCGAGGCAATGACCACGGGCTGTCCGTTGAGAGATGTCACTACGGGAGTCTGGGAGTTAATCGCATCGACCGTTGCCGACCAGCGCGTTTCACCGGTTGACGGATCCACTCCGGCAAGCGCGCCATCGGGTGAACCTGTCTGGAGGATCAAGGTGCCGCCGGCCATCACGGGAGATGTGGCAAATCCGTAAAGTGGTTTGACCGACTTTTCCGTTTCCACCAGATTTCTCTGCCAAACCGTTTGCCCGTCCGCCAGGTTCAAACAGGCCAGTTCGCCCGACGGATCCAGAGCATAGACAAACCCGTTTCGAATCAGTGGCGTTGAAATGGGTCCATCGAACGAGCCGTTCTCCCCCTTGAAAGCCGGAGCGATTCGAGTTTGCCAGATCGTCTCTCCACTTTGCTTGTCAAGACAAACCACAAGGTCATCGGTGCCGTCGGAGTACATGGTCACAAGGAGATCCCCCGAAATCACGCAACTGGAATAGCCGCTTCCCAGCTTGCGTTTCCATTTGACCTCCAGTCCGGCGGTCGCGGTCCTGGCGAGAGGACCGCCGGGGCTGGCCGAACCGTTGCCGTCGGATCCCCGGAAACCGTTCCAGTCCTGAGATGCCGCAGGGGATGAAATGAAGCCGATTCCTGTCGGGAGGGCAAGAAACAGGAAGAAGAATTCACGAACCTTTTTCATTGCAGTTCAATCAAATCGCGCCAGATAACAAGAATGCCGTTTATCGCCACCCCGGCCAGTTGCTGCCGCTGACGATTCCTTACCGTTGATTACGCCAATTTCACCGTATTTGCCCGCGGCTGTCGATGGAGGCGATTTCTGCCTGGCAGCGAACTTCCCTGAACGCCGCTGCCGGTCAATTGGCAGGAAAGAGCAGCCCTTCCTGCCAGAGACTTCCCAGATCGTTCGTGATGCCGACCAGGTAGTGAATGGCAACGGAGTACCAGATACTTCGTGTTCGCCAGGCGAGCCAACCAAGAACAAACGACGCAGGTACGCAGCCGAGCACTTCGATCCACGGCTTTCCGACATGGAACACGATGCAAAACAGGGCCTGAATCGCAACTGCCTTCTGCATGCCAAGGTGCGCGAATCCGCCGAGCAGAAACCCGCGATAAAAATACTCGAAGGCGACATAGAACATCAGGTATGCTGCAAACCAAAGGGCCATTTGCCAGGCACTGTTGCCAATGTCGTTTCCGGGGACTGGATAAAAATCCCTGATTTGCGGGTCGTCCGATGCGGAAAACGTGGCGACAAGGAAAAACGGCAACAGGACCGCGACAGCCATTCCCCCCACCCGACGGTCGCCGGGAGCCAAGGGCTCCCAATCCAGCGTATCCGGTCGCAGTCGTACCCAGGCAAACGGAATCGCGCCAAGGATAACCAGCGCGGCGATGCAGCGAACCACTCCGGCGGCGAGACCTGTCTCGCCGGCGACTTGCGGACCGGGCGAGGAAAAAAACCAGAACAGGACCTGCGCGGCTACGACAACGGCCAGAAAGGAAAACGGCGCCTTTTTTCCCTGCGAAGACAATGCTGAAGCCTCAATGTCTCACGAAAAAAACACCTGTCGCGGGAACGGGCATCCTTGCTTGTTCATGCTCCCTTCCGTCAGAGTTGGGCGAAGGCATCCAGTGCCTGATCGATGTGGGAATCGGTCAGCGCTGCGCTGACCTGAACGCGCAAGCGTGCTTCTCCCCGTGGCACGACAGGAAACCCGAATCCGATCACCAGCACACCCATCTCGAAGAGCCGCTTTGACTTGCGGATCGCTTCCGCTTCATCTCCAATCATGATCGGGATGATGGCAGTCGGCGAAGGGGTGCATTTGAATCCCCGCGCGGACAGCCCGTCGCGCATTTTCTTGACGTTCTGGTGAAGCCGGGCAACGATTCCAGGATCGGATTGCAGGACGTCCAGGGCGGCGCCAGCGCTATAGGCCACTGTCGCCGGCAAGGCATTGGAAAACAGGCTTGGTCTCGCCCGTTGTTCGAGCAAGCGAATGGCATCGCCTGAAGCGGCAACATAGCCGCCGGCGGCGCCGCCAAGTGCCTTGCCCAGCGTTCCGGTAAAAACATCGATCTCCGCACCGCTGATGCCGAAGTGTTCGTGAGTTCCACGACCGGTCTTGCCCAGCACGCCCACGCCGTGAGAGTCGTCCACGATCAGCATGGCATCGTATTGTTTGCAAAGCCGGACCAGATCCGGCATCCGCGCGACGTCCCCCTCCATGCTGAAAACACCATCCGTGACGACCCAGCGGACGGGGTGTGAAGCTGTTTCCCTGAGCAGCGATTCAAGCTGTTCCATGTCGGAGTGCCGGTAGACCTTTTTCGTCACCGATTTGTGCATGAGTTTCATGCCGTCGATGATACTCGCGTGATTCAGCTCATCCGAGAGAATCGCGTCCTCGGGAGCAACCAGCGTAGGGAAAGTCGCCTCGTTGGCGTTCCAGCAACTGACCCAGGTCAGCGACGATTCCTTGTCGAGGAATCGGGCGATTTTCTCTTCCAGAATTCGATGGCATTTCAACGTGCCGCAGATGAAGCGGACAGATGCCGTGCCTCCCCCATAATCGCGCAGCCCCTGGATGCCGGCTTCAATGACTTTCGGGTGATCGGCCAGTCCGAGGTAATTGTTGCTGCACAAGACGAGAACTTCCCCCTTCCCCTCGATGTTGATCACAGGCCGCATGGGAGAAGTGACGTTGTAAAACGGCTTGAGCTGGCCGGAAGAGGTCAGGGAATCGAGTGTTTCGCGGGCTCGGGCGGAAAATCCGGGTGAACGCATGATCAGGATCTTTGGAAAGGGTAGGAGAAACCCCCATACTATCCCATTTCCAGGGTGCCTCAAACGGCACTCAAAGAGCACCGGGCTCAATGGGGCTCAAACAGTGCCAACCCCATAGGATGCCTATAGGGTGGCGCCTATAGTGTGGCTCAAAGGTGGCTGGCTCAAAGGTGGCTGGCTCAAAAGTGGCTGGCTCAAAAGTGGCCAACCATTTTTTGGCTCTGTTCATGAAATCCCGCAGGCTTGGAGATCGTCCGGCTTTTAAGTACTTATTTGGGCGGGGGTTACGGCAAAAAAAAATGACCTTCGTGCGGGTTTGAGTTTTGCGCACAATGTGCGCTGCTTTTAAATCTGTCCCACACGGAGGTCGCGATGATTGTAGCACC
>WPCK01349555.1_pt1 | contig 13977 bp, 17 predicted proteins | sample 5399851 | NCBI WGS metagenome assembly WPCK01 (sample SAMN12869471, study PRJNA574797) | sludge metagenome | isolation source: wastewater treatment of pH11 | place: China:Beijing | collected 2019-05-20
GCAGGGCGCGGCGAAGGTAGCGTTGAACACGTCGAGGTCTTCCGGATGGGCAGTGTAGGAACTTCCATCCTCGGGGGACCTCGACGCCTACCCGGCCACCGCCACCCGAACCCCGGTTACACCCTCAACTACGAAGAGCCGGAAAACCATACTCGCCAGCAGTAAGGGCTGCAAGGATCTCCAGAATAGTTAGACCTGTAGCCAGTTACCCTGCCTGTCCTAATAGCCGTTCCGTTACACAGTCGCTTTGTATCCGATGTTCTGCTTGAGCGACTATGTCAGCCCATTGTCGGGAGGTAACGCTACTCACTGCGCACGGGCGATAACACGCGAAGTGTGAACGTCCAACTCGTAGTAAAACTGCTGGTCAGACGAGTGGTGTGTTTGTGAAACTCGTTGACCCGCGACGATGGACTGGTGTTTGGGCGGCCCAGTTCATGAAATCCTTGCGGTCGGTCCTCCGGGGTAGTGTTCACTGCGACACATTTCTGCTGCAGTTCCGACAGTCTCCACTACTCGGACCTTCAGTCGTTCCACCTCTCGCTATCGACGGTGTGATGCGGTCCGCATCAACTCGAGTACCTCCTGAGCGAGCTCTTGAGTCGACTCGTATGCATCAGAGATCACGAGCGAGCAAAGCACGTCTTCGACTCCTTCAGGCCACACCGTGACTGGCCACGCCTTGAGCGCGTTCAGGGACATGTTGCGATTTCGGGTGAGAGGGCTCTGCAACCCGAGCTTAACCAGATCAGGTGCAAGCCCGGGGTACGCGTGCAGTTCCTGCAATGTCCAATCGAGTTCTCGATGGAGACGATACTCGTCGCCAAAGCCCAAGGTGTCTGGGCCGCCTGTAACAATCGACGCCGGGGTGAACGTGGCACGAGCCAGAACCACTAGCGATTCGCGTCTCGATTCAGAATCTGCCCTCTGCCACGCGTCGTACCACGGTCCGTCGAGAGGATCGGCTTGAAGGCGCGCCCACAGCAACTCGAAGGTGTCGATGCCAAATCGGCCAGCAGCGTTATTCGCGAGCCAAAACGTGCTGGGATCGTCGGACTCAAGCCCAACTGTGATCGCGTCCGGCCACAGAGGTAAGCCCAAGATTGCAGCACTCTTGCTCACCAGCTGCGCTATCTGTTCCGCGCTCCAGTTAAGTTCGAGAGTCCGCTCCGCGTCATCTTCTCCTCGAACGAGCTTATCGATCGAGATGACCGTCCAAAGATCTACGAGCGTCTCCGCGCGGTGATGCACCAGGTCAAGATAGGCACCGAGTACTGCGGGTGCGTCGGCAAGATCGCCGATGTCTTCTGCAGGTCCGCCCGCGATCAGTGCGTCAATGATCTCGCCCGACGATGTGAGCAGTGCCCGGTCAATATCCGTACGGCGGAGGGCGTCCAGTAGTCCTCCGGTCGTTGCTGCGGTGTACGCGAGGTACTCGTACATCACGGAGTTACGGTAGCCATCACGAAGGAGCCATTCTTTGATTTCTGGATCGGTCGTGCCGCGCAAACGTTGCACACATTGGATCCGCCCCCAGCCGTCAACGGATTGCGCAAGTTGCCACAGATCCCGTTCGGGTGAGGTGGAACCATTGCAGATAGCGACCGCCGCGAACAAGGTGAACTCATCATGGGTGCCAAGTGTCGCGACGACTTCCGCGTCAGGCCCGAGGCCGGTGATCCCGATCAGAGCGGTTCCGATCTTCACTGGTAACCGATCGGGAGCCGTGGTGGCGAGCCATACCCCGAGATCGTGAAGCGCACTTGCGGCAACCCGTGTGTTGCCGACTTCCTCGAGTAGAAGATCGACGTAGTCCGGAGTGCCATCCTCGAGGAGTTTCACATAAAGCTTATCTAGCACCCGCTTCGTCGGCCTGCGCGCTGCCTTTGCGATGAGTTTGGCAGCACTCTTGGCTTGCGCGCGCCCATCGTCGTTGTTTGCGGCACCCATAACCCCGTCGAGAGCGCCGGGCGCCCACGAAATGGCATTATCATCGCGCACAGGGTCGTCAGGAAGCGACATGGCCTCGTCGTGAACCCGTCCATCGGCGGCGATATTGGTGCGAATAACGTCGTAGATCGAAAGGCCCTGGGCAATGCGCGGAAGTGTTGATGACACGACAAGATCGTGTCACAGATTGACGCGCGACTCCCTATGGCGATGCTCGGCGGCGGAATCAACGACGTCGAGTGGTGATGGGCCGACCTCACAGTCCTGAATGGTTCGTCGGTTGAATCATCGTTCGATCCGACGAGATCGTTATCGCCAACGTATTTCAGGCGTGAGAAGCTATTGACGTGGAATCTGTCGTTGAGGACGAACTGCGCAGGCGCATCATGGGATGGGTCGTGGCACGGGCAGAGGCCAACGGTGGCTTTCTGGAGCGTTCTGAGCTTCTCGACTTTCATATTGATGACCGCAGATTCCCGATCATTGACCGTTCGCGTGGGATCAGAAATCCCGCGATTTTCGCATCAACGCTGTCTATCGTCCAGTCTGCGCACGGTCCATACGCTGACACAGAGTCGGAAGATGGCTTCCTTCACTATGCCTATCAAGCCGGCGACCCTTGGGGTGGTGCCAACAACAAACTACGCGAAGCGATCAGCACCGGTGCTCCACTGATCCTTTTCCGCAAAGAACAGCCGAATATTTACACACCAATCGCGCCCGTTTATGTCGTCGACGATGATGTCGAGAATCGCGAGTTCATCATTGCTTTGGACGAGGTACTCCGATTCATGCCTGACGTGCGACAACTCGATGCGTCGCAACGAGCCTACGCAAGGCGGCTCGCTAAGGTTCGTTTACACCAACCCGCATTTCGTACACGCGTCTTGGTCGCCTATAAGCGGCGGTGTTCAATCTGTTTGCTTGCGCATGGATCCTTGCTCGATGCCGCGCATATCGTGCCCGACTCCGAGCCTTTGGGAGTGCCGACGGTTGTCAACGGTCTGTCGCTCTGCAAGATACATCATGCTGCTTATGACCAGAACTTCATTGGGATTTCCCCAGACTCACGAGTGGTAGTGGATGATGAACTGTTAGCCGAGCGCGACGGTCCTATGTTGAAGCACGGCTTGCAAGAAATGCACGGTCGGGTGCTTCTGACACCCGATAATCCAAGCCACAGTCCCAATCGGGAAAACCTGGCGTGGCGGTTCGAGCGATTCTTAGCGCGAGCATAAGAACGGTGCGCCTTACGGCCGGTATAGGCAGGCTCGGGGCGGCCGTTGCCGAGGATTGATCGCTGTTTGGCGGAGAGATTTCTGACTGCGCATATTTGCCTGGCATGCGATCGCTCAACAGGCAAATATGCAACATAACTGCTGGTCAAACTGGTGGGCCCCGTGGGGCTCGAACCCACGACCTACGGATTAAAAGTAGTCAACAGGACATGACGGACGGGGCCAAGTGAGTCGGGCTTGTTGAAACTGTGCCGTTTCGTGCGGGGCCTCGTGTCGAGCTATGCCGAATTCATACGGGTGTGTGTTGAGTGTCCGTGACCAGTTCTGTGACCAATTTGGGCGGTGACTCCCAGCATCACCACCTTCGCCTGCGCCTGCGGCAACAAACCGCAAACCCATCAGGGCAGGCACACCAGCGGTCGCAGCCTACCAACGAGTATGAGTGTTCCTGAGCACTCCCAACCACATGGCCGCCTGTCTCGCAGAGTTACCTCATTGGGTAGCGTATGGCGTCGAGGTAGAGTTGACTGTGAAGGGACGCCCCTCCGCCCGGCTTGAAATAACAGCCCACATGAACGCGGAGGCCGACGTCCCTTCATTTATTACGGGCTCTTTCGGCTGCCACTTCGTGCATCATGGATGGATGGGCAACGAAACGGCACCCGCGAAGGGCAAGACTTGGTACGAGCGTGACTATCCAGTACTGGTAGCCGCGGTCTCTATCTGCCAGGAGAGTCAGTACAACCACGCCACGACCCAACAGGTAGCTACCCGTGCAGGTATCGAGGTCGTTGAAGTTGTGAAAGCGATCAACAACCTTCAGGAGCGCTATCTGTACGCGAAGGCACAAAACACTCTCGTCGCGCGAGACTACATCGTCACTGGCGCCACCGCAGAAGGTCTGGAGGCGGTGGACGTATGGCCATCAGCACGATCCCTTGAAGAACGGATGATCTCCATCCTCGAGCAACGACTCGAAGAGCTGCCCGAGGGTAGTCCCAAAGCGAACAAGATAAGTGGTGTCCTGGCCGCGGTCAGAGATCTTGCAACAAATACTAGCGGCAACGTATTCGGAAGCATCATCTGCCAGGTGATGGCAGGAGGCGTATAGGTAGTAGGCACAACGATGGGGCGCTAGCCCGCGTTTTCTGACGGCCTGTTATTTCAAGGCTGACGCGGGGTACGCCCCATCTTGTCCTAGCGTACCTGCGTTGACGGGTGGTGTGACTCGTTGGTCGCCAGTGAGCCGTGTGCGTCAACGGGTTTAGGACCGCTTGCCAAGGCCAGGGCTACCGCCGGACACAACCTGATGGACGATCGTAGGTGCTTCTAGTTCACGGGGATGAACACCCAGCTCGAGTGCACGAGCTTCCGCGACTTCCTGGCTCCAGTCGTCAACAGGGAATCTGCACATATTGATCAGTCCTCGTATAGCAAGGCGCTTTGCTTCGCCATAGTCGGATCGAGTCGCATCCAGGTGGCCATCGATCGCGATTTGTGCCATGCCTTCGTGTCCGGCGAGGTCTAGGTTTCCCTCCAGATAGTGTTCAAGCGCGGTCGGTAGTGCGTGAACCGTCCGGGGTTCTGACTCGGTGCCGGTTGCGCGACCGCGTACGGCGTCAGCGAGTGCGGGCTCTAGCGTGGAAGATGCGCTGCGCACAAACTCTCCGAGTTCGGTGAGTATTGCCATCACCTGCTTTACGCTGACGCCCAGTTCGTGGGCCAATTCGTAGACTCTGATCGCGTGCTGTGCCATTGTCTGATCGTCTCGCATCGGAGCAGACACCTCAAGCCCGAGCGGCAGAATGCTGAGTCTGCCGCGGACGTTGGTCGATGCTCACCATTTGTAGGCACATCAGCAGAATAGACTTGTCGGCATTGGATTCAGTCAGCGGATTCTTGATGAGAGGTCGTTCGTATGGTGCAGGGGACAACTGTTCACCCAGAGTTCGCTCAGACGAGTCGTGAGCTGGAAAAATTGGCTTCGGCTCTGGAACATGTCGGCCGAAATCCTGCCGCTACCGGTAGTCCTGCGCTTGCTATGCAGGAGTCTGCTCAATGGGAGGGCGAATGGGCGGATGCCGGCTTCGAGATCGCCCATGGTGTTTCTGTTATGTGCGCGATGGCTGCGGATCACATCCGATCATTCGCGATCCTAGGCGAGGCCGAAAGGTCGATCTTCGGTGTGATGGCGCAAGCTCGCGCTAGTCTTGCCGCACTCGCGTACATCAACTGGCTCTATGACAACGGCATTGAGCCTGGGGAGCGCGTTCGTCGTTGGGCTAACAGACGACTAGTGGGGAGCGCAGAGATCCAGAATCTGTGCTTATCGACGAACGATTCAGATCAGGACGAAGACCTCAAAAAGCAGAAGGAACTTGAAGGTCGTATCCAGAGGAGTGCTGCACGGCTTCTGCCGGGTGAAAAATGGACCCCATCGAAGAATAGAGGCGACTGGATCAAGGCTGCTCAGATAGGTGTGGCTCAGCCTGGAGAGATGAGGCTAGTGGACGCTCTTCTTCATACGGGACCGGACTTGTCGCTCGAGGTCGGCAAGGTACTCTATCGGCAACTATCTGCCAGTGTTCACGGGCAATCGCACGCTGCTGTGTCCAATATTGTGGGAACAACTCCTGATCCGAACGTTCCGGGCCTGAGCCGAGGGGGATTCGCCCTCGCCTTGCCGGAGTACCGGATGTGGGCAAGTGGTGTGCTCTTGGGCTTCAAGAATGTCACGGATTCTTTAACTCACTACTTTGGGTGGGAGGCTCCGTGGTTGGCAGGTCTCATCCATGACGCCTTCGTCGTGTTCCGTTCGCAATCTACGTAGGCTCACTACTATCGGTCGATGCTGACTGCTGTTGTATCTGCTTAGTATGGGTGAAGGTGGCCCGGCTATCCCTGAGGAATGCCTGCCACCTTCACCTTTGAGCATACTGCCTTGTGGTTCCCTATTTGAGTGCGTTTTTGATCGCTCCGCCGATGATCGCCTCAATGTTCCCTGCCGCAGCGTGGGTGCCGCGCTCGAGGAATTTGAAGCCGGTGCCGGGTTCTGACCATTTGACGGGGACGGGGTTGCCGTCTTCGTCGGTGCTGTCGGTCAATTCGTGGACTGCTGCGGCGTAGGGCAGATCTGAGCCGACTACGACGACGTCTTGTTTCCCGTGTGGTCCGATCTTCGCGTCGGTGTCGCCGTGGGGTTCGGAGTCGTTCTCTGACACAACGGTGAGTGATGACCTTAGATCGCCGGTCATCATTGGAGTTTGGTTCACAGATTGCTCAACGATGTGGTGTCCGACCTTAGCGAGTCCTTGGCGTGCGGCATTGGCGATCTACACCGCGACAGCTTCGAGGTTGTTGGTCATGCTGCCTCTCCTGCTTCTTCGGGTTCGGTGGTGCGGCCGCGTGCTTCTTGTTCGGCGTAGTGTGCTGCGATGCTGACGTCCAGGGCGGTGGTGCTGGTGGGTTTACCGGCGACGATGGCTTGGAGGTAGGTCAGGATCGGGGTGGCGTAGGCGGTGATGTATTTGGCTTCTAGCGCGTTGTCGTGGGCGGTTTTCGCTGGGTCGCCTAGGAGTTGGACGACGCGGTCATCGATGAGGCTGTGCAGGTGGTTGTAGGACGGTGGGGTGGTTTGCCCGCGGACCGCGCCTTCCAGGCCAGCGTTGGTTGGGCGGTGTTGGGTATCAAGCCATGCTGGTGCCCATTCGGCTAGTGCTGCGAGGGTGTCGAGGTCGGCGTTCGCGGTCACGTCCTCAAGGCGGATACCTGCGTCCAGGCGCATGCGTGCTTGGTCCCATTTGGCTTGTGCGCGTTGAATACTTGCCGGGTCGGTCCAGTTCACGACGGGTTTGTATTTATCCCAGGCGTTAGTGAGTTGGCGGGTGCTGTCACTGATTGACGAGTCGATGCCGTCGATGGTGGGTGCGTGTTTGGTGCGGGCCGCGGTTTCGAGTTCTTGGCGACGCTTGACCAACCCTTCCCCCGATAGGTCAGGGTCCAGGTAGGCGCGCGCTTTGTTGATGTCTTGTGTCAGGGCTGTGCGCACGTCTCGTAGTTGTTGTTTGGCGGCGGCGATCGCTTCGACGGCCTTGGCGAGGTTACGGGCACGCACGCCTTCGTCACTGAGGATGCTGGGGAAAGTCATGGGAGGTCACTCCTGGGGTGTTGTGGCGGCGATACTGCCGGGGTGGGGTTGATAGGCGGTGCACCCGATCTGGTGGTACCAGGGCTCGGTTGCACCGCGGATCGAGCAGATAGGGCACGCGGGTGCTTCAGCGTCCTGTGTCGTGCCCAGGTAGATGAACGCACCAGTTGGGGTGTGGGTGTGGTCATACCCAGCCTCTAAACGGGCACGACGCTGCTCGGGTGTCTCCGTTGTTGACGTCATGAGTCGCAGTCCGTGCCGTCGCGTAGCGCCCGGTATCGGTCGAGGTCTTCACCGTGCAACTAGTTGCGCTGTGCCGGGGTGAGGGCTGCGAACGCGGCGGTGGTCGTCACGTGCTCGAGGCTGGTGGGTTGTGGGCCCTCGATCGGGAACGAGGACCGCGGGAAGGTCTGGTAGGTGCCGGTCATCGTTTGGCCTTTCTGGTGTAGCTGCCGACTCCGGTCCGTGCCGCGTCGACGGCTGCCCGTTCGAGCCGGGTGCGGTACTGGGGTGTCCCTGAGACGGTTTCGGTGCGTGCGATGATCTGGGCGCCATCCAGCAGCACACCATTGACGATGTGTAGGCCTGAGGCCGCTGCGTCGAGAGCGTCGGCGTGGCTGTCAAACGTGGGGACACCGGCGGCGCGTGCTTGAGCAACCAGGTCCGCACTGATGCTTGCGGCGCGGTCCAGGACATGGAGATAGACGCCAGCGGCCTTGATGACAGCAGCTTGAAACTTCTCCAACGCCGCAGGCGCGGCCGTGTGGTTCAAAGGTCCGTCGGGGTCGTAAGCAACAGTGATCGCGTCACGTAACCGCTCGATGGCTTGATCTTGTGCGGCCGCGAGTGTGGCGGTGTGCCGATCGCGTGCGGCTTGGAGGCGAAGCGTTGTGAACCGGGCTTCGGCGCGGGCGTCTTCGAGGTCCATGCGGGTGATGGTGGTGTTACCGGCCACGATGGCGCGTTGCAGGGTCGTTACGGCCTGCTCGGCGTCGGTATGGGCTTGCTGGGCGGTTTCGAGTGCTGCGGCGGTGTCAGTGGCCGTGGGTGCCTGCTCGGGTGGTGTGGTGGTCATGGTTGCTCCGGTGGAGGTACTCGGCGAGAGATGCCGTGTCGATGAGCCATGTACGTGAATCCAGGCTCCTGGCCTGAATCTTGCCGCTCTTCGCGAGTTGCTGGACTCTCCTGATGGTGAGCCCGGATTCTTCGGCGGCTTGGGTGGTGGTGCGCCACCTGGACGCTCCCACTGGTTCAAGTCTTTCAGGCAGGGCTGCCGGATTTCGTCTAGACGAAATCGTCTCCGCGATCGCCAACGCCTCAAGCGCCACACGGACCTCTCGGCCCGCTGGTCGGCCCGATGTCGCTAACACGTCCAACAACCCGCCAGCCACGCCAGCGGGGATCAGGACGTGACCTTCGGGCGTGATCAGGTCAGCAGGTTCGCTCATGCCACACGCTCGTCGCGCTCGGCCGGTGTGAGCCCGCCCCAAATCCCATACCGCTCACCCGCAGCTATCGCGTGGTCAAGGCAAACCTGACGGACCGGACACGACCAACACACCGCCACCGCCATCTTCGCCAGACGCATCGACAACACCACCGTGCTGTCGTAATCCCACGCCTGCGGAGTCGGCGAGGTCTGGCAAGGCGTACGCACCTCATCATCCTCTGCGAGGGCTAGGAGCGGGTTCGAGGCATGGCGTTCTGACCTGGATTCCGGAGGGCTCACAGGACCGGCTCCACAGTCCCGTGTATCTCGGCCAGGTGCGACTCGTGTGGCCGAGCGTGTGCGTCATGCTCCACCTCGCTGTCCTGCTGCTTCGACGCCGATAAAGCGGTTCGCTCAGGCATCCACAGAGCCATCGTGCGGCTCCGAGAAGAGTGGGCAGAGCGAGCCACAACTCGGCGTCGAAGCGTACTCGTGTCCAGGAGTCGATCTGGTGAGGCATGAACATACTCACGCTTGTTTTCACTGTTATCGAGCTGGTTGTCGCCGGTGGTTTCCAGCATGATCTCTTCGACGTCCTCGACGCACTTCAATTGGCGGGTCTGGATCTGCCTGGAACCGTTGAACTTACGGTTTGGTGGTTGCGTGCAAAGTGGTATTTGATGCGCCGTCGAAAATAGTTCATAGCCCGACCTACGGATTTCCTGACTCCTGGCCAGATCCTTGATGGGGATGTACTGCAGGAAGCCATTCGTTCCACAGACGCTCAATGGCTTGCCGAGAAAGACGATCGCTGGATCCCCGATGGAACTGACTCGTTACCTGAGATCGACCTTCATCCTGATCACCCGACAGGTGAATAATCGACACTTACCTCCACGAACCCACCACGTCATGCGGCACGCATAACGTGAACCAACCTGGTGCTAGATCGGCACACCAACCAACTGTCAACTCAGTTGACAGTTCGAACGAAGGAAACAGGTACCCGAAATGCGTGGCAGCGTATTCAAAAGGTGTTCATGTCCGATAGAACGAGACACGAAGGGCCGTAGGAAGGCATGCAGGTTCAATCATGGCTCCTGGGCCTACGTGGTAGACCTCGGGCCAGGACCAGGAAAAGACGGCCAATGGCAGCCGCGTAGGCAAGCCAAGCAGTCCGGGTTTGCCACCAAGGCCGAAGCGGAAACCGAACTCGCAAAGGTCACAGCGACAGTCTCAGACGGTTCCTACGCCCACGACCAACAGCAAACCGTCGCCACCTACCTGACCGCCTGGCTGGAACAGAAACGTATCAACGGCCTACGTCCCACCACGCTGCAGGGCTACTCCCAGCACATCGCCGACTACCTCGCGCCATATCTGGGCCACCTGCGGCTCAAAGACTTACACCCCGGGCACGTCGAACAACTACTGAACACGCTGCTGTCGGAGCATCCGGTGCGCGGTAAGAAGCGTCCCGCGATGTCCGCGGCCACTGTCCGCAGGGTCCACGCCACCCTGCGCTCCGCGCTCGCGGCGGCGAAGAAGAAACGCCTCATCTCGTTCAACCCGGCCATCGACGTCGAACTGCCCGCCCACCGGCGCCCCAAGGCCCAACCCTGGGAACCAGCCGAACTCGGTGCATTCCTCGACCACGTCGCGACTGACAGGTTCGGGACCTTGTTCGAGGTCATAGCGACAGTCGGGCTGCGACGTGGCGAAGCGATCGGCTTACGGTGGGCCGATGTAGATCTCGAACGTGGGGTTATCTACGTTCGCCAACAGATCGTGCAAGCCAAGACCACTGATCCATGTAAGGACTGCGGGGTGTGTCACGGCTGGTTTCTGGTGGCGCCCACAAAGACGTTCTCGCACGAAGAAGAAGCTCTCGACATCGCCGACACCACCGTTGGCGCTCTTATGGCGCAGAGGCTCACGCAGGACGCCGAGAAGGCGGCGTGGGGTGACGCCTACCAGGATCATGGCCTGGTGTTCGCGCGCGAGGACGGCACACCATATTCGCCGGGTTCGATCACCACCAGGTTCGCCCAGCTTGTTGAAACGTCCGGGCTGCGCAAGGTGCGGTTACACGACCTGAGGCACGGCAACGCGTCCCTCATGCTTGCCGCAGGTGTGGATATTGCCATCGTGTCGAAGCGGCTGCGGCATTCGAGTATTGCGATCACCGCAGACACGTACAGCCACCTACTCGAGGGTGTCGGCAAGGACGCGGCGGAGCGCTCTACAGGGCTCATTCCTAGGTCATCGCGTGACCAATCCGTGACCAATCAGCCCGAAAATGACTCAGGGGAAGCATCCCAAAACGATGTTTCCCCTGGTCAGAAGAGTGGGCCCCGTGGGGCTCGAACCCACGACCTACGGATTAAAAGTCCGGAGCTCTACCAACTGAGCTAGAGGCCCTCCGTGTCACTGCCGAAGCATGGAACACGGGCACATCGGTACGAAAGCACCTTTGTGCGCAAGACAGCCTATCGTGTCTCGCCGTCAGTGCCGAATCCAATGATGTCGATTCTGGAAGTTGCCGCAGGTTTTCTTTCCTGTTGCCGGAAAACAAACCGTCGACACGGAAGAAAGTCTGCGGCAATTTGATGAGCGGGAGCACGGCCTACGCCCACGGCCAGCCAATACCGCCAGAAACCATCCACCAACCACCCAGTGCGGCCGCGGAGACCACAAACGCGCACATCACGAACACCCACAGCCCGGCGGGCAGCCACGTCAGATCCCCCAACACATCAGCGTCGGACCCGCTGCGACGTCCCCGGCGGCGCAGCCGCACTCGTTCCGCCTGCATCTCCCACACCGGACGGATCGCACCCAGCAACAGCAACCACGTCAGCACTACCGCGCTCACGCCGGTCACCAACGGTCGCTCCAGCCAGATCACCACTCCGATAGCAGCGCCCGCCCCCAGCACCGGCAAGAAGCCGAACCAGTTGCGGATCCAGGGCAGCATCGCCACTAATCCCACGATCCACCACCACAACACCGCATTGGCGCGGCCGCTTGCCACCAGCCCAGCAGCGATCAAGCCTGCCACAGCCGGGCCGGGATACCCCGCAAATGCGGTCAAGATCATCCCGAAACCGCGAGCTCGTCCTCGTGAGGTCGTCAGCCCGGAAGTGTCGGAATGCAGCCGAATACCCTGCAAGCGCCGTCCGGTCAGCACACCGATGACAGCATGGCCGGCCTCGTGCGCGATGGTCACGACATGGCGCACCAGCGACCAGGTCGGCGGGAAGATAATCAGCACGATGACAGCGACCCCGGCCCCGAGCAGCCAGGTATCGGAAATCACCGGCATCGTCGCCCATACGGAATCCCACCACTGACCGATTCTGTCCCAACCCATAACCGCATCCCATCACAAATGTCTGAGGTTGCGGCAATACTGGAGTTATCGGCAGCCACCGGAAACGCAAGGAGGGGACGATGAATTATCCAGTCACACGTACCGAGGACGAGTGGCGCAAACTGCTCACCCCGATTGAATATTCGATTCTGCGCGAAGCAGCCACCGAACAAGCCTTCACCGGGGCATTGCTGAGTGAGCACCGCCCGGGCACCTACCAGTGCCGTGCTTGCTCAGCGCCGCTTTTCGATGCCACCACTAAATTTGAGTCACACTGCGGTTGGCCCAGTTTCTATCAGACCGACACCGGCGAGGCGGTCGAGCTCATCGACGACTTCAGCCACGGCATGGTCCGCACAGAGGTGCGCTGCGCTTCTTGTGGTTCGCATCTCGGCCACGTTTTCGACGACGCCCCGCAGACCCCCACGGGCCAGCGGTATTGCATGAATTCGGCGGCGTTGAGTTTCGTTCCAGATTCCGCCTGATGACGAGTGCTCTCAGCCGACAAGAGCTAGTGAACTAGACAGGACGAGGTGATGAACCAGCGAGGACGAGTTCGCTCCGCCTGTGGGTAGCGTCGTATCAGGCAATCAGGCAATCAGGCAGGCGGTGAGGACGAGTTCGTCCCGCGCGTCGGCAACGTCGCGGCGAACCGCCCCAGCAGCCCGCTGAGCACTGCGACATCGGACTCGTCCCAATCGGCCAGCACGTCCTGAACCACGCGCGTCTGCTCCGCTCGCACCTGGCTGACCAACTCTTGGGCCGCCTCGGTCAGATGCAGCCGGATCGAGCGCGAATCCAACGGGTCAGACGATCGTTCTAGCAGCCTCAATTCCTCAAGCCGAGCGATCTGACGTGACATCGTTCCCTTGGATACGCCCTGCGCGTCTGCGATATCGCTCAGCGTGGCTCCCGGGCAGCGTGAAACGAATGCCAGCAACGGAAACGAACTCGGATCCAAGCGCGGATCAACCATGCAGATTGCGCGCCGGGCTATGTACTTGCCACGGCGCACCACCAGCGACAGCGACTGGATCAGATCGGTGTAGACATCAGGGGAGGTCATTGATGTCGATCCTAAGCCGAGACATTCGCCGGGTCACGTTCGGCCTCATCGTCTGCCTCAACCTCGAAGGCCGTATTCTCAGCACTGCCGAAGCCGCCAACTGGTTCTCCACCCCCGGCCACTTGCCCCTCAGCAACCGATCCCTCCATTGCCCGCTCCTCGCTGGCCAGCACCTCTTGACGCTGTTCCACTTCGCGATGTAGTTCCACTTCCTCACGCAACTCACTGCCGCTACGAGTACCCAGCGGAACTTCCTTAAGGAAGCAGACCGCGATCAACGTGATCACTGCGATTGGCGCACTGACCAAGAAGATCTCCGGAACTCCCACACCATAAGCATGTGAAACGACATGCTGGACTGGTTTAGGAAGTTCGGAAAGATGCGGTATCGAATTGAGTTGGCTGGATCCCGCTGCGCCACCGAGCAATTCAAGACCCTTGGTGAGCTCGGCACTGACGCGGTTGGCCAGAACTGACCCGAGCATTGCCACGCCCATGGCGCCGCCCATCGTGCGGAAGAAAGCAACTCCAGAAGTGCCGGAACCGATGTCTTGAATGTCGAGGGTGTTTTGGGTCACCAGAACAAGGTTCTGCATCAGCATTCCCACGCCCGCTCCGATGACGAACAAGAAGACGAAGAGCAGCGCCAACGGTGTGTTCTCATTCACCGTGCCGACGGCCACCAGTCCTGCGATCAAAGCGGCAGCGCCGCCGATCATGATCTTCTTGTATCGGCCGGTGGAACTGATCAGGTTTCCGCTGATCGTCGATGCG
>WPCK01091251.1_pt1 | contig 13961 bp, 6 predicted proteins | sample 5399851 | NCBI WGS metagenome assembly WPCK01 (sample SAMN12869471, study PRJNA574797) | sludge metagenome | isolation source: wastewater treatment of pH11 | place: China:Beijing | collected 2019-05-20
CGCATCACTTTGCGATTCGACTCGACAAGAACGATCCATTGGCCATCGACAACCAGCGCTACGTGACCGTGGTTGCGAAACGCCAGCAGCCGACGCTGATTGTGGCCGATGATCCAGAGATTCAACGGATGTTGAAATTGATTGTCGATCCAACCGATGCGGAAGCTGACGATAGAAATGCTGCAAATCAAGAAAGTTCGGTCACGACGCTTCAATTCTCACAGTTATCGCAAGCTGTTTTATCGCGGTATTCGGTGGTCGTCCTGTTTGACTTGCCGACATTGGCCGACACGACCGTGCAAGCGCTTCGAGACCACGTGCAAGGCGGCGGCGGCTTGTTGTTGGTGCTGGGTCCTAAACTAGAATCCATTGGCGGTGGGCTTGATGAATCGGCGCTCATCGGACTATTGCCTGGGACGAAGCCGCGCGTATTGAGCCGTCAGAGCACGGATCGATCGGTGTTCTGGCAACCGACTGCCGCATCGCATCCAATCTATCAAGAACTTGAATTTCCGGCCAAGGAAATTGCATGGCAATTGATGCCGATTTTTAAGAGTTGGAATTTCGATCAGATCAAGAGTGATGTACAAACGCTTGCGAGCCTAAGCATCGGCGATATTCCTTTGATGACTTCGCAACCGATCGGTCGCGGACAGGTGTTGACCCTGTTGACGCCCATACCGGAACTCGAAAGACCGGGCCGGCCGCTTTGGAATGAGCTTTGGATCGCCGACCAATATTGGTGGGCCTTTGGTATTGTTTCGGGCAGTGTCCGAACGCTCAGCGGTGCCAACCAAGTGCCATTGGGAATTGTTGCCGGAAGCGCGATTGGCTTGCCGAATGAATCGACCGAGTGGCCGGTGCGTTGGGATCTCTACACGCCCGATGGCCACAGGATATCGCTCGAAGCCGCAAAAAATAGTTTGATGATTGGACGTCAGTCGGAACCCGGCAACTATCACCTGCGAGGAATTCTAGGCGTTCCAGTTACCCGCGGTTTCGCGGTGAACATTCCGGCCGCCGATACGCTCTTGCAGCGGATCGAAACGGATCAGATCGATTTGATGCTCGGCGAAGGCAGCTACAGAATTGCTCGCCAGCGCGAAGAAATAGAAAGTTCGATTGGCCAAGCAAGGCACGGACGAGAGCTGTATCCACTATTGATGCTCTTTGTGGCCGGCGTTTTCTTAGCAGAACAGTTCATGTCGAATCGGTTTTACAAAATGAACTTGCATTTTGGACAAAAGCGCGTTGTTTCGCAATAATCGATCAACTCGCAAGAGAATGCCGAACGGCGCGTGACCCTGTCCGATAAAATTTTGGCGGAATTTGCCTTCCATTTGTCAGTATTAAGAATGTTCCAGAGGTACCCATGTCCAATCGACTCAATTAAAATCGGTTCATGGCGGCGGCAGCAATTAAACGATGGGTAGCAAGACATGAGCAGCACAAGTCACCACGATGAACGCATCGCAAAAATGACATTCGCATCGGTATATCCCCACTATGTGGCGAAAGTTGAAGGCAAGGGTCGAACCCAAGCAGAATTGCAGCAAGTAATTCAGTGGCTGACTGGCTACGGAAAAAAGGAATTGGACAAACACCTTAAAAATAAATCAACGTTCGAAGAATTCTTTGACCAGGCCAATCTAAATTCCAATTCGCACCTGATCACGGGCGTGATCTGTGGCTATCGCGTGGAAGACATTGAAAATCCGCTTACGCAGAAGGCTCGATACCTAGACAAACTCGTAGATGAATTGGCCAAGGGTCGAAAAATGGAAAAAATCCTGCGGACGCAGTAGCTCGCAGGAGAGGAATGGATCGCTTGGGAACGAGCTCAGTAGCCCCGCAGAAAGTTCTTGATGCCGTCGCGGGGGTTTGGGCCTTGAACCGGCGGGGCTTGACCCGTAGGCGGGGCTGCGTTGTTTCCATTGGGAAGCGGCGCGCCGGGTTGTGCCTGAAAATCTACTTGCAGGTCCAAGCCGCCTTCAGGTACATCGACCGCCATCGTTTTGACATTGAGCGTCGCCAGTGGAACTTGAACCACGGTCGGCAAATTTGCGGCCGGGTTGGCTGATGGACTTGCAGATGAGCTCGTTGTGGGCGACCGCCGCAGCACGGCTTTGGTTCGACCATCGCCGCGCAGCGTCAGCAGGTTTTTCGCTCCGACATAGCTGACTTGATGACCGCTGCCTGCATAGTCGCCGGACTCCGTGCTGCCTTCGAATGCTACGTTGCCCGTGGCTTGGACTTCCCACAATCGGTCGCTCAGCGCGCCGGACGAACCGACCCGAGTTGATTGAGTCGAATTGAGAGCGGTGGTGTCGTACAACTTGATCTGGTCGCTCGCGATCGTCATTTGACCTGGCGCGAGCTTGGCAATTGAAAAAACATCGGGCGTGTCGTCCCAATTTGCGATTGGTGTAGACACGATGTTCACGTTGCCGTCGGCTACGATTTCGTTACGGCCGAGCAGGGCAACTAAACTGTCTCGAAATCGAAGCTGCGCACACTGGAGCTGCCCTGGGCTGGCTTGCGACGAATTGCCGGCCAACGAACCGAGCGAGTGGCTGCCGATGAATTTGGCCATCCCTTGCCCAGGACCGTGCGCGACGACTTTTTCCTGGGGTAGGTAAATTGTCATAGCGGGCACCATCAACCGTTGAAGGCTTATACGCTGGCCGGACGGGTCGCGCTGCGCGACTCGCAAATCAACGTCATTGCGTAGTACGATTTGGTCGATTTGGGAGGATTGGTCGCTGCGCTGGAGGTTGATCGCTTGCGCGAGCTGAATATCCATCGACTTGCATAGCCCTTCGACCAACCATACGCGGCCGGCTTGATTTAGGGCTCCGTGAAGGCGAACCCCGCCGTCGAACTGAACCGTCTGGCCGTTGAACAACATTCGGCCTTGCCACGAGCAACGCAGTGGCATCTCCCACTGGATCGACGTAGCTTGGCCCAATCGACCTGTCGTGCTGGTAGGTAAGACGCACTCACCGGGTTGATCCATCCACAATTGCCCTTCGCGTTGGTTGTATCGAATTCGCGGCCCTTGCATCGACCCGTCGGCAACCACAACTTGTGCCGGCTTGCCTTCGATCTCAAAATCCATTTCACCACCCGGACTCATGGCCAAAACCAAAGTTTCGCCATGGACCTCGATGGGCGTCGACCCACTCGTTGCCTTGAGCGCTAGTGGTCCATACAACGTCATTGAGTCCACCCAGGTCTGGCCTCTAAGACTGGCAATCGATCCGACCAGCGCTTGGCCATCAATGGCTACCTGCGCCGTGCGGTCTACTTTACCGGCAGCACTGCCTGACGCGTTATTGTTACCAAACCATCCCGCCGATACGCTTCCATCCGCGTTGGAACTTCCTGGCTGTTTCAAGAATTCAAACATCGAACGTCCGGCGGAATCTTGCAACTCCAACTCGGAACTGAATGGTTTTGTGTCAGCCTGCGGATAAACAAAGGCTAGGTCCATTGATGCTACGTTGAGCTGTGTACCTGCAGCGATGACTTGCGTGGGGCCCAATGAGACTAATCGTCGTGGCCGAAAACCTGGAGTGCCCAATTCTTCCTGCGAGTCTGGCTGAGAGTGCGGACTGCCGAGCCAAAGTTGCAGTCGGTCTGTCGTCAAGTAACCCTGTGATTTACTCTCAACTAGTGTTTTACCGACGATTTCGATTCGCTGCTGATGATCGTCCGCTGGCGACCATTGAAAGTGTTCTTTCCAACGAATTTGTACTTCGCCCAAGGGAGATTCGGCCGGTGCCGACATTTCGCCTTCACCTTCTGCTACCATCCAGCCGCCATGCAGTGGTCGATTCGCGGAGTCCTTGGGTGCGGCTTGATACTCGATCGAAGGTGCCCGAAAGTGATAACCGCGAAAATTCATCTCTGCGACGGATGCAGTTGCAGCGGGATGGTCCAACTTGCCATCCAGCTCGATGCGTTGCTTTCGAAAGTCATAACGTAGTCGCTTGGCTCGAATGACGGCATCCATGGTCGGAGCGTTGAGTTCAACCCAAGCTTCGCCTACTAAATCCTCCAACGAGTCGACTCCGAAGGCTTCGATTTCACGTAGTTGCAGATTGCTGAGCAGCTTTTGCTGCTGCGGCTTTGCGGTTGTTGGCATCTGCGGATCGGATTCAAAATGCACTTGAATACGCTGGCATTGAAATTCGTCCGGCGGAAGTCCCTGTAAGTGGTGTTTCACGACAACACCTCCACCCAGCGAGGCCTGTTGCTTGGATAAGTTGAGTGAAAAGCGACCACCGCACTGCGCTTCGAGGTGTGCGGGTAATTCTGCGATCGGCTGCCCAGTGCGAAGCATACTCGGATTCGCCTTGGACCAAATACCACCGGGTTTCAAACGCATTTTCAGTTGATCTAAATGGACAAGTTCAACCTCTTCGATGGGTCCGATGCGTGGAGTCGATTCTTCATCGATACGAATGCTCTGTTTGCTTAGAATGTCGCCCAATAAATGGATGCGGAGCATTCTGCCGTGAATGAGCAAATTGCTTGAATCGACGACAACCTCATCGTGCGTCCAAATTTCTCGTCGATCGATCGTTAGGTTCCGAGTCCGGAGCTGAAGGTCTGGAGACGTTGGAGAATCAAGTGAAATCCGGCGAATCAAGATGTCGCCTTCAAGATACCCGCGTTGGATGCTCGGCACTCGGCCGCTGTTCAAATCGAGCGGCGAGTCGAAGTGAATTGTAGCCCCCGCTTGCGAGCTGATGACCCAGACCTCAGCCGAATTGTCTGGTCGACTTGCGGCGGTTTCTTGCATGTCGTCTTGCGAGAGGACAATCGTCAGCGGCTGGAGTTTCCACGTTTGTTGGTCAACTTGCTCCCACGAGCGCGCCAACAGGACGCCTCGGGAATTCTGGACGATCGTCGGCTGCTGATTCTGCCAATCTGAACTTTGAAAGATCGGTTGCCACCAACGCTGCTTGCCAGACATGCTGGTAAACTCGGGCAGCGTGTAGTCAGCTTGATATCCAGGCTCGATCCACGGCACAACCGTTAGAAAATAGACGACCATGACGGCCGTAGTGGCTGCTAGCGCTTTGAAGTACCGTTTGAAATTGGTCCGCATGTCGTTGTGACGTCCGTGTCGTCAACGTTTAAATATTCATGTTTGTGCTGGCGAACAGCGGCTGAGCTTTGACGGCCATTTGACGGAGGGTGATCATGAGCCTCAGTGTCTTTCGTAAATGGGTAGATCGGGTTCCCAGAGTCCTTTGGCTTTCAGTAGCCGCTCGATCAATTCACGAACCGCTCCTTGCCCACCAGCCCGCTGCGTGACCCATCGCGCCGCGCTGGTGACTTCCGGCACTGCGTCTGCTACCGCCACAGGCAAGCCGACTTCAGCCATCAGCGCCCGATCCGGTAAATCATCGCCAATGTAACACACCTCGCTGGGTGATACGCCCACCGATCGGAATAACTCGTGCGCGGCTGGCAACTTGTCGCGAAATCCTTGTCGCACCAACTCAATACCAAGCTCGGCGGCTCGCAATTTGACGACTTGGGAATTGCGAGCCGACAACAAGCCGAAATGAAACTGCTGCCGCTGCCACAACTTGATTCCCAAGCCATCGCGGACGTGAAACGACTTGCTCTCGTTACCTGACGTATCCATGGTGATCGATCCATCCGTCAATACGCCATCGACATCCGACAAGATCAATCGGATGGGGCGGGCCATTTCAATATCTTTGGCTGGAATCGACATCAATACGATTGATCTTACCGCTACCCGCTTGGGGTGCGTCGAGGATCGGGAGTAAGGAGCTTTGGGAGTACAAAAGCTATTTAATTGATTTGAGCTTTGGCAATCTAGGCCATTTCAGCCATCACTGCTCGCTCTGTTTGGTGGCTGCGCTGGAATAATATCAACAACAAGGCGATGGACAAGACTACGCTCATGAAGTGCCACTCGTGCGAATATTCCCAGCCTTCGGGTCCTACCTGAATCGCCCAAGTTAGCGAACTTGGCACTCCGCCTCCCATGCGCTTGGCGGCCCAGGCCATCGAGAGGCTCAAGGAATTGATAATGAAATGCACTGCAATCGTGCAAAGGACACCCCCGGTTCTCCACGCGATGAGGCCGAGCACCAGCCCCATCAAGGATGCGCTGATCGACTGCTGGAGGATCGCATGGGTGAAGCCAAACAGGAAGGCGCTCACGATAATTGCTCGCAAGACTCCTTGCTTTTTCAGCAAACCTCCAAAAATAAATCCTCGAAACGCTAGTTCTTCGCATACGGCTGGCAGCGCCGCTAGCAATAGCAAGATGACCCAAAGGTCGTTTTCGAAAAGCTTTGATTGGAATTGTTCGAGCATGCCAACAGTTTCCGCGCTGATTGGGAAAATGGATACGATGGCGTTGCCAAGGACTTGATAGGTTGGGTGCAACGCAAATCCGATCAGGACGGCGGCCGTAAAGTGTGACCACTGCGTTCGATGGATCCGGAGTGCTCGATGCGGCGCACGAGTCAGTAGCAGCGCCATGATCACGCACGGAGCCAGAATCAATCCGATTTGAACGATTAGCGTCGAGGTAATGAACGAAGTATTGCTCGGGATGATGAACTGCATAAAGAATCGAGAAACCAGAATCAACACGCCACAAAGTAGCGCGATGCTGGGCCGGGCCGTATCTTGACGATCCCGCCACAAGTGTCGCAGCCAAGTTTTCAGTTCCCACTTGCCCGCGTCATGGAACATCACGGTTTCGCTTTCAAACTGGCGAACTGCCCAGCGTGTCGCCAACCAGCAGCAGACCAACGTGACCAAGAAAACTACCGGCAAATGGACCAACGCATCGGCGACTCGGCCTTCGATCAGCGAGCGAACCAAGAACACGGCGCCCGACACGGGAATCAAACTCGTCCCCAGATTCATTTCCATGCTTGGGATCATGGGCAAGCCCACCAGCGGAAGAGTGATCAACAGCAGTGGCATCAAATAGTATTGCCCTTCCTTGGTGCTTCGAGCCAGAGCTGCTACGGCCAGGGCCAGAGCGCTAAAAAACGCCGACATCGGAATTAGCAGCACGAACAGCCATCCTAGGGCCTGAATGGGAACCGGTCCGAGTGTCTCGGCAATGTTCGATGCTCCGCTGGCGGCCAAACTCTTGACCGCCATGCTGGTCGTAAAGTGCAAGCTCATCAAATTCAGCAGCGCACTTGCGATGCTGAAGACATTGATCGCGAGCAGCTTGCCCCAAACGATCTCGCGGCGGCGGGCGGGACTGGAGAGCAACGTTTCTAACGTCCCGCGCTCTTTCTCGCCAGCGCACAAGTCTACTGCAGGATAGAAAGCACCGGTCAGGGCCCAAACGAGCATGACGAACGGCAGAATCTTGCTCCATTTGACGGCTTGACGGACATTCGATTCCGCCGTGTCGACGACTTCAAATTGCATCGGGCTAGAAAGCGAGGATGGCAATCCGGCTTTGACCAAGGCCTGCATTCGCCACTGGTCCCACCACAGATCGATGACATTCGACAATCTCGCATTGGCAATCGTCGATTGATCTCGGGCTGTGTTTGTAATCAGCAGCAATCCTTGGTGATCTTGTGATCGAGCCGACGAATCGGTCGAAGCAGCCTCGTGCACCGGCGGCGAATTGGGTTCTACGGCAGCGTTAGACGCATTGAGGCGATCGCGGAAGTCGCCAGTGACAACTAGCACCGCGTCGGCTTGATTGGAAGCCAGAAGCTTTCGTGCGGCACCATCCACGTCATCTTCGGGCCATGGCAGGGGCGTGAATTCGATCAACTCTACCGCTTCCCGTGGCATAGGCCTGACCGCGAGGTTGCCCTTGCGGTCCAGCAGAGGCAATTCACTGGGCCAGTTCTCCAGTCCGATCACCGAGATGCGAACCGCATTTTGACGATAGAACTGCGACACCTGCATCATCAACATGCCTAACAACGGATACAACAAGATCGGCAGAATGGTGATGGTAAACAACGTGCGCCGATCGCGCAGTTGATCCATCATCTCTCGCCGAAAGATCAGTTGTACGTGATTCCAATTCATGAAAGGTAAGTTCGGCTAGGGTGCTCAGGCAGTAGGAAGTAGGAAGAGATGGGTAAGGCCCATCTCATGGAACAAAACTAAGATTTACTTGCGAAATTCCTGGTGCTGGCTTCCTTGTGGCGAGCATCGGATTGTACCAGTAAATCGAAAAACAACTCCTCGAAATCGTTTTGATGATAGGTCTCGGCGAGCTGACTTAAAGTTCCTTGAGCTAGCATTCGGCCTCGATAAAGGATGCCAACGCGATCGCACAGGCGTTCGACTTCTCGCATGATATGAGTCGAGAAAATAATGCACTTACCTTGCTCTCGAAAACTGGAGATGATGTCCAGTAGGGCGCGTGCCACGAGCACATCCAAGCCCAACGAGGCTTCGTCAAAGACCAAGACAAGTGGATCGTGCACGATGGCTCGAGCGATCGATACCTTTTGCTTCATTCCTGTCGACATCGCGCCACCGGCTAGGTCGCGAATTTCCTGCATTTGAAGTTGCTCGAAGATCGTCTCCATTCTCTCTTCCAAGCGTTGCTGAGGGATGCCATGCAATTTGCCGAAATATTCGACTAGTTCCCAGGCTGTCATACGATCGTAGATCGCCGTGTTGTTCGACACGAAACCGATGCTGTATCGCACTTCATCCGGATGCGTCACGACATCAAAGCCATTGACGCGAGCGGAGCCAGATGTGGGTCTTAGGACTGTGCTGAGAATTCGAAGGGCTGTGGTCTTGCCAGCGCCGTTGGGACCAAGTAATCCAAAAATCTCGCCCGGTCCTACTTTGAAACTCACGTCATCCAGCGCTAAGAACTGACCCATCTCAAGATCAGGGTAAATTTTCGTTAGTCCATCGACTTCGACCATAAAACAACACTTGGAAGTGTAAGATTATTCGCGTTTTGCCTTAGGGAATGCAGGCCATAGGCAGCTTGCAGTCCCAAAGGCAATTGGACACCAAAAAACGAAAATTGAAAATGGAAAACAGACCACTACCCTTGCACTTTCAAGGCTTCTGCGATGATGCTGCGTACTTCCTCAAGTCCTTTCGGCGTGACGGATACAGGTATAGTCTGTTGGGAGCCGACTTCAGGACCGGAGGCATCGAATACTGACGGCGATTTTCTATTGGCCTGCTTACCCGAGGCGACCTCAACTGCGAAGTGAGTTTCACCAGATCGCGTATCGGAATGGTTGTTTCGTTGCCCCTGAGGCACTGAATGACCCTTGGATTTGGGGCGAACCTTGTTGACGGTCGAATTGTTTTTCGTTTTCTTTCGCGGCTTAATTGCACTTGCAAATTTTGTTGCACCTTTTTCACGAATCTGATTGATCCATGCACTTGCGTGACCGATCATGTCGGGCAACACTTCTCGCTCTGAGCGAGCCTGGCTCGCGGGTTGAGGGTGAAGGTTGCTATCCAGGGGGATTAGCATGAACGCAATTCCCAGTCCAAGAAACAGACCGCCGAATAATGACCCGCCGACAATCGTGGTGCGGCCCGGACCGACCGGTCTATCGCCCAGGATGGGTTCATTGACACGAGTCACTAGACTGCTGACCGCCGATGCGTCTCGGGCCGCTATGGCTTGTGTCAGCTCGCGCTTGATCTGTTGCATCTCATCGCTGTTCGATTTGACTTCGGACATGACGTTCGTGTAGTTCGCGCGAACATCGGCTAGACGATTGAGCCGCTTGCCCAAATCCAACTCTTGTTGACTCAGTTTCTCAAGCTTCCTTTGGCAAAGATCGATTGAACCAAGCAGGACCTGCGTTGCGTTGTTGAGTTCTTTTTGGAGTTTGACTTTGAATTGTTGTTCAGTCGTTCGCGCGATGGCTACTCTCGGATGGTCCTTCGAGTATCGGCCTTGAAGCTGTGCGGTGACGAGCGTGGCATCGGCAAGTCCTTCGCGGAGCTTCTTGACGGTCGGCTGAGTATCGACAAGTCGATTGGTAACTTGCACCAGAAGTTCATCGTTGGTCAGTGCGGCGCGAGTCACTTCAAGGTTCTCTTGGTGCAATTGCAATTCGATCTCGCATTTGCGGATATCATCTCGGACCATGTCGAGCATCAATCGATTCGTGCTGCCGGAATGAGCGTCAGTCAAACCGCGCAGATCAGCTAAATCTGAACCGGCTTCGATTTCGATTGATTTGAGGATTTCGGTGGACCGTGAAAGTTCAGCTCGTGACACCTCTAAAGCCGCTTGAAGCTCGCAGATGATGCCTTCAGCTCGATTCTTGCGAACCGACTGCAATTGTTTTTCCATAGCATCGCAAATGGCGACGGCCAGTTCAACGGCCCGTTTCTTCGAGCTGTCTTTAACATCCAAATAGATGATTTCTGTAGTCCCGAGCTCCGCTCCGCGCGGGGCTCGAATCGTTACATTGTCTCGGGCAAAACCATCAATTTCAGACGTCGAAAAGGGTTTGTCGGTTTGCATGAATCCCAGCAGTGACGCTTTTCGCCCAACCTTGTTGAGCGCTTGGCCTACGACGTTCGGGTTGCGAGCAATTTCGGATACCATTTCCTGAGCGACCTTCATTTGGGTCTGACTCTCAAAGCGCCCGAGTTGCATCACCGTGGCCGATGTTTCGTCGCGAATGACGAGACACTGAGAGGCTACCCACGAGTCGGATTTTAAAAGCAATGCGTATGCCAGCCCTAGGAAGGTGAACACAACCGTGCAACCGATCCATAGGCGTCTCCACTTCCAAAAGGAGGCTACCAGTTGAATGAGTTGTTGATGCGCGGCAAACGGTTGAGACAAAGCAGGTTGAACTGTGCTTGACATGGCGGAACGACCCGGGCTGGTTAAGTAAAAGGTCCAAAATAGACGGAGTGTCGTCGAACAGTAGCTTTTCTTATCTCGCCGTCGCGAACGGGAGCTTGGCACCAAGCCAATTTCGGAGGCTTTTCTACCGAATCTGACGGATTTGGCGATTGATTGGATCGGGTTGGTGGTCTTCTAAGTACCACGTTGGAACGTTGCTGGGCGATGGGCCGGCTGGCACTACATTTTTCAAAATGGATAGCAAATCCCTGAGTTTTCCAGCAAATAGTTGTGAGGCACGTAGTTGAAAGGCAAATAGCGGCACGTAGTTGAAAGGCAAATAGTTGTGTGGCACGTCCCTGAGTCTTCGAAGGGCGTGCCGAATCGCAAGTGGTCTGGGCTTGTGGTCGTTGACCAACACAAGGTTGTCCAAATTTCGACATGGTTCCAACTAAGCCTAGTGCATCAATCACGTCCATCGCTTGAGGCTCTGGACGTGCCACCCGACCATCGAACCATCGCGACGATTGGATCTTCTTTCTGGCTACGAGAATTGCGATATTCCTCCAACGGTTCGGAAACAATGTTGGCAAGGACTCTAAACGGGAGTACTGGAGCCTTTCCCGTTCGATGAGTTCAACTGCACGAACGATTCCATTGCGGTCAATTCAGGCGCGTTCGGTCAAGCATAATTGCTTTTCTCCTTGGGCAGATGGGTTGAACTGGACTATTCGCGCGCCCCGTAGCGGGTAAGATTGGGCCTAGCAACTTGGCTCAAACCTGATTTGCCTTTCCCTACTTCAAAACTAGAGTCCTTTACTATGAAACCCTTGGCTCTCTTTGCAGGTCTATTAGCGCTTTCCATGACAACGCAATCCACTTTTTCGCAAGTGCCTTTGCTCGACCGCGAGTTGTTCTTCGGCAATCCGCAAATTTCAGGTGGGCAGCTAAGCCCGGACGGGAAATATATTTCCTTCATGAAGCCTCATAAAGGCATCATGAACGTTTGGATCAAGGAACTAGCCGAGCCGTTCGACAAGGCTCGCCCGCTGAGCGATAGCGAACGTCCGCTGTACGGTTTCGCCTGGACCGACGATGGCAAGTACATCGTTTTTGTCAAAGACAACGCGGGCGATGAGAACATGAATTTGTTTGCTGTCGATCCGACCGCAGCGGTGGCTCAAGGCAGGGATGTTCCCGAAGCTCGCAATTTAACTCCCTTCGAAGATGTTACCGCTCAAATCGCGCACGTCAGCCAAAATAATCCCGACTTAGCCTGGGTCGGACTGAACAATCGCGACAAGGCTTGGCACGATCTTTACCAGATCAAGATTTCGACCGGCGAATTGACCTTGATCTACAAGAACGAAGATCGCATTACGGGTTATGAGTTCGACTGGGACGATCATTTGCGATTGTTGAGTCGGACCGATGAGGCTGGAACGACAACCTTGCTTCGCAAGGAGGGTGACAAGCTTGAACCGATCTACGAATCGCTCGTTACCGAAAACGCGGCTGTCGTTGGGTGGGATAAAGACAACAAGAATTTTTATCTGGCTACGAACAAGGGCGATCTCGACCTGTCGACGCTCTACCTAATGAATCCGGAAACGAAAGAGTTGAAACTTCTCGAGAGCGATCCCGACAAGCGAGTCGATTTCGGGTCGATGCATTTGGATCGCAATACGCGCGAGATCATTTCGACTTCCTACACGGACGACAAGACACGCCATTACTGGAAGAACAAGACCTGGGCGGAGCATTACGAGTTCCTCAAACAGAAATTTCCAGGTCGGGAAGTCGATTTCCAAAGTTCCACCAATGACTACAGTAAGTCCCTGATTGCCGTTCACGGTGATAAGTACGCGTCCGAATCGTGGCTGTATGATGCGAACACGCGCGAGTTGACTCATCAATACACACCTCGCCCCGAACTCAAGGAAGTCGAAGAGCATCTCGCGTCGATGCAACCGGTGCGATACAAGAGCAGCGATGGCCTGGAGATTCCGGCATATTTGACGCTGCCCGTTGGGGTTCCAGCGAAGAATTTGCCGGTCGTAGTCCTGGTTCACGGCGGCCCAAAGGGACCGCGAGATTCGTGGGGGTTCGATCCTGAGGCCCAGTTTCTAGCCAATCGCGGTTACGCAGTGCTTCAGCCCAATTTCCGTGCCAGCGGCGGCTACGGCAAAAAGTTCATGAATGCGGGTGACTTGCAATGGGGCAAGCTCATGCAAGATGACGTGACGTGGGGCGTAAAGCATTTGATCGAGAAAGGTATTGCGGACAAAAACCGAGTTGCCATCATGGGCGGCAGCTATGGTGGTTACGCGACTTTGGCTGGTCTGGCGTTCACACCCGATGTCTACGCTTGCGGTGTCGATATCGTTGGTCCGAGCAACATCTTTACGCTTCTAGAGTCTATTCCACCTTATTGGGAACCTGCCTTGGCATTCCTTTACGGCATGGTCGGCGATCCGAATACCGAACAAGGCAAAAAGCTAATTCGTGACGCCAGTCCTCTGTTCAGCTCCAACAAGATCAACAAACCACTTCTGATTATTCAGGGAGCCAATGATCCTCGCGTGAAGCAAGCCGAAGCGGATCAGATCGTCATTGCGCTGCGCGATCGTGGACACGACGTTAGCTATCTGCTGGCTGAGGATGAAGGTCACGGCTTCGCTAAGCCCGTCAATCGTATGGCGATGTACGCTGAGACTGAACGATTCCTGGCGGAGAAACTTGGCGGACGATACGACGCGGTAATGCCTGAGAACGTTGCCAAGCGGCTCGAAGAATTGCGAGTCGATATCAGTAAGGTGACCTATTCACCGGCAGGTGAAGCAAAAGTAGCGGCGTCGTTGCCGGAACTGAAAGTCAAACTGGCCGAGACGACGGAAAATTGGGATATCAAATTGGAAGTTCAGGGGCAATCGATACCGATCAAGGCCAAACGGACCTATGTCAAAGAAAGTGACAACTGGATCGTGACCGATACGGTCACGACGCCGCAGGGTGAAGTCGTTTCGTCGGGAACTTACACGGCGGATATGAAGCCCCTCAAAATTACGCAATCGGGGTCTGGTCCATCCATTTCGGCCGAATACAAGGATGGTGAAGTGCTGCT
>WPCK01081539.1_pt1 | contig 13958 bp, 9 predicted proteins | sample 5399851 | NCBI WGS metagenome assembly WPCK01 (sample SAMN12869471, study PRJNA574797) | sludge metagenome | isolation source: wastewater treatment of pH11 | place: China:Beijing | collected 2019-05-20
GGTCACGCAGGAGGAGGCACAGGCCTGGTCGGCCGCGTTTCGGATCGACTGCACGGGGCGGAGCGCCGTGCTCGGGCGCGGACGGGTGGGGCGGGTGATGGAGCCCGGCCACCGCACGGTGGCCCTGTCGGCCAGTTGGGCCGCCGATCCGGGGACGGGCAGCGCCGCCGCTGCGCCGCTGCGCGACGCCGTGGATCCCACGCATACCCTCATCGAGAGTTACGCCGATGGCTGGGCGTGGTCCGTGCCCCTTGACGCGACCCGCCGTGCGGTGGCGGTGATGGTGGATCCCCAGAGATCGGCGCTGGTCCGCGGCGATGGGGCGCGGACGACATACCTTGCGGAGATTGCGAAGACCCGTGCGTTCCGGGACCTGCTCGCTGGCGCGCGATGTGAGACGGTGCCGGTTGGATGGGACGCCTCGATGTATCACGCGACGGAGTACGGCGGCGCCGGCTGGCTCGTGGCGGGAGATGCGGCGACGTTCGTGGATCCGCTGTCGTCGGCCGGTGTGAAGAAGGCGCTGGCCTCGGGGTGGCTGGCGGCCATCGTGGCGCACACGAGCCTGCGGACTCCGGCGATGGCGGACACGGCGCGCCGGTTCTTTGCCGAACGCGAGCGGGACATGTATGCGGGCTTCCTGAGCTTGACGCGGCAGTACCTGCGTGAGGGGAGCACGGGCGAGGGGCATGCCTTCTGGGTGAATCGGTCGGAGGCCGAGGAGGGCACCACCGTGCGGGCACGTCAGGTTCAGGAGCGCGGGGCGGTCGAAGCGGCGCATGCGCGTCTCCGCTCGGCGTCTGCCTTGCACCTCCAGCGGGGACCGGCTGTGGAGATCGCACTCCGTCCCGCTATCTCGGGCTCCGAGATCGTCCTGGAGCGTCGTCTCGTCACCCCCGACGCGCCGCAGGGGGTCCGGTTTCTCTACGACGTGGACGTGGTGACCGTGCTGGAGCAGGCGCCGTCGGCCTCCCAGGTGCCCGATCTGTATGACACCTATGTGGCCCGGAGCGGGCCTGTTGACCTGGCCGCGTTTCTCACCGCGCTCGCCACGGCCGTGGCGCGGAACTGGCTGGTGTTCGTCCCTGGGACCGACTCGGCCATGAGCGCTGCAACCTCTGATCTGTGATAGAAATAGGCCGACTCCATGTGCATGTACGTCACCAGTCGATGGGCGGTGTCAGTCGCGGCGTGTTCCCTGCTCGTGACGCTGGGCCTCAGCGCGCAGCAAGCCCCGGCGGCCGCGCCGGCGGCCAAACCCGCACCGGCCGAGACCGGCATTCCCGTCACGAACCAGACGGTGATCAAGGCCTGTGGCGGATGTCACCGTCCGGACGACAAGGGCCAGCTCTCCCGCATCTCGTTCCAGCGCAATACGCCTGAAGGCTGGCAGGACACGATCAAGCGGATGGTCGCCCTCAACGGGCTCAAGCTGGACCCGACGGTCGGCCGTGAAGTGGTGAAGTACCTGTCCGACACCCTCGGACTGGCTCCCGAGGAGGCTCGCGCCGCGGCCTACGAAGTGGAGCGCCGGGTGGTGGACGAACCGTACAAGGCCAACGAAGACGTGCAAGGGGTGTGCAACGCGTGTCACTCGTTCGGCCGCGTGATTTCGCAGCGCCGCACGCGTAGTGAGTGGGAGGGGCTCATCGCGATGCACCGCGGCTGGTATCCCCTGGTGGACCGTCAGGTGTACCGGCGCTTCGGTCCCGCACCGCGTGATCGTGAACCGGACGGGCGTCCCCCGGATACGCGCCACCCGCACGAGAAGGCCGTCGATCATCTGTCGCAGGCGTTCCCGTTCCAGACACGGGAGTGGACCGCGTGGTCGGCCACCAAGCGGTCGCCACGCCTCGAGGGCACCTGGGCGCTCACCGGTCACGAGGTCGGCAAGGGGCCGGTCTATGGGCGTGTGGTGGTCACCGCCGTCCCGAATGCGCCGGACGAGTTCACCACGCAGGCCACGTTCACCTATGCGCGGACCGGCGAGCAGGTGACGCGGGCGGGCCGAACGGTGGTGTACACCGGCTTTCAGTGGCGCGGGCGCTCCGTGGCCGCGGCCCCGAACGCCCCGGTCTACCGCGAAGTGCTTTTCGTGGATCGGGACTGGCGCGGCATGGACGGCCGCTGGTTCACTGGCGGGTACGACGAGATTGGCATCGACGTGCAACTGCGCCGCGTCGGGTCGGAGCCCGCGCTCCTGGGCGTGGACCGCGCCGGCCTGCGCACGGGCGGCCCGGCGCAGACGGTGAAGATCTTCACCCTCAATCCGCCGGCCTCGGTCCGGCCGAGTGATGTGGATCTGGGAGCCGGCATCACGGTGAACGCGGCCAGCCTCGCCGGGAACGTGATCACCGCCACCGTCGCCGTCGCGGAGGGCGCCACGGTCGGTCCGCGGGATCTCGTGCTCGGTGGCGCCGTGAAGACCTCCGCCATCGTCGTCTTCGACAGGATCGACCAGATCCGCGTGACGCCGGAGTGGAACCTGGCGCGCACGGGCGGTGTGAACTACCCGAAGATGTACGCCGCCTTCGACGCCTGGGGCTACATGAACGGTCCGGACAAGCGCGCCGGCACGCCCGACGACGTCAAGGTGGACCTGGTGGATGCGACGTGGACCACCGAGGAGTACACCGCGACGCTCGACGATGACGACGTCAAGTTCGTGGGTGGGGTGGACGCGAAGACGGGGGTCTTCACGCCGAACAACGAAGGTCCCAACGAACTGCGGAGCGGCGAGCGCAACAACATCGGTGACGTCTGGGTCGTGGCCACGTACACCGATGCCGGTGCGGTGCAGCGCGGGCGGGCGCACCTGCTGGTCTCGCCACCGGTCTACATGCGGTTCGATGCGTCGGTCATCCCGCGATGAGCACGACCGCGGTCGCCCCCGTCGCCACCACGCTGGTCGGCCTCGCGGAGTTCCACACCTTCGACGCCGCCGGTGAGCGCTTTGCGTACCTCGTGCCGAGCGCCGCGGTGTTTGCGTTGGATGGGTGTGCCCGGGCCATCGTGGACGCCCTGGACGACGGTCCGCGGACGATTGCCGACCTGGCCACTGCGCTGGCGCCGCGGTTCAGCGCGACGGACGTGTGGGACACGCTCGGCGAGCTCTATCGCGTCCGAGCCATCACCGACGCCGCGGTGCCCGCACCGGCCCCGAAGATCCTGCCGCTCACGGTGATTCCGCTCCAGACGCTGGTGGTGAACGTCACCAACCAGTGCAACCTGAGTTGCGAGTACTGCTACGAGTACGGTGAAGACAAGATCGTCGACACCGAGAACGGGTCGCAGCCGAAGTTCATGAGCGAGGAGACGGCGCAGGAGGCCATCGAGTTCGCGTTGCGCGAGAGCGGCAAGACCGCCATGGTCACGTTCTTCGGTGGCGAGACGCTGATGAACTTCCCGGTGCTGAAGAAGACGGTGGCCTACGCGCGTCGTCGTGCGGCGGAGGTGGGGAAGGCGATCGACTTCAGCCTCACCACCAACGCCACGCTGCTCAAGCCGGACGTCATCGACTTCCTCGCCGACGAGCGCATCGGCGTCACCATCTCCATCGACGGTCCGCAGGAGATCCAGGACAAGTTCCGCGTGTTCCACAACGGCATGGGGAGCTACGACCTGGTTGCGCCGAAGATCAAGGCGCTGCTCGCGCGCCATCGATCGCGGCCCATCGGCGCGCGCGTCACCCTCACCCGGCAGACGCTGGACGTGATGACCATCTACCGGCACCTGCACGACGAGATGGGGTTCTGGGAAGTGGGGTTTGCGCCCGTCACCACCGCGCCGCAGCGCGGCCATGCCATCTCCGACGACGGCTTCGATCATCTGCTGGGCCAGTTCCGGACGCTGGCCCAGGACTTCCTGCAGGCATCGCTGGAGAACCGGCACCACGGCTTCTCCAACGTCCGCGAGACGCTGCAGGAGATCCATCAGGGCCACGCCAAGGCCTATCCGTGTGGCGCCGGCATCGGCCTGCTCGGCGTCGCCACCGACGGCCAGGTGTCGCTGTGCCACCGATTCGCCGGGTCGCCGGCGCACAGCTTCGGGACGCTCGCCACGGGCGTGGACCGGGCGAAGCAGGCGGCCTTCCTCGACTCGCACCACATCAACCACAAGACCGACTGTCAGACCTGCTGGGCACGGCCCCTGTGTGCCGGCGGCTGCTACCACGAGGCGCACACCCGCTACGGCTCGACGGTCGGACCCAACCTGCACTACTGTGAGTGGATTCGCGGCTGGACACACACGTGTCTGGAGATCTACGGGGAACTCGCGGTGAAGAACCCCGCGTTCCTCCGCCAGTTCGATGGAGCAGACGATGACGCACCTCAACGCCATTAATCGGAAGGCCCAGCGCGTGGAAGCGGTGACCCAGCCCGCGATGCCGGTCGCTGTCGACGGGGCCGCAGACGCCCACGACGTGGTTGCGCTGCAGCAGGGCAACCAACCGCCGCAGCAGCCCGAGGGGCCGCACATCCCGCCCGGCTGCTCGATCGTGTTCTCGCCGGGCTGGGAGGCGGACCGCACCGGCGGAACCGCCGGGCTGTGCCAGCCGGTGGAGCGCGACCTCTTCGACTGCCACATGGGCTGCTACTGGCCCGCGCAGGTGCCGGATCAGTTGAACCACGTGCCGGATTGGACCGCCAAGTGCGCGGCCGCCCAGAAGGATTGGCGGAAGATCGATCTGGTGTTCCCAGGGTAATGGTGATGTCGGGAGTTGGGAGTCGGGAGCCGGGCTTGCCCATTGGAGCCTTGGCCAAGGTGGGAGCCGGTGTGTTGGCCGCGGTCGCTGCGCTGCTGGTCGGAACGCTGACGCTGTCGGCGCAGGGCAAGCCTGCGGCGCCGACGGTGAGCGCGGGCAACGGCAAGCTCTACATCGGCACCTACAAGGGCAACATCCAGATCTACGACGAGGCGACCGAGAAGCTCGAGGATCAAATCGTCCTCAAGACGGGGCTCCCACGCTCGCTGACGCTGTCGCCGGATCGCACGCGGTTCTACGTCCTGGACGCCACCTACGAGAAGATCGAGGTGGTGGACATCGCGACGCGCAGGACCCTGAACACCTACACGATGAGCAGCGGCAACACGCACGTGCGCGTGATCAGTCGCGGGCTGCCAGCCGATCCGCAGAACAAGTACCTCGTGCTGCTGACTCGTACGGCCACGAAGCTCATCGACCGGTGGGAGATCGGACCGGCGGTCCTGCAGCAGTTCGACCTGGCCAGCGGCAAGGTGACGCGAACCATTCCGTGGCCCCGGAACGAGGAGCGCGAGACCGCCAACCTCCGGTTCTCGCCGGACGGGAAGTTCCTCTACCTCTTCGGCGACGAGATCATCGTGCTGGAGACGGAGAACTTCACGGAGGTGGAGACGTGGCCCTACGCGCAGCCGTCGGAGGCGGGGCTTGGCCGCATCAACCTGGGGCCGGTCCATGACTTCTACGACGCGCCGGGCACCTTCACGGGACTGTTCACCATGCAGGACCCGGTGCAGAAGCGCCGCATCATGGGCATCGGCAAGGTGGACCTGAACGCCCGCAAGGTGGAGTTCCGGCCGATCGGGCCGGCCGAACCGGTGTCCTTCGTGCAGGCGCCGGATCGGAAGCGCGCCTACGGCATCAAGCAGGACATTGGCCGCTACGAGTTCTGGACCTTCGATCTCGAGAACGCGTCGGTGGTGAGCCGCGCCGAGTTCAAGGGACGTCCGCGCGTCGAGCCGCGGGTGAGTTCCAACGGCCGGGTGATCTACGTGTACATCGCGGGCGAGACCATCGATCTGTACGAGGCCGCGACCTACAAGTACCTCCGCACCATCCACATGGGCGCCGACCAGACCACCGAGCTGTTCGTCATGCCACCGGCCGCGCGCGCGACCCCCGCGCGCTGAGGCCCGCGTGAACACCCGGCCCGCCGCCGACACCGATCTGCGGCGGGCGTTCGCCTACCTGGCGCCGTACTGGCGCCGGCTCGTGCTGGTGATGGCGATCAGCCTCATCAGCACGGTGCTGTCCCTCGTCACGCCGTACCTCAGCAAGGACCTGGTCGACCGCGCGCTCCTCGGGCGCGACGTGGCGGCGCTGCAGCGCATCGTGATGCTGTTCGCCGTGCTTGGGCTGTTCAGCTACGTGCTCAACGTCGTCAGCGGGTTGCGCTACACCCGCGTGTCGGCGGAGATCCTCTTCGACATGCGCCTGTCGCTCTACGAGCACCTGCAGCGCCTGTCGCCGCGCTTCTACGCCCGCACCCGCATGGGCGACATCGTCGCCCGCATCAACAGCGACATCGGCGAGATCCAGCGCGTGGCGGCGGAAGCGGCCCTCGCGTGGGTGGGGAACGTCCTGTTTCTCATCGGGTGCGTGGCGATGCTGATCTGGCTGGACTGGAAGCTGGCCCTGCTGACGGCTGCCGTGATGCCGGTGAGCCTCGTGGCGCTCGTCCTCTATCGACGGCAGCTCGAGCAGCGCGTGGCCGTCGTGCGCCAGAAGAGCGCGGACATCGGCAGCTTCCTCATCGAGACGCTGCAAGCCCACACGCTGGTTGTGGCCTCCAACGCACAGGCGCGTGAGGCCGGCCGGTTCCGCCGGCTCAACGACCTCTTCATCGAGGCGCTGATGGGCATGCAGCGCGTGAGCTACCTGGCCGGCGGGCTGCCCGGCCTGATCCTCTCGATCGGGGCGTCAGCCGTCTTCCTGTACGGGGGTTGGCGCGTGGTGGACGGCACGCTGACCCTGGGCACGTTCGCGGCGTTCATCGCCTACCAGATGCGTGTGATGGCACCGGTGCAGGCGTTGATGAGCCTCTACACCGCCCTCGCCACCGCCAAGGTGTCGTGGCATCGTGTCCTGGAACTGCTGGATGCCCCGGTGGACGTCCAGGAATCGCCGGGGGCGCGGGCGCTCTCGAAGGTCGACGGGAGCGTGCGGTTCGATCGGGTGACCCTGACGACCGATCGCGGGGTTCGGGTGCTGGACGAGGTGAGCTTCGACTGTCCGGCCGGGCAATCGGTGGCCATCGTCGGCGCCAGCGGCAGTGGCAAGTCCACCATCGCCGCGTTGGTGCTGCGACTCATCGATCCAGACAGTGGCACCGTGGTCCTCGACGGCGTGGATCTGCGTGAGGTGCGGCTCGCCGACTTGCGCCGGCACGTGGTGCTGGTGGAGCAGGAGCCCGTGCTGCTGCACGCCACGATCGCGGAGAACCTGCGGTATGGATTGCTGGACGACGGCCGGGCGCCGATGGCCCCCGATGAGCAGCACGCCGCGCTCGTCCGTGCCGCGGAGGCCGCCGGCATCGCCCGCTTCATCGAGGGCTTGCCGCACCAGTACGAGACCGTGGTGGGTGAGCGTGGCCTGCAACTGTCGGCGGGCGAGCGCCAGCGTCTGGCGCTGGCGCGGGCGTTCCTGGCCAACCCGTCGGTGTTGGTGCTGGATGAGCCCACGGCCGCACTCGATCCCGTCTCCGAGCGGGCCGTCGTGGACGGCTATCGGGCGGTGATGCGCGGTCGGACCACGCTCATCATCTCCCATCGGCGGGACGTGGCCCTGAGCGCCGACCGGGTGATCGTCCTCGACGGGGCCCGCGTGGCCGAATCGGGGCGCCCGCACGACCTGCTGGCACGAGACGGGACCTTCGCGCAGCTCTTCGGCGCGCCGGTTCAATTCCAGGCCGAGATCACGAACCGCACCTGACCGCGCACGCCGGGTGTGGTCGTGCTGTCGAATGGGACCTTCACCTCGACCTGACCGCCCTTGAGCTGCTGGGCGTCGAGTTCGGTGTCCGCGACGCTGAAGCCCTGATTCTGCCAGCTGTATTGCACCTTCCACTTGCCCGTCTCGGTGCGTGGCGGCGTCAGCTCCATGAGCAGCGCGTTGCGGAACAGGTAGCCGCCTTCGTAGTGCTTGTCGATCCAGAGTGCGCGCTCGATCTCGTAGTCGGGGACGCGGACGCCCACCTGGAGGCTGTAGGCCAGCGACCGTCGTCTCTTGTTCACGCGGGCCCGGTTGGCCAGGAACACCGTGGAGAGGAACAGCGCACCATGCTTCTTCGGGGCCTTCTTCCACTCGGCGTGAGTGACGCACGCCACCGAGTCCTCCTCCGCCACTCGGCGCGTGAGGTACCACAACTTGCCACGCGTCGACGCCAGGGCCTCCACCTGGTAGAGCGCGTTGACCTTCTTGCCCGCGTCCGAGGCGGCCTGCACCTCGGGCGGCAGCCGGATGTCCTCGAGGTCGAGCCAGATGTCCACCCGTACGTCGCCGAAGAGGAAGCGCGTGAGGTTCTGATACGCCTCCTCGCTGTTGACGATGCCGAAGAAACCGGAGTGTGCCCGATAGGTGAAGGCCTTCGCGCACGGCGTGGTCGTCCCGTCGGCATGCCGGCCGTCGAGCGTGGCGTTCTCGATCCGCACGAGCCCGTCGCTGCCGTGCCCGACGAACGTGCGCGACACGCCCGCCGCGGCCTCGTAGTCCATCCGGTTGGTCCCGACCATGCAGAACACTCTCTCGGGTGGGAAGGCCTTCACCGGCAGCAGGTCCACGCGGTCGGTGGCCTTGAAGATCTCTTCGATCGCGAGGTACTTGGCCATCACCGGTCGGCTGAAGTTGCTGATGTCGTTCACGCTGAGCCACTCGGGTACGTTGATGCCGGCCAGTTCGATGCCGTTGTGTGGCGTCGCGTAGGTGAAGAACTTGTCCACGTAGCGGCGCGCGTGGCTCGGGTCGAGTTTCGGGTTCTGGAGGAAGCCACGGCAGACCAGCCCGCCCATGGAATGCGCGACGAGGTAACAGCGGAAGTCGTCCGGCGCGATCTTGTTGGCGGCGTTCCCGCACACGAGATCGCGCACGCGCAGGATGAGCGTGCCCAGGTTCTTCGAGAACGTGTCGATGGATGGCGTGACGGAGGTTCCCAGCAGGGACGAGGCCTCATCGTAGTAGCGGTAGACGATGATGGACCGCGGTGTGAGCGCGTTCTCCGGGTCCTTGTCCCAGTCGGGATCCGTGATGTCGTAGCCGTCCTCGTAGACGTCCCGGTACTCGAAATCCGACGCGAGACGCAGGACCGGCGACTCGAAGATGAACTTCCGCGGCGGCCGGTCTTTCTCTGGCACCGCCCGGTACACGGTAGACCCGATGTTGAACCCGCAGAACGGATCGGCCGTGGTGTCGTCGATCTCCTTGCGCGTCATCGCGTAGCCGCGCACGTAGATGATCGGATGAAACGGGGCGTGGTCGTTGGCCATGAGCAGGGCTCCGGGATCCCATCAGGATCCAGTGAGGCGCGTGACGACGATGCGTGCCGGTGCGCCACGGTTGTTGCGGGTGAAGAACGACCACCAGGGCCAGGGCCCGACGGCGTCGTTGACGAAGAAGAACAGCGGACCACCCTGTCGGGCCGTGAACTCCACGGTCGCCCGATCGAGCGGGTGATACTCCGCGGTCGTGTCACCAATGCGCGCCATCGGCACGAACCAGGCCGCCGTCAGAATGCGACGGAAGGGCAGCGCCGGTCCGAACACGAGCGGATTGCGTCCGGTCGTGAAGCCAGCCGGCGTCTCGACGGGATAGCGGCCCCCGTCGTTCCACGCCGCACCCGCAAGATCGAGATCGATACGATACCGGGCGCCGCGCTGGATCGAGATGCCGGTGGGAAAACACATCGCTGAGGGAGAGAAGTCGTCGACGATCCATACGCCGAGCGACGACGAGGGCCGTGGCGGTGCGCTCGCACGGCACACCTGGCCGGTCGCACCGGCCATGGCAAACACGGCCCGGTTGGCCGTGCCGGCCAGGATGAGCACGAGGACGAACAGCGCGCCGAGCCCGAAGAGAAACGGGAAGATGACGTGGGCAAAGGTCCCGACCACCGCGCGATACACGTGATGCGTCCGCAGCCGATAGACCAGGTCCGTCGGCATGGGTGCCGGGTCCACAGCGTGCGGTGGCGAGACCATGGTGCGGTCCCACAGATGCCGCATGCTGTCGGCGATGCGCCGCTGGAGCAGGCCGCTCGACAGCAGGAGCACCGTCAGCAGGGTGCCGCCGACTGCGGCCTGCACGGGGCGTTCGGTGTAGTAGGTCACCCAGGGCTGGACGAAACCAGGCAGGAACTGGCCCGCGGTCTCGATGAGCGCCGACAGCGCGCGCGAACGCTGACCGAGCAGTGCCCCCTGCTCGGGACTGAAGATCAGTGGCGGCAGCAGCAGCCCCGCCGTCAGCAGGACCGTCGCGAAATAGACGACGCGTCGCCTCCACACGTCGTTCCACACGCGCTCCTGCTCGACCGCTCGCGCTGCCGACTGCGTCGGGTGCTCGAGCGGGTTCTCGTGCTCGACGATGACGCCCCCGTCCTGGAGCACGGCGTAGCGCGGCGGCAGCACGAGCGGGGCGTAGTCGTCGCGGCCGGCACGGATGCGATGGAGCACGCTCTCGTGAATCTTCGGGCGCAGGATCGTGACCTCGCCCCGCGTGAGTGCGGCCATCTGACGCGGGTTGTAGCGGTAGTAGGCGCCGAGACCGCGACGCGGGTCGTAGATGGGGGCGTGCGGGTCGGCCCGTGAGGCCCACTCCGACAGCCGATGGGAGTGCAGGCGCAGCCCCTGCTTCTGCGCCTCCGAAGCCATCCACCGCAGCGACACGTGTGCCAGCCCATCGTCCGGGTAGCCCCCGCCCACGTTGGAGTGCACGCCGGCAAACCAGACCTGCGTCACACGCTCCTGGTCGGTGTGGTCCGTCTCGGGGTGACCTTGCTCGTCGAGCAGCAACGGATGGAACGTGTGGCGCTCGTCGTCGATCGCGACGGCGTGGCACACCTTGCGGACCGACGCCGGGGCCGCCCGCTCGGACATCGACAGCGGCCAGACCCACTGATCCCACCCGCGTGTCATCTCGTCGATGGGGAGCCCATACGCGTCGACGGTGTCCCACAGGCCGAGGAACTGGATCGTGGGGTCGATGTTCGCCGAGCGGTCGTACGCCGGCAGGCCCCGGGCGCGATCCCAGAGTCGAATACACGCGTCGCGCATCGAGCGCAGCGGCTGCACCAGCCCGCCGGTGGTGTTGAATTTCCGCCGGTAGGACCTGTAGGCCCAGCGTGCGAGACGGTCCAGCTCACGTCCGCGCACGCCCGTGATGAGCCCCTGGTCGGCGATGAGCGACGCCAGCACGCGAATGGTGAACGCGCCCCGGCTGAACCCGAACGCGTAGATCCGATCGGCCTCGCGGGCGGCGGAGGCCGGCGTGTACGTGCGGCACGCGAACTTGTAGAGATCCAGCACGTTCCGCGACAGCCCGATGCCCATCCCGCCGCCGAGCAGGGCCAGCGGCTTGAACGTGGAGGTGCCCACGCCGTTGCTGTAGATCGCCACCTGGTCGGGCTGTGTGAGATCCACGGCCTCGTACATCCGCCAGACGTTCGTCTTCATCAGCTTCGCGGCGCTGTTGCCGGTGCCGTCCGACAGCAGGACGATGTTCATGCACACTCCTGGCGAGAGGGCGGAGCGAGTCCGGGGGGTGCCGCGGATTGTACACTCATCGTCATGCTGCTTCGGCCCGGTACGCTTCGCCTGGACGATCTCAGGCCCGCCACAGGACGTGGCCTGCGCATCGTCGTCGTGGACAGCGGCGTCCACGCGGGCCACCCGCACGTGGGTAGTGTGAGCCGCGGCGTCAGCGTTTCATCCACCGGTGAGCTGGGCGACGTCGTCGTGGATCGACTCGGTCACGGGACGGCGGTCACGGCGGCCATCAAGGAAAAGGCCCCCGGTGCGGACATCGTCGTGGCGCGCGTCTTCGACCAGCGACTGGACACCACGGTGGTGGCGCTCGTGGCTGCCGTCAGGTGGGCAGTCCGCGAAGGGGCTCACTTGATCAACTTGAGCCTGGGTACTGCCAACGCCGCCCATGCCGAGGCCCTGTCGGCCGCAGTCGATGAGGCCGCCGCGTCCGGCGCCTGGGTGGTGGCGGCGGGGACGCAGGACGGCATCCGCTGGTTGCCCGGCAGCCTCGACGGGGCCGTGCCTGTCACGCTCGACTGGGCGCTGCCGCGGGACCAGTGCATCGTGGAACTCGCCCCGTCGGGGGCGCCGCGCGTCCGCGCGTCCGGGTTCCCCCGTCCCATTCCCGGTGTGCCGCCCGAGCGCAACCTGAAGGGGCTCAGCTTTGCCGTCGCGAACGCCACCGGGTTGATCGCCGTGGCGCTGGAGGGCACGCGAGATTACTGAGGCTTGGTCGTTTCCAGCGGCATCCGCGTGTCGGTGTAAACCGCAGTGAGCTGGCTGCCGGCGAGTTCCAGGGCCGAGGGACGGCCTTTGTAGGCAGGCAACATCCCGGTGTCGATGAGGACGATCGAACCACCGAGCCGCGTGAGGATGCGGCGCTCGCCGGAAGGCGTGTGGCCCACGACGAGGCGGGTGAGGGCGTTCTTCGCGAAGAAGGCCGCGACGGGTTCGCGCAACGTGGCTTCGGGGGCGCCGGCGTACCCGCGGTACCAGAGCGGACCCGATTCCTTCAGCAGGTGCCACTCCGCGATGGTGATCGCGTCGGCCGCGGCCTTGACGAACTCGATGTCGAATCCGCGGAGATCGGGCGCTTCTCCCGTCTCCTTGGCTGCGGCCATCACCGTGTTGACCGCACGGATCTCACCCGCCGCCGCCTGCAGCAGTTCGTTGAGATCGAAGAAGGGCAGGGCAACTTTCGCGGCGACCGCGCGATCCACGAACCGATCGAACGTCGCGATCTCCTGTCGGACCTTCAGGTCGATGGCCTCGACGTCGAGATCGGTGCCCGACGGATCCGGGCCGGCGTGCATGAACAGCGTACCGTCCACACGTGCCGCGACGCGCTTGTCCCGGAGCCAGCGGCCGTAGCGGCCGCGCGGCGAAAACGCCTGGCGATACTCCAGCCACCCGGGTGGATGCGCCGCCATCCACGCGTCCTTCGTCTTGGTGTACACCTCCGGAACAACGGGGCGCGCGCTCGCACGAGCGTCCGCGAGCGACGCGTACTGCTCCCAGGCGCGTGCCCGGCGCGACTCGGACTCGCCGTCCGCGAACGTGGCGTAGATGGCCGGCGTCACATCGCGCTGTTCGCCGACGAGGTTCATCACCTCGTGGTTGCCGAGCAGGACAGTGGCCCGTCCGCCGGCGCGCGAGGCCTGGCTCTCGAGCGCCATCAGCAGATCCATCACGGCGCGGACGCCGTCACCGCGATCGGTGTAGTCGCCGGTCTGCACGAAGGTGGCCGGGCCCCCGACCCATCGGCGCGACGCGTCGAGCAGCTTCACCGTCTGCATGATGGCCACGAACTCGTCGATGGCTCCGTGGATGTCGCCGATGGCGACGATGCGGCGCGGCTGGGCGACGGGCGCGGCCGACGCCATGGCCAGAGCCAGCACAACCAGGACGGCACGGCGGGACATACGTGCTGAGGGTACCAGATCTGCCAGATTGGGTGCCTTCCAGCGGGCAGACCTGCGCGAGGCTGCACAGAAATCTGCTGGCAGGCAGAAATCGCTTGCATTCAAGAGTCCATGAACGTACTCTTTGGTGCAGGTCATGTCCGCATTCGACAAAGAGGCCGATGGCCTGCGAGCGATGTTGGGCCTCGACGACACCCGTTTGGCCCTGACACTGGGGCACCGGACGGGGAGCCGGATCCGGATCCTGCACAGCGGAACGAGTGCGACGGTGGGGCCGGCTACCCGTCCGTCAGCGGAGCGGCGCCGGGACGATCGACTCAGTCCGGACCAGACGGGCTGGGCGGACAATGCGCGGCTGCGCCCTGGTGTGGACGTCCGGGTCGTGGACATCGGCCCACGAGGTGTGCTCATCGAGGCGCCGTCGCGCCTGCACGTCGGCACTCACGTCGAGTTGGCCCTCTTCGCTGCCGACACCACGACGCGCCTCGACGTCTCCGGCGTGGTGCGCCGGTGCCACGTCTCGAGTCTGAACCCATTGAC
>WPCK01225521.1_pt1 | contig 13945 bp, 9 predicted proteins | sample 5399851 | NCBI WGS metagenome assembly WPCK01 (sample SAMN12869471, study PRJNA574797) | sludge metagenome | isolation source: wastewater treatment of pH11 | place: China:Beijing | collected 2019-05-20
AGGCTGCTGGAAGAGCTTGAGCCCTTCCTGAGCTTGGAAGGCTGCTAGCTCGGCCTATTCGTACCTGGTTTTCAAGTCTGCTGAATGGGCTTTGGCGGCGTCCAGACGTTTGTTCAGTTGGCTCTGAGCTGCAGCGATTTCACCCATCTGCTTTTGAAGTGCTGCGAGCCGCTCTTGCAATGCCTTTAGTTCATCCGCAAAACGCAAAAGGGCCTCAAATGGTGCCAGCCACAAGTGATGCCTACCCACCAAGTATTGCCAGAGTGTCCACGGCCGGTAAGAAGTCGTGGCCTTGAATCATCATCAGGTCGATGTTGTTAAAGTCTGGCTGCACATGAAGCAGTGTGCAAGGTTGTTGCGTGGGTTTACCGTGGCTTTGGGTATTTTTCGCCCAGGTGTCACGGAACAGAGAATGCTGTAGAATTTGCTGATTCTATATTTTGCCTTGAATTTGTCGGCACAACATCCCCCGGAAGCCGCTTATCCCAATGCCATTGGTCAATGAACAGTATTTGGTTGCGGTTTTGGTAGATTCACGCGGGTCGTTGGTTCGGCTATCGCGCTGCTGTCGAGACAATATTCTAAGAATCGTAGCCAATTCTTCACTTCGATTTTGATTTGATTTGTCCGTGAACACTGCCGCGAACATGAATGAATTGCTGCCCCCGTCGCTCTTGGCCCGGCTTGAGCGGATGGAGCTTGTTAGCCGCAAGATGTTTCGTGGCCGAATGAAGGGTGAGCGCCGCAGTAAACGCAAAGGCCAGAGTGTCGAATTCGCGGACTTTCGCAATTACACTCCGGGTGATGATCTGCGCTTCGTCGATTGGAACTTGTACGCCCGACTCGACAAGCTGTTTCTGAAGCTTTTTCTCGAAGAGGAAGACCTGCATGTAACGTTTTTGATCGACGCTAGCCCATCCATGGACTTTGGCGAACCATCGAAATTCTTCGCAGCCAAACAAATTGCAGCTTCGCTGGCCTTCGTGGGGCTGTGTCGCGGCGATCGAATCACGGTTGTATTCCTCGGGGCACCTCAACCGAACAGCCCCGCTCTGCGAGGACGAAACCAACTGCATCGGATGGTCGAATTTGTCCAATCGATCAACCCTGTACACATCGGCCCGATGGTCGAATCAGTCGAAAAATTCTGTATGCGAAATTCGGGTCGCGGTATCGTGGTTCTACTAAGCGATTTGATGGATAAGAATGGTTACGAGTCCTCGCTCCGATTATTGGTCGGTCAGCAGTTGGATGTCTTCGTTCTGCATCTGCTGTCACCTGAAGAGATGGACCCATCGCTGATGGGTGATATCAAATTGATCGACTGCGAGGACCAGGATGAAACGGAAATTTCTGTCTCGACGATGGTCATTCACAAATACAAGCAAACATTAGCCGCATTTGTCGATCAAGCTCGCCAATTCTGTGCGAAGCGGGGTATAACGTATGTCCTTGCCCGAAGCGATCAGGGAGCGGAAGAGATTGTTGGCCACTACCTGCGAGAACGCGGCTTGGTTCGGTAGAACTTTTTCAAACTCATTGCACAACGTCTAACTTCGACCGATGACCTGGATCAATATGCTGAGTTGGTGGCAGTGGCTAATCATGGCCGCTGTTCCACCTCTGGTCATCATGCTGTACTTTCTCAAACTCCGCCGTGTACCGGTGGAAGTGCCAAGTACATATTTGTGGCGGCGAACTGTTGAAGATATGCATGTCAACAGTATCTGGCAACGACTCCGTCAGAACTTGTTGTTACTGCTCCAGTTGCTCACGCTGCTTGGGATCATCCTGGCCCTTTTGCGCCCCGGTATTCGCGACGACCAGACGATCGGTGATCGGTCCATTTTCTTAATCGACCAGTCCGCCAGCATGCAGGCAACCGATCTGGGATCATCGCGTTTACAATTAGCCAAGGACAAGGCGCTTGATCTCATATCCAAGATGAGCAGCGATGATGAGGCGATGGTGATTGCGTTCAGCGATCGAGCTGACGTAATTCAAGGGTTTGCATCCGACAAGCGTCGATTGCGTGATGCCATCGAGATGATCCAGACAACCAATCGGACGACTAATCTTGCGGATGCGCTAAACGCCACCGCAGGATTAGTAGGCTCAGGCCCAACCAGCCAGAACGCGAACGTCGATGAAGCCAATGCATCCAATGCACCGCAGGCAGCCGTTTATCTTATGAGCGACGGACGATTTGAGGTCCCATCAGATGAATTTGGAAACCTGAATGTCCATTACACGTCCATCGGTTCCACCTCGGTTGAGAATGTGGGGATCGTAGCCTTCACATGCCAGCGCAATCCGGAACGACCGGATCAAATCGAAGCGTTCGCCCGGGTGCAGAATTTCGGTGAAACGCAATCCGCGTTTAGGGCAGAGCTCTACTGGAACAATCAATTGATTGACGCAGTGAATTTAGCCTTGGAAGCGCAAGAATCTAAAGGGGTGAGTTTTGAAATTGCATCGGAGATCACCGATGGACATCTGGAGGTTCGTTTGGATACAAAAGATCAATTCGCTCTGGACAACGCAGCATTTGCGGCGCTCACACCTCCGAGACAACTGGATGTCGTCGTTGTGACCGACGGAAACACTGCCCTGATGGCAGCCTTTCAAACGTCACAAGCTCTCTCCGCTGCAAGTATTCGAGCGATTACGCCGGAAGAACTTCAAAGCGATTCCGGCAAACAGTTGGCGGCATCCGGTTCGATCGACCTGTACGTTTTTGATGCGTGCAGTCCGACGGTGATGCCAGAAGCGAACACCGTATTTTTTGGTGCTTTGCCACCCGGCGGCACTTGGACTGCATCGGCGGCGTCCGGCCCGTTGTTTGTCGTCGATGTCCATCGAACGCATCCGCTCATGCAATACGTCGAACTGGGATCACTGCTGATCGCGGAAGGAGTGGGTTTGAACGTTCCCAGCGGTGGAGCAGAATTAGCTCGAACGGATGCCGGCGTGCTAGTGGCCATTGCGCCGCGAGGCGCCTATCAGGACTGTGTGCTCGGTATGACGCTGCGCGGGAGCAACACGAACTGGCCGAATCGCCGCAGTTTTCCTATTTTTTTGCTCAATGCCCTTGAATTTCTTGGTGGGGTTTCGTCGGTGACCGGAGCCAGATCATTTCAGCCTGGCCAGCCCGCAATCCTGAACATTGCGAATCGATACGACAGCATATCGATCAGTGCGCCTCGTGGCAAAGCCTTCACTCTGGCTCGTGCCGGGCACCCTCAACTCATTTTCTCGCAAACTCAGGAAATTGGAATCTACGATGCCAAGACGACGAGTGGAGATCGAGTTCTTCAGACTTTTGCCGTGAATTTGTTCAGTGACAAGGAAAGCGACATCGCGGCCAAGCCTGAGATTCAAATCGGTTCGCAGGCGGTCCGATCGGAGAATGGTCAAACGCGACTAGCGCGAAAAGAATATTGGCGATGGCTGCTAGCTGCCGCGCTGATCGCCTTGAGCGTCGAATGGTATGTCTATGTTAAACGCATCGCGGTTTGAGGCCCCTTGAGAATGCAGCAAACTCAATGTCCGATTTGTGGATGCGATTCACAATACTGGATTGAAAAGGAAGGCTTTGAAATTCGTGATTGCCAAGCGTGCCGTCATCGTTTTTGCGGCTGGATACCCGGATCGGATCATCTAGCTCAAGTCTACTCAGATTCCTATTTTACTGGGGGCGGCGCAGGCTATAGCGATTATCTTGCGGAATCAAATCTGCTCGTCGCTCAGGGTCGACGATACGGTGAATTGTTGAAGTCATACGCTCACCCAGGTCGCCTTTTAGACGTTGGGGCCGCCGCAGGATTCATTCTTCAAGGATTGGCCAACGCCGGATGGTCGGGCGAAGGAATCGAACCCAACGCGACGATGGTACGCTACGCTCAAGAGCAATTGAAACTCAACGTTCAAGTCGGCTCGCTGGAAACTCTCGAGGCGCGCTCGCAGTACGATGTTGTCACCATGATTCAGGTAGTTGCTCACTTGGTCAATCCAATTGCCGCGTTCGAACGACTGTCAGGCGCGATCCGATCCGGCGGATACTGTCTGATCGAAACTTGGGATAAGGACAGTTGGCCGGCTCGAATGCTCGGCAAGCATTGGCACGAATACAGTCCACCCAGCGTGCTGCAATGGTTCAGCCGCCGGACACTCACTCGCCTGGCCGAAAAATTCGGCCTGATGCTCGTTGCAAGCGGTCGTCCTAAGAAACGGATCGCGGGCAATCATGCAAAGTCGCTGCTCAATTATAAGCTCAGCACAGGAGTTGGACGGCTGGTTAAACCGGCCCTTGCGGTCATCCCCGATCAACTCGCAATTCCATACCCGAGTTTCGACTTGTTCTGGGGGTTGTATCAAAAGCGGTAGGTGAAAAGGAACGGATCGCGCAAGACGGCGGATTCGCACCAAGGATTCTCAAAGTCTGTGTGATGGTTCAATGCACAATGAAGCTGTTGTGGAAGTCCTCTGAGTAGAAAACAGTTTAGCCGGCTCTCGTCGGCAGGGCGTCGTACATATCGGCGGACATCGCACATCTCGCGGGGCGATATGGATACATTGCTACTGGCCTGCGCCACTCGGTTGCGATTCAGAGGCTTCCTCAAGCAGGCGAGAGGCCTCCGCCACGGTTTCTGTTTGAAGATAAGTTTGCAACATGTCACGCGTAACCTTGAACATCCGGTCGATCTGAGTTTGGGTGGACTGAGGAATATTCGGGTCCGCTTGCTGAAGGATTGTTTGCTGAATTCGATTCAACTCGTCGTTCATCTTATTGAAATCCGCCAGTCCCCGAAGCTGATCCAAGGCTCGTCGGGCGCTATCCAGGTTGCCTTTCTTTGCGTTTAACCGAACTCTTGCCGCCAACAAGTTGCGTAGGCCGATCAAGTCAAGGACTCTCCCTTGAAAGCCTCGCACATGCGCTTCGGCTTGCAATCGCAAGGAATCATCGGGCAACTCGGCAGTCTCCAACTCATTCAGGCCAGGCACGAGTGGCACTCTGGCAACCACCGTACTGCCGCTCTTAACATAGAGCATGACCAGAGGTGTGGCCAGCTTGATTACCGAAGACGCATCGAAGGTAAATTCATCGCGGCCAAGAGCAGGCGGTACAAATTCAGGGACCTCGCGGCCCTCCGCTTGTGCTCGACGCGCTTCATCGTCATAAGCCTGACTGGCTTTGGCAAGCTCGGCTTCATAAGCGGCCCGGCGGTCCGCAGCGTGTTGTTCTTTTAGCGCGGACGATACCACTTCCACCGTGCCTTGAGGAACGGGGACACGGATGCGGCCTCGCCAATCGGTCGTCCCGAGGAAGCTAAACTCGTCCGTCAAATGGTCCTTTACATAGACTCCGCAACCAGCCTGCACCCGCTGACGATCGCCACGAACGACGACACGCAGGTCTGTGTGAGTCTCGCTTGGTCGAGCCCGAAGCAAGACGCGACGTGTTCGCGAGTTCTGGCGACCACGCAGTCCAGGTCCGCCCGAATACGTGTAAACATTCGCCTGCATCGTTACACCATCGCTGCCCGTGATCGCCGCGTAGGTGAAATCTAGTGGTTGCACCAGAATCGGTTTGCCACTGCGATCATCGCGACGGACAATGGCTTGCATGACATCGCCCACGCGAATCCGGGCTGGATGGCTTTCGTCTTCAGGCACGATCAAACCCCCAGCGCGATGTCTTAAGACGGCATTCTTGGATTCGGCAGCCTCGACGCGCGCAATGGGTGAGAATGCACTCTGCACGGCGGCACTCGCTTGAGTGGCTGCTTCGGACCACGAGCTTGCTCGAGTTGTACAAATTGCGCCGACGAACTGCATTGGGCAATCAATTTCACGTGCACGCACTCGATAATTGTCGCCGTCTAACCCAACCAGCAAAACGACCAATTTATCGTATTCACTGAGCAAGCCTTCAGACTGCCACGGAAAAGGCGTCGAAAGTGTCCGCACGCCTTCGACACCAGAGGCTAATGCCCGCGGCAGGAAAGCGGCAGAGACCTTTCCTTCGACCAGCGACTGGACGATCTCGGCATCCGATTGCACGGCTAAATCAGGTGGGGTCGTTGACGAGTCACTTTCTGAGAATTTCGTAAGTATTTGTCCAGGGATGGACTGAGGATCGAGTTTAGTTTCCCGGGCTGCTCGATTTAACGCGCGCCGCGTTTGCTCAGAGGCGGCAATGCTGGTCAAAGAATCCGCCGCTGCCCGAAAGGTTCGGAGGTTCTTGGTTTCCGGATGCGTGGTTGACAAGCACAATACCAATTCATTGCGCGCCATGTTGGTCACAGTCAACTCATCCAAACTGTACTGGACGTCTCGCTGCAAATGCTCAGGCAAAGGGCTGACTTCCAATTCCCAGGTCGCCTTGAACGCGCGACTCAAATCGGACTCGACTTGTTGAAGAAACAAAGCCTGCGATGCATGAGCATGAGTGACCGATGGTTCGAACGCATACCAGAGCTTTACACGGTACGGAGAGTACTCCCATACCGCAACCTCGTCGTTAGCGGCGAGTGGCAGCTCGAGCAACGACGCGAGGATCAATAACAATCCAATCCATGTTGGAGTTTGAATTTTACTTTCGATCAATCTGTGACACCAAATCTGCAAGTTGAATTCTGGATCGCCGTCCTCTCAATGCGCTACCCTGCTAAACAAAAAACCTGGAATAACTGTCTCTCTTTTTGCGCTTGTCCAGCGTGGCATGGACCAAGGACAAATGACCAATGACCAATGACAAATGACCATCTCATGATTTCGGTACAATTTTCCAATTCTTTAGGTTCTGGTAAAGCGAAGTGGGCCGGTCAGATATTCCTTGGACATTGCTCCGAGCGACGAAGCGTTCGGAGATTTGCCATAGTGGGAGTATCGGGAGGTGGTAAGCAACAATTCGATGCAAATCATGAAGTGCGGTTCTCACGTCGCGCCAATTTCGGGCGTTTCGAAGTTTCCCAAGCCCTTGGATAACGAATGGGTTGTCAGACTGCGTGACGCCACTGCTGCCAAGCAGTCGATGGATATCCGTGGCGGGTTCCCAGAGGGATGTCGTCACGTAGAGCAGATCGATTTGGTCACTCAATTCTGGACTCGTCGAATCTAGCACGCGCATTTCAGCTTCGATTCCGATCACTGCCCATTGCTGAATCAGAGCCTCGGTAGCAATCCGCGCCAACTCGAAATTGGGGCAGCCGACGATCAGTCTCCTAAGTTTAGGCGGTTCCGAGCCAAGTTTCTGCGCGGCCTTCTCCAGCTCCTGCTTTGAAATTGTGACGAGGATCTTTCCAAGTTGTGGCTCGTAGCCGACTGGTTCAATTTGGGTGTCGTAGGCGTAGGACAACGGGTCCGTCTCCGACTGTCCGTATGGAAACGGCCCGCTAATCAATCGACCTTCCCGCGCATCTTCACTTCCAAGCAACTCATTTCTCAAGATGCCTTTGCGGTCAGTCGCGTACAGAAGCGCTCGACGAAACTTTTCTTGTTTCAAGAACTCGTGGTTTGAGTTGGGGTTGGGAACGAGCAAATGCGTCGAAGCCAGTGCGTAGGAGAACGTACGAACCTGAGAATATGCGCCGAGTCGTCGGGCGTCTGCCGGATAAAGTTGATCGATGGCATCAATATAACCTCGCGCCAAATCATTGATCGCATCGGTTGAATGTACGTAATGGATCTCGACAACTTCGGATGGCAGTCCAGACTGCTTCCACGATGGGCGAAGCGAGTAGATCACCTCATTGGGCTCGACGCCCGTGCGTTGATAGGCTCCGGCCAAAAAGTTCGGCTTGTCCGCTTCATCTGCACTATGCCATTGCATGTGCGCGTGAGGCAAGACGTGAGGGCGTTGCAGCCCGACCTGGATCTGGTCGGAGCCTGCGACTTGAACGGATTTAAAGATGGCAGCCCATGCGGGATCGTAGCTGGAGCAATCGGGATCCGCTCGATCGGCAATGAGCTGCGCAAGCCAGAACCGTTGCCCCTCACCCAGGAACTGCTTGTCAAGGTTCAATAACAACGACTGACGATCATCGCTAAGTTGATGAGTGCCGAGGGCAAACCCATAGTCACCGCCTTCGTTTCCGGTTCTGAGAAATTCAAAAACCGGACGATAGACGAGCATTCCGGCGCGCCGCGCTGCCCAGTCAGTTAAGCTGGACGGGTCCAAATCGTTGCTTTGCTGCATGACCCCTACTCGAACCACCGGATGAATTCGAGCTAACTCGCTGAGCAATTGCTGGCTGCGTTCTGAATCCGGTATCAAACTCAAGCTCGCATAAACCGCCATGAAGGCTTCGCGATACCGCTGGTCGTGCAAGAACTTCTCTGCATCCGAAAGCTTGGAATCGGCAAGCGACTTGAGCCGAGCTTCCCAATTCTTAACAACTTCGATTGGGCCATAAGCCTTCTCGAGGCGTTCGAGAATCTTTTTGATTGAATCGAAGTCGTTCTTCTTCTCGAATTGCTCAAGTAGAGTTTGCACGACATTATTCAAACCGCGTGTGATCGTTTCGGTACGGTATTGCGGCGCAATTTGTTTCAGTTCTTCAATCGCCGAAAGCGTTTGTTCAAATTGCCGCGCGCTAAAACTTGTCGAAAGACTCCGATAGAGAAAATCGGAGTGAAGCTGATCGAGCTGCGGCGTGTTGGGATAGTTCCGCATCAGGAAACTAAGGTTCTGGAAGGCTCCGATAATATCCTTGGCATCGAGCTTCTTCTTGGCTTCATCGAGAATCATGTTTTCGTAAAGATCGATTCGGTCAATCGATCGCCATTGGATCGCGTAACGTCGATCGGGAAATTTCGTAAACACGACTTCAATCGAATCGTTTGGTTTAGGGTTTTTCGGGAGTATGCGATTCGGAAAAGGAATCAGCATGACCTTGAAGGCACCTGCTCCTTCATCGGCGACCAGCGTGATAAGATCGAATGGCGGTTGGTCGATGAGCGGTCCATCCTCGACCACCAATTCATCCTGGGCTCGCATGGCATTCGGCAATGCCATCAGCACAATGAAAATTGCGAAACATCGACGGCAAATTCGACCCACTACCGCACCTCGCCCATCGGCACGGATTCGCTTGGAACGGGTAAAACGAGTACCGAACCGTTGTCCGTGCCTACAACAATTCGATTTCCGTGAACGATCGGCGGTGTGGAAAGTCGCTGCCCTAGATCGACGTTGCCGCGAACCAGTCCGCCGGCCGGATCGATGACCCATATCGTGCCGTCAAGAGTTGCGACGGACAGATTGTCCTTCGTAAAATAGGGTGGTCCAACCAATGGATTCGAGTGGAATGGGATGCTCCAACGTTTTGATCCTGAAGCATCAAAGGCGATGAGATTCTTCTCGGTCTGCAATACGGCTGCGTCGGGTGTGTTGAATGGTCCGGCAAGCAATCGCCCATCGAGCGGCTGCTGCTTCGAAGCCTTTAGATTGGAATCAAATTGAGTTAGCACTTCACCGCCACCGCCTGCACTTTGGATGCCGGCGACTAACTCACCGAGCCGAACAAGCGGGCCAATGATCGGTCGATCCAGAAACTCCTCACGCAAGCTGCTCATCGAATCACCCAGGTTCAAGCTCATGATCTTGCTTGCATCGCCCGCCTCGATTGCCGCCACGAGTAACGACGAATCAGGGAAATAGACAGGACGATTCCACTGGATACGCTGCCCAGGCGTTGTTGGAATGGCTTGATACGCCGCCCCGTCCAGTTGTCCCGTGGTAGGGGCGAACTCCACAAGCTGGCCAACGTCCAGTCCAATCAAAACCTTCTCGCCATGAGCCACGGCCTCGCCCGATGGCTGGGCTGAACCCAAGGGAAGATTCAGAATTCGCAATGCAGGGTTGTCTTGAGCGGAATACAACGCGAACTCGTTTGAGTTGGCCGAATTGAGCATGACGGCTAGGGCCGGTGTTACCCAAACTGGCTGCGAGAATCGCTTCTGCGGTTTGCCTTCACCCGGATTGGCGTTGGCAGAATCTCGAATGGTGTGTTCGTTAATCGCGAAATAGCTCCCGTTGTTGAGTATGGCGTCGAATCGATCGCTATTGGTTCGACTCAAAAGCGCGACGGGAACACCGAGGTCGACTTCCCAAATTGGAATACCATCTTCGGCCTTGGCGGCGCTGATTGTAACTCCCTGATTTCCGCGAAGTCGCCGCGCGTGGACGAGGTAGTCGCCGAACAACTGCAACGGTCCGACAAATTCGTCACCATCATGCTGGATCCATCGACGATTGAGTTGACCTTGGGTGACCACGAGATCGAATCTTGCCAGCCGATTCTCTGCCAACCACACCTGATTCTTTCGGAAAGCAGTCCAAAACGCTCGCGAGGAGTCAAAGTTGCGGGGCACGCGAGCTGTGACTGAAACTTTTTCTTTGGAACTCGATGGATCAATATCCAGCACAAGGCCGTGACCGAGATCGCTCTGAATCAGGATTTGTCTGCCATCCACGCATGGAGGGGTCATCACGTTTCCATCGACGGCAATTGGCGGTTGCACCTGCTTGAGCCCCTCTTTAGTAACCGCCATCGCGTGGATTCGAGCTGATTGAGAATTGATATTTTCGATGAGAAAGAGATGCTGCAGCGCCAGAACCGGCGCGACGCGAAATGCACCCGGTCGATGCCCAGAGTAGGCAACCTGTGGGCAAGTACCATCGCGACTATCGAGCACATAAATGTCACTGTGGCTTGCGGGTTGATAGATCCATTGCGATCCGGCTACGGCGCACGGGCCAACGTCGACGGCTTGCGGCAATTGCTTCATCCAACGCGCATTTCCACTGATGGCATCCAGGTTGATGACAACGCCGGATTGTGTTGAAACAAAGATATCGTCGCCTCGTACGGCTGGTTGGTAGAGGATTTCGCCGAACTTGGCGAGCCATTTGACTTGGCCTGTACGGCCGTCAAGCCGCATGAGTTGACCGAGTTCGCGCTGGGCTACCAATACATCGGAATCGGGCGTGTTGCTCAAGCGAATCGGAGGTGAATCCAGCCCAAGGCCGACCAGCTTGTGCCACAACACTTTGCCAGAATTTCCGTCCAGGGCCACAACCGTATCTTTGATTTGGTAGTAAATAAGCGTTTCGCTAAGTTCCGGGATCGGTCGACCGCGACGGTTTGTCAGCAAGTATACTTTTGCTTTCTGCTCGTCTCGGGGCGAACTTTCTACTTGAATGGCGAGCGAGCCGTCTTTGACCAACTCACGTTGAATATCGGAGGCTCGGTGAACGCGTTTGTTGATCTCTGCGTTGGCTTCCAAAAGTGGATAACGGGTGATAAGTCGGCCTCGAGTTTCATAGGCCTCCAGGACCTGACGTTTGTCGAGGAATTGATCGATCTCGGTCAGAGCGGCAGCCAATTCGTCATCGCGTGCTATTTCGCGTTCGAGCCGAGATCGGCTTTCTTCGACTCGTCGCAGGGTCGGCGCAAGCTGATTGCGCTGGGTGGAGCCGACAAATTGTGGGTCGCTGATAAACGCCATGAGCTTGGCCATTTCCGCCATCAAGGACTTGCGATCGGTATTGCCTTTTGTGGCGTCGATCTTCGCAATGAACTTTTCAGACAACGAGACGAGCGTTCCCGCCAAGTCCGATTGCTGTTCGGGCAGGGCTGATTGGCCGAGTAGCGTCGGTAGCAATTCTTCAGCCGCCCGCAACCCGATGAGCGGATTGGACGCAGTTTCGACATCCCGGCGAAGCGTCGCCAGTACAGCCCTTATCCGCGCATAAGATGCTAGTTCGTGCGTCGGCCAACTGTCGGCGAATTTCTTGTATGCATTCGACGCATCTTCATAGTTGCGTTGCTGGTACGCACTATCCGCGAACTTCATGGCATCGTCCGCATTTCCACGCACCATCCAACGCACCAGAAAAAAGCCTGCGATGCAGGTTAAGCCCAGAATTACGCCAACTCCCAAGATTCTGAACGAATCCCATGGGTTCACCTTGTCTTTGTTTTTCCGTGGTGCACCGAGCCGAGGTGCCGAAAAAATAGATTCTTGGTGGGTTCCAATGGCACCGTCGCGAGAGTCCGTTTTTGCAGAATCCGTAGCCGCATCCGCGCGAGAGCCGGCTTTGACTTTTGCGCTCGAAGTTCCGTGCGACTTGGTGGATCGAATGCTTTGGTAGGAATAGGTTGGGCTCGGCAACGATTCGGGACTGCCACTCACCGTGGTGCGGTTTCTTGTGGGCGAATCCGATTCGAATTCCAAAATTGCTTCAGGTACGTCGACTTCGGGATTCGCCAGGCCGATACTGTCGTCCCATTCGGCGGACGCGGCATGCAATTCTTTAATAATCGACGATGCTTGAAACTTGGTCAAATGCCCGTTGTCTACCAGAATCCGCGCCAGCAGCTCGGCAGGCAAATTGGCCCGACTTTCCGCAACTCGGCGCCGAAGTTCGACTAGGCCTTCGGGCGGCATGAAATGTTTGGCTTCAAGTATTTCGATAAAACGATTTGCTGCCATTGCGTTTCAGTTTCTCCGTTTCGCAGCGGTACGACATGCTTCTAGGCGTTGGGTTTTGAGCCAGTATCTCATATCTCAATCGTCGGAAAAAGCGTTGGTGATCAATTCTATTAGAAAACAACTTCACTCAAACTGTTCGACAGTCCGAACTTCAAAGCTTCCGAAATTGGCTTCGCGACCAGCGTCCAGTGCACCAACGACTGCAGCGTGGATACAGTTCTCGTGCGCATCAACGACCAGCTTGGAGGGTCGTTCTCCGGGACCACCCGCGGAAAAGGCGTTGGTGAGAAGAACGATTAAGTCTTGCTTGCTGACAGCCGGAGTATCCACTCCATTCACCACAACGTTGTAGGCGTTTGATTCATCAACTTGCACCACGATCGCGTCGTGATCATCTTGCTCGACGGTGATAGCTACGGTGCTCGGGTCTTGACTCTGTTCAGCGGGCCGCTGAATGCTCTTTTGAACAATAAAGGACGCGGTCACCAAGAAGAACTTTAGGAGCAGGAATGATACATCGACCATTGGTGTCATATCGACGCTTCCCTGGTCTTTTACATCAGGACGTCTAAAGCTGACATTCTCGTTTTCGTTGTCTACTTCCGGGCTATTCCGAACGTCGATCAACAGATCGCCCAGTTGCGACTCTAAGGCAATGCGCTCTCGGTAATATTCCGGTGTATCGCTCAGAGCGAATGAATCAAAAACTTGGAGCGTCTTCTCTTTACGTGCGATGCCTTGAAGCGAATCCGCCAATTGAGAATTGAACTCCGTAAGTTCAGTTACCTGACTGGCCGTCGGCAATCGAATTTTCCGATCGCAACTTGGGCAATGAATTTCTCGACCTAGCAGGCGTTCGACGGCTGAGTGTGAAGCCTGACAAAGTGGGCAGCGAATTCGAATTGCCATAATGACGATCTACAACTGTTCGATGACACCGATATTGATGGTTGCCCCTTCTTCGAGCGATCCGGAGATCGCCTTGCTGACGCGGCTGACTTCGCCATGCCGGACTGAACCTGCGGCGCGAATGATGACGTGGCGTTTGCCTGAAGTTAAACCTTCCGCAACGTATTCGGAAATCTCTGCATTCTGTTGTTCGATTTCAGGTGAAAATGGCGATCCATCGGCTCTTTGGACGGTTGCGATATCCCCAGTTCCGCGACGCATCAACACGATCACCGACTCATTGATTGGGACGTTGCTTCCATGCTTTGCCATCGGCAAATCAGGTGTAGGCGTATCGGGGCTAAGTTTGGATGTGAGCAGGAAAAAGAATACCAGCAGCAGCACGATGTCGATGAGGGGCGTGATGTGCGTTTCACCGTCATCCTCGACCTTACGCGGCCGAATAAAACCGACTTCGTCCTCTCGACCAGAATCTTCTAAGTCGCGGATGAATAGCTGCGTCATGGTCCTCGCTCGATACCGACTTGCTTAAGAC
>WPCK01207735.1_pt1 | contig 13942 bp, 14 predicted proteins | sample 5399851 | NCBI WGS metagenome assembly WPCK01 (sample SAMN12869471, study PRJNA574797) | sludge metagenome | isolation source: wastewater treatment of pH11 | place: China:Beijing | collected 2019-05-20
TACGTTGCGTCCATATAAATAGCAGCATAACGGTCATGAAGCTCTCGCCCTTTAAACGCCGTTACCTCTTCTGTAAATGATTTTGTTATATTGGACATGGTTTGGGGCGTGTAGTGATGCCCATACATTTTCTCAATCAAGTCTGCGATTTCCGACATGGTAATACCTTTTCGGAAGAGGTGAATGACGGTCTCCTCTAAGGTATCATTCGTCCGTCTATAAGCAGGAACAGTCTGTTGCTTGAACTCGCCGTTGCGGTCGCGCGGAATCTGGAGATGAAGTTCCCCGTACTCGGTCTTGACCGTACGGTCATAGGAACCGTTACGAGAATTACCCGTGTTAAAACCAATGCGATCGTACTTTTCGTTATCGAGGAAAGCCGTTAACTCCGTTTTGAGAAGCGTATTGACAGCTTTTTCCAAATGGACACGGAATAATTCATTCAAATCGCCTTTGTTCGCTAGAGTCTTTAGAATTTCTGTAGTAAAATCGTTCATATGGAAGTCCTCTTTTCTGTAATGTGTTGTGGTAACTCTATTCTACAGAAGGGACTTCCTTTTTTCTATTTACACAAAATATTTTACACTCTCATCAAATCATTAGAATCGTGATAAGACATTGTATTAAATCTAATCCTTTATCCATTTTTTATCAATCTTACTTCGCACCATCTCCAATACTTATTAGTTGCCAGGTTAACTGTTATCAGATCATCTTGCCCGTCTCATTCTCTTTCTCACATTATATTCTCTACATTTATCGGTAGCTGCTAAGGAATTTACTGATAGTTCTTTCAATATTAAAGTGGTAAATCTTTCTTTGTAAAGATAACATTTGACGCTGCATATAGAACGAAAGCAATGGTTCCTAAAGCAACTAATCCCCAACCAAACTCGCCACTAGCTAATATCGCATCTGTATCAAATAGAGTTGTTATCGTTAGATACTCGAGTATAACTGGAGCATCGTCCATCAGTTGCTGAACCATAGTAAGTAGGAAGAAAGCAAATGGTATCCCCCCACCGATAGCTAAAGCTAATCCTGAGCGGTTAAATAGAGTTGATGCGAAGAATGAAACAGAGCTTATGGCTAGGATTAAGATGAGTAGACCAAGACTTAACCAAAAATAAGTTTCTGTATCAAATTCCAGAGCAGCATCGACAGATCTTGCAGATGATACCATGGCATGGTTTGCCATCGTAATGATTTGTTTTTTATTTAAATCAGTTGCTTTCATAGACGCCTCTAAAGCGGTAGGATCTTTAATTAAAGTCAAATTATCTTTCACTTGGGCACTATTCATATTTAAGGCCTTTGCAGAAGAGTCAATAACAGCCTGTAATAAGAGTTCGCGATTGGCTTTCGTAATCATGACAGTTGGCTGAGATTTTCCTTTATTTTCTTCATTCTTTTCAGCTTTAAGTGCAGTTATTTCATCTGCTAGAAATTGACGGTACTCATTAACAGAAATTCCTTGTACACTTGCACCAGCCTTCAATGCGTCATTACTTGCTAATATCATCGCCGGGTTTTTGATCAATTCCTCAGTTGTGATTTCAATATCATCATCTTCCATGTCATCATCATCTTCATAGATATCCCGACGTTCATCGGTGATAATTTTTGCAGCCTCTTCATAGGAGTGATCCTTGATGACCTCTCCTAAGTATATTGAATAGGCGTCCAGATCCATATCGCGAGCTTCAGCAGCATCTCGCATAGCTTGTTCATTATCTTTAATTAAATATAAATGTTCAGATAGATAACCTTCACTTTTATCTAATGTTTCTGATGCTTTTTCTATATCCTCTGTGATCGGATAGCCCGTCACGTTGTTGTACTTTAATTGAGAGGCACCTAAACCGGCTAATGAAACAATGACATACATTAAAATAACCGATAAGATGAGGTAAAGCGATTTGGTAAAAATGACACTTGAACGTTTTATGGGTGTTGATAAAGTATAAGCCATAGATCCAGAGTCTACCTCGCTCACTACAAGAGTATTTGCTGTAAATACAACATAAACAATTCCAAGAATAAGACCAATCAGTTTATAGAAATTTTCTAAGTTTCCTAAGAGACTGTCCATTGATGAGAGAAGACTGGAAAAAGCGGTTCCTTTCGCTGCAGCGGCAATCGATGCATATCCTTCCGCATCATAACCTATGATGAAACCAGATAAAATGACTGAAGCGACGATTGTGATAATTGCCCATAGTTTCCAATTGGTTTTGATACTTTGCTTAAATATTGGTTTTGAAAACATTTATACTCCCTCCTTAAATATCTCAGTAATATAATCTTCAAATGAGAATTTAATTTCTTTAAAATAGACCAAGTCAAAATCTTTTAAATCTTGAATGAGATAATTAATATTTTTATCATGAATTTGAACGACAACTTGTAAATCTTCCGCTTTTACCATAGTCAATTGGTATCCTAAATTTAAGAAACGTTCGAAATCGGTAAGTGATTTAAATTCCATTCGATAACTTTTATTCTCGTTATAACGAATGTCTGCCATGTCTGTGATATCAATAATTTTGCCCTCTCGGATGACTGCGACTCGGTCACTGACATCTTCCACTTCTTGGAAGATATTGCTAGACATAAGAATCGTTTTTCCTTGTTTCTTTTCTTGTTTTAAAAGATCAAGGAAGATGTCACGCATTAGAGGATCTAAACCTGTAGTTGGTTCATCCATAATTAAGATATCTGCATTAGATGCAAATGCTGAAACAATAGCTGTTTTTTGTTTCATCCCTTTACTCATGGAACGCACATTGGCCGTCACATCTAATTGAAGAAGATTACTTAACTCTTTAGCACGTTCCCAACTTCCGCGTCCAGATAAATAGATTTGATCTTTTAAAAACTCTTCACCGGTTTTGTTTCCTGGAAAATTGATCTCACCAGGAATATAAGATACATAACGTTTGACTTCTGCACTACTTTTGGTGGCATCAAGTCCATTAATAGTGACGCTTCCTTCATCAGGTTTCAGGAAACCCATCAAGTGCCGGATAGTAGTCGTTTTCCCTGCACCATTGATACCTACTAAGCCATAGTTTTCTCCTTTTTCAATTTCTAAAGATACATCGAATATTCCGCGTCCATTTCCATAATCCTTAGTCAAATGTTTAATATCAATGTAAGCCATATCGCAAATTCTCCTCTCCAGCAGCCACTGTTTTCTTACGATCATAAAAGTCCATAAAGTAATCTTCCAAAGTAAATTTAATTTCTGAAATAAAATTTACCTTTACCTTACTTAATTCTGTAAAAAATTCTTGCATCTTCTGATCCGTTAAGCTTAGTTTAACTTGATTTTGTTCAGGTCTTTTAGTTGGAATAGTAAATTCGGTATTTTCTATAAACTTCTGATAATCCTCAAAACTAGCAAACTCAATTTTGAATGATTTATTCGTACTCTGCTTCAATTCATTGGATTCAACTGTTGAAACCACTACCCCATTCTTAATGATGGCAATGCGATCACATGTTGCATCCACTTCAGTAAAGATGTGACTAGATAGGAGAATTGTTTTCCCTTCTGATTTTTCTTTTAAGATAAATTGAATGAAGCGTTCTTGCATAACAGGATCTAATCCTGAAGTAGGTTCATCTAATATCAATATTTTTGGATTATGCATAAAAGCAGTAACGACCGCTAGCTTTCTTTTTGTCCCAAGACTCATTTCTTTAATCTCTTTAGAAGTATCTACTTTAAAGAGCTCTTTAAGCTGCTCTGTCCTTGTCATATCAGTAATTTTTCTTGCATTTGCCATGAACTCGATAAATTGGTCTCCTGTCATTCCTTTTGGAAAAGCCAACTCTCCAGGTAAATAACCAACATCTTGTTTAATATTGGCTGCTGATTTCCAACTATCTTTTCCATTAATAGAAAGTTCTCCCTCATCAGCTTTAGAAAAGCCCATTAAGTGGCGAATAGTTGTCGACTTTCCAGCACCATTCGGTCCCAAGAATCCAAAAGCTTCTCCCTCATTTATCTCAAAAGAAACATCAAATATTCCACGTCCATGTCCATAGTCCTTGGTCACATGTTTCACTTCAATAACTGACATCATATTCCTACCTTTCTTTTAAATATCGATTATAAGATAATTAACAATCGTCTCTTTATTTACAAATGTTATACTATTTATTATACTAGTCTCACATAGGGGGACAAGAGACATATTTTCAGGATCTGATAAATAATTTACATTTTTTCGATAATTGATACTTTCTCTAAAAAGGAGGCCCTATATGCAACAATTAGATTTAAGGGTTCAAAAAACTCATAAGGCACTTATAGAAGCATTTGAAAACTTATTACATGAAAAAGAATTTGAAAATATTTCAGTAACAGAAATATGTGATGCTGCTATGGTTCGACGACCAACTTTCTACAAACATTTCTTGGATAAATATGATTTTATAACCTTTTTTATTAAACATAAAATGAATGAAATATTTGATTTTGCTATCAAAAACTCAAATGAAGAAAAAGACAACTTTTTTATTATTGTTTTTGAACAACTATTGGATCAATTTGATAATCTCTTATATCTCATTTTCAGTATTCAAATGAATGCTAATATCATTTTTGAACTTGAAAGTGTGCGCGAGTACGGGAAGAGCATGCTAGGTAACCGCATAAAAAAAGGAGCTAGTGACGAAGAATTACCCATAGAGCTTAGTTATAAAGGACAGATCATTATGGGGATCACGATTCAATCCGTCTTTTGGTATAAGGAGAAAAGAAATCAAATTAGTCGTGAAGAAATTATTGAACTATATACACAGACTTTAGAAAAATTTAGCTAATCGAAGAATTGAAATGGATTCTATGTCAAGGACATTTTAAAAAAAGAAACCTTATGAAACTAAAATGGATTGAAAAGGACCCTATAAAGGCACTTTTTTTAGTGTCTATTCTATAGGATCCACTTTGATTTATGTTTGCTGCTTTTTTCCATGCATTAACCTATTCAATTGCAGGTTCTGTTGCAAAGTTTTAAATAAAGAATAAAAACGACCATAATATGTCGGTATTTCCGAATCTTGTATTAAGAGCTAGTGGATAAAGTTACATGACCTTCCTCCCTATGAGCAAAAAAAACTATAGAGGACACTTTTTTTAGTGTCCTCTATAGGGGTCCATTTTAAATAACCCACATGAATGATTTGAAATCGTCTTAAAATGCTTTATTTTATAACCCAAAATAGAATAATTACTTCAAAATGACGTCGCATATCACTATTAATGATTAATCGATGACTTCCATAATCATTTTAAGTTCCCCGGATGTTAAATCCTCGCTAAAAATGCCAGTAACTTTTTGTCCAGGTCCAATTTCCTTTGATGATAGGTTTAACAAAGAGATAGGGATATAGATTAATCCGTTTTGTTTCAAAGACAGAGCCAATATTTTTTTCCTTGTTCGAATAGCTGCATCATAGCGAAGAGAAGAGTAAACACCTCTGCCAACAATAGAAATATGCTTCCCCAATAATAAATCAAGGCTACCTATTACTTGTAATTTCTGAAAGGTCGTCCCATCCGTTTTGATTTGAATATCCTGTAAATTTATTTTCCTGTCTAAGGCATCTTGAAAAAACAAGTGTGTGCCTCTGCGATAATCAATGCCACAGAGGTGCATAAAATTAGTTGTCGAAAAAATAATCGCTACCGTTGAGACTTCTCCGACAAAGGATACTTTTTTATCTACAAAATGTTCTTGTAAGAGATGGGCAGCCTTATAAATCGCGTTTAACTGTCTGGTAATTTGGGTTGTCTCTTTTATAGACATGCGTTTGTATTCTTTTTTTGCCACGTGCGAAGAATGCTCCTTTTTCCCAATAAAAAAAGCTGCTCAAAAGAGCAGCCTTTTGTACAGGTTTAGTTTTGGTGCTTGCCACCCGCCGGACCCTTACGTTCCGGATTTGTATCGAGTTTAGTTTTGGTGCTCGCCACCCGCCGGACCCTTATGTTCCGGATTTATATCAAGTTGACTATGAGCCTGCTCTCATTTATATATATAATATACCAAAAAAAGGTTGATTTGTCCAATACTGTGGGTGATTATAACCGTCTTACTGTGCTTATCTATTATATAATACAATCAAAAACCTAACCGAAAATTTAATAACGTTTCACTGATTTCATCTTCATTAATTCCGATGTAGCGTTTGGTAATCTTCTCGCTGCTGTGACCAGAGATTTCCATTAAGGTGGCCACGTCTTTGGTTTTCTTGTAATAGTGGTAACCAAAGGTTTTTCGTAGGGTGTGGGTGCCGATATCGTCCCTTCCTAACAGCTTCGCGACCTTTTGAAACATCTGGTAGACCGTATTGACTTCTACGTGGCCGCCCTTAGTACTGGGAAACAAGTAAGCCTCCGGATCTAAGGGTGCGGTATAGCCGTGAATCAAGTCCTGTAGGCTGCTTAAGTATAAAATGCGTGTTTTCCCTGTCTTTTGCTCCACGATGCGCGGGTTTTTTGAGGTAATCACGTCTTTTTTCTTGAGTTTGACGATGTCGGACATGCGCAGACCGCTGTTAATTCCAATTAGAAACAAGAAAACGTCACGTTCCGCATTTTTATTCCGTCGCAGGCAAAATAAAAAATCATTAATCTCCTGTTGCGACCGTAGTGGCTGAACATTATAGCCCATGACAATCCCTCTTTTTTAATCTGTTCGAATACATGATTATAGTTATTATAACACGAAATCGTGTGTTTAGGGGGAGTAGAAAAAAAGAACCCTATAGGTATAGGATTCTTGATACATGATTTTATGTAATTTCATGTATCGAATTATATTACTTAGATAATGCGCCAATCTGTTAGTACAAAAAAAAGACAACGAGTTTTAATCGCTGTCTTTTTTTGTACTAACAATCAAACTATTTATTAATTAAATAAACTCAATACAGTTTGAATCGTACCATTTTCGATCAATATATAAATTCCTAAGCCAATAAACACTATAGGAACAAGGATTCGTTCATATTTTTCTAAGGTTTCGGAAACAAAAGAAATCTTGGCTAATTTGTAACTGATATAGCAAAGAACCGCAACAGAAATAGCAAATACGATTAGAGCGGTGACAATCTCTGAAAAAGATAACGAGGCAAAGTAAGGAATATAAATCCCTAAGTTATCGCCACCAGAAGCAATTGTTATTAAGGCAACGGTCCAAAAGAAGCGGTTTGTTCCTCTTGATTCAAGCTTTTCAACGACTTCCTCTTCTTCTTCCTCCTCTTCGCCAACCAATGCCACTCTGATTCCTAAGAAAATCGGAATTAGACCGAGAAGCCCAATGATCCAATCTTGCGGAATGAAATTCAGCACATATGCTGCAAATAAACTTACGGCTACTAAGATACCTGTTCCTAGATATTGACCCCAAAAAATCTGACGGAGCCCTTTTTTTGTATGACTTTGAAAAAAAATAATCAGCAAGATAAACAAATAATCAATGCTGGTAGAAATATAAACAGCGATAGCTGAAAAAATACTTTGTAACAAAATAACTTCCTCCAAACTAAGATTTCATAGATAGATTTTCTGATAACTTTAAAAAAACATGAATAGCGGAAAGGATGTCTTCATTCGCTAAAGAGTAATAAACTACTTTTCCATCTTGACGTGATTTTGCCATTCCATGTTTTTTTAAAAAACGTAAATGGTGTGACGTTGTAGCGACACTAGCATTAAGTATTTCTGCTAAATCACAGACACACATTTCCTTATAGGTTTCTAAAGCATAAAAAATTTTAATTCTAGAAGAATCGCTAAAACATTTCCCTAACACAAGTAAGTTTGAAAAATCTTTTTGATCCAATTTTTTTTTATTACATTTACTTTTTCTTTATGTACGATAGTCACTTGGTAAACTTTTTCCATTCATCTCACCTTACATTCAAACGGTCGTTTGAAGGTAGTATATCTATTTGATCACTCGTTTGTCAATCTACCTTAATTTCAATACACTATTATAAGCAATTTCATGTGTTACAACTTAATAGGAATTTAAATTTTATTATTAAATTTTTTAATCATTTACACGAAAATTAATTTTATAAAGAACATACTCTATACTCTTATTTTTTTTCAAGAACTCAAAAAAGCGGAAAATCCCAGATTTAAAAATCTGAGTTTCCGCTTTTGTCATTTCAAGGATGGACTATTGTCTCAGCCTCTTCTAATTTATTCTTAAGATATTTTTACTTTCTCTGCAGGTGCTGATACTTCTTTTTGTTCTTTTCGACCTTTCAACTTATACTTCATTAATCTCATGCCATTGAAAATTACCACCAAGATACTACCTTCATGAACCAACATTCCGATAGACATATTCATCCATTCGCTGAAGAAGACGCTGGTCAACAAGACCAACACTACTCCAATTGAAATCACGATATTTTGTTTCATATTATTTGCGGTGGCTTTTACTAATCCTAATGCGTGAGGCAAGTTGCTGAAGTTCGAGTTCATTAAAACGACATCGGATGTTTCAATCGCTACGTCCGTTCCGCTTCCCATTGCGATTCCAATGTCTGCTAAAGCTAAGGACGGACTGTCGTTAACGCCATCTCCAACAAAGGCTACAATTTGACCACGTTGTTGAAGTTTTCCGATATAAGCCGATTTGTCTTCCGGCAACATGTGGCCGTGAGCTTCGGTCAAACCAAGTTCGCCGGCGACCACATCAACGGTTCCTTGGTTATCTCCTGAAAGAACGACTAGATTTTTCACGCCCAAGTCTTTTAATTCCTGCAAATTAGCTTTCACACCCGGACGGACTTGATCGCGAATGCCCATCAGTACTTTTAATTCACCGTCGACCGCTGTCAAAACGAGAGAGTTCCCATGTTGTTCAAACCGTTTGACATCTTTTTGCACTTTTTTGCTGAGAGTGACATTTTCTTTTTCCATCAAGGCCACATTCCCAACAGCCACTCTATGTCCAGCTACACTTGAAACGATTCCGCCGCCTTTCACGACTTCAGTTCCTTCAACAGGATAAAAGTTTGTTTCTCCAATTTGATTTAAGACCGCTTTTGCTAATGGATGATCTGATTCCCGTTCCACACTGGCCAGATAGCCAAGCGTTTCAGCAGGATCTTTTTCATACAGTTCAGTCGCTGCAACGGTTGGGTTTCCGACAGTTAAAGTACCTGTCTTATCAAATACAATTGTATCCACATTGCTGAAGTCTTGAATGACTTCACTCCCTTTTAAAAGAACACCGTTACGAGCACCATTCCCAATACCGGCAACGTTTGAGACAGGCACTCCGATAACTAAAGCGCCTGGGCAACCTAGAACCAAGATGGTGATTGCTAACTCAATATTTTGACTGAACGCCCATACAACAATTGCCAGAACCAAGACAGCTGGTGTGTAGTATTTAGAAAAGCGATCAATGAACCGTTCCGCTTCGGATTTAGAATCTTGTGCTTCTTCCACGAGTTCAATAATTTTTCCAAATGTGGTGTCCTCACCAACTCGGTCAGCTCTGATTTGAATCGTTCCGTTTTCTAAAATGGTTCCTGCAAAAACTTCTGCGTCAGCTTGCTTGTTGACCGGAACAGCTTCACCTGTAATGCTAGCTTCATTGATATGCCCTTCACCCGTAAGGACTATACCATCTACTGGAACTTTCGCACCCGTTTTAACAAGCAAGATATCCCCTTCATCTATATCATCCACTTCTACTTCTTCAAATTCGCCATTATCCATTTGTTTCAAGGCGCTTTCGGGTGCCATTTCAGTCAATTCTTTGATAGCAGATCGCGTTTGGTTCAATGTTCGTTGTTCCAAGTAGTGTCCGAATAAGAATAAGAACGTGACAATAGCCGATTCTTCATAATTTTGAATAAAAAGCGCACCAATCGCTGCAATACTGACTAAAACATCAATACTGATGACTTTGACTTTCATTGCTTGAAACGCTTGAATGGCAATTGGCGTAATCCCAAAGACAGAGGCGATGATCAAAGACCACTCTGAAAGTCCTACGTTTTCTAAAACAAAGTGACTGAAGAAACCGAGTACGATTAACAATCCACTGATGACGGTGATAACATTTTTCTTGCTTAATATATATTGTTGCATGCTTTTTCCCTCCAAATTTAATTTCTCTTTTATTGATAAACACAGTATAAGATAATTGCCTAAGTAATTAATTGACTGACATCAAGTTTAGAAAGTTCTCTTTTATCGTTTCTAAGTACCTCGAATCGGATTGCAACAAAAAAAGCAATCCTGGAAAAATAGCTTTTCTTCCAGAATTGCCTAGTTCATTTAATCTGTTAAACGGCCTTGACTTTTGCTTTAAGGACCGGATAGCCTACGTTTTCGATAGCTTTTTGAATCTCTTCAATCGAAGTGACAGCTGAATCAAAATTGGTTTTGACTTTGCTGGAGTTGAATAATACTTTAATGCTGTCTTTATCAATACCGTTAACTGATTTCACAGCACCTTCAATTTTTTGCATACAACTTGGACAAGACAACGTTTCTAATTGCAATATAGCTTTTTCCATAATTCCTATCTCCTTTATGTGTTTTTATTTTATCGGCAGCAGATTAATGAACACTGCCTTTTCCTCTTTACAACTGTAGTATAGCTCCCTTTTAGCAAACGAAAATTGACGCATATCAAGTTTTGCACTTCTTTTTATCTTTTTGCTCAATTCACCATCTTAATAGTCTTTTTCTGCCCCTTATTGCCATCAGAATAATAAGAAATTGGTGGATAATCTTGTCTGCGTATAAACCATACTACAATCGCGCCAATAAACAGGGCCAGAGACAGGGCTTGCGAAACGCGGATCCACTCGCCAATCCATAAACTGTCCGTTCGCATACCTTCAATGAAGAACCGACCCACTGAGTACCACAAAACGTAACTCAAAGCGACTTCTCCTTGACGCAAAAGCTGTTTTCGGTTCCGTATAGTGACGATGAGGACAAAGCCCAACAAACTCCACAATGACTCGTATAAAAAAGTCGGATGGTAGTAGGTACCATTGATATTCATTTGTTCAATGATAAATTCAGGTAAATAAAGATTTTCCAAGAATTGACGAGTAACCGGTCCACCATGAGCTTCCTGATTCATAAAATTGCCCCAACGACCAATGGACTGGGCTAACAATACATTGGGCGCTAAAATATCAAGAACGAGTGCCAAAGAAGTACCTTTTTTCTTTGCATACCAATATAGCGTACCCCCTCCTGCAATCAATCCCCCATAAATCGCAATGCCGCCATTCCAAATCGCAAGGATTTGTCCTGGATTTTGCAGATAATAACCAAGTTCAAATAACACATAATAAAGCCGAGCGCCGAGGAGTCCAATCGGAATTGTCCATAAGGCCATATCGATAATGGTATCCTCTTCCAGTCCTTTTTTCTTTGCTTCCTTGGTGCTCAACTGGAGAGCCGCTAATATGCCCACTGCAATAATGACTCCATACCAATGAATCACAACAGAACCAATCTCCACCACATGGGGATTCAAAACGCCTAATACGAATTCCATTCTATTTGCTCCATTTCTTCAATTTTTCGCGTCATTCTAGTCATGGTGATGCTGAACAAGATTCCGGCTAAGCTCCATGGAAACCAAACAGTAAATTCACTTTTAGCTCCCTGGTCACTCGCTTCGTAATACGCCACTTTTCCGTGTCCGATTACGCCGGCTCCTTTTACAACTTCCTCTTCTTTTTCCATAGCTAACCTATCTGCCTCAACAACGTTAGACGTTTTTGCTTCGCCGCCAATCGTGTTCTTGGTGAAAGGGACGACAAAGAATGCACCCGCTGCTGACAACGTGATGGCAACTATCACCCAAAAATAATGCACATTCACCTCTACTTATTTTTACGTTTTGTTCGGCAACCCTATCTTAAAGAAAAATAAAACAAAGAAACTTGAGGATTATCATGTTTGTGCTTTTATTTTTCCAATGAATGAAGGTCGTTCTGTCTTAAAAAAGCCAAAAACGGACAGATGGAAGCAAAAGCACTGAGTTCTGTCCCGTTATTAATGAAGAGCGACAGAACACCAACGTGTAGAAAAAAGTGTGTCCGATTATTCGCTGTAAAGCAATAAATCATCTAAATCCTGAATCTTGATCTTTTTCCCAGACAGCTGTTGAATCAATCCCTCGTCCTCCAATTCTCCAAATTTACGACTGATGGTCTCAGGTGTCGTTCCTAAATAGGAAGCAATGTCCTTTTTTGCCATCGGCAGGGTGATGGTGGGAGAGTTGCCCATTTCAGGTTCCACATTTTCTGCCAAAAACAAAACTAAACGGGTAATGACACTCTCCACGGCTACTTGTGTCGTTTGACGTTCTGAACTTTCTAACCGTTTAGACATTTCCGCCAATAGTTTTAAAGAAATAGCTGGGTATTGTTCCAGAAAATCTTGGACATCTTTTTGCTGAATCATACAGACAACGGTATCTCGGGTTGCTTCGGCATATTCCTCGTGTACTGCATCCGGGTTGAACAAGGTCCATTCTCCGGTGAAATCACCAGGGTTCAAGATCCGCACTAGCTGCTCTTTGCCAGAGTCTGCCAATCGATAAATACGGATTTTCCCACGATTGATAATATATAAAGTATCCTCTTTTTCTTGTGAACGAAACAGAAACTCTCCTTTTTGATACTGTTTCGTGTGGGCTTTTTCAGCAATGTAATTCATCGCGCTATCCTCTAAGTGATTGAATATTGGAACCAAGCGGATACAGGCTGCGTGGTCGCCAATTTCATGATGGGTATGTTTAGTCAATTCATTCTCCCCCTTTATTTATTTTGTTTATATTCGCTGCTTTTATTATATAAGTCTCTTACTACAAAAAAATTGATGCACATCAAGAAAATGGAAAAAGGACTGGAAAGAATTCCAATCCCTAAATCTGCTTCTACTTTTACCTTAGTCTTCATCCTCATCAAGAGCGTCATCATCTTCTAATGCTTCTTTACCAATGAACGCTTGCAGCATCCAAATGTTCTTGTCTAAGTCATTTTTAAAAGCAATCAATGTATCTTCTAAAGCATCGTCACCCTCGTCTTGAGCTAAACGAATCGCGCGAATAGTTAGGTCACGAGTGCTTCTGAAGTCCTCGATAATATTTTCAACCATGTCTTCTGCTTTAGCGTATTTATTAACTGCATCTTCCGAAAGCATCGAATATTTTTCAAATTCAACCGTTGTCGAAGCAGGTTTATGCCCAGAAGTAATTAGACGCTCCGCAAGTTTGTCGAACCATTTTTCATTTTCGTTATACAACTCTTCAAATTTTTCATGCAACGTAAAGAAATTGGCTCCTTTTACATACCAGTGATATTGGTGCAGTTTCACATGTAATGTATGCATGTTGCCTAAAAGATGATCCGCAATGGCCGCTGCATTAATTTTCGTATGATGAACATGTTCCTTGTGTTCTTGTTCTTCTTGCAATCTTTCTTGGGGTGTTCTTTCTTGAGTAGCTTTATTTTCAGTCATGATTTATTCCTCCTATAATTTTGGTTTGTTTAAAATAGCTTTCTTTGATTCCTCCTTTTTCTTTACTGAATTTAGTATAGGATAGATTTCCGTTAAAAAAATTGACGCTCATCAAGAAAAGTATTTCTTAATAGACGCCAGGCTTCTCTATTAAATTCAACTGAAATAATCAAAGGAATGAAGTCGTTCCCTCCAAACAAAAATTTCATTAAAGTAGGGCCTAAAAAAAGAATAGCAACTATACTTTGTCAAGAGACCTGACTGCTATTTTTTTGCTTGTTATTCTTCAATTACCAAATGTCTTGCCTTGCAGTATATTTAATGCTCTTTCTCACTAGTGTTGCATGCAACACTAGTGAGAAAGAGCATTAAATATACTGCAAGGCAAGACATTTGGTAATTGAA
>WPCK01123034.1_pt1 | contig 13918 bp, 14 predicted proteins | sample 5399851 | NCBI WGS metagenome assembly WPCK01 (sample SAMN12869471, study PRJNA574797) | sludge metagenome | isolation source: wastewater treatment of pH11 | place: China:Beijing | collected 2019-05-20
CCTAAGTGCCACAAAGATACGCTTTCTCGAAAGCCTACTGTTAGCATCCTCATATAAACATCGACTTCTTGTTTCGATTTCTTTTGTGCGCTTTTACTTCGCACTTTTTTTATTGAACGCTAAGAGGACTTTCCTATAAGAAAATAAAAGGGAGCCACATAAGTGACTCCCATTTTAATTAACGGTGATTTGGACGGAAGCAATCGCTGCAGAATACTGGTTTGTCAAGACTAGGCTTGAATGGAACCATTGTGGATTTTCCACATTCTGAGCATACTGCTGGGAACATTTCGCGTTTTGGACGATCGAATCCACGATCGTTTCTTGGTCCACGTGATTGCTTAGCAGCTTGGCGGCAACTTGGACACTTTTGAGGATCATTTGTTAATCCTTTTTCTTTGTAAAATTCTTGTTCATTTGCTGTAAACACGAATGTTTCGCTACAGACTTTACATGTAATATTCTTATCTTGCATGGTACCCTCCTTGGGATGACAATTTAAACTTTCGAACACTCTGTCAACGTCAGGATTGCACGGGAAATTTAATTGGTCAACATAAGCGGCCGACGCCCTTATGCGTATCTATTATCTCATAACCAGCAGAAATTACAATCTTTATTTTTCTATTTACTCGTAAATAGCCTCATTAACCAATGTAAAATCCTTTACTCTCTGCTCATAAGCCAAAAGCAGTGCCTCTTTGTAAGGTAAGGTTACCTCCTGATTTGCCAATCGATTGAAAAACCACTGTGTAAAATGCGGATTTAATACAAACATCGGTCCAATCATTTGAGTGGCAAAGAAGTTATGATAGCGAATCCCCTCTTCCATAATAGACGAATTCATTCCAATACCTTTGCTAACCTTAAAAAACATGTGTTCTTTAAAATCCCCATAAGACATTGAAAACTGTGTCTTATGACCAACCAACGTCATATGTTCAAATTCACCCATAACCATGCAATTAAACCTGGCAAGCATTTTTAATTTTGTGGTAAATGGAAATAAATCCAACGCCTTTACCACACCTACATCCTCATACTCAATACTTGTACCAAAAATATCAACAGCATTACCAGTGATAAGAAAGTAGTTACCTTCATCCATCCGCTCTTTGATTCTTAACCGATAAGGCATTAAAAGGTCAATAATCTTACGTTGTGCCCGTTCAGACATTGGACCCATATACACCAGATCAACCTTTTCCGACAAAAACCTTGGAGATTCAGAAAGATCGGTTTCATAAACCGTTGCCTGAGGAAAGGTCTGTTTCAAATATGTGATATTGCCATGCTCTCCAAAAAGTGAAGCAACCGATGGAAACAAACATTCGATAATCATACATTCACCTCCGAAACAAGATGCTTCGCAATTTCTTTTTTCATGCGATTTGCGATCGGAATATTCTTTGTACTATACAATAAGACAACGGTATCAATCGATGAATCAATCATACGAATCTCATCTTCTTCCTTGTCCACAATCACAATTTTAGATTTAGGAATCCCCGCCATTCTCATACGAGCATAAAAATCATAGCGTCGATGACCACCCACAATCAACTGTGAAACATGTTCTTGATTCAAGTACTCCATATCCGTATCATAAATCCACGCCATATTCTCAACTTCATCCGGATTGTCCACATGTGCATACACCTCGTTTGCAAAAAGTATGGCTACTTTTCCCCATGAGGTTTCACGGCGAATGAAATCAAATACACGAGAGTTTGCAACTGGATTTTGGTCTTTTGCCAGTAACCCAATCACTCGCTTATTGCCAACCGCAATCTCATCAAAACGCGACTCAACAATACTCAACGTATCAACAATAGAAGATATTTCAGATAACGTCTTACCATAGTGAAGAAACACTGATATCATCGCAATCATGTTGTAAGCATCTGTAATATTTGACCCCACCAGACGAAACTCACAGGAAACACCTTTGGATTCAACCACCATTCTACGTAAGACTACATCCAACGTCTTTATATATACATCCAAAGGTAAAGACTTAAATCCGCAGGACTCACAATGGTGAATACCCACGTGATGATATCGAACAAAATCCCGGGTTAACCGATTTTCACAGGTAGGGCAATAAACTAAATCGTTAATAATACTATCCCGCACCTGAAGTTCGTTTTCCTGAGGCAAGATACCAAACGTCGTTCTTGAATTTGGTACGCAGAGCATAGAAGCAATTAGATCATCACCATTCACAATTAAGTGCGTTGTTTCAGGAATGTATTTATTTAAAAGATCCACAATAAATTCGATATGAGCATTACGCTTATAGGAATCTCTAAAAAGATTGGTTACAACCAGCACATCCGGTTTAATATAAGGAAAGATGCGCAACGATGCACGTTCATCGATTTCCAGAACACCCCACTCCGACTTACGATTCCCAAAGAAGGTTGTGGCATCAAGCAATGCAGTGATAACACCCTCCGTAATATTACTCCCAAGCTTGTTGTTGGCAACCTCAATTTTCTGTGCCTTAAAAACATCTAAAATCATATTTGAGACAGTTGTTTTCCCGTTGGTTCCAGTAACACCAATCAAATGAGTTGGCTGCTGAAGATATTTTAGAAAGTCAAAACAAATGGTGCGAGCCACCTGTCCTGGAAAATGCGTAGCATTTCTTTTTAATTTTTTAAGCAAAAACCGTGCACTTCGAGCCATAAAAATAGCCACATAGAAACGAATCGGACGCTTCATACCTCAACCTTCTTTCCTAATCCACAAGTTGTGCGATCAGATCATGACCGCGCACACGTATTACTTTGGCCATCACAAAACTACCTAATGTAACATCCTTCACTGGATGAATATATGTATATCCATCAATATTGTCCGGTGCACTATGAACCGTACGCCCCTTCGCTGTCTGGGTAATTGAATCATAGGCCTCCACAAGAACTTCAAACCGCTGACCTACAAGTGCTGAAGATTTTTCTTCATATATATGCGCCTGCACGTCCATAAGTTCCTTATAACGACGCTGCTTCGTTGACTCTCTTGGCTCATTTGCATAATCAAACGCAGGGGTATCTTCTTCCTTAGAATACGTGAATGCACCCAAACGATCAAACTTATTTCGTTTCACAAACTTAATCATTCGATCGAAGTGAGTTTTCTTTTCTCCAGGAAATCCCACAATCATGGTTGTCCTTAAAACTGCATGCGGAAACACATTGCGAATATAGGCTATCATTTCCTCAATGTAACTCACCGTTCCTCGGCGGTTCATCGCTTTAAGCATAGCATCATCCCCGTGTTGAAGAGGTAAATCAAAGTAAGCCAGTACCTTATCAATGGATGCCAACTCATCAATCAACTGCTTACTCACCTCATCGGGATACATGTAAAGAATACGAATCCAATGGATTCCCTCTAGCTGTGAAATCTTTTTAACCAGGTGCGGCAATTTATACTCGTGATATAAATCAATACCATAGCGTGTGGTATCCTGTGCAATTAAGACAATCTCCTTCACACCACCATCCGCTAACTGTTTCGCCTGCTCAATCAAATCCTCCATCGGATAAGATCGAAAATCCTTACGAATCAATGGAATAGCACAGTAGGTACACCGATTCGAACAACCCTCCGCAATTTTCAGGTAGCCCAGCCATGGCTGAGTTGAAAGCAATCGAGGTTTCTTACCATACGTCCCTACAATTCGAATACCCAACTCTTCCTGCAAGATTGTGTGCATCTTCGGATATTCCTCTAAAGTTATAAATCGATCCACCTCAGGCAACAACTGAATCAGATCATCATGATAACGCTCTGAAAGACAGCCAATAACCACAAGTTTAGCCCCAGTCTGTTTTTTAACTTCACTCATTTCCAAAATCGTCGAAATGGCTTCTTCTTTGGCAGGTGTAATAAACCCGCACGTATTTACAAAAATGACTTCAGCCTCTTTTTCCTCTTTGACCATCTGATGGCCACTGGAAACAAGCAATCCCATCACCTGTTCACTATCTACTCTATTTTTACTACATCCTAAAGATATAAATCCAACTTTCATGAAACAACCTCCAACAATACCCCTATTTTAACACAATCTCAACAGAAACAGTAGGAGCCATCATTTCAAATTCATTATAACTTTGATATACTTAGGTTGGTGATTTTATGAAAGTACTTATTTCCCCAACGAAAACGATGAATGTATCTTCAATAGACTCAACGTCGTTACCACTGTTTCATTCAACCGCAAAAAGCATTGCGAAAAAAATCAGGAAACTCAGCCAGGAAGAGATTCAAGACTGGATGGGTATATCCGAAAAAATCGCAGTCACTACATTTCATTGGTATCAAAACTTTGATCAACACACACAACCTGCGGCATTAAGTTACGCAGGTGAAGGGTTCAAGTACCTTAGCTACGCTACACTTGATTCAACAGCTACACAACACGCAAACGACTCACTTCGCATTCTTAGTGCACTTTATGGTTATCTACGCCCAATGGACTCCATCAGCTTGTATCGCCTTGACTTAACCTATCGTATGAGCAAAATTTCTTCACCCTCTTTAGTAAGCATCTATCAAAACAAGATCACAAAAGTCTTACTTCACGAGACTAGTGAAAGTGAATTGATTCTAAATTGCACTTCTGGGGAATACACCCAACTATTGGATGAAGAAGCCCTAAGAAAACATCGGAACTATGTGACCATTCAATTTCTGCAAAAGAAAAACAATACATTATCTTCGATTTCTATGCACTCAAAGAAAGCTCGAGGCATGTTTGCCCGATGGGCTATTAAGCATCAAGCAACTTCCATTATGGACCTTCACGGATTTGATCTTGATGGTTACACATTTAGCCATCAAGATGATAAAAGTATTACGTTTATTAAACACCTTGACTAACACCAGTGATAGATTCACTGGTTTTTATTAGCAAAAAAGGCATGAATATCTCACGCCTCGAACATTACTTTGACATTTTAATAGCGATAGATAGCAATGACATCCACTCCTTCAGGTAAGCGGCTTCTGTCCACTACCCAAATTTTCCCTTTATGCTCATCAACGATATCAATCAGATCATCCACCACATCATCAAACAGTCCTTCTTTTTCCATGTGAATAATTCTCGCGGATTCAAGATCAATCTCGCCATAGACCATCGCAGATGCATTCACACACAACTCCTTGACTCGACCGTCAATCGCTGCTTTTATAATTTCAGATAGATCATGACTGGCTAACTGCTTTGACATTAAATCGAAAGACGTATCCACAATACGTTTAATATTTGAAGCATATTTCTTCTCCATAATACTCCAGGTGGACTGATGCAACTCAGTTAACTCAACCGACTCGTATGATTTTCGCACTCCTTCTTTATGTAAAAGAGGATTTTTACTTTGCTCAATAAACGTCGCATGATACTCATTCAATCCAAACAAAATAACTGGATAAGCATATTCTTTGCCTACCACTTGGATCATATAATCATCCACATACTTGAAGTACTTCTCTGTGTCCTTATCAATTTCAGCACTCTTATCTCCATGTCCGTGATACATAGCGTTACCTTTAGCGCCACCATAACTACCGAAAGTAAGTGATCCTTCGGTTACCTGATCACCTAAAGCTTCTTTCAGTGTTTTTCGAGGAGAGTTCTCTATGATCACCTTTTCTATATGATATCGATTTGCCAAGTAAACCTGAAAGTGCGTACGAGCCAAACCCAGAACTACATATTGATCCGAGCTTTGCATGACTCGACGAAGTGGTTTTGTATGAAAACTATCGGATACAACAGCTAAGGCCGGTACTGAACGTTGAGTCTGATATACGACAACTTCCTTGCCATCGGTGAACACACACACTCCTTCATGAGCTTTAATCCAAAAGTCTTTATTAATCCTTAACTCTTGAAGCATCGTGACATATGTATCTACCTCCTTCTTTGAAAGAAGCAAATTAAGTTTATCTTCCACTTCCTTAATCATATTTTTATAGACCAAGACATCCTGTTTATTATCAGGGGACGTTCGGTGAGTTGGAAGATAAATAGATACAACAGGTATTCTCGTTGAAGAAAAAATCGGATGTGGAAAACGGTTTGCAAGTTCAAACATACGTGTGCCTCCTTTATCATCATTTCATTTTCTCTCTTTAGTAAATTATAACAAAAATATATAGGCACATCAAATCATTCAGTATACTCCTGAGTTTTTGCATAAAAAAAGACGCTTATCAAGCGTACAGTTTCTTAATGGTGGTTCCGGTCGGAATCGAACCAACGACACGTGGATTTTCAGTCCACTGCTCTACCGACTGAGCTACGGAACCATTTGGTTGCGGGGGAAGGATTTGAACCAACGACCTCCGGGTTATGAGCCCGACGAGCTACCAGACTGCTCTACCCCGCGATGACTAATACTGATTATACTACAAACGAGAACAAATGTAAATGGCGGAGGAAGTGGGATTCGAACCCACGCATGCTCTCACATCTGCCGGTTTTCAAGACCGGTCCCTTCAACCACTTGGGTATTCCTCCACTTACATGTGATTGGTGGACCCTGTAGGACTCGAACCTACGACCTACCGGTTATGAGCCGGCAGCTCTGACCAACTGAGCTAAGGGTCCACTTTACCTTATCCCAACAGAAATCCTAAAAAATTGGTAGCGGGAGTGGGATTCGAACCCACGACCTTCCGGGTATGAACCGAACGCTCTAGCCAACTAAGCTATCCCGCCGTCTTTAAAGAACTGGTCGGGATGACAGGATTCGAACCTGCGACCCCTTGATCCCAAATCAAGTGCACTACCAAGCTGTGCTACATCCCGTTCAATAAAAAATAATGGCGCGCCCAGCAGGACTTGAACCCACAACCTTTTGATCCGTAGTCAAACGCTCTATCCAGTTGAGCTATGGGCGCATATATTTAATAAACGCGGCTTGTATATTCTAGCATAATCATCTTTGATTTGCAATACCTGCAACCAAAATAAATGGTGGGGATGATGGGACTTGAACCCATACGATGTTACCATCAACGGATTTTAAGTCCGTTGCGTCTGCCTATTCCGCCACATCCCCATTTGGAGGTTCCTATCGGATTTGAACCGATGATCACAGAGTTGCAGTCTATTGCCTTACCACTTGGCTAAGGAACCGTCTATGATTACGCTGTGCCTTTTTATTATACAGAACACCTCTTTAAAATGCAACTATAAAATCGAATTATTTAGAAACAATTTCACACAATAAAAACAGCGACTTACATCGCTGCTTTTATCTATGGTTGCATAGCTCCAAAGAGCACCAGCCAGGCAAGAATCGACTTCGCTGCAAGACTTAAAATAATGTACACACGTTCTCCATAAAGATAATCTTTCCATCTACCAACCGCTTTATACTGCAAAATCATATTGATTGGAAATGTATTGAAAGCCACAAAATATGTGATAACAATAGCCCACACAAACCAAGGCACCTGATTAAAATTACCTGTACCAAACATATAGAGGAAAATAGCTACCCACGGTGCAATCCCTGCAAGCGATCCATATACAAACGGTCCCCAGGCAACTTTCTTCTTCTCTTTTCCAGCATTAAGTAGTTCCATATCCAAACCAAAAAGATTCATCGAAGCATTCACTATAAAGATTAAGATTAATGAAGCAATGTCATAGATACCAAACAAGGTAGATATAAGCACAATCATAATAGATGAGCTAAGTGCATACTCGAACCAGCGGAAACGGTTAATTCCCTGCTCAAGGTCCTCAAAGTACTTCTTAGAGCGCCATACAATCACACCGTGTGCCACAGCTGAAATCAGAAGAAAACTCGCCACCAATATTCCGAATGGCAATGTGAACAATGCTTTCGACGTCGATTCCAGCGATTGTGTCATCGGATTAAATGTTAAATAAAATTGTACGATGGTCGGTTGAAATTCTGCGATTTTCTCTATGACCGTTGTGGCCAGAAATAGCATAATTACACCTTGAATCAAATGAAAGAATCCCATAATTAAGTTAAATCGTTTTAATTTTTGTAATCGTAGTTCCATAAGATGATCTCCTTTACCCTTTATTTAGATGAAGTATATCAGAAACTTAAGTAACTTAAAATATTTTTGACTATAAAACAAAAAGAAGAGCTTTCGCTCTTCAATTCACTTGACACTTTGGATAATTATTGAGCTTTTACTCTAAACCACAAGTCAGCTAATAATTTCTTGACTACTTCATTGTGACGGAAAACCTCATCAAACGCATAGTCCATACGAGGAACATATGAGTCCGCTCCTTCATAGTCTCCATCTTCACCTGTAACGTCATCAAACACTGATTGAACTGGAGTCGTATATCCTACATAGTATGTATTGGCATAAGCGTTTTCAGCATCTAAAAGGAAGTTGATAAATTTGTGTGCCAGATCTACATTCAATGCATCACTTGGAATAACCATAGCATCAACCCAGAAGTTTGTACCTTCTTCAGGCACAAAATAAGCCAAGTCTTCATTCTCTTCGATCACATAGGTGGCATCACCTGAGTACATGACCGCAATATCCTTAATTCCAGCAATCATATTATCGATGACATCATCCGAAACATAAATCGGATTCATATTGGCATCAAGATCAAGCAACCACTCATATGCCTCTTGAATTTCAGCTTCATTCGTTGTATTCATAGAATAACCCAACGCCTTTAGAGCAATCATAAATGCATCACGCTCTGAATCATAAAAATAGATACGACCGGCATAAGTTGAATTACGCAAGATTTCCCAACCTGCTTCTAAATCTTCTTCACTAACTGTGTTTGTATTATAAACAAGACCCACATTTCCCCAAAAATACGGGGCAGAGTACTCCTGATTTGGATCAAACTCAAGATTAAGCAAATGGTCCATTACACCATCAAAATTGGAAAGTTTTCCAAAATCAAGTTTTTGCAACTTATTCTCAGCAATTAAACGCTCAATCATATAATCTGATGGAATCAGCACATCGAAAACTTCTCCGGATTGAAGGGTTGTATACATCATTTCATTGGAGTCAAACAGATTATAAATAACACGTGCATTGTACTGTTTCTCAAATGCACGAATCACATCTTCATCAATATACTCTCCCCAGTTGAATACACGAAGGGTTTCTTTGTCTGAAGACGAACACCCAGTTAGAAATAAACCTAAAACCGCAAGTACAATAAATATTTTTTTCATTCGTAGCTAACCTTCTCTTTCTTTTTCATCATCGGCAACACATTAATCAGCACTAAAGCAATCGTAATAATGGCCACCAAAATCGTCGACAACGCATTAATCGTAGGATTAATCCGACGCGACATAGTATATACAAGAATGGATATATTCTTCACTCCATTACCTGTCACAAAATAGGAGATGACAAAGTCATCAAATGACATCGTAAAGGCAATCAGTGCCCCAGAAACAATGCCCGGTAAAATTTGTGGAACAATCACCTTAATCAGCGCTTGCCAAGGCGTAGCTCCAAGATCCAATGCGGCTTCTGCTAGATTCGGATCCAGCAGGCGTAGTTTTGGTAAAATCGATAGAATGACATAGGGAATACTGAACGCAATATGAGCCAACAGCATCGTTGTGTATCCACGTTGAATGGTAAATGCTGAGAATAGCAGCATAAAACCAATCGCTGTAACAATCTCCGGGTTTAAAATCGGCAAACTGTTTACCTGTAATACCACTTCTTTTACTACTTTACGGCTTTTGGAAAGACCAATTGCCGCCAATGTTCCTACAAATGTAGAAATCAGAGTACTAATCAAAGCAACAGAAACTGAAGTCATCACTGCTTCCATCATATCACGACTTCGAAATAACTGAGTATACCACTGAGTAGAGAAACCTGCCCAGACCGTTAATGAACGAGAGTCATTGAACGAGAAGATCATGAGTATCAGAATCGGTAAATAGAAGAATAGTAGAATGGTACCGACAACCACAACAGGTAGCCAGCGTGACTTTTTAATTCCTACCACAAACGACCACCTCCACTCGAATTGTTTTCTTCAACGTTTTTGTCAAACTTCTTCGTAATGACCATGGAAATCATAATAATCATCGCCATGATTAATGAAATGGCACTACCAAAGTTCCACTCGCCTACGGTAATAAACTGAGTTTCAATCAGATTACCAATCAGCATGTAGTTTCCACCACCTAGAAACTTTGGAATTACAAAGGTGGACACCGCTGGTAAGAAGACCAGGGTAATTCCCGAAATGACACCTGGAAGTGATAATGGGAAGACCACTTTGATAAACGTTTGAATTCGATTGGCTCCCAAATCATAGCTTGCCGCAATCAGCGCCTTATCCAACTTTGCCAATACAGTGTAGATGGACAGAATCATGAAGGGAAGAAAATTATATACCATCCCTAATACCACCGCAAAATCTGTATACATCATGGTCACAGTTGGTAGTCCAATTTTACTTAGAAATGAATTAATTAAACCATTGTCAGATAGAATACTAATCCAGGCATACGTTCTTACCAACATATTAATCCACATAGGGATGGTAACAAGAAGGATGAGCAGCGTCTGGATATTCTCTTTTACATTGGCTATAAAGTAGGCTACCGGATAACCAATCAAAATGGAAATGACGGTAGTAATCAGAGCTACCTGCAACGATTTTCCCAAAACCCGTAAAAAGACCGGATCAAAGAACTTAATAAAGTTATCAAGCGTGAATTTGAATGGTAACACTTCATTTCCTACGGTTGTAAATGCATATAAGATAATCAGTAACATCGGTACGACAATGAACACACTCATCCACGCAATATAGGGTTTAACCAAATTGGAGAATGTTCTCATATTAGTAAGCTCCTAACTTTGACATAACATGGATATCTTCCGGAAAGAAATGCAATCCCACTTCCTGGTCCACTGTAGCATCATCTGTCGTATGAATAATCATGTGACGATCCTGTGTTTTAACCACAATTTCGTAATGGACTCCTTTAAATAGACTGGAAACAACGGTTCCTGTCAATTTACCCATATCCAAAGGTACGATATCCAAATCCTCCGGACGAATCACAATGTCTACCTCTTCGTTATCATTAAAGCCATAGTCCACACACTCAAATTCTTTATCATCAAAATATACTCGATAGTCATCAATCATGATGCCCTCAAGAATATTGCTCTCACCAATAAAATCAGCCACGAATCGGTTTTCAGGTTCGTTGTAAATGTCCGTCGGTGTTCCAATTTGCTGAATTTCACCTTCGTTTAATACCACAATCTTATCTGACATCGTCAATGCTTCTTCCTGATCATGAGTTACATAGATAAAGGTAATACCAACTTCCTTCTGAATCTTTTTAAGCTCCAGCTGCATCTCCTTACGAAGCTTCAAATCCAACGCACCTAAAGGTTCATCCAGAAGTAGAACCATAGGTTCATTGACCAAAGCGCGGGCAATGGCCACACGTTGCTGCTGACCGCCGGAAAGAAGCGTTACAGCCCGATGATCATACCCTTCAAGTCCAACAAGCTTTAACATTTTCGTAACCTTTTGCTTAATGATTTCTTCAGATTGCTTTTTAATACGCAGTCCAAAGGCAATATTATCAAATACATCCATATGCGGAAACAAAGCATACCGCTGAAATACCGTGTTGATTTCCCGTTTATATGGAGGCACTTTACTGATTTCAATCTGATCAAACATAACTTCACCTTGAGTTTGCTCCAAAAATCCACCTAGAATGCGTAGCAACGTTGTCTTTCCACATCCGGAAGGTCCCAACAAAGTCACAAACTCATTTTCATAAATATCCAGATTAATTCCCTTAAGTACCAGTGTACCGTCAAAATCCTTCACAATGTTTTTAAACTGAATTAATTTTCTCATACATCATGCCTCCTAAAATATGGGTGGTGTGCAAATCCATAGCACTTTCGCAACAGACGAGGTATCGTTTCGCAGAAAATGGTCATAAGACCCTTTGATATAAAAGGTTTGACCCTTTCGAATGGTGTACTCACGGTCACCATCAACAAGAATGACTTTACCTAAAAGCACATAACCAAACTCTTCTCCATCATGAGGAGTAAGTTCAAACGATGTCCCACTGGGAGGTAGTTCAAGTAGGATTGGTTCCATCTCATTCTTCTGAGCATTTGGCACAATCCAGTGAACTGTACTTCCTTCTTTCTCATCAACAAAATAATCATCCTGAGTAAAGATAATCTTCTCTTCCTTTGGTTCCTGGAAAAACTGAGCCAAAGAAATTCCCAATGCTTCCACAATATCATTGAGTGTGGAAATCGACGGAGATGTCAAGTCTCGTTCAAGCTGAGATAGAAATCCTTTTGTCAGCTCACAGCGACTAGCTAATTCTTCCAATGTCAGATTGTTTTTAATCCGTAACTGCTTAATTCTTTGTCCAATATTCATCATCATCACCTCTTCTGTTTAGTTTAGCTAAACTTTCAAGTTACTTTTAGTAAACACACTGATTATTATACACAAGGTTTCAGAAATTGCAATATTTTAGAACAAAAAGTTTAATAAAAATAAACAAAAGAAAAAGACGACTTTGAGAAAGTCGCCTCGGTTTTGCTTTGCTTTGGTTTTAGATACCTGCTTTAGCAACAAACTTTTCAAGCATTGGTTTCGCCTGGAACCCCATGGTTTGACCCACCGGTTTGCCATCTTTGAAAAGAATCAATGTAGGGATCGACATAACACCATATTTTTGTGCCAAGCCTCCCTCAACATCAACGTCAACTTTGATAATTTCAAGTTTTCCTTCATATTGCTTCGCCATATCTTTTAGAATTGGCGCAATCATCTTACATGGTCCACACCAATCAGCATAGAAATCCACTAAAACAACGCCACTTGCAATAGCATCCGCAAACTCTTTTTCATTTACTACGCGCATCATTATTCCTCCTTAACTACCGATAGTATAACATATTTTGTAAATTTTCATCATAAAATGCTCAATCAAATGACAAATAAGTACGCAATGTTTTCGCAATACCATCCTCATCGTTTGAATCACAAATAATATCTGCCACTTCCTTCACATCATCCATACCATTTGACATACAAACACCCACTTTGGCCGCTTGAATCATCGAAATATCGTTTTGAGCATCCCCAAAAGCAATAAGATGATCAAAGGTCAACTGAGTTTTTCCAAGAGCAATATTTATACCCGCAGCCTTGGATACAGTTGAAGCCATAATATCAATCCAGTAAGGAGTAACTTTCATTATGTTCAGATCATCTCCAGCTATTTTTAGTAACCGCGGCCAAACAAAATTAGTATATCCGGTTACCTGCGCAATCCCAATTTTTCTTGAACCCGTATTGATCTGATTTGCACGATGAATCACCTTCACATTCGCATCACTCTTCATAACAAAACCACCAATCAGCGAATACTCTGTCTGATGACGTTTCTTCAAAGCGTGACGGCTTCGTAAAAACCAAACAAGTAATTTGATTGGAAACATAATCGCAGGTGTATAAACGAGAAACCCCTGATCATGCTCACATAAAAACTGAGTTTTGTATTTTTTCGCAAAAGCAAACACACGACGTGTCTGCTGCAAAGTCATCGAATCCGTAACGACTGTTTCCTTCGTTGTGCAGTCATAGATTTCATGCCCATTCATACCCACAATAAACCCACCATACTGGTCCAGATTTAACTGTTGAGCAAATGGCATAACCATCGCTACATTTCGACCCGACGCCAAAATCACTTTGACACCTCGTTGCTGAGCTTCGATCAGTGCCTGAAGGGTCTTTGGTGAGATCTGCTTGGAACTATTTAACAGTGTACCATCCAAATCACACGCAATCACTGCCAGCTTAGCCATTCGCTAATTCACGAGC
>WPCK01111001.1_pt1 | contig 13897 bp, 12 predicted proteins | sample 5399851 | NCBI WGS metagenome assembly WPCK01 (sample SAMN12869471, study PRJNA574797) | sludge metagenome | isolation source: wastewater treatment of pH11 | place: China:Beijing | collected 2019-05-20
GAAGACGCCGTCCTCGAAGTCTTCGAAAAAGAATGTACTTCCCAGCCCCGACATATCGAACGGGCTGTCCGCGGCGCTTAGGTACGGCGTTGGCCCAATGAAGGTGACTTGCGCCATACAACGTATTGGAACTGCGAATAAGAAGACGAGCGAGCACGCGCGAAAAACATTGTGGAACATGAGCTGGCCGTCCTCAGAGCCCGGGTGCTTTGCCGACGGTCTTTCAGCCTACCAGCCTGTGGACACGTGTCAACATGATTCGCTGAGCGGAAGCGAGCTAACCCCCCGGTGGAATCGCCAGCTTCGCCGCGTTTGTGCGCGTCGCAACGGGGGCTAGCGCGCTTCCGCTCAGGTATTTTGGTTGCGCGATGTGGGAACTGCCAACCGACCGTCCACGTACTCTCGCACGTCGCGCGCCGGAGGCGGTTAAACGTCGGAGTGCCGCATGTTTAACCGGCGCAGCCGCGGGAACTGGCAACCGACCGTCCACGTTCTCTCGCACTCCGCGCGCCGGAGGCGGTTAAACATCGGAGTGCCACATGTTTAACCGGCGCAGCCGCGGGAACCGGCAACCGACCGTCCACGTTCTCCCGCACTCCGCGCGTTGCTCTGGGGTCCACCCTGGGCGTCCCACGAATCGATCAGTCCCGTTTCGTACGATACGTCATTGAACTGTGGTCCACGCCAATAGGGCCAATCCTTGGCGTGGGCGCACGTGACGCCTAACAGCAGGCTGAGGGCCGGCGTCATGAATTGCTTCGCCAGGAAGCGGGGAGGAACGGTCGTGTTCGGCAGGTGGAAATTCGCATGGAAAACCTTTCGGCGCTCGCTTCGGAAAAAAATAGAAAAGTTGGCACAGGAATTACCGTTTGCGGCACGAGCATCCGGTTTCTTTGGGCGGTCTTGAATTACGCTCTCGACGGGCGGCATCACTTCGCGAGCAGTTTTTTCGCCTTGAGCCACGACCTGGCATCCCTTGGCTGCCACCACCGGACCGTCGGAAGTGGCCATAGGGTCCACGAAACGGTGACGAGTCCGGCCGCCAGGCTTCCGACGGCAATATCACTGAGCCAGTGTGCTCCGATGATCAAGCGGGGCACGGCAAAGGTCGCGGCGGCGAGCCAGGCCAGGGTGGCGAGCTCGGGTCGGGAAAACAGTGTCAGATAGATAGCCACGGAAGCCAACACGAACCCGTGGTCTCCGGGAAAGCACCAGGGAGAGGCGTCCTTGGCAGCGACATCCGGCACCAGTTGGCTCAACCGAATCGCGTCCGAGTCGACCAGGGATGGGCTTAGGCGGTGATATGCCAGCCAGCCATGGGCCAGTCCGTCTACCAGGAGCAGGCGGCCCACGAGGAGGAGTACCCCCAGCCCCGCCAGGCCAAACCAGCCAGAGCCTCTCCGTCGCGCCTCTGCGAATCGCAAGTGTACTGCCAGCAGGGTCAACAGGACGGCACCGGCCACCAGATCGAAAGCCCGGCAATTCGCCAATGCCACAAGCCGCTGCCAGGCGGGGCGCCCGGACAAGGTGCCATTCAGCGTGCGAAAGCACCACTGATCCAGGGCGGACCAGGCGGCCTCGCAGGGCGGAACCAGCCAGCTTGCCATGAGCCCGATCGCAGCCAGCAGGAGCACGATGCCCCATCGCACGCGGACCCGTTCGCTACCCGCATTCCATCCCATGGGAGACCGGTCCCCGTTTGCCGTTTCCATTGGTCATCCTCCCACGATTGATCCTGGCAATCTCAGGCATGCGGCGGAGATTAGTGGATTGCGGCAGCGCCTCAAAGCCCATCCAGTCGAACTTTCCTTGGGCCGGTCTCGCTCGTCCCTTGTGGCCAGGCCGCCGCGCGCAGGCTCAGCCCACACATTCCCTACCGGCGGAGAATTCCGATCAGGATTCGTCGCCGCGCCGTGGGTGACCTTCAGTTTCCGTACCTGCCCGTGACGGGCGGTCCCGATGAATACGGGTGGGTCCCGCCTCCACTCATCCCGCCGCAGTGACGCCCAGGCCATGGCGCAGGGAAGCTTGACAGTTCGAGCAGGCGCGATTGCGTCGGCATTGCTAGCAGTTCTGGCTGCGCGGTCGGCGGCGCAGTCGGAATCGGACAACCTCTTCACGCGGGGCGCTCAGTCCTATCAGCGGCGGGATTGGAATCTTGCGGAACCGGCCTTCGCCCGGTACGTGCGCGACTTTCCACAGGCCCGGCATGCAGCCGATGCCGTTTTCTATCTGGCGGAAACTCGCATGCAAATGGGGAAGTATGCCTCGGCACGCGAGTTGTTCTTGCGTTACCTGAAGGATCAAGGGGAGGCACAGCAAGGGACCGTTGTACGCGCCCGCTTCCGCGTGGGGGAAGCCAGCTATCTGCTGCAGGATCTGGAGCGGGCTGCTAGCGAGCTCCGTACCTTTCGCGACGCGCATCCCGACGACCCGCTGAATGCCCACGCCCTGACCTACCTGGGGGACCTGGCGCTGTCCCAGAGCGAATGGGACGAGGCGCAGTCCTGTTTCGAACAGTCCTTACGAGAATTCCCCCAGAGCGCCAAGCGAACCGAGTGCGAGGCTGGCCTGCGAAAGGCCCACACCATGCGGAACGCGGAAATCTCATCATCGGTTCCCGAGAATCTACAGCTGCCACCCGCTACCGATCCTCAGTCCTCACCGAACGGGGACGTCCCAACCTACGAACCGCGGTGCATGGCCGTTCGCGACTTGATTCGCCTGGGACAACCGGAAGAGGGGTTACGGCAGTGGGAGCAGCTTATCGACGATCGCGACAGGCCGAGCCTTGCGCAAGAGGTGGCGTTTCGTCGTGAATTGATCGAAGCGTTGCAGCATCACGGATACGGCCGACTCGCCGCACGAGAAGCCGCCCGAGTGGCACTCATGGAGGGGGAACGATGACGTTTCGCACACCGATTGCCGCAATGGCAACGGGTTTTCTCCCATTCCAGTGGATCGGCCGTCGGATCGTGTGGATCACGGTCGGGCTGCTGCTATCCTCGATCCCGGCCGGATGGTCCCAAGAGGCGTTTCCATCGGGAACGGAACAAGCGGCCAGTTCACCACCGGACGCTGCCGCCCCACCATCGGCTCCGATGGGCACCGCTCACCTGTTGCGCCAGGGCGGGCCCGTCATGATCCCCCTGCTGGTTTGCTCGTTTCTGGTCTTCGTGTTCATTTTTGAGCGGGCATTCTTTCTCAGAAAGGGGCGGGTGATCCCGCGTCCGTTCGTGCGCCGGTTCCTGGAGCAACTGAAGGACGGCGCTCTGTCACGGAAGGAGGCCTTGGAACTTTGCCGTGCCAATGCGAGCCCGATCGCGGAAGTCTTTGAGGCGGGAGTGATCAAGTGGGATCGGCCCTCCGTCGAGGTGGAGCAGGCGATCATCGATGCGGGTGAGCGGATTGCGGTCAACCTGCGACGCCATTTGAGACTCTTCCACGGAATTTCCACGGTCAGCCCCCTGTTGGGCCTGCTGGGTACCGTGTTTGGAATGATCGAGTCCTTTCGAGTGATTGCTCAGTCCAATGCCATGGGCCGGTCGGAACTCCTTGCTGGTGGAATCAGTGAAGCGCTGGTCAGTACGGCCACCGGGCTCTGCGTGGCCATCCCTGCCATGCTGGCCTACCTGTTTTTCTCCGGTCGAGTCGACCATTTCGTGGGAGAAATCGACCGCATCGGCCAGGATATCGTACCCTCGATCGCCTGCGACGGGTGGAAGGAATCGCCTCCGGTGAAGTCGCATCGATCGTCCCCGAAAGCCGCTTGAGGTCCAACCATGCCACTCCGCTCGCGACGCGAGGAATCGATCGAACTGAACTTGACCCCCATGATCGATGTTCTGTTCCTGCTCATCATGTTCTTCATGGTCGGAGCGCGATTCACCGAAAGCGCACAGGATATCGAATTGCGATTGCCATCGGTCAGCCAGGAAACTCCCGTCACCTCTGCCCCGCAACCGATCGTCATCACCATAGGCCAGCAAGGGGAGATTCGGCTTTCTGGTGAGCCGGTCGCCAGCGGCGAGCTGACCACGAGACTGCGCCAGTCATTCTCCCAGCGCCCCGGTTCCACCCTGGCGATTCAGGGGGACGCAGGAGTTGCGTTCCAGCATGTAGCCCAGGTGATGGCGGCCTGCCGGTCCGCCGGCATCCAGGACATGGCCATCTCGGTCAACCTCAACGCGAAGTGAAGGTGACGTGGCCGCTATGAACCACTGGGGATGGCTCTGCGGCATCGGATGGAAGTGGCTGTTCCTGGCACTCGCCACCTTCGGGCTGGCCGTGGCGGTCATGGTGCTGGGAAGACTGCGAATGACTCAGTCACGCCCGCTGACCGCCTGTGTCGTCCTGTCGTTGGTGGCTCACGGTCTCCTTTTTCTGGCGATTCGTTTCACACACTGGTTGGATGCCCCACAGATACCACGAGGCTCTCCCTTGTGTGTCCGACTCATTGCGGCGCCGGAGATCACATACCAACCAGAGACGACCGGGATCGATGCGAACGACGCGCCGGACCAGGTCATGGCCGAGGACAAGGAACCTGAAGAGGCGACGTTGGCGGAAGTTCCATCGGCTTCGGATATCGACAAACCCAAGGACGAATCGCCTGCCCTCGAGGCCCCCCCTTTGCTTGCGGCACTTCCAGAAACACCCCCCAAGGAACTGCCCGACCTCGCCACTCGATCTCCCGAAGAAATGGCAAGCTCCGAGCCATTGGATGCGGAGCCCACGCCAGTGACCCCTGAGATCGAATCCCCTGTCGCGGACGACCAAGGCGATGATACGGACGATACCGAAATCGTTGCCATGCTTCCCATGGAACCGTTGGCGGTGAACTCGCGACCCGAAATTGACAGTCCAGCCCCGCACACGACAGAGAATCTCGACGCTGGCGAGGCGTCCGACGACAGTGACTGGACACCGGTGGCAGCACTGCCAGGTTCGGTACCAACCCCAGCGGCGGCCGCAACTCCCGGTTCCGATTCCCCGGGTGCGAGTGGGCAGGAAGGCCCTCTGGCACATCGAGCTCCGGCGATGCGGCATGACCTGTTGGGCGCTTTCGGGGGGAGTGAGCGTACGGAAGTCGCGGTGCACGATGCCTTGACCTGGCTGGCCAGGTCACAAGCGCACGATGGCCGGTGGAATGCGCAAGAACACGGAGCCGGACGCGGAGAACTCGTGCTCGGACAGCCACGGCAAGGAATTGGCCTGCGAGCCGACTCGGGAGTCACGGGACTGGCGCTGTTGGCCTTTCTCGGATCCGGTCATGGTCCGCAGGAGGGGCCATTTGGTCAAACCGTCCGCGAAGGACTCGATTTTCTGATCAAGTCGCCGTCCCCTTCCGGCAGCTTGGCGGGCGATGCCGATGTTTACGCGCGTACCTATTGCCACGGCATTGCGACGCTGGCCGTGGGTGAAGCCTATGCCTTGACTCGCGATCCGAAACTGCGGACGCCGCTCCAGCGCGCCCTGGCGTATTCACAGTCGACACAGCACCCGCGGACCGGCGGCTGGCGCTACCATCCCGGTGATTCGGGAGACATGAGTCAATTTGGCTGGCAGGTCATGGCACTTTTCAGCGGTCGCAATAGTGGCCGTGCGATTCCGCCGCGGACCGCCCAAGGCATGCGCACGTTCTTGCAGTCGGTTTCGAGCGGTCGATACTCGGGGCTCGCGTCGTATCGACCCTACGAAGCCTCGAGCCCCGTGATGACCGGCGAAGCGCTCGTCTGCCGGCTGCTCCTTGGGGACATCCGCCAGGAAACCGTGGACGAAGCGGTGCGGAACCTATTGGATTCCCCTCCCGGCCGCGAGCCCTTTAATGTCTATTACGATTACTACGGATCGCTGGCGCTCCACCTGGCAGGTGCCTCGTGGGAGCCCTGGAATCTGGCCATGCAACAGGAACTGCTCCCCCTGCAGGAGACGCAAGGACCACAGGCGGGCAGCTGGGACCCGGACCCCGTTTGGGGTCGTTGCGGCGGACGTGTCTATTCCACGGCGATGTCCGCCCTTTGCCTGGAAGTGTACTACCGATACCTACCGCTGCTGGATCATGCCATCGCCCAGCGGCAGTCCGCGCAAACGCGTTAGCGCGAGTCTCGCCTAACCGTAGTGGTTTTTTCGCCGTTTGCGTCTGGAAAAAAGGCGACGTGGCCCACGCGACTCGCACGCGTCCCCTGCCCTTGTGTCCCAAAGTGGCCGATCGGGGAAGAAACGAATTTTGGGCTTCCAGTGCGTCCTGTTGACGAACGAACCGCCTCCTCGGGTGCCGATCGTCCGTTTGACACCCTCTCGCTCGCGACCATAGAATCAATGGCGTACGGGCTGTTCGGTACCGGGTTTGCTGGCCGAACACACCGCCCCCCCTTGGAGAGCCTCCATGGCCCCCGTGTTTGCGATTTTCGGAATTGGGAGCTGGGAGCTCCTCGCCTTAATGGCCGTGCTCCTGCTCCTGTTTGGGCACCGACTGCCGTCCGCGATGCGTTCGCTGGGGCAAGGCATTACGGAATTCAAGAAGGGACTTCGCGACGACAAGGCCCCGGAAGAAGCACCCAAGATCACGCAGGACCCCTAGCCCAGCCCGGTGGCTCGGCGGCTGCGGTCATCCACGCGAGACAACTATGTTTGGCATGGGCTATGGCGAAATGCTGATTGTCGCCATCGTGGCAGTACTCCTCTTCGGCAGGAGGCTGCCGGAGGTCGCCCGATCTCTCGGTCAGAGTTACCAGGAGTTTCGGCGAGGCCTCACAGACCTCAAGGGGGATGTGGACGACGCGGTCTACTCTGCCAGGTCTGGGGGCCACGGAAGCAGGTCCCGATATCTGCCGCACCTGACCGGCTCCGAGAGCGGATCGCCTGAGGCAGTCTCGCAAGGCACGAGCGATTCCGCAGGCCCTGGTGTGGAAACGCCAATGGAGCCGCAATCGAACGCGGTTGCCGACTCGTCTGCGAACAATGGTTCGGACGATGCAGCGTCATCGATTCCGTAGGTGCGCGACAGGGCGCCGTGCCACGGTCTGGTCGTGACGCAAGGAATGTGCAGCCGGCGGCGAGCTTCTCAAGGTTCACGTTGTCGCGCAGGGCACCTGCGAACCTCGATCGGAACGAGATTGCGTCGGCTTTTCTCCGTCGCGATATCCGGTTAGAGTATTGCCAGAACGCTACGCGTTCCCTGGGGCGATTGGCTCAGCTGGTTAGAGCGCCGCATTCACATTGCGGAGGCCACTGGTTCGAATCCAGTATCGCCCACAGCCTTGGACGTCAACGCGGGAAAATGGAACGGAGCTCGCCGGCAAGCGCCATACCTGGCGTCATCGTCTCTCTTGCTTTCCCCCGTTTCGTTGCGGGGAGGAGGCGTCCTCGATCAATTGATGATGCTCATCAGGCAGGTGACAATCTTTCCATCTCGCACGAGCGCTGTTCCCGCACGCCCTGCGTTGTGCTCGAAGCTGTCTGCTGAACTGCGCATCGTCCAGATCTCGTCCCCTTCTTGCATCTGGGCGAGGAGCGCACGCCATCGCTGATTCTGGAAGCCGAATGGCACGGGGTCTGGCCCGAGCCTTTCGTCGTTCACCATGTGTGCTGCCTCGGCTTCCGCGACTGTAATCTTCTCTTGTAACCAGTCTTCGAACATGGCCCGCTTCCAATGGGGTGTGCGTTTCCGTTTCGATGCGACCAATCCCGTGTCATTCACATCACGGATGCTCTGCCGCCGCGGTATCGTGACTTGGCATTGCGAGGTCAAGAAAGAGGATCATCGACGGATTGCCGACGGCCGTGTATTGTCCCGTGAAGCTCAGGCCCCCGCGGTTGCGATCGACGCGGAAGGCCGTGATGTTGTCGGCGCGCTGATTGCAACAGTAAAGAAAGTCCCCCGCAGGGTCGAAGTTGAAACTGCGTGGGTAGTCCCCCCGTGTCCATTCTTCCCCAACGGACGTCAACTGGCCGTCGGCGCCCACGGAAAAGATCCCGATGCTGTCATGCAGTCGGTTGCCCGCATACACAAATCGGCCATCGTACGACACCAGAATCTCTGAGCAGAAGTTGCTGCCGGCGAATCCATGGGGCAAGGTCGAAATCGTTTGCCGCGTGGTTAGCCGCCCTGCCGTGGGTTCGTAGTCAAACAGCGCGATGGTCGAGCCCTCCTCTTGAATGGAGTACAACCAGCGCCCGGCAGGGTGAAAGCAAAAATGCCGGGGCCCGTCTCCCGGTGGTAGTGCGACGGAAGCAGGTTCGTTTGCCGTAAGCACGCCCCGTTTCTCGTCGAACCGCCATACGAAGACCTTGTCCAGTCCCAAGTCCGCATGCAAGACGAAATGGCCCGTTGGGTCCGCTTGTACCATATGGGCATGAGTCCGGTCGTGTCCGCTGACCGCAAAGCTGCCTGGCGGAGCGCTCGTGGCCCTGGCCGGACCTGGTTCTCCAACTGGGCACTGGACGTCGGCCGGTTCCCCAAGGCGGCCATCACCCAGAATGGGCAAAACGGCCACGGAACCACCAAAGTAATTTGCCACCAGCAGAAACTGACCGCCGGGATGCACACTGACGTACGTGGGGCCGGCACCACCGGAACGGACCGTGTTCAGCTGCATGAGCTGTCCATTGTCCCGGTTGATGGCGAATGCGCTCACCGTCCCTTCCTTGTCCCCACCCACACGATCCGTTTCATTGGCGGAATACAGTCGCGTACCCGCAAGATTGATGGCGAGGCAGCTTGGGCTCGTTCCCATCTCGATGGCACCGACAGGCGACATCTCGCCGGTAGCACGATGCACGTCGAAGACATGGATCCCGCGACCATTTCCAGGTGGCAGGTCCACCTGGGTTGGCAATGTTTCCTGGAGTGGTGAACTGAAGGTGCCGACGTAGGCGATGAGTGGCCCCACGGGTCTCTCCGATTGTGCCAACAGTTCATTCCCCAAGAAGCATATCGACAACGCGAACGCGAGAGTGGTTTGGAGAAGGAAACGCGGATGGCGGTAGGACGTATTCATTGGAAAGAGGGATCGCAACGGAGGAAAAAGTAGCCTAAAAAAGGGGCGGCCTTCATGTACCAGATCGTGCATCCGTCATGCAATGTCCTTGGGACGGAAACCCCAGAACGCATCATAGCCGGATTGTAATACAACCTCCGAGGAAGGTCGATTGCCTCGCGCTAGGAGATTGAATCGATGTGTCGCCGACGTTCGCTTTTGTTCTACAGCAGCTTCCTCGCAGCCGCGCTGTGGGCCAATGGATGGAGTCGTGCGGAGGAGCCATCCGCTACTGCGTCCCTCTGGGACGTCGCGCAAGAGAAAGCCGGGATCCACCGATTCGCGACCCTCTTCACCGCGCACGATGTACGCGAGTCGCTCAGCAGCGAGGATGGGCTGACTGCGGCCATCGATTGGTGCAAAGCCACGGGTGTGACGGTGGTCCATCTGGAGGTGTTTCGCGATGGCTATCAGGCGGATCGCGAAACACTCGGCATGGCTCGTGATCGATTTCGCAAGGACGGATTCATCGTACATAGATGCGTCACAACGACTCAATTGGGGAAGCGATCGACCGGCTGGCAGCCCATCGCGTGCTACACCCATCCCGAGACCCAGAATCAGCTTGTCGCAATCTTCCGGCTGGCGGCCGAACTGTTCGACGTGGTGATGATCGATGATTTCTGGTTAACGGACTGCGAATGTGCCGAGTGTCAGCAGGCCCGCGGGGACCAATCGTGGTCGCAATACCGCCGGCAACTGATGCATCGCGTCACGGAAGAATGCGTCCTTCGGCCCGCGCGCGAAGTCAATCCGCAAGTTCAGGTGATTATCAAATACCCGGAATGGTACGACCAGTTCCACGAACGCGGCTATGATGTCGAATCCGAATCGAAACTCTTCGACATCACCTGGATCGGTACGGAATCCCGCGATCCGGACAGCACGCGCTGGGGAAAGAAGCCCCAGTACGGAGCGTACTGGATCAGCCTCTGGGCACGGGCGTTCAGTGGCAACAAGCTGGGGGGTGGATGGTACGACCCGCTGGGGACGACCCCCAACACGTATGTTGAGCAGGCTCGCCAGACGATCTTGGGACAATGCCCCAGCAGCCTACTTTTCTGTTACGGCGCCCTGCACCAGGATCATGGTCCAGCGGATATTGCTGCACTGCGCGGGGAGCTCCCAGGCCTGTGGCAACTCGCGGAATTCGTCCAAGGGGAACCGCCGCGCGGCGTGGGTTCGTACAAGCCCGCGAACAGTGACCCTGGAGCGGACACGTATATCTTCAACTTTCTGGGAATGCTGGGATTGCCCATGACGGCCGCAATCGAATTTCCACACGATGCTCCGTCGCTGCTAGTAACAGAACATGCCGCTGCGGATCCGAACTGCGAGGCATCCTGCCTGGAAGCTTCGCGGCAGGGCAAGGTGCTATTGATCACCAGCAATCTCCTCGCCAGGCTCTCGCCCACGGCGCAGCGGCAGCTGGACGGCGCCGGAATCCAAATCCTTAAGCTGGATCCCGCCGTGAAGTCCGAATACGGCGTGCTGCGATCGATACGGAACTTGCTGGACCTTCCCCGTGAGGAACTGGATGCCTGGAGGAAGCCTCTCTTAGAGCCGCTCGGTGTGCAGCTTTCCGCCCCACCGCTCGTGGCACTTTATTTGTTTGGGCCGCAAAAGGTGGTTGTCGAGAATTTCCGTGATGAGCCGGTCACGGTCGAACTTGCCTTGCGCGGGAAGACGGAATACAAGCCAGCCGTCGTGCTGCCACAGGAGTCTTCCGTTTCGATCGTTTCCGCAGGCGGCAAGGCCTCGATCACGCTGGCACCCCGATCCCTGGTGGCCCTTCATGCGGTCCGTTGAGGGTAGGTATTCTCCCCGCTCTGGTGTCGCTGGTGAGCCGGATTGCGGGATGTTGAGTATCCAGTAAACGCGCTTCGCAGTGCTGCGGGACGACGCCGCGCCGCGGCCGGTGTGACGAGCCAGCCATTTACCTGGTGCGGTGGAAGTTGTAGCATTCACCTATCCGTCCCCGTAGCCCAATTGGATAGAGCGTCGGCCTCCGGAGCCGAAGGTTACAGGTTCGAATCCTGTCGGGGATATTGATGGTTTTGGACCCCAAAACCGGGTCGTGGCAGAGAAGTTGGCAGACTTCTTTGCCGTTGACCCCGCTCCGGCGACCGAAAGAATAGTTACGGCAACGAAAAAGGCCCCACCGGCCTGTAAGCACGGCGGGGCCTCGCGAGCCTTCCTTGACTCCCAGTGTTCTCTCACAAGGGAGGTTCGCCATGCCCCATTTCCCAAAACCGTTCTTCCGCACGGCCCGCCAAGCCTGGTTCGTCGAGATCGCAGGACGACAGGTCAATCTCGGACCCGATAAAGACACCGCGTTTCGCAGCTACCACGGGTTGATGCTCTCTGGCCAGCCCACTCCGCCGCGAAACGAGCGGGTCGTGGATCTGATCGACGAATTCCTCGAAAGCGTCCATGAGAATCAGTCGGCGGAGACTTATGAGTGGTATCGCTCGCGTCTCCAGAAATTCGCTACCTTCCATCCAAGTCTGCCCCTGGCGAGCCTGAGGCCCTTTCACGTTCAGCGCTGGTTGGACAGCTTTCGCGGTGTCGCCAGTGCCACGAAACGAAACTACGCGCGTTCGATCATTCGCGTGATGCACTGGTCGCTGGCTCAAGGGCTGATCGACCGGAATCCCCTGGTGGGATTTCGCAAGCCGCGTTGCGGGCGACGAGAGGTTGTCGTTTCGCCGGACGAGTTCGTCCGATTGTTGAACTTCACACGCAACCGGTGCTTTCGGGACCTGCTCTGTTTTGCCTGGGAAACCGGAGCCCGGGCCAGCGAGTGCTTGGCCATTGAAAAGCGCCATCTGGACCGCGCGAACGAGCGGATCGTATTCCCCGCGTCCGAAGAGAAAATGGGGCGGGCACCGCGCGTAATCTACCTTAACGCCGCGGCGATGGAGATTGTCGAGCGGCTGGTGGCCACGGCCACAGATAGAGTGTTTCGCAATTCCCGTGGGCGGCCATGGACAACCGACGCGGTGAATTGTGCGTTCCAGCAACTCCGCATACGCGAGGGCAAACGCATCATGAAAGAACGGGGGCTCCGTATTCCGGAGAGCGACGTGAATGAACTGACCCATTGTCTGCGAAAGCGTTGGGAGCAACTTGGACGACCGGGCAAGACCAAGCAGGAATTTCGGGAGGTGGCCCGCGCGCGGCTTTGGAATAAACATGCAGCACGGTACGCCCCAGCGTACTGCTTGACGGTCTTGCGTCATTCGTGGTGTCAGCGTGCCTTGAAGTCGGGTCTCGATGCCCTCACGGTCAGTCAACTGATGGGTCATGTCGACGTTTCCATGGTTGCCCGCGTCTACTCGCACCTCTCGCACGCACCCGACTTCTTAAAGTCTGTTGAGGGCGTTCAGAAACGGTGGCGCGGGGAGTTAGTCGCGGCGGCCAGAATTGGCGGCGCATATTTGTGCATCCTTGAGAGGGGTAGAAGATGGGGCTTTAGTCCCCAACTTCTTCAACTTCGCAGGGAGGCCAAGGAGTGCGCAGCGACATGGAATTGTGGACCGAAGTCCGCCGTCGAGTGCTGACGGGCCAATTGAGCCAGCGGGCCGCGTGCCGGGAATACGCTCTGGGCTGGTGGACCCTGAAGAAGATCCTGGCCCATGACCAGCCGCCCGGCTATCGGCGGAAGGAGCCGAAGGCCAGGCCTAAGCTCTCCGCGTTTCTGCCGATCATTGAGCAGATCCTGCATGACGATAAGTCGGCGCCGAAAAAGCAGCGCCACACGGCCAAGCGGATTTGGGAGCGGCTCCGTGACGAGCACGCCTTCGACGGTTGTTACACGATCGTCAAAGACGTGGTGCGTGAGTGGAAGCAGTCGCACCGGGAGGTGTTCTTGCCGCTTGCGCATCGGCCGGGTGAGGCCCAGGTCGATTTTGGCGAAGCGACCGTCAAGCTGGCCGGCGAGCCGACGAAGGTGGCCCTGTTCGTGATGACGCTGCCCTACTCAGGGGCAATCTTCATCCAAGTCTTTCCCCGCGAATGCACGGAGACCTTCTTGGAAGGCCATCGTCGGGCATTCGAATACTTTGGTGGCGTGCCCCGGCGGATTAGCTACGACAACTCGGCGATCGCCGTGATTGAAGTGCTCTCGGGCCGCGAACGCAAGCTGACTCGCGAGTTTTTACGACTGGAGAGCCATTATCTGTTCCAGCATCACTTCTGCCTGGTGCGACGCGCCAACGAGAAGGGGCACGTTGAACGGCTGCTGGGTTGTGCGCGCAAGAGCTTCCTGGTTCCCGTACCGGAGGTCGCTACACTCTCAGCGCTGAACGTGACGCTGGAGGCGCGCTGCCAGGATGACTTGACGCATCGGACGCGGGGCAAGAACGGCACGAAGGAAGAACTTCTGCTGGAGGACCGGGCCGCCTTTCTTCCCCTACCCGGGCAACCGTTCGAGGCGCGACGGATCGGACAGGCTGCGGCCGACAGCGAGTCGCTGGTGCGATTCGACACCAACAGCTACAGCGTGCCGGTGAAGTACGCCCATTGCCAGATCACCGTGGTCGCCACGGTGGATGAAGTGAGACTTGTTTACGATGACCGATTGGTGGCGAGGCATCCGAGAAGTTGGCGGAAAGAACGGTATCTTTACAACCCGATTCACTATCTGGCCCTCTTGGAGCGGAAGCCGGGCGGCTTCGATTACGCCAGGCCGCTGGAGCACTGGGAACTGCCCGCCAGCTTCGCCGTGTTGCGACGTCGGCTGGAGGCAGCCGATAGCCGGCACGGTACGCGCCAGTTCATTCGCGTGCTACGGCTGTTGGAAAGGTATCCACTGCCGCAACTGAGTGACGCCGTTGAATATGCCCTGGACATTG
>WPCK01221901.1_pt1 | contig 13885 bp, 6 predicted proteins | sample 5399851 | NCBI WGS metagenome assembly WPCK01 (sample SAMN12869471, study PRJNA574797) | sludge metagenome | isolation source: wastewater treatment of pH11 | place: China:Beijing | collected 2019-05-20
GCTGGCGGTGCCCGGACTGCTCGGCGGCCACATCACGCGGCCTGAGGGCTACGACGCGGAGAGCAGTCTCGCCACCGCGGGATTCAAGCCGGTGCGGGTGCTGGCCGAGAAGGACGGCGTGCGCTTCGTCGAGGGACTGAAGGGCAGGCGCGTCGACTGACCGCGGGCTACGGGATTCGCACCGTGATGCGGCATCCGTGCCCCGGAGACGACGCCATCGTGCAGGTGCCGCCCAGGGCCCGGGCGCGGGTCGTCATGTTCGTCAGGCCGTGGCCGCCGTTCGAGCCGTTCGCTGCGCCACCCTGGCCGTCGTCACGCAGAGCCGCCACGTCGAAGCCGCACCCGTCGTCGGCCATCGTGATGGACAACGCCCCGTCGACCACGCGGGCCTCGAGGCTCACCTCCCGCGCACCGGCGTGCTTGGCCACGTTGTTGATCGCCTCCTGCAGCAGCAGGAGCAGGTGACGCTTCTCCTCCGGACCCAGCCGGCGTGACGCGGCGCTCTCGTCCACGGTGCACCGCCATTCCGTGCCCCGCATCGCGAGCAGCTCCGTCGCAAACCACGACGCGCGGCCGATGACGTTCCCCACCGTGTCGTGCCGCGGATCGTTCGCCCACACGATATCGCCCATCTGCGACGCCAGCCGCCGCGCCGTGGACGCGACCTCGCTCAGCGCGCCTTGCGCCACCCGATCGCGGTCCGGCCCCTGATGTCCACGGGCGGCGTCACTCAGCAGGGCCACGCGCGACAGGCCGGCCCCTACGTCGTCATGGAGGTCGGAGGCGATGCGCGAGCGGACGCGTTCGATGGCCAGCAGGTGCCGCACGCGCAGGTTGTAGGCGAGGACGGCAATCGCCAGGACGGCCAGCGCCTCCAGGGCGAGCGCCCACGGCCGCTGCCACCAGGGACGGAGGATGGTGAAACTGACGGCGACGGTCGAGGGCCCCACCCGGCCAGACGCGGTCGCCCGCACGACGAAGCGGTACTCGGCGGGCTGCAGATTCAACAGCATGATGGGACGACCCGGTTCGACGGGCACCCACTCCGCACCCGATCCCTCGAGGCGGCCTTCGAAACGCAGACCCGGCATGGGCCCCGCCGCGAGGGCGCCCACCGTAATCTGCACCGCGTCCTGGTGCGGCTGCAGCGCAAAGGCGGGCACCTCTCGCTCCCCGAGATCGGAGAGGGCCGGTCTGAAGCCCGGCGCGGTCACGTCGAGAATGCGAAGCGCCGGCCAGCCCGGGTCCTCGAACGCCGTCGGGATGAACCTGGCGAGTCCCTGATGCGTGCCGAACCACAGGTCCCCGTGCTCATCCCTGATCGCCGACACGACCTTACCGCCGGGCAGTCCATCTTCGGCACCGTAACGGCGGACCTCGAAGGTATCGGGATCGATCCGATCCACGCCAAGTCCGGTGCCGACGTAGATGGCGCCGTTGAGGTCCTCGGCAAGGGCCAGGACCTCGTCTGAGGACAGGCCATCGGTCTTGCGAATCGGCACGAACGCGATCGCTGGATCGTCGGGACGGTCGAGCAGGGCCAGCCCGCTCGTGGTGCTGCCGATCCAGAGCCGCCCGCGACGGTCGCGCAGCAGCGACTGGATGCGGCCCGCCGGCGCACCCTGCTCCTCGTCGTAGAAGACCCATTGGTTGTTCCTGAAGCGGGACAGGCCACCGTAGGCGGACCCGACCCAGATGGACCCGCCCGTGGTTTCCGCGAAGGCCAGGGGCACGAAGCCGAAGCCGAAGCCGGTCCCGTACGGAAAGGACCGCACCTCGTGGCGCTCGATCCGACCGGTCTCGCGCCGCCAGCGCGACACGTTGTGCAGCTGCGCATAGGTGCCGATCCACACGTCGCCGCGGGAGTCCTCGAAGACCTTGAAGGCCTGGTTGGACCACGTGCCGTCCGATTCGCCGTAGCGCCGGGCGGGCAGGGCGCCGACCGCTTCCATCGAGGGTGCGGCGGTGCGCACGACACCCGCCCACGTGGCGTACCACCAGTCACCGACGCGGTCGCGGAGCACGAGTTGATTGGTGCCCCACGCGAGCGGATCGACGTAGTAGGGCCGTGGCGCAGCGGTGAAGCGCCCGTCCGCGAAGCGGTTCAGGAAGAGCCCGCTCCCGTTGGCTGTGACCACGTGGAGCGCACCCTGCGCCACGAAGAGATCCTTGACCTCGTCTCCCGCGAGTCCGTCGGCCACCCCGTACGTGCGGAGCCCACCGCGCCGCAATCGGAACACGCCTGCTCCATCGGTGCCGATCCACATGTTGCCGGCGGCGTCCTCGGCCACGGCCTCGATGTTGCTCGGGGCGAGGCCTTCGCGCACGCCCCAGCTCCGGATCGGCGTGTGCGGATCGGCATCGAGGTCCACTTCCCTGGCTCCCCCGGGACCGCTGTACCAGAGGTGACCGCTGGAGGCGATCGTGAGGCTGTTGACGGTGTCTCCACCCTGGGTCGTCTGGGAGCGCCACGACCGAATCACGGCACGGCGACCGGGACGAGCCTCCGGATCGATCTCATGGAGCCCCGCCAGCCGTGTCCCCACGAACGTCCGAGAGCCGACCACGAGAAGGCTCCCGATGTCCTCCTGCATCGAGCCGGGCGCGAGCGAGAGGCCCTCTCGGTATCCGAACCAGTCGTCACCCCCGTCGCGGCGGCGCCGAAGCAGTCCTCGATTGGTGCCGATCCACATCGACCCGTTCGGACTTTCTGCCAGCGCGTTGACCTGCGTGTCGATCGGCAGGTCGGGCAGCACGCGGGTCAGTCGTAGATCGGCGCCCCCGGTCTCGACCGTGAACAGGCCCGCTTGCGCGAAGCCCACCCAGATGCGTCCCGATCGATCTTCGATCAGCGAGAGCACACGGTTGGTGATGACCTTGTCGGGATACCAATGTGTCGGCGCGGGAGGGCGGACGACGACGAACCGCGGCTCACTCTCTTGTCGCGAGGGCCGGAGCCGCGCCAGTCCATCCTCCGTGCCGATCCAGTAGGTGCCATCGCGTGCGTGCAGCACCCTCGTCACCCGGTTGTGAGGCAATCCCTCGGCGGTGCCGAAGGTGCGGAAGGTGAACCCGTCGTAGACGGCGAGGCCTTCGGTGGTGCAGATCCACATGAATCCGGACCGATCCCGGACGATGCAGATGATGCTGTCACTGGGCAAGCCATCCCGCATGGTGAAGTTCTGGAGCGGCAGGCGCTCGGCCCAGGCGGATGCGCCACCAATGCATGTCAGGAGTAACGCCAGCGCGAACGACGGGAGGCGGTCGCGGGGTGCCATGGCAGCGGATGCGTGGTCGCACGATACAACAGGCACGCCGATGCGCCAACGACTCGGGCGTCGAGCACGCATGAACATGCCATGGCGGCAGGCGGCGCCCCGGACTAGCCTCACGGGACCGCCTGGTGTCCAGAGGACGGCGGCCCATGCCGATGCCACCGCCCAACCCTCGCCCCGACGCGACGACGCGCGAAGACCCCGCGTCCGAACGCACCGCGACCGCGTCCCTCACGCCTGGTGCCGACATCGGCCGACACCTCGACGGCCCTCTCGTACCCGGTCAGGCCGTCGGCGGCCGCTACCGGGTGCTCGCCCTGCTCGGGCGCGGCGGGATGGGTGCGGTGTACAAGGCCTGGGACGAGCGCCTCGGCACGGTGGTCGCGCTGAAGGCCATCGCGCTCGCGCCAGGTACCGATGCGGAGACCGCGGCCCTGCTCGACCAGCGGTTCCGTCGGGAGGCCCTGCTCGCCCGCCAGATCACCCATCGGCACGTCGTCCGCGTGCACGACCTGATCGAGGTCGAGGGCGAGAAGTACCTGACGATGGCGTTCGTCGAGGGCGAGACGCTGTCGGAGCGAATGCGCCGGTGCGGACCAATGAACCCGCGCGAGGTGCTCCCCATCGTGCGCCAGGTGGCCGAGGGCCTCGCCGCCGCGCACGACGCCGGTGTCGTTCATCGCGATCTGAAACCGGCCAATGTCATGATCGCGGCCTCGGGCGAGGCCTGCATCATGGACTTCGGCATCGCGCGGTCCGCCAACACCACGGTGACCCAGTCTGGTGTCGTCGTGGGCACGCTCGAGTACATGGCGCCCGAGCAGCTGCAGAGTGGCACTGCCGACGCGCGAACCGACGTCTACGCGCTGGGGTTGATCGCCTACGACATGCTCGTGGGCCGGCGGCGATTGGACGGAGTGGACCAGCCGATGCTGGAGGCCGTGTGGCGCACGCAGCATCCACTCCCGCCTGTGGTCTCGAAACGACCGGACGTGCCGGCGGCGTTGGCACAGGTCATCGACCGTGCCGTGCTGCCACACCCCGATCAGCGCCTGCCGTCAGCGCACGCGCTGCTGGAACAGCTCGGCACGCTGGCCTCGGACGGACACGTCCGGCAGGATCTCAGCCCGTTGGACCCGCCGGCCCCACCAGACTGGAGGCGGCGTCTCCGCCTCGCCGGGGTCGGGCTGGTGGCGACAGCCCTGGCCCTGTTCGCTGGCTGGCAATGGCGACCGTGGCAGGTCGCTGCACCTGCCAGCCCACCTGCGCCCACCTCGGTGGTGGTCGCCGAGTTCGAGAACCGGACGTCCGAGGCGGTCTTCGACGGCCTGCTCGATCAGGCCATGGCCATCGGGCTCGAGGGCGCGTCGTTCATCAACGTCTACCCGCGGCGTGACGCGCTCCGACAGGCGACGCAGCTGGCCGCGTTGGGTCTCGATCTGAACACGGCGCGATTGGTCGGGCTTCGTGAGGGCATTCCCCTCGTCGTGTCGGGATCCATCGACGGCGGCGCCGCCGGGTATCGGCTGCACGTGGACGTGCACGGTGCCTCACCAGATGGCGGGCCCGTGTTCACTGCGTCTGCCGACGGCGTGGCTCGCGAGCGCGTGCTGGAAGAAGCCGGCCGGATGGCCGTGCAGGTGCGGCGCGCATTGGGTGACGGCACGGTGAACGTGGAGGGCGCCTCACCCACCGAGACGTTCACAGCCTCGTCGCTCGAGGCCGCCGCCGCATATGTCCAGGGGCAGGAGCTGCTGGCAGCCGGCAACCGGCAGGCGGCGTTCGACGCGTACGAGCGCGCGGTGCGACTCGACCCCAACCTGGGCCGCGCGTGGTCGGGCATGGGGACTGTGGCCTACAACCAGCGGCGCCTCGACGACGCCGAGCGCTACCTGCGCGAGGCGCTCGCCCACGTGGACCGCATGACCGAGCGCGAGCAGTTCAGGACGCGCGGCACTTACTACGACGTCGTCGGCAATCCCGATCAGGCACGCGACGTGCTCGAGGCGCTCGTGGCGCGGTTTCCGTCGGACGCCGCCGGTCTGGCCAACCTGGCCCTGGCGCACTTCAAGGCGTGGCACCTCGCGCGCGCGCTGGAGGTGGGCCGGCAGGCCGCGGCGTTGTATCCCAAGAACGTGCTCCGACAGAGCAACGTCGCGCTCTATGCGCTGTACGCCAGCCGCTTCGAGGACGCCGCCACGCAGGTCTCGCTCGTCCAGTCGCTCAGTGCCGACTACCCCTACGCGCAACTGACCGCGGCCATGCTCGACGTCACGGCGGGGCGCTGGGACGAGGCGATTGCAGGTTACGAGCGCCTGGCCACCTTGGCCGCGCCCGGCCCCAGCCTGTCGATACACGGTCTGGCCGATCTCGCCAGCCACCGTGGGCGATTGGCCGATGCTGCTTCTCGTCTCGAAGCGGCGCTAGCCACGGCCGATGCGGCCGCTCGCCCACGCCTGGTCACCGCGCTCGCACGCACCCACGTCGCGCGCGGCGACGCGTCCGGCGCTGTGACCGTGCTCACCCGGTTGCCCGACGACACGACCGATCCTGCCGCGCTCCTGGAGGCCGGCGAGGCGTACCTCATGATGGGCCGCCGCACCGATGCCGCCCGGATGGCCGACCGCATCACGCGGCGGCTCGGGTTGCAGTCCGAGACGTTCGCGGCCGTGCTCCGGGCGGCGATCGCGATCGCCGATGGACGCGCGCGAGACGCGCACGCCAGCCTCGTGGAAACACGACAGCGCGCCGATGCGTGGCTCGTGCGCTACTGGCTGGGCCGCAGCTTCCTGGCGCTGGGCGCGTTCGCCGAGGCCGACTCGGAGTTCGACAACTGCCTGCGGCGGCGGGGCGAGGCCCTCGCCGTGTTCCTCGACGACTACCCCACGTATCAGCGGCTGGCCGACGTGCACTACTACCAAGGCGTCGCCCGCGCCGGGCTCAACAGCCCTGGTGCGGCCGATGCGTTCACGACGTTCCTGGCACTGAAGGAGGGCGGCGACGAGACCACCGGCCTCGTCGCCGATGCACGACAGCGGCTCGGCGCCCTGCGCACCAGCCGCTGACGCGTCCTGAGCAGCCCTTACGGGACCACCACCGCCGGTGCGAACTCCGACGTATTGCCCAGCGCATCGGTCGCCGTGGCGGTGACGAACTGGCCGCTCGCGATCGCCACCGGCTGCGCCGGAACGAGCGCGTAGCCGGCAGCATCCGTCGTCACGACCACGCTGGCGATCCACGTGCGCGCCTCGGCCGCACCGGGGCTCACGTAGAAGTCGACGGTGTAGCTGCCGGTGGGCGCCGAGAACAGCTCGCCCCCGACCGACGTGGTGGTCACGCCCGAGACGCCGGGGAAGTTCTGGAGCAGGTTGGGGCCCCCATCGGCGTCGAGCGGATCGTTGGCCGTCGGGCCGTCGACGTTGAGATCGATGGCGCGGAAGCCGAACCCGAACATCGAGTTGCCCCGGAACGTGATCGTGGTGGCGTCTTGCACCCAGGCCCCGAAGACACCGTAGGCGATGGTGTTGCCGTCACCGCTGCCGATGCCGCCGACGATGGCCCGGGCACTGCCGGCGGCGAACACCGCCGCCTGCACGTTGGCCACGGGGTCGACGCCGTTGGCCGCGGTCCCGATCAGGTTGCCGCGCACCAGGGCCGGTTGCGTCGCACCAGTCGAGAACGCCAGGCCGAGACCGAAGCCGTTCCCCGAGATCTGGTTGCCCTCGCCGGCGTTGGTCCCGCCGATGATGGCCGCATCGGCGTCCCACACCGCGAGACCGATGCCGTTGGCAATGGCGGCGAGGCCACCCCCGTTGGTGCCGATCCGGTTGGCCTGCACGCGGTTCCCCGTCCCTCGAATGACCGCCCCGGCCGAGTCGTTGCCGCTGATCAGGTTGCCAGCGCCGACTTCGCCAATGATGTTGGCGCCGACGCCGGTATCGATGCCGTAGATGCCGTTGCCCAGATCGGAGGACCCGCTCACGTCGGTGCCGATCCGATTACCGACTACTCGGTGCCCGCCCGACAACAGCAGCAGGCCGACGCCGGTGTTCCCCGAGATGAGGTTGCCCTCGCTCACCAGGGGACCGCCGATGCTGCTCGACGGCGACGAGAAGTCCGCGCGCACGCCGGTGCCGTTGGGCAGCGCCACCGCACCTGCGGGGTCGGTGCCGATTCGCGAACCGAGTATCGCGTTGCCGCCGGCACCGGTCATGTCGACCCCGGTGGTGAAGCGGTTGATCGCGAGCGCCCGAACCGTGGACGCGCCCCCTTGCAGCGCCAGACCGATGGCGCCGGCGCCGGCAGAGGAGCCCTCGATCTCGATGAGTGGCGTACCGGTGTAGCCGGCCTGCGTCGAGCCATCGATCACCGTCGGCTGCGTGAGGGGTGGCAACGGCGAGAGCGGCGAGAAGGTGTGAGGACCCGGTCCCGCGATGTCGAACAGGATCGCATCCAGCCCAGGCTGCGCGTTCGCGTCCAGAATCGCCTGGCGCAGCGACCCGACACCGGCGTCTGCCGTGCTCGTCACCGTGAAGAACGGGAAGGGATCCGCACTCACCGGTGCGGGCTCGGTCACGCCGCCCTCCGCGAGCGGTGTGCTCACGGGCTGCGGTCGCGAGACGAGCGAGACGTCCTGCTCGGGAATCACGGCCGGGTCGATGGACGCACCGTTGACGATGACGTTGTTCGACGCGTCGGGGTCGAACACCCGGAGCGTCACCTGCGCCTCTTCACCGGGCGCCAGCCACAGCGTCGCATTCGACGCGTCCGGGTCGTTCTGATCGCCGGGCGTCTCGGTGCCGACGAGCAGCTCCAGGCCAGGGATGTTTGCCACCAGCACGTTCTGCGTGATCGTCTTCACGTCGCAGCTGTTGTAGGCAATGGCTGGCGTCCGGTAGCGGCGATAGATGAGCAGCTGGAGATCGACGTCCGGCGGCACCGTCGTGCCGTTCAGGTACACGTTGAGGTTGTACGCCGTCGTCGTGTTGCCGACGTTCGAGATCGTCCAGGTGATGTCAGTGATGGTGCCACCACCCTCCAGCAGGGCGGTGTTGTCGACCTCCGGATTGTCGACCTCCGGATTGTCCACTTCGGGGTTGTCCACTTCCGGGTTGTCCACCTCGGGGTTGTCCACTTCCGGATTGGACACGACGATGTTGTCCACCTCGGGATTGTCGACTTCGGGATTGTCCACCTCCGGGTTGTCGACCTCGGGGTTGTCCACCTCCGGGTTGTCCACCTCGGGGTTCTGAATCTCCGCCTGCAGGATGTCGGTGTTGTCGACCTCGGGGTTGTCCACTTCGGGGTTGTCGACCTCGGGATTGGTGAGGTCGGCGTTCAAGCTGATGGTCCCCTCGAGACCACCCGGAATCTCCGTGCCGTTCACGCCCGCGGTCTCCGCCACGTCGACCACCAGTGTCGCGCGCGGATCCGTGGAAGTGACGTAGACCGTCCGCGACGCCGTGGACCGCGGCGGTGTCGTCACGTCGACGCTCGTCAGCGGCGCTGGCGACGTCGCCGAGTACGGCGGCAGCGGAAACTGCTCGAACGACGCGCGTCCACCCGGGGGTTGGCTCAGAATCGTGAAGCGGAAGGTCTTCGTCTGCGGGGTTGTGTTCTCGGCGTACACCACGAAGGCCCGCTGCAGATCCATCGAGAGCGGCTTGGTGTTCCCGGGCGATCCCACTCGCAGCCCCTCGCTGACCGGCGCGGTGTAGATGTTCTGGTTCCGCGCGCCGGCGCGCCCCGGCACGCACGCCACCACGGGGCTGGTCGGGTCCGGCCGCAGGCCGGCATACGTGGGCGGGGTGTAGTTGGTCCAGACGCCATCGAACGGGGCCCGGACGTCGCGGTTGTCGGTCCAGGCCACGTGGAACGTGGGCGCCACCGACCCCGTGCCGACGTTGAAGCGCCAACCACCGCTGCCATTGGGGATGATCGCGGGTGCGGGCGCCACGTCGATGTAGTCACCCAGGAACGGCACGGTGCCGAGCTTGAACATCGGGAGGTTAGGCGGGTTCACCTGCAGCTGGCTCGGGATGATGTTCCCAAGGTCGTCGCGCTGCACGGGCAGCCCGCTGACGAAGCCACGCAGATAGCTCGAGACCTTCACTGACGGCTCGAAGGTCGGCACCGGGCCAGGCCACCCCATCGACGTACGAATGTCGATGGTGTGGCGCCGGTCCGGGCTCGTCTGAGCAAACGCGGTCTGGTCGTCGACGAACCGCGTGTCCAGTACACCCGATCGGTTCTCCTGCAGGTCGTAGTACGCCAGCACCAGCCGATGACCGGCCATCGCCAGCGCCGGCATGAGCTGGTGGCCCTTCTGTCCCTGATCGGCCACGACGAGCGGGGGCGTCCAGGCGACGCCGTCAGTGCTGGTGACCATGAGGATGCGGGCATCGCCGTTCACCGGATCCCCACGATCCGGGTGTGTGGCATACCCGCGTTCACTCCAGGCCAGATGCACGCGACCGTTGGCGTCGACGGCCATCGTGGGATAGGCGTTGGTCCGGAACGACAGCCCGTTTGCCTTGGTGAGATCCTGCGCCAGCGTCGGCTGGTCGAAGGGCGACAGCTCGGCGACCTCCTGAGCCGGAGCGAGCCTCGGCCGGCGGCGCTGCGCGAACTTCCAGGGATCGAGCCCCTTCTTGAAGCCGCGAGGGAACCGCCGGGCGATGCCCGGCGGGTCGAAGCTGACCCCCCGATCGATGGACCGTGCCGCCAGGATAGCGTCGTCGTCGCCGGTGAGATCCAGCCGCCGCCACGCGACGTACAGCTTCCCGTCCGCGGGGGCGATCGCGATGGTGGCACCCTGGTTCACCCGATCCTCGGGCCGCGACACCCGCACTGGCCTCGAGAAACTGGCGCCACAGTTGGTGGAGCGCGACAGCATGATGTCGAAGCGCTCACCGGAGGCGTCGATCGTCTTGCGCACGAAGGCGACGTAGATGGTGCCGGCAGCGAATCGCTGCGTGATGGGGCCGTCCGCAGCCGGCGTCACCACCGTGCACAGAGCGGCCCCCGGTCGCGGGACGTCCACCGCCATCCAAGGCTTGTCGAGAAACACCTCGTCGCCGGCGGGCACCGACGCGACGATCGAGGTGCCGAGGTACTTGATCGGATCGCCGGCCTCGAGATTGTTGTTGTCAATGAACCGGGCCACGAAGATGGCGCTCTTGCCGAGGGGCGCGTCGGCGGGCGTACGGTCGAAGGCCAGACCCGCGTAGAAGAAGAGTCCGTTGGCGCCGGGACGCACGACCGGGTCGGCAGCGGCCTGGTAGCCCTTGATGGGCGAGGCCATGCCGGTGGCCGACGAGTCCTGCGGGTAGCCCGGCAGCAGGGTGCTGACCCACTGCTTGCCGCCGTCGAGCGAGCGGTAGAGCCCCAGCCATGCATCACCGGTCTCCTCGCTGTACGGCAACCCGGGCAGGTCGACCGATCGGTAGTCGTTGGAACCCGCGAGCAGGTGCTCGGGATTGCGCGTCGACGCGGCCAGTGACGGCTCGTTCTGCCGCTGCAGGAACGGATCGCCGCCGGGCCACTGGAGACCGGACACCATGTTGACATTGCGTCCGGTGACCTGTGCCGACACGCCGGCCCAGAGACCGGTCATGGCGAGCACGCTCGCCACTGCTCCACTCACGACGATTCGCCTTACCCCAGACCCTGCATGTGCTCGCATGACGTGACCTCACGCGCCGCTCGACGGAGCGGACGACAGCCACAGTAGCGAGTGACGGGCCGCTTGGGCAGCGCATGACTGTGCGTCCGGCGGCCCCCGGGGGAGTACATGTACATGCGTAGTGGGCGGCGACGAACGTGGATAGACTGGCCGGCGGTACTTCGCGAGGCACACACGTGGCAGGCAACGGCACCGGACCGGCATCGGCAGCACCTGGCAGGCCACCACTCCGTGTGGCCATCGTCGACGACGACGTGCCGCTGCGCGGCGCGCTGGCGGCGTTGATCGGCCAGAGCCCGGGCCTGGAGTGCGTGGGGCAGTACGGGTCGGTCGAGCAGGCCATGCGCGGGCTGCTCGCGGCGCCGGCCGACGTGCTGCTGCTGGACGTCAACATGCCGAAGGAGTCGGGAGCGGAAGGCGTGCGGCGGATTCGTGACGCCCACCCGTCGATGGCGGTCCTGATGCTGACGGCGTTCTCAGAGGAGGCACGAATCTTCGAGTCCATCTGCAACGGCGCCGTCGGGTATCTGTTGAAGACGATCACCCCGGCGCGGCTGGTGATGGCCATCGAGGACGCCGCCGTCGGCGGCTCGCCGATGTCGCCGGAGATCGCGCGCAAGGTGGTCTCGCTCTTTCAGCGGACGAGCCCGCCGGACGCCGACACGGCGGCGCTGACACCGCAGGAGGTGAAGCTGCTGTCGCTGCTGGCCCGCGGGTGCACGTATCAGACGGCGGGTGACGAGCTGCAGGTGAGCGTGAACACGGTGCGGAACTACGTGCGCAGCATCTACGAGAAGCTGCACGTGCACTCGAAGGGCGAGGCGGTGGCGAAGGCGTTCAGGCGCGGATTGATCTGACGAGGAGGGTGAGGACGGGGATCCCTGCCGCGTCGACCCGGGAGACGTGGGGCGCCCACAGGATGTTCGATTCGCCGCGGAGTGGCGTTGACTGGTGGTGTCGGATGCACCGACGCCCCTATGGTCGATGGACTCGGTCTCACCCGCACGTGTGCACTCGATCCAGCGGCCGCTCTGCCTGCCCGCGCGGCCATGGGGCGACCCCGCGTCGCCTGGGTTGCGGCCGACCCGCAGCGTCGCCGCACGTGGGCGACCCGGGTCGGGGCGGCACCGGGACTGACGCCTGCGGGGGACTACCGTTCGGTGGATCACGCGCTTCGCGGACTCCGCCACGAGCGCGCCGATGTCCTGCTGCTCGACGTCCATCCCACCGGCGAAGGGTCCCTGGATGCGGTGCGGCAACTGCGATCGGCGCACGCCAGGGTGTCGGTGCTGGTGCTCACCGACGGCGTCGAGCGCAGCCGCATCTGCAGCTACTTGTCGAGTGGCGCCGTGGGATGTCTCCTCGGAACGGTCTCGCCCGAACGGCTCGTCATGGCCATCGAAGACGCCGCCGCAGGCGGGTCGCCGCTCTCGCCGGAGATTGCGCGCACGCTGGTGTCGCTCTTCCAGCGCACTGGCCCACCGACGGCGGCGGTCGCGGTGACGCTGACGTCCCGCGAACGCGCCTTGCTGTCGTTGATGGCGCAGGGACGGTCGTACCAGGCCGCCGCCGACGAGATGGGTATCAGCATCAACACCGTCCGCAACTACGTGCGGAGCATCTACGAGAAGCTCGACGTGCACTCGATGGGGGAAGCCATCGCCCGCGGGTTCAGGCGCGGCCTGATCTGAGGCCGCACCCCGCACGCATGAACATGCGCTGACGCGGGAGATACGCCAGCGCTAGACTCCCGCACGGCCAGGAGGCCGAAGACATGAGACGACTGTCGAAGCGCGCAATGGCAGCGGTGGTGGTGGTGGCCGGCTTGATGGCCGTTCACGTTCAGGGTCTGACCCCGGTGGCCGCCGCCCAGGCGGACGCGGAGAAGGCCGTTCTTCAGACCATCACCCAGATCAACGACGCGTTCCAGCGCGCGGACGTCACGGCGTACGACGCGCTCACCACGACGGACTTCGTCCGCGTAGGCGGGAACGGGCGGGTGTTCTCCAAGGCGGTCTGGCTGAAGAACACCGTGCCCAACAGCGGACCGCCACGCCGCCCCGGCACGTTCGACGAGACCAGCGTCCGCGTCTACGGCGACGCCGCCGTGGTCACCTATCGCAACACGCCCCTGACCCCGGACGGGAAGCCAGGGCCCGTCAGCTACATCACCCGTGTCCTGGAGCGACAAGCCGGGCAGTGGAAGCTCGCGTTTGCCCAGAGCACGGACCTGAAGGCTCCGACACCCCCCACCGGCCCGGCCCCGCCGGCCCTGCCGGCCTGGTCGGCGTCGACGCCGCTGGAGAAGGAAGCCGTGGCCGCCTTCGAGGCCATCCAGAAGGCCAACCAGGACCGCGATGTCACGGCGTGGGAACGGCTGTCGGCCCCCGACCACCTGATCATCAACGTCGACGGTACGAAGACCACGCGGGCCGCGCGAGTGGCCAACCTGAAGGCTCCGCCCGCCGCCAACGCGGCCCCGGCGGGCCGGCAGACCGAGCTGCGCATCATGGTGAAGGGCGGCACGCTCGCCGTTGCTTCCTGGAGCACCGGCACGGCCCGGTCGTTGAAGGTGATGGTCAAGCGTGGGACCGGCTGGCAGCAGGTGCTGCAGCAGTCCTCACCCATCGTCCCGGGCAAGCCATAGGCCCCCGCCAGGAGCGGGTCTCGACTTCGTCGAGGACACTGGTAAGATGGCGCCTCCACCGGCCGGGAGGGCTCCGCATGACGAGCGACGAGATCCGCTCCTTCCTCGATCGATTCGTTCGGGCTTGGGAGAAACAGGACGTCAAGGCACTCGGGGCCTGTTACACCCAGGACTGCACGGTCGTCAGCCCGATCTTCCACACGGTGCGTGGCCGCGCGCAGGTGGAACGTTCGTACACCGACCTTTTCCGCGCCTTCGCGAATCCGGCGGTTCGCGTCG
>WPCK01334769.1_pt1 | contig 13884 bp, 8 predicted proteins | sample 5399851 | NCBI WGS metagenome assembly WPCK01 (sample SAMN12869471, study PRJNA574797) | sludge metagenome | isolation source: wastewater treatment of pH11 | place: China:Beijing | collected 2019-05-20
GCACCGGACACCAGCCCCACCAGCAGATCGAGCAGCATTTGTAAAAGAGTGCCAACCAGCCCGCCAGCGGCGGCAGCCGTTTTTGCCACGACATCTTCGATTCCATGATGCAGCGGATCGATGCCCTCGACAATGATATGGCCACCGACGAGGAACATGGCCACCGTACCGGCAATCGACAGAAACTTGAGCAATATCGGCGAGACGCGAATAAGGAACGTCCCAAGGCTCCGTTTGAATTTCTTCAAGGCCGACTCCCCCTTGCGGCCCAGCAGATACACTCCGGCATCGTCCATCTTCACGATTCCGGCGACAAGTCCGTAGACGCCGACGGTCATAATCAGTGAAATGGCGATCAACACGCCGACTCGGGTCATGAAGTCCTTCTCGGCAACGGCCCCGAGGGAAATGACGATGATTTCGGCGGAAAGGACGAAGTCGGTGCGAATCGCTCCGCGAATCCGTTCCTTCTCAAACTCGACCATGTCCACTTGCTCATTGACGATCGCTTCGAGACGCTGCTTCTGCTCCTCCTTGTCTTCCTCCGGACGATGAAGCCAGCGGTGCAGCAGTTTTTCGACCCCTTCAAAACAGAGGTACAGCCCGCCGATCATCAGCAGCGGATGGACGGCCCATTCTGCGACAGCACTGATCAACAGGGCCAGAGGGACGAGAATGGCCTTGTTGACCAGCGACCCCTGCGCGACTTTCCAGACAACGGGAATCTCGCGATTGGCGTGGATGCCGGTGACCTGATACGCATTCAGCGCGAGATCGTCCCCGAGCACGCCAGCCGTTTTCTTGACCGCGACCTTGGTCATTACGGAAATATCGTCAAGCAGCGTGGCGATGTCATCGATCAGCGCAAAAAGGCTGGAGCCGGCCATCAAGCATCTCTCCGGTGAGGGACTCGCACCCGGGGCAAAACGTGTCCGGAGATTTTAGCAAAAAGCAAATGCCATGCGGAAAGGGACTGCCATCCGCATTCACGCGGCGCGGCGCATATCGGATATGCCGCCGAGCATATCGGCGAGTGCCCCGACGACGGCTCTCAGTTCCCGCAGCGACAGTTCCGGGAAAACCGGCAGACTCAATACTTCCGCAGCCGCCTTGTCCGTTTCCGGAAGTGATTTCGGATCGACACACAGGCCGGCAAAACACTTCTGGCGGTGAAGCGGCACCGGGTAATAGATTTCGCTGCCAATGCCACGTTCGGTCAGGCCGGCACGGATCTTGTCGCGCATGCCGGCAGGGATGCGGACCGTGAACTGGTTCCAGACATGCCCGCATCGTCGGTCGACGCCGGGCGCGACAATGGCATCGCCAAGACCTGCCATTTGCAGTTCTTGCATGTAAGTGCGGGCGTTTTCCGCGCGTGCGGCAGCATAATTATCCAGCTGCGGAACTTTTCTGGCGAGGACCGCTGCCTGCATCGCGTCCAGCCGGCTGTTGATTCCCACTTCCTGGTGGTAATAGCGGGGCTGCATTCCGTGATTGGCGAGAAGCCGGATGCGCTCGGCAAGCCGGGTATCCCGGCAAACCACCATTCCGCCGTCGCCAAATCCTCCGAGATTCTTGGTCGGATAAAAACTGATACAGCCCATCGAACCCAGGCTGCCTGCCTTTCGCCCGTTGAAAGTTGCACCAAGCGATTGGCAAGCGTCTTCGATGACGTGCAGGCCATGCCGCTCGGCGATTTGCCCGATCGCGTCCATGTCGCAGCACTGGCCAAAAAGATGAACCGGGATAATGGCGCGGGTTCGCGAAGTGACCAGGCTTTCGATCAGCGCGACATTCATGTTGTACGTGGCCGGGTCGATGTCGACGAACACCGGAGTCGCACCGAGCCTTGTCACGGCGCTGGCTGTGGCGAAAAACGTGAAGCTGGGCAGGATAACCTCATCGCCAGGTCCGATATCGATGGCCATCAACGACAGCAACAATGCGTCGCTTCCCGAGGCGCATCCGATCGCGTGAGGGACATCGCAAAGCCCGGCGACAAGACTTTCAAGCTCCTTGCAATGTGGCCCGCCGATGAATTGCCCCGAACGGCAAATCGCTTCCAGTTTCTGCATGATCTCTGGTAACAGCGGCTCGTTGCCACGGTTGACATCGAGAAGGGGAACCGGGATGGATCCTGCAGTTTGCGGACCTTGAATGTTCGACTTCCCCGACACGATATGCCTCCTTGCCTGACTCGATTGATGCCTTGATTTCGCGCGGCGTTTCATTATTCCCAATGGACGATGATCGGCAGGGGGGACAATAGGGAACCGTCGGTTTGACGTCAAGATCGCCGCAATTTGCCGGGAATACCGCCAAATCAGCCGCGACGTTGCCTTTTGACAAATCGGCAATCGGGTACAATCGGGCAAGCTGCGACATCGAAAGTCCCCGGCCTGGAATTGTTCGAATGGCGAAACCAATCAGAACCCTATGTCACAGCATTACAACAGGCTGACAGAACAGATTGCCAGTTGGATGGTAGCGGGCCGGTGGCTCCTGCTGGTGGTTGCCCTCGGGCTTGCAGCCGGCTCGTGGCTGCTCAAGAAACGGGCCACCTTCGACAACTCCATCGAGGGAATGTTCGCCCCGGCTGATATGAGGTTGAGGGACTATCAGCGCCTGAAGAGCGTTTTTGGCGGCACTGAAATCGTTCTGGTGGTTTACGACGACCCGGACCTTTTTGCAACGGATGGCAGCGGGCTCAAACGACTGACTGAACGGGCCGCGCAGGTCGGTGCCGTGAAGGATGTCATCGGTGTCCTGAGCCTCGCCGAGATCAACGAAGCGCTGAAAAAAGTCTACATGCTCGGCCAGCTGCTGGTCGGCCGGGAAAACGTTGCACCCATTCTGGATCCAAAAGACGAAATCGCCAGGGGATTTCTCAAAGCATTCGAAAACTACACCCACGGCAGCGATCTTCGCACGGCGGCCATTGTCTGCATCCTGGAGGAGTCGGCCCGGGCAGCTCGCCCGCGCAGTGCCGTGATCGCCGAGTTGCGGGAAATCGCGCAGCCATGGCCGCAATCCCAGGTCACGGGTGAGCCGGTCCTCGTCAACGATGGATTCAGTTTTCTCCAGCGTGATGCCCGCCAGTTGAATCGCCGTTGCCTGGTGCTGATGGCACTGGTCATTCTCGCCTGCTTTCGAAGTGTCCGGTGGTTTCTCATTCCCGTCGCCATTATCTATCTTTCGATGTGGATGGCATTGGCGATCGTGGGGATGCTCGGATGGAAGCTGACGATGGTCAGTTCCATGCTTTCGGCGATTCTGGCCGTGATTAGCGTGGCGACCGTGGTGCACCTGATCGTCGTCTTTCGCGAGTTTCGCCTGGTGAAGGGACTCGAGCGCGAGGAAGCCCTTACCAGGACGCTTGGCGCGCTTCTGCTGCCGATAACCTGGACCTGCCTGACAACCGCCGCCGGTTTCTTTGCGCTTACGCTGGGCAAGGTCGACCCGGTCGCGGACTTTGGCTGGATGATGGTTCTTGGAACCCTCTCGGTGTGGGTGAGCGTTTTTCTGCTCGTTCCCAGCCTGGCCCTTTTTGGCGATTTTGACAGCGACCCGCGGGAAACGTGGGGTGAAGGATTTCTGGAAAGCATTCTCGGGAAATTGTCTTCGCTGATTCTGCGGCATCCCATGCTCTCGTCGGCCTCGCTTTTGTTCATATTGGGATTGCTGGGGGCCGGTATCCCGCGACTGGAAACCGAGACCGATTTCACGAGAAACTTTCGCGCGGATTCGCAAATCGTCCGCGCCTATCGATTTGTGGAAGACCGGTTGGGCGGCGCTGGCCTTCTCGACGTCGTGATTCGTTGCCCCGAAAGCCTGAATCGCGAGTTTCTGGTACGGGTCGACGCGATTGAGGACAAACTGCGCGAATTGCGAATCGGTGACGGCGCAGGGAGTCCGGCATTGACACATGTCGTGAGCTTTGCCGACGCCGACCGGATTGTTCGATCAAACGCCGTGCTGTCCCTGCTTTCGCCCGATATCCGCTTCCGGGCAATGGCCGGTGTCATGCCTGTATTCGCGTCGCAAATGATGACTACCCGGGCCGACCTTTACGGAGACTATTATTTCCGCATCATGCTGAGGACCCGCCAGCAACGTTCGGCTGCCGACCAGAATCAGCTGATTGAAAATGTGCAAAAAATTGTCGAGGCCGAGTTCCCGAACGGGGATTCGACTGAAGACAATCACAAGCCGGCAAGCATGACTACCGGGTTTTTTGTCCTCCTTTCAAGCCTTGTTGACAGCGTCCTTGCCGATTCCAACAAGACCTTTCTTGGATCCTGCATCCTCGTTGCCCTTGTCATGCTGTTGGCTTTTCGTTCTCCCCGGCTGGTCCTGATTGCCATGATTCCCAATATCATTCCAATCGCCGGATTGATGGGTGCGCTGGGCTGGCTGAACATTCGCCTGAATATGGGAGCGGCGATGATCGCTGCCGTATCGATCGGCCTCAGTATCGACGGGACAATCCACTATCTGACTTCCTGGCGAAATGACCGGGCCCACGGGATTCGCCCCTCCGAGTCGATCAAACGAGTCCAGTTCCGTACCGGGCGAGCTGTCGTCTACGCGACGATAGCGCTGGTCATCGGCTTTGGAAGTCTTTGTCTCAGCGAGTTCATTCCCACCGTCTTCTTCGGCGGACTGGTCGGCCTCTCAATGCTTGCCGGTATGGTCGGCAACCTGTTGATCCTCCCCGGATTGCTCACGCTTTTTGAAGGAGGGCACAGTTCGGGCCACAAGGAAGGTTCGACCGGACACCGCAGACATTCCCACAGGCACCGGTCCGGCCATTCCGGACACAAGGATGTCCGCCACGGACACGAGGACGGCAACGATCATACTTCCAGCGAACCCACTGCCGAAAATGTTGAGCATCAAAGAAGCCGAAGACTTGATTGATGCGAGGGCCCGTCGCCTGACGGCTGTCGCCGTGCCTTTGGCAAACGCATGGAACCGCGTGCTTGCCTCTCCTGTCATCAGCGACGTGGATTCACCGCCGTTTGACAAATCGATGATGGACGGAGTCGCCCTCCGTTATTCCGACATCGAACAAGGCACGATGTCGTTCCGGCTCGTGGCCCGGATTCTGGCGGGGACCAGCGAACAGCCGGTTGTCGCGGAGGGCGAATGTGTCTCGATCATGACCGGCGCTCCGATTCCCCGCGGAGCCGATACCGTGGTGATGCTTGAGGAAACGGAAGGAAACCTGGAATCAATCGGCAGCACCATTCGTATCAGCCAACCGCCGCGGCGCAGTGGCCAGAATGTCCTGCCGCGCGCTGCCACTCTCCGCACCGGTCAACAGGTTCTGCCAGCCGGTCACGCGATCCGCGCGCATGATATCGGCCCGATGGCGGAAGCCGGTGCTTCCGTTGCGACGGTTTTTCCGGCGCCGACCCTTGCTGTGCTCGCCACAGGTGACGAATTGTGCCCGGTGAATCAGCTTCCGAAAGGGAGCCAAATCCGGAATTCGAATGGCCCCTTGTTGTCGGCAATGGCGATTCCGTATTGTGAATCGGTTCGCGACCTTGGAATTGCCCGGGATCAAAGGGAAGACCTGTTGTCGAAGTGCCGCGAGGGCCTTGCAGCGAATGTTCTTGTGATGAGCGGCGGGGTCTCGGCCGGCGTTGCGGATCTGGTTCCCGGAGTGTTGAAGGAGCTGGGCGTCTGCGAGGTGTTTCACAAGGTTGCCATCAAACCTGGGAAGCCGCTTTGGTTCGGTGTCAGGGAAAACGACTCCTCATCGCCGACACTCGTTTTTGGACTCCCCGGCAATCCGGTCAGCAGCATGTGCTGTTTTCATGTGTTCGTTCGCAGGGCCCTTCTGAAACTGGCCGGCCGCGAGTCAGACTTGCAACGGGCATACGCGACGCTCGAAATCCCGCATCGGCAAACAACGGGGCGGACGGTATTCTGGCCCTCAGTGGTGGCCGAATCGGACGCCGGCACCCGGTTGAGTCCTCTCGACTGGAAAGGGTCCGCCGACTTGCTGACCCTGGCGAAGGCAAATGCTTTCGGAATTTTCCCGGGAGAACGGAGTGAATTTGAAAAAGGGGAGTTGCTGCAATACGTCTGGCTCGCCCGAAACGAAAGCTGACCCAGGGAATGGAAATAAATGATTGAAACCACGGAAAACCGGGGAATCTGGCAACTTTCGTTTGTCGGCGCCGCCCTGCTCTGGTGCAGCTTCGATCCTGTGGGCTGGTACCCCCTGGCATGGATCGCACTTGTTCCCTGGCTGCTTCTGATTCAGAGAAAAAATCACCTCGCCGGGCGCAAGGCGTGGCTGCAAGTTTGGGCCGGCGGCGCCTTGTTTTGGGCTGCAGCCACCTACTACATCGCGATTCCCTTGTTGATGACGGCGATCGCCTGGGTCGCCCTGTTTGCCTACCTGTCGATCTATCCGCTGCTGTTCGTTTTCTTCTCGCGAATACTCGTCCACGATCACCGCGTCCCGCTGGCAATCGCAGCGCCCATTGCATTTACGGCACTGGAATGGGTCCGTGCAAGAGGTCTTTCGGGATTCGGATTTTCCATGTTGTCGAATTCCCAATATCGCTATCCGCTCGCGCTTCAGGTCTGCGATATCGCCGGCGCCTACGGTTTGACTTTTCTGATGGTGATGGCTGGAGCAGGCGGTGTTGCCGCTCTCACGTCGGCCACCGTTCGCGGAAAGGCCTTCAGCGCGATCACCGGTTTGCTTGCCGTACTTGCCGTGTTCGGTTACGGGAGCTGGAGTCTCAAACGATACGATCGATGGATCGAAGACTCGTTGAACTGCGGGCGCTCGATGCCGGTGATTGTCATGCAAGGGAACATCGATACCCGATTTCCCGAGAATGAGGCTGAACATCAGCGATATGTCGATCAACAATTCTCCGAGTATCTCGAACTTCAAGCGAACTGGTATCGCGAACGTGGAGATCGCGCGGCGCCGAACCTGGTCATTTGGCCGGAAGGCAAGTACCCGGTTCCCGACTTGCTTGAGGAATCCGATCACCCGGACAAAGCCCTGTTTCAGCGCGAATTTTCCCGTTTCTACGACTTGCTGTATCAGGGGATCAACTCCCGCCCGACGATGATCGTCGGTTGTGGAACTATTGGACGATCGGGCGATCAATGGAACTCCGCACTCTTGCTGAATCCGCAGGGAAACGTCGTGCAACGGTACCGGAAGATTCATCTTGTGCCATTCGGAGAGTTCATACCTCTACAACGGCTGTTTCCCGTTCTCGACAAGACTCCGATTGGCAAAGGCATACTCGGGGGCGAACGACCAGAGGTTTTTGAAGTGGACGGAGTCAGTTTCGCGCCGCTGATCTGCTTTGAGAGCGTCGTCTCGCACCTCGTTCGCGAGTCCTTGCGCAGGCTGGCCGCCGGGGAGCAAGAGCCCGACATCCTGCTGAATGTTACCGATGATGGCTGGTTCTTCGGGGCGGCTGTGCTGGATCACCACCTGGCCTGCAATGTGATACGTGCCGTCGAAAACCGGAAGTCCATGGTTGTTGCGGCCAATACCGGACTGTCCGCGTTGATCAGCCCTTCCGGACGGATTGTCCATGAAGGTCCCCGGCGCAAATCTGCTGTCCTCGAAATGAATGTGCCATTGATCGATGGGCCTCGAGGTCTTTGGCGCTATGTGGGCGATTGGCCGGCGATATTCCTGAGCCTGTTGTGCCTGTTGGCCCTTCTGACAAGGCGGCGCGGACGCGGCTGGCAACAAGCGAGCGAAAGTCGACGATGATACCTTCTTACGACATCCCGATCCGCTTGCGGGCAATGGCGCAATACCGGCGGGATGAATCGAACAACAGGAAATTGCGCTTCATCCTTTGGGCGACCAAACCTGTCGTGCCACTGCCACAAAAGGGATCCAGAACGAGACCGCCTTTCCGGCAAGTGGCCGCGATACAGATTTCGACGAGTTTTTCCGGGAAAACCGCGAAGTGCGCCCCTTTGAATTTGGAAAGCGGAATCGACCACACGGTCCGCCTGTTTCTGCCCAGTGGATGAAACGCCTGATCCCAGCGCCCATCGTGGAGGTTGTTGTTTCCTGCGTTTTTCCCTTTCTCCGGAGTGCCCCCGCGAATGCCGAAGTGCTTCCGGCCCCCTTTCATTCGGCTCTGTTCCGAAAAAGTAATATGCGGTTCGCGGATCGCGTCCGCGTCGTAGAAGTAATCGTCACCCGATGAGAACAGGAACACAGTTTCATGATCGACCGTCGGTCGCATCGATGCAGACGATGGCATGGCATTGGGCTTGTGCCAGATGCATTCCGAGCGAAGAATCCATCCGTCGTCGATCAGTGCAAACGCGACTCTCCACGGGATACCGAGAAGCTGACCGTCGATATACTTGTCACCCAGGACCAGCCAAAGCGTTCCGGTCCTCTTCAAAACCGGTTTCAATTCGCGAAAGACATCGACAAGTCTTGATATGTATCCCGCTGGTTTCGATTCCGCACCAATCTGGCGACGCGTTCCATAATCCCTTTGCCGGTAATACGGCGGGCTGGTCACAATCGTATCGGCAATTTCGCGCGGCGACTTTTTTGCCATTGCCAGGGCATCGCCACACAGCACGGCATTGAGCCAGTTCCGGTCGCGCCCGGTCAGTTCCTCCTTTTTTCTTTTTGCAAGCATCTCAAAATCCGCAAGACGACTTCCTACATCCGGTCAACCGCTTCGATGCCCAGCAATTCGAGACCCTGTCGAATGGTACGGGCGATCAAGTCGCACAACTGCAGCCGCGACTGGCGCAAAGCTCCCGTTTCCCTGAGGACAGGGCATTTTTCAAAGAACACGAAATACTGTTGCACGAGTTCGAATAGATAACTGGCAATCAGATTCGGCCGGTAATCGGCCATGGATTCGTGAAGCACTTCCTCGAAGCGGAGCAAACGAATCGCCAGATCGCGCTCGACGGGCTCGGAAAAAATAAACGGGCAGGCGTTTTTTCGCACTTCCGCGGAAGTCGTTTCCCCCTTGCGAAAAATCCCGTGCGCCCGGGCATAACCGTACTGCAGATACGTCGCCGTGTTCCCGCGCAAGCTGACCATCTTGTCGTAACTGAACGTGTAGTCGCTGGTCCGGTTTTGGGACAGGTCGGCGTACTTCAGGGCACTGATGCCGACGATGCGGGCAATCTCCCGCCTCCTTGCCTCGTCAAACTCGGGCGGGTTTTTCTTGTCGTCGATCTCGCACACCACGGCATACGCGCGGGATTCCGCTTCATCGATCAGGGACTCGAGGCCGACATTGTCGCCGGCTCGTGTCTTGAGCGGTTTTCCGTCCTCACCCATGACGGTGCCAAAGCTGATGTGCTGGTATTCGACATCGGAATAGCCCCATTTGCGGGCAACGGCAAACAGCTTGTCAAAATGATCCGCCTGGCGGAAGTCGACGACGTAGAGGATTGCATCGGGCCGGAAATGCTGCATGCGGTAGCGAATGGTCGCCAGATCGGTTGTCGAATACAAATAGGCGCCGTCCCGTTTGCGAATAATCATCGGTGCCTCGTGCCCTTCGAGGAAGACACAAATCGCACCGTCACTTTCCCTGGCCAGTCCGGACTCTTGCAGCTCGCGAACAACATCGGGCAAGGCGTCGTGATACGCGCTCTCGCCAAGCTGATGATCGAAGCGGATATTGAGCCTGTGATAGACGCCTTCCATCTCGGCGCGGCCGTGGACCATGAACTCGCGCCATAACGCCGTGTTCTCCGGGTCACCTTCATGAAGCTTCGCCGTCTCCGCCAACACCGCGTCAGCAATCGCCGGGTGCGCATCGGCAAGCCGCTTCAGGACGGGATCCCCTTCGACCGAAGCAATGGTTGCGGCAATCGAGTCTACCGTCTCTTTTTGCGCGGCGATCTTCGTTTCCAGGGCCTTGATATCGCGGGATCGCTGCTTTTCCGCCTCTTTGTCTTTGCGCGGACTCTCACCCCGCAGTCCGGCGAGCACCTCTTGCTGGCGTTCCAACAGTGTTGCCGCTTCCCCCTGTTGGGCAAGTGCCTCGCGATAGTCGATCAGCTTTCGCACCAGCCGGTAGATCCGAGTCAGTTCCCGCACCGGCGCTTTCTTCCAGGCTTCCTCGTCGCGGAAGTGCTTGTATCCATAGAAAATCATCCCGAACTGGGTTCCCCAGTCGCCGAGGTGATTATCCGTAACGACCCGATGCCCGAGGAAACGAAGTGTGCGGGAAATACTGTCGCCGATGACCGTCGAGCGTATGTGTCCCACATGCATGGGCTTGGCGACGTTCGGCGACGAGAAATCGATCACAAACGTGCGTGGACGGCTCACTTGAGCGACGCCGATCATCGCTTCATCCCGCCAGGCCTGCATGAGCCGTTCGGCAATGAACTTGTCATCGAGGGTGACATTGATGAACCCGGGACCGGCGATTTCAGTCTTCGCGGCGATTCCCGACAAATCCAGTTTTTCCAGGACACGGGCGGCAACTTCGCGGGGGGGCTGTTTCAGCTGGTTGCCCAGTGCCATGGCAAAATTCGCCTGGAAGTCGCCAAACCTCGTCTCTTGTGCCGGCCGTATCATCGCCAGCCACGGTTCGACGGGATCGGCGATGCCCGAAAGTGCGGGTCGAAATCGTAAGCGTAGTTCCTCTAACAGATTCATTTCGGAAAGGCATCAAAAAAGGGCGGAAGTTCCCTCGGCAAATCGCTAGAATAGACCGTTTCGATTCTGCAAACCGGCCTCACATTCTAGACGTTTTATTTGAATAGATCGATGACACGAATAGTCGGAATTGCCATCCTGTCTTTAGCCGCCGCTGGCGTGGTTTTTTTGCCGTTTTCAGGCCTGCCGGCCGCCCGGCCTTCCCCTGCGGCAAATGAGTCTTTCACGACACGCCACCCGATTTCCATCACGCAGATCGATGCGTTTGTCACGCAAACCATGTTGACGATGCGTTGCCAGTTCTATGCCGATGACCTGGAGTTTCTTTATGGCGTGATGCCCGATCCGGAGTCCGGATTGCTCGACCGGCAAGAACTGCTCGACGCCTACGCAGAGCATTCGGAGTGGCTGATGGAAAAAATCGACGTCTTCAATGCCGCGGGTGAGCGACTCAGTGGCCGGCTTGTGGAGAAAGGAGAGTTCAACCTGCCGGAGCAGGGAGTCGATTCAATCCGTCTGATGGATTTTACGCTGAGCCTGACCTACGAGTTCCCCTTGTCCGAACCGCCGCAAGTACTGACCTTCCGCCACGACATCAACGATCCCAATTTCATCAGGCCGTCGGAAGTCAAGCTCGTCGTCAAACAGTCCGGCTCGGACCAGCTTTACGGATCCAATATGAAAGGGCAGATTCCGGAAACCGTCCGCTTTGACTGGGAAAACCCTTTGTCCGGTGATGCCAGCAGCGAGGAAATGAAGAAGTGGTATGAGCGACAACAGGATGAAACGCTGGGCCTCGCCAATTACGGCGGGGTCTACTCGTTCGCCTATGTAACCAATTATGAAACGCGGCACGAAGTCCTGATTCCCGTCGCCATTCTCGCATCCGAAATCAATTTTCGGCAGAAAGACCCGTACTTCATCGAAGTCGATGAACAACAGGCGGCAATGGATGCGATCCGCAAGTTCTACAGCGAAATTGCCGTCGTGACGATCAACGGCGAAGTCTCGCCCCCACGATTTGACCGGATCGATTTCGGTGGACTCGATATCCGGGATTTCGCCATGACTCGCGAACCGAAACGGGTTTCGGTGGCCAATGGCAGGGTAGGAGTCATCATGTCGTGGTCGACCCGAAAACTCCCGGACTCGGTTTCCGTTGAATGGAAGCATTTCAACGAAAAATACATGCGAACAATCGATGGAGTTTCGATCGTTCCCGGTGAAACAAAACGGCACCAGTTTTCGATGTATCTCGCGGACAATCTCTGGAAATGGGAAAACCCCGGTCTCCCTCCCCTGCCGTCTGCGATACCGGTTGCTCTCGATCCCGAATGGCTGAAACCGGCGCCGACTCCACTCCCCTTGATCAGCCTGGGACTTGCGGGTGCCGCGATGCTGGTGGTACTTGTCTCCTTGCTGGGATCATTCAGGCCACGCAGGCTGGCGATGGTGCTTATTCCTCTGTTCACCTGTGCCGCAATTGCCTGGCCGTACAAGTCCGACGTTCGCTTGCCGGGAAGTCCGCCCAGGGCGATATCGGAGCCCGATGCGACCGGGGTATTTGACAAGCTCATTCGCAACATGTTTCGGGCCTTTGACTACAGCTCGGAAGAGGACATTTACGATTCCCTGGCGACAAGTGTTTCCGGGCCACTTCTCAAGGACCTGTATCTCAAGATGCGGAAGAGCCTGGAGGTCAAGGAACAGGGGGGTGCGATTGCCACGATTGAGGAAGTCGATATTACAAGTGCTGCGCTTCATGACCGGCCGGCTAAAGGGACACCGGGCGCGCAGCCGATTGCCCCGCCGGGGTTTGCCATTCGCGCGAACTGGAAGATTCGGGGTACGGTAGAGCACTGGGGGCACATTCACCAGCGCACGAATATTTATGACGCCATCTTCAATGTTCAGAATGTCGACAATCAGTGGAAGATCACCGACTACGAGACGCTTGACGAAAAGCAGGGGCCCGTCAGTTACGGGCCGAGAAAGATCCAATAGTGATTTCGTTTAGCCGCAAGCCGCAGGCGAGCGCGATTCCTGTTTCGTTTAACCGCGGGGCATCGCCCCGCGCGTCAGAACGAATGTTATTGTCCGGCAAGCGGCGCAAACGGCCTCGAAAAGCCTATTCCGTCACAATCGCGGACTTGATTATCTCCCGACCGATTATTAGCCATTGACCAGCGAAAGCGTCTGTGCAGTTAAAGGAGATAAAAAGTGCCCGCCCCTGGACCACTGTTACCATTACCATGTTGTGAATCTTGTCGTCAATCGCGTCCGTCTGGAACTCCAGTTGAATCCATTGCCTGCCGTGATAGTGCTGGAACCCGCTGAACATCCAGGTGGCATCGGGTTGGGTCTGGCGAATGACCTTATCCAGTTCCTGATGCAGTCGCTTGAGATCGTCGGAAGGAACCCGGTCTTTTGGGTGATTAATGGCAATATTGATCGCGCCCGTGTCGTTTGTGTAGACCAGATCAGGCGGATTGGGATTTGGGTATTTGATTGCGATATCGGATTGTTCCATCTGCACGAAGTGCTTCGGAATCAAAAGCTGGAGAATCGGAATCGGCCTGGAAGGCGTCAATGTTACGTCGCCAATTATCACCGGCTGGGTTTGTGAGTCGGATTGCCGTGCAGGTCCGCCGGAATCGCCTGAGGTCTGCGTCGTCTGCGTCGAATCACAACCGCAGAAGCCGATGAGAGTCAGGCCGGAAATAATGAAAATCCTGTACATTTCTTGTTTACTCACAATTCAAAAAGACGCGATCGAGAATTCCCGGAAAAGTTCTCGACGGCCTTATTATTGACCGCAAGACCGGCGATTGAACAGCAGGCAGTTCTCGTGCCCGGCTGATTCGGCCGGGCTTGCCTGTTGTAAAGAGAAAAACCAACACGCCTGTCCTTTAATGCGTGATGCTCGTTTAACCGCGGGGCATCGCCCCGCGCGTCAGAACTAATGCCGCACTGCCAATACCCGCGCGGCCCGATGGGCACGCGGTCAAACGAGCGATACAGGGCAGACTATTCGCAATCGAGACCTCGAACGACTCGGGCTTTCAAAAAGAGCAGATATGGGTCGTCAGACGTTTTTGGGAAAAATTAAACACGCCGGTCCTTTAATGCGTAATGCTCGTTTAACCGCGGGGCATCGCCCCGCGCGTCAGAACTAATGCCGCACTGCCAATACCCGCGCGGCCCGATGGGCACGATCTGAAGCGATC
>WPCK01039748.1_pt1 | contig 13870 bp, 11 predicted proteins | sample 5399851 | NCBI WGS metagenome assembly WPCK01 (sample SAMN12869471, study PRJNA574797) | sludge metagenome | isolation source: wastewater treatment of pH11 | place: China:Beijing | collected 2019-05-20
TCCTGTCCTTTGAAAAGCTTCATCAAGAGCCAGAATCCTCATCACCTCTGATGCCGGGTAACCCCTGCGCATCAATCCTGCCATTATCTGCATCGGATAATCGACATGCTGGAAGAAAGCTTTCCAGCCCTTACAGAGGTAGTTCAGGCCGTATTCTCTTGAAGGAGTGGTCAGGAAGCGATTTTTAGGACATTCTCCCCTGCAGGCGAAGAACACCTCGCATTCCCGGCATACCTGCGGTAGAGTGTCGCGTTTATCCTGCCCGAACCTGTACTGCTTTTCCGAAGCAGCAAGCACTCCCAGCTCATTTTCCATAATATTGCCCAGGAGGTATTCCGGTTCCACAAAATGGTCGCAGGAGTAAAGATCTCCGTTATGCTCAAGAGCGAGCCCGGTCCCGCATGTCTCCTCAAAAACGCACATTCCTGAAGGCAGCCCCAGCCATCTGCGTGCAGAAGCCTCAAAAGTCTGCACAAATACCCTTCCAACATCATTTCTTACCCATTCGTCGAAAATGCGGCTAAGGAAACCTCCAAACTGCTCGGGCTGCACAGAACGGTCCGAGACTCTGTCCCCTTGCTGGTAAAGGGTACGCCCTTCATCATTGATCCTCTCAATAACCGGGATAAACTGAATCCAGTCAGTCCCTGCTTCATCCCGCAGGAATCGGTAGACTTCCAGCGGATAATCGGCATTGACCCTGTTTACTGTGGTCAGGACGTTATATTCCACGCCGTGTTTCTGCAGGAGGCGGAGCCCCTTCATGACCCTATCGAAGCTTCCTCCCCCTTTTTTGTCCACCCTGTAGGCGTCGTGAAGTTCACGCGGTCCATCGATGCTGATCCCTATTAGAAAATTGTTTTCCTTAAAGAACCGGCACCACTCGTCGTCCAGCAGCGTGCCGTTTGTCTGCATTGTATTTTCGAACGTCATGCCTGGTTTTCTGTACTTTTCCTGCAGCTCGACGGCACGCCGGTAAAAGTCGATGCCCATAAGCGTGGGTTCACCTCCCTGCCAGGCAACGGTCACCTGCGGACTGTTGTGGGCTGCGATGAGCTGCCTGATATAGTTTTCCAGTATTTCATCTGACATTCGGAACCTGCTTCCAGGATAGAGCAGTTCCTTTTCAAGAAAAAAACAATATGTGCAGGCCAGGTTACAGATAGCCCCTGCTGGCTTTGCTAGAACATGAATGCGATGAGGAAGGCGGTTTTGTATTGTCATTCAGAACTTTCTCCCTGAGTAAAATAGACTTTCCTGTGGGCTGGAAAAAGTCTATGCATCACTTTTTGTTTTATCCAGCATTCATTTCCTATTCTTCTTCAATTACTGAGGCCTGCATGTCTGTCATCACGTCAGGTTTCTTTGAATGCCCCTGCCCGGAGAATGCAGAATAGAAGATTCTCAGGCTACTGTCAATTACCTGCTAAATGGAACCTGCTGCTACTCTTATGGTTATGCTTAAGAATAGAACACAGAAAAACAACCCAGATAGCATTCACAAGAGATCTTTTCTTAATGCACCTGCACTTGTCAGGCCCTTGAGAGAATTGAAGCTACCATCAAAGTTGTATCCGGAAGCGCTGACTCTTCAGCATCCCTCTCCTTCTTTTTACAAGATCTTAGCTTCTATAAGCGTAATATTATTTATGAAATAAAATATAAGTTTTATGAAACTAAAGATAGAAACAAAATCCTATAAGGGGTTTAAACCTGATTTATATCTTTAAAAATGACTTTTATTAGAAAAATTCAGGTGTAGAGGAGGTGTAGAAGGCTTTTCTGTGATATTTATATCCAGAATAGATTTTTTCTCTATTTTAATACAAAATATCCCTTTCCAAGAAAATAACAACAAAATTTTGATTTTTTCTTTCAATCCCTGAGTTTCTTGAAAACCTCCTTAAGCCTGGAGTACGGGTAGGTATTCACAATATCTTCTTTTTCAAGCCAGCTCCTTCTTGCCTGTCCGAGCCCGTAACGCATGGAAGCAAGGTCAGATACGGAGTGGCTGTCCGTTGAAATGCAGAACTTTAGCCCATAGTTTTTCGCCCTGAAAATAAGCTCATCGTTAAGGTCGAGCCTCGAGGGCTGGCAGTTAATCTCCATAATTTTCTTATTTGCCGCCGCAGCCTCAAAGACTTTCCCGAAATTAACCGCATAAGCTTCCCTTTTCCCTAGCAGCCTGCCTGATGGGTGGGCAAGTATGTCAAGGTGACTGTTTTCAAGAGCAGTGATAATCCTTCCTGTCATCTCTCTTTCCGATGATGCAAAGCCCGAATGTACAGCTCCGACCACAATATCCAGCTCTTTAAGGATCTCATCAGGATAGTCAAGGCTTCCGTCTTTAAGGATCTCAACTTCCGAGCCCCTGAGAACCTTTATCCTGAAGCGCTTTGACAGACTTTTGATCTCTTTCCACTGCTCTTTCAAAGTTTCAATATCCATTCCGTTTGCAATTCTCTGGGAGCGCGAATGGTCTGTAACTGCAATATATTCGTATCCCATAGCTTCGGCGTTTTCTATCATAGTTTCAAGGCTCTCTGTCCCTTCGCTGTAATCCGTATGCATGTGCAGGTCTCCCCGTATGTCTCCTGCATCCACAAGCTCTGGTAGTTCATTCTTTGCTGCAGCCTTAAGTTCTCCCCTGTTTTCCCGGAGTTCAGGTGCGATATACTCAAGCCCGAGTTTCCTGTAAATTTCCTCTTCACTTTTGCCTGCAATCCGTTCTCCCGAATTTTTGGAATACAGACCGTATTCTGAAAGCTTATAACCTTCTCTGAGAGCAATATTTCTGAGTCCGATATTGTGTTCCTTTGAGCCCGTGAAATATTGTAAAGCTGCCCCGTAGCTTTCAGGCGGAACTACCCTGAGGTCTATCGCAAATCCCTCTTTAAGGATCACACTGCTTCTGGTTCTGCCTTTTGAAACAACCTGTCCTGCTTCGGGGAGAGAAACAAATGCATCCATAATTTTCCCTGCATCTGCTTCTTCTGCTTCTGCAAGTATGTCAATGTCCCCTATAGTTTCTTTCAGCCTTCGCAGGGAACCTGTATAGATGATCCTGGAGAGGTCTAACCCGGGAGTTCCGTTCTTCAGTTCTTCTTTCAAGCCGGATATGATTTCTTCGGCAAGCGGGAGTGCCTTTCCAAGCGGGATTCTTGAATGGCTTTTTTCGTAGTTTTCAATTGCCCTGGCGATATTTTCTTCACTTTTTACCCCGAAGCCTGAAAGCCTCCTGATCCTGTGAGATTTAACCGCATTTTTCAGGTCTAACATGGTTTTTATCTCAAGCTTATCTGCAAGCTTTTTCATCTTTTTTGCTCCAAGCCCCCTGATTTCCATCAGTTCGGCAGTGCCTGAAGGAGCTTTACCTTTCAAACCCTCAAATTTTTCTACCTTCCCTGTTTTCAGGTATTCGGCTATATGGTCGGCAATGGATTCACCTACGCCGGGAATCTCTGTAAGCCCCTTTTTTCCTTTTTTCTCGTAGACTTTTTCAATATCTTCGCCAAAATTCTCTATGTTCTGAGCTGCCCGCCTGTAAGCTCGCGGTTTCCACTCTATCTGCTGGAACTCCATTATATCAGCAGTTTCATACAGCAGTTCTGCAACCTCACGGTTTCTCAAAGGCTCCCCCTCACTCTGTTATTTTTCCTGATATTTTCAAAATATTTTACTTACACTCTTCCACTTTTCTTTTACTTTTTAAGTTCCGTCCTTCAGGTCCCTTACTTCCTTAACTGTCATGGCATCATATGGAGTTTTGTCGTGCCTTATTCGTAAGAACCGGGGGAAACGCAGTGCAAGTCCTGTTTCCTCTTCTCCTTCTCCTGCCGTATGTCCGGGGCTGTTTGTGATCTCCGAGCCAAGGACTTCGATAACTACTGCAGGTTCTATAAAGATATCAGGAAGCATACCTTTTTTAATGGAAACGTCTTTTGGAATTTCGCTTACGATATGGTCTGAAAGCAACCTGTTGATCTCTTCTGCATCCTCTTCAGTAAAACCAGTTCCCACTTTTGTCAATGTTTCAAACCGCCGTTCCTCTTCATTCAGGACTGCACAGAGAAGAGCTCCAAATGACCCTTTTCTTTTCCCTCTTCCGTAATAACTCCCCACAACCACGAGGTCAAAGGTCTCTCTCATCCCCACGGAATACTCCTGTTTCCATTTGAACCAGAACCAGCTCCTTTTCCCGGCTTCGTAATAAGAGTTGCTGCTCATGGACTTGACCACTATTCCTTCAAGCCCCTTTTCTATGGTTTCATTAAAAAAATCCTCAATTTCCTCAACGCTTTCCGTAACGATTCTTTTTGACAGACGAATTATTCCTGACTCAACAACGTTCATCTCAAGCAAAGCCCTTCTTTCAGGATAGGGCCTCTTTAGAAGGGGCTCTCCGTTAAGGTAAAGGATATCAAAAAAGAATACTGCTACCGGGCATTTCTTCCTGTAATTTTCAATCTCGTACTTTCTTCGCCTCTGCATGAGGTTCTGAAACGGGTAAAACTCTTCTATCCGGTTACCGTTTCTTTCCAGTTCTGCGTATGCAACTATTTCTCCATCAAGCACTATTTCATTTGCAGGGACGGTTTTTCTGACATCTTCGATAATTTCAGGGTACTGGGAAGTTATGTCCTCAAGCCTGCGGGAAAAAGCTTTAATCCCCTCACCGGTTTTATGTACCTGCACCCTCTCTCCATCATATTTCTCTTCAGCAGCTTTTTTTCCCTTAACCCTTTTTTCAAGCTCTTCAAAACTTTCGACTCGCTGGGAGAGCATGGATTTTACCGGCCTACCCGGTTTTATGGAGATAAACCCTGTAGCCCTTGCTCCGTTTTCTGCAAGGATTTTTGCTAGCTCCCCGATATCCGTACAGACGCTATAGCTTTCTTTTATTTTTGCGGCATGTTTTTTGTCTCCTGTAAATGCGATTGCGAAAGCTTCGAGCAAGAACTGGTCTCCGAACCCCAATCTTAACCTTCCGAGCACAAGTCGCACTATATATTTACCTTCTTCAGGTGTGGCTTTTTGTAAGATGTCCGAAAAAAGGGCTGTTTTTTCTTCCTGACTGCCTTTTCCTGAGGTTTCTCTTATCTGCAGAAGCCTTTGAAAAACATCCTCAATGGTCAGGGAAGATTCTCTTTTTTTGCTGAGTTCAAAAGCCACATCTCCAAGGTCTCCTGTTCTTGCATACCTTTTACTGACATCTTCTCTGGTAACTCCGTAAGCTCCTGCAATGGCCCTTATGGCAAGCATGTCCTTGATCCCCAGGGTTGTGTTTTCAAAGGCAGGCCCGGTGCTTCCAAGAAAAAGATACGCACTGTCCTTCACTTCATCTCCTTTGAGATTCTTAAAAAATTCAGAAATCCTTCTTACGATTTCCCTGTGGGACGTGGTCTTCTCAAGCTCCTCAAAAAGCTCTGCAAGCTCTTTAAACCTCACCATTGCCCCTCTCCGAAAAAGCTGGTTGAAATTTCTACAATAACTATTCCCTGCCCCGGTCTTTATCGCTTTGCACCCTCAAATTTCCAAAAAAGAGATTTCATTCCTGCAGAGGGCAAGCCGGCTCTCCCGGGTGTTTTTATCACTGTCACCGAAAACTTTAATATCTAAAAGATGCATGAGAAGAGTACATAGCAGTTCCTTAGACTGTGTGCGACTGTGGTTTAGTGGCTATGACCTGAGCTTCCCAAGCTTAGAACCCGGGTTCGAATCCCGGCAGTCGCATGAGCTTTTTTAAATTACAAAAAACGGATATTTTTAGGGTGTTTTTATTTTGTTTTTACTTTAAGCAGCATCTAACTTATTTTGCCGCTGTTTTTCTTTTGAGCTTAGCTTAAGTCATAATTTCAGGCGCAATTTTTATTTCTGAAGCTTAAGCTTCAGAAAAATCAAGCGTAAATTTTTTCCTGTAAACCATTCCCTGAAATATTGCCACAAGGTCTCCTTCATCATCCGTGATATTAACAGTGTATGTGGCAATTTTAGGATTTATTGAAGTTTCTTTTGCTTCGGCTATAAGAGTGCCTTTTGTTGCGGCTTTTACAAAAGATATATTTGAGTTTATCCCAACTGCAGCAATTCCGTATGCATTCGAGGCTGCAGCAAAAGCAAGGTCTGCGAGAGTAAACAATGCGCCTCCCTGCACTGCCCTTAATGCATTAAGATGTTTTTCTTCTATCTCCATTCTGGCTTTTGCATAGCCTGGGGAGGCTTCCAGCAGTTGTATGCCTGAATGCATGGCGAATTTATCCTTCTTAAAAAAATTTATGAGATTCTCCATAATAATAGCTCCGGTAAGTGCCAGTAAAGTATTGTCAGCAAAATCACTTTTCATTTGCCATATTTTTAATTAAAGTTATGCCTTTGAATGTGCCTGGAAGTTATTATAACATTTCTCTCTGGAAAAACTATCTTTTTATGTTATTTTTCTTCAAGTACTTATGATATTCATTTTAAAACTGATTTTAGTCCTGAAGGAGCACTTTATTGTCCTGTTCCAGAAGACCGATCTTTTATCCTGATGAGTGGTTTTATTTCTCCTTATACGCGGAGATGAATGTGAAAAACTTCCTTCATGAAGATCAATGTATTCATATTTTCCTGAAATAGGAACCAGAAAACTCAATATTCGAAGTTACAGGGCACGATCTGTCAGAAGTACCGGATGGAATGTGTAATATGGTAAAAGAATGGGCTGAAAACTGCTTAAAATAAGTTATTTAGATTTCCTGTATCTCTATTTTTAAAAATTATGGCCTGGAATATTTCTTTTTTGAAGTTTTTGCGCAGAAGCTGTATAAATATCATAAAAAATATACTTTTGTGGTCAATACCATTTTCTGAGCATTTATTGACTCTGAAACTCTAAATTACCCCTTCTATAGTTAAATAAAGATTAATTATTTATAAATTCCCCTTTTATTATTAAAGTGGTTATTATTAAAACCATTTTTATTTAATCAAACTCTATGATTGCAATCGGTCCATAAGACCGGACTCGTATACGGGGGGTATAGAATGAAGATGAAATTGATGGTTTTCCTGTTAGTATTATGTCTGGCTCTGCCTATTGTGGCCGTACAGGCACAGACAGACGTATTCGGAAACATGGAGAACATAAACATGATCACAACCGGCGATATTACTGAAACCATTACATGTGATATCATCGGAAATGCGGTCGTTGTCGAAGAAATGGAATTTGAGGATAACATGAGTGATGATAACATGAGTAATGTTACTGACGGTATGAATAACGCCACCGGTAATACGACTGATGTTAGCAGTGATATGAATATTCCCGAAACGCTTGAGGTAAGCGGGAAGATTATTCTGATCAAAGATATGGGTAACATGACAGAAAAAGCCGTCATGGCCGGAAAAGTTGATGGTATACCTGGAAGCGTGGTCATCTTCGGAAAAACGGATGGCATGGCAGAAGGTATGGATGATGCCACTGAAAATATGACTGAGGCTGGAAATAACGTTACTGAGGCTGGAAATAACGTTACTGAGACTGCCAATAACATTACTGAGACTGTAAATAATGTTACTGAGACTGCCGATAACGCAAATAATGCTACAAATAACGCTACCAACGATACCAGTAATATGGATGTCTCCAGAAACATAACCATAATTACAACCGGGAATATGACCGGAACAATCATGTTGAACACGTCACAGGGCATGGATAATGCCAGCGGTATGAATAACATGACAGAAGGCATGGACAACATGACTGTACTTACGGCTGGAAATATGACCGGAACCGTGACCGGCGATATGACCCGAAAAATGGTTGTAATCAAAAACATAGCTGATGCCGCCGAAATATCCGAAGCAATAGCCAATCTCACTGAAACGGACACAGGCACGGCTAATATGACTGAACCCGCTGCATACAATTTCACCGGGAACATGGTCATAGTCAGAAGTACGGATGATGTACCCGAAATAGATGAAGAGGATATAGATGATCTGATTGCGATGGACGGAAATACGGCTATTATCGGGGCTATGGATAACACAACCGAAATGGAAGAAAACACCAATCAGGGCGTGGAAAACGTAACCAAGAAAATGGTCGCAGTCAGAAATATCGATGATATGGTCAGAATCGTGACATGGACGGTTATCTGCAACATAACTCAGAACACGGCTACCATTGAAGATATTGGTGATCTGGTCGAAAAGATGACTAACGTGACCACTGGAAATGTGACCAACGTAACTGACAATGTTACAGGCAACATGACCAATGTGACCACGGACAACATGACCGGTGTAGCTGATAATGTTACAGACAACATGACCGGTAATATGACTGGCGTGACCACCGGAAATATGACTAACGTGACCGGGGACCAGACCGGCAATGTTTCAAACGTGCCACTCAAGCTTGAGAGCATCCAGGAAATCGAAAACGACCGGGAATTTAATAAAATGTGGTTCGTCTACATAAACGGGGAACCAGCTCAACAGGATTTCGGGATGAACAAAGTAAATGAAGGAGACGTAATAAGCTTCTGGTACACAACTGAAGATGATGGAAATGCGGTACTTGGAGATGCTCTTTACGTAGCTAATATCACAGTTGTCGATGAAGCAGAAGAGCAGGAGAACGAAAATGAGGATCTTACTGTATTATTCGACAATACGGTAAACCTCACTGAAGGGACCTTTACCTTCACGCCTGAAGGCTCTAACCAGGAGTCTGAAATCGATAACTTTACTGACATTGGAGCTCTTAATGCGAGCGGGCTTGAATTTGTCGCGTCAGTTATGGACAATGCGACTGACGACACCAGTGACGACATGGATGATATGAATAACGACGACATGGGTGAAGACGATACCAATAACATGGACACGGGTACAGAAGGCATGAATGAAAACGACACGGACGACATGAATGGAGATGACAGTACAAATAACGACATGTAATTGATCAACAGTGTCTTCCGATTGGAAACTCTGTTCTGGAAGTTTGGGCTGTAAGTCTATATGATTTGCAGCTCTCTTCTTTTTTACTAATATGATATCCTTAAAAAATGTAGATCTTCAGGGTTACTTCTGCATTTTGCTATACTAACAATTTCTCTTTTTTGACATGTTCAACAATTTCTCTTTTCTGTCGTATTCAACAATTTCTGCTGAGAATCAATTCTTTCGAGTTTTCATCTCCTGGAAAAATAACTGCATAAAACAGTTCTCTAACTAAAAAAGGTCTGTCTGAGAACCTTAAATTATCTCATGAAACTAATAATATTCACAGATTTTTTCTTTTACTATAATGCACACTTCTTTATTTTTTATATAATTTGAGATGAGAAAGCATATGGACAAAGAACAGATACAGCAGGAACGTTTGGACCTGCTTTCCCAGATTAACGAGATTCTGGATTTTCCTTTGATTTTGCTGTCAATAGTGTGGTTAATCCTTATTATTGTTGATTTTGTTTACGGGCTTTCCTCACGCCTGCAAACGGCAAGTACTGTTATCTGGGGTATTTTTATAGCTGATTTTTTTGTTGAACTGTATATTGCTCCGAAAAAAAAGGTTTATTTAAAGGAAAACTGGCTTGTTGCTCTTTCTCTCTTCCTTCCTGCTCTGAGGATATTAAAATTATTCCGCGGTTTCAGGCTATTTAAACTTTCAAGTTTCATCCGGTCATTTAACCTTGCCAGAATTCTTTCTTCATTTAACAGGAGTATAAGGACTGTCAGAAAGGCTGTGAGACAGAGAGGGCTGGAATATGTCCTTCTGCTTACGGCTCTGGTAACTTCTATAGGTGCAGCAGGGATGTACAGCTTTGAAAGACCTGGTCTCAGTTCCTACTGGGATGCTTTCTGGTGGACAGCAATGATTATGACGACAATTGGAAGCGATTACTGGCCTGAAACCTTTGAAGGACGGATTTTAACTTTTTTCTTATCCGTTTACGCTTTTGCAATTTTTGGATATATCACAGCAGCCCTTGCCAGTCTTCTTATCGGAAAAGAGAAGGAAGAATCTTCTAAAGAAATTGTGGAACTGCGGAAGGAAGTGCAGAGGCTTTCCAGTGAAATAAGCAGGTTTTCAGAAAAGGAAAAAAAGCAAATTTAAGTCTTCCTAAAATAAAGCTGAGTAAAATTTTAATGAATTTGTGGTCTGTACCTGACTCTCTTTTATTTTCAAGCCTCTCCAGGGGTTTTAATGAGTCTGACAAGTCCTATAAAGGCTACGAGCGCCCATGTCCCTTCAAGGATTACGAAAGGCATGTAATCAATAAGTATCGAAGCATAACATGAAAGCCCTGCACCGACCACGTTTAGCATAGCATATGTTTTTGTATCCTGCATCAGAATCTTGAAGAGATTAAGGAGAAAGGCCAGCAGTAACATGAGTACGCCTGTTGAGCCCACTATCACTGAAAATTCAACCATGAACAGAAATATATTTTTACTTATATATCTTTTTTCCGACACCGATTCTCTTATGTATGAATATACCTGTTACAGTAACTGCCATTATAATTGCAATGATTCTCATTATGTCCTGTTTAAAATCGCTCCCTATCATTAAAGCGTGAGCTGAAACAAGCAAAAAAGCCAGGTAATTCAGGTAATGCACCTTCTTCCAGTTTCTGTATTTCTTCCTGTAAAGGGCAATGCCTGCAGCCAGGAGGAATAGATAGAGTGCAGTCCTGCCGCCCAGTGCGAGAAAAGTCTCTACAGGATACAATACTGGCAGGAAAATCGTGAAGTCCTGAGCTTGAAGGGCAAGGCTTAAAGGATGAATCAGGATTAACAGGACTCCAATTCTTGCCAGATTATGGTGGGCTCTTAAAAAAGGCATTCCTGATATTTTTCTCATTTTAGCCATGTATTCGGAGCTGAGTATTGAAAGGAAAATTGCCAGGTATCCGAATGTTGCTGCAAATCGGGCTATCATCCTAAGGGGTTCCCCGGGTTTCTGCAGAATAAGGTATGTTATGAAAAGGACTATTATCACAATAATGCCATAAATTAAGTAAAATTGCTGATCTTTTTTTCTGTTGCCTGGAGTTTCTTTGCCTTGTTTATTGCCGATTTCTTTTCCAGTATCTCCCCTGCTCAAAATATTACCCCCTCATTTGTCTGCTGCTTTTACCAGCACTGATTTTCTGGAACATTTCTGTTATCAGAATCCAGTATAAGTTTTCCTTATAGTGGTTTATCTCCTGCGAAATTAGCGTTATATAATTGTATTCTGTAAATAACTCCAATCACATAAATCTGATTCAGTTAAAAAAATTCTCTTCCCAATGCTGCTTTTTTAAGCACCATCCCTTTTATCTTTCTCTATCTGTTACTGTAGTTTCACCAGACATTGTGTAAATAACAACATACTACTGATCAAAAATGGTAAAAATCGCGTTTTAATAAAGAGATTGTAAAACCTATAATATAGGTTATATATTTTTCAATAACATTCGTTTCTAATTTATATTTCTGTATATATTATATCATTCCGGTACTAATTTTGTGTTGATATTATTCGTTGGTATAATTTTAAGTCACTTTCATCGGTAACAGGGCGAGGACAGAATCTACTTATTAATTACCGGGGAATGGATTCTGTAGTTAAATGGTAAAATTGTATGACACAGTACATCTCCGATTGAAAGCAAATAAAAAACCAACGGCCTTAAAATAATATCAATAAGATGAAAATCTGGGAGTGTATAAAATGTTAAAATTAAGATTTAGAAAGGCACTGGTTCTTTTGCTAGCAGTCTTTTTTGTAATGGCATCAACGGTTGCGTCAGTAAGCGCATGTTCTTGCGATAAGAAATGTGACTGTGACGACAGATATGACTTTAAAGACAAATGTGACTTTAAAAAGAAATGCGACTTTAAAGACAGGTTCGACTTTAAAGACAAATGTGACTTTAAAGAGAAGTGCAAGATTAAAGACAGGTGCGACTTTAAAGACAAGTGCGCTCCTAAAGATAAGTGTGCCCCTAAAAACAAGTGCGCAATCAAGTGTTACAACTACACTGGCTATAAGTTCAACAGCTGTTTCTCTATCCTGTGGATGTTTTTCGGAGACGTCTTTGACTGCGGGAAATGCTTTTCTAAATGCTGCTAATTGAACATAAAAAACTAATTAAAAGACTGAACCAGACATAAATTAAAGCTAACTGCGGCCTGTTAAAACAAAACGAATTGTTACGAAATTTCATTATATTGTATAAATCCTGATGATGATCTGTAACATTCAAAGCAAGCCGGGATTAGCTTTTTACTTTTTTATCATTTTGTCTGGTAATTAAAGTAATTTTTGCATCCATACCGTATCAAAGAACTTCCCGTTCTTTTTTCCCGCTTCCCTGAATCTTCCACATTCCGAGAACCCGTGGTGGCTGTGGAAACGGATGCTTCCTTCATTGAGAGAAGAAATGCTTGCCAGGATAGAGTGCAGCCCTTTTTCCCTGGCGCCTGAAAGGAGGTGTTCGAGCATTAAGGAACCAGTTCCTTTTCCCGTGAACTCGGGCCTGATGAAATAAGATATCTCGGCTGTTCCGGAAAATGCAGACATTGGAGAATAGGGGCGGAGCATACAAAAGCCCACGAAGTTTTTATTTTCATCTCTTACAACAGCATTCGGGTATCCTGAAGTAACCTGAAGAAAGAACTCGAAGAATTCGTAAGGAACCCTGGTCTCAGGATAAGCAGCAAAACTGTTCTCAATATAGTAATTGAAAGTGTCAATCACAGCCTCCCTATCTTCGGAAGAGATTGGAGAAAATTTGTATCCCACTTTACTCACCTGTTTTCCATGTTTCAAAAATTTTATTTTGCCTGTCCGTAATCTTTTTTCTGATTTGCTAATCTATTACCGGTTCTAAATTATATAGTACCTATACTATCTATCGCAGATTTGCTATTTTAATTTAGCTGTTAAACAAAAAATTATTTTTCTGGCTGGGTTTTAGTTTGTCCGGGATTAACGCGGGATTTAACCTGTTTTTTACCTGTACCTCTCCATACACCGGTCAAGCATCCTTTCAAGATACCCGTAGACTCTGAGAAAGGTCTCCATTTCAGAACTGCTCATACCCTCAAGCTCCTTTCTTATTCCGGCTTCCATTGATTCATGGAGAGATTTATGCCACTCAAAGGCTTCCCTGCCGAAATCTGTCAGTTCGAGCATGACGTCCTTTTTATTCCCAGGAACTCGGACCTTTTTTACAAGCCCTTTTTTCTCAAGCTTTTTGACCATCTGGGAGATTGCCCCTTTAGTCACTCCTAAACGGGAAGATATTGAAGTCAGGTTTTCTGCCGGGTTTTTACCAGCAGTTTCAATCAGATGGAACTCCGAAGGATAGAGAAGAACACCATGCCCCATGTCCACAGGTTTTTTTTCAAGAGCATACGCTTTATTCAGGATTCTGATCCCGTTTTCTATAAGGAGATCTACTTTTTCGTCAAGGCTCAGTTTATCCACTTCTGCGTCCCCGGGAATGTTTTAGTCTGCATATTTTTTAGTCTGCGACTTTATTTCTCTGAAATTGGACGTGACTTACTTATATTCTTTTTTATACGACAAATTCTACTTGCGTTTGCTCCTTCGGGGAATTTCATGCCAGTATTATAATTTTTTGCCTTCTATAAACATTCTGATTTCCGATACTTCCCTTAAAACAAACCTGAATCTCCAGAACAAAGGCTGCTGTAGCGTTCGAAAATGAAAGAAGAACAGACTGAAGTTTCAGAACTCTCCGCAATTGTTTTATATTTATGTAAGCCTGTTATTATCCGATGACTGCTTAAGAGGTCCTTGACTGTTCTGGGATCTCTTATTTTTGTCTTTATCAATTCAATAGGGAGGAGC
>WPCK01149397.1_pt1 | contig 13868 bp, 15 predicted proteins | sample 5399851 | NCBI WGS metagenome assembly WPCK01 (sample SAMN12869471, study PRJNA574797) | sludge metagenome | isolation source: wastewater treatment of pH11 | place: China:Beijing | collected 2019-05-20
CCTGGGGACGCGATGTTGCTATAGTATGGTTTTACTGTTGCGCTCCGGCTTCGTTGACCGCGCGCGCAGCCGGGGTTAAGCCCGCTCGACCCCCGTCCAATCCCGCCGGCCGGATGGATGGGACAAGACGCACGGCCCTTCAAAGGATGCTACTTGTGACTAAGCGCTCGACAGCCCATGGCGCCGTCCATGGCACGATCAACAGCAAGATTCAGAGCCTGGACCCCATCTGGGCCGAGATCCGCCAGGAGGCGAGCAACGCCATGGCTGCGGAGCCAGCGCTCGGCAGTTTCATCTTTGCGACCGTGCTGAGCCACAACAAGCTGGAGGAGTCGATCTGCCATCGTCTGGCGCAGAGGCTTAACCATACCGACGTCGACGCCGGGTTGATCGCGCAGACGTTCCAGGCGGTGCTCGAGGCCGAGCCCGAGATCAGCGGGACCATGCGCGCGGATCTCGCCGCAGTCTACGATCGCGATCCGGCCTGCACGCGCTATCTCGACCCGATTTTGTACTTCAAGGGTTTCCATGCCCTGGTCACACACCGCTTTGCCCATGAGCTGTGGAAGGCGGGACGGCATGACTTCGCCTACTATCTGCAGAGCCAGTCCTCGCGTATGTTCGGTGTCGACATTCATCCGGCTGCCCGCTTCGGCAAGGGCATCATGCTCGACCATGCGACCGGCCTGGTGGTAGGTGAGACAGCCGTCGTCGGCGACAACTGCTCATTCCTGCATGCTGTGACGCTTGGCGGCAGCGGCAAGGAAACCGGGGACCGCCATCCCAAGATCGGCAATAACGTGATGATCGGCGCGGGCGCCAAGGTGCTCGGCAACATCAGGGTCGGCAACTGCTCGCGTATTGCGGCAGGATCGGTCGTGCTCGCTGATGTGCCGGCCAATACGACCGTCGCCGGCGTTCCCGCCCGTATTGTCGGATCCGCCGGCTGCTCGGAACCCGCGCGCGTCATGGAACAGACGTGGGTTGACGATTTCGGCGGCCTATAGCGGACAAGCGCCTCAGATCCAATTTAGTGCGCCACGGCGCCTTCAACCGGAGAGAACACCTTGAAGAAAGACGAGCTTGCCCGTTTGCAGACCTACTTGCGCAAAACCTTCGGAGCCCCCTCACTGGAAGTGAGGGCTCAGCCCAAGAAGGATGACATGGCGGAAGTCTTCATTAACGGAGAATTCGTGGCCGCGCTTTATCGCGAAGTCGAGGACGGCGAGACGTCCTATCAGCTCCAAATGGCGATCCTCGACATGGATCTCGAAGGCGTCTGAAGACGCAACGACGGTCGCGTGTGGGCAACAGGGCGATAGCACTTTGATGGCACTTTACAGTCTGGGCGGCGTGTCCGCCACCCTTGCCGAAGGCGGGCGCTGCTGGGTGGCGCCCAACGCTGCCGTGATCGGCAATGTGATCCTCGAGGAGGACGCCAGCGTCTGGTTCGGCGCCGTGCTGCGGGGGGATAACGAGCCCATCCGCATCGGCGCGCGCTCCAATGTGCAGGATGGCTGCGTGCTGCATACCGACCCCGGCTATCCCTTGGTCATAGGACCTGATTGCACCGTGGGTCATATGGTGATGCTGCACGGCTGCTCGATCGGACGCGCAAGCCTCATCGGCATCGGTTCGATCATTCTCAACGGAGCCAAGATTGGCGAGGAATGCGTGATTGGCGCCAATACGCTGATCCCCGAGGGTAAGGTGATCCCGCCGCGCTCAATGGTAATGGGTTCTCCCGGCAAGGTCGTGCGCGAACTGACCGAGGAGGAGGTTGTGCGTTTTTCTGGGGGTGTTGCGCGGTATGTCGCCAACTGGAAGCGCTACGCGTCCGGCTTGAAGTCCTTTGCCTGATCGCCTCAGAGCCGCGTCTTGCAAGGTGGCCCGGACCCAAAATGGCCCGGGCCGGACGCGGGGGGAAGCGTCCGGCCCGGTAACAGGCCCGGGGAGGGGGCGGGGGGATGGCAGGGTGAGTCCCGGACCTGGATTCAGTCGTGATCCTTTTCCACGAATTCAGGGTTCGCCTGAACGCCAGCAACGGCTGACGAGGCGGCGGCGTCGGAAGGATCAAGCGAAACCCATACGCGCGGATTGATGTAGGACTGGCGCATGACATAGTGGTACGGCGTCTGCGTCCACAGCTTCACCTCCTCGTTCTTGTTGTCGAGCACGAAGTCGCCTTGGCTCGTGCGCGCCGTCAGGATCGCGTGGCCTTCGTTCTTCTCGTCGCGGACGACCGTCATAAGAAGCGCGCCGGCGGGCCAGCCACGATCCATGAGCATCCGGCGCTTCAACAGCGCATAATCCTCACAGTCGCCTCTCTTGGAGGGCAGCGTCCAAAGCTCGTTGACGCCGTAGATCTCCATATCGGTCGCCGGCTCGACGATCTTGTTGACGTAGCGATTGACCTGATCGAGCTCGCTCAGCCGATCTGGCGTCGCCTCGAAGCGAACGTCGTTGGGAGAGCCTGTCTGGGTACACTCATCAGGGTGCCCGTCGCAGAACCGTACAAAGCCATAGGGCGGCGGCGCATTTCCAAAAATGCGCATGTACGCGGGTGACCGCTTCGACGAAATGTTCTTGATGCCTTGCGCGAGGGCCGGATTAGCCCCTGCGAACGCAATTGCACTCAACGCTGTTACAACGCTTACGCGACCGTACTTCATGTTACGCCCTCGGATACGGTATGCGACTTTACACCACGCAGTTCGATTTAGCTTCAACAACAGGTCCCGCGTTTGAACCAATCTTAGTTCAAATTTTAATTGCCGTATTTGGGCAAGATGGCGGGAAATTCTTGGCATCAGTTTTTCCGACAACCCGAAGCATCAAGCTGCGGTTCACAGAAGACTTCGCCGCAAAATCTCGATGTCGTGGGTTTCCTCGAATTGAAGTCCAAGCCCCTGCTCATGATGCCGCCGCACCACGGCCTTGAATTCGCCAAGCACGACGGGAGTACCGATGGGCGGGCGAGCTGCCGTGCCCACCGAGGCGCCTGATACGGAGATATCGAGCACATCCACGTCGATGGTGATGTTCTCATCCGTGCGCAAACGCGCCTTGCGGCCGCTCGTTCCAATGCGCTCGTGCAGACGCCCCTCCTCGTCGGGGAAAGCGTCCCGGTTGATGAGCCAGGTAATCTGTGCCGCGAGTTTTTCTCGCTTATGCGGCGTGATCTTGAATTGGACGGCAAACCCGTCGCGGTAGGCACGCGTGACGATGGCTTCCAAGCCGCCCAAATGCTCGAAATAGGCGACGATCCGTTCGTTCACTTTGACGGGCACATCGGAAACGATGCCGGCGCCCCCCACCGAGACGTCCTGCAGTTCACAAGGATATTCCCGGCGGTCTTCACGCATGAAGCGCCCGGCAAGTTTCAGGGGCACGCGGCGATGCCGGCGCAGATCTGGAACGAACCGCGGCGCGTTAGCGGAAGTGCGGTTTGCGCGCGCGTCCTGTGCTGGCAAAGGCATGAATCATCATCCGCCACGTCGATCCGGAGGCCCTGGCAACGGGGCAATCCGATGTTGAACCTTGAGGGCCGAGTATGGCGGGCAGGACCTTAATGAACGGCTAATCGCCGCTTCGTTTTTGAAGCGCGATGGCCCATCGCAAGCGCGCCGGGAGGACCGCCTGCGCGCTGCTTTGGATTTGGACGCGCCACGCTCAGCGCTCGTCGTCGCAGCCATCGGAAAGGCCGCCATCGTAGACCCGGAACTGGCGGCGGTCGACGCGCACCAGCCGTGCATTGTGCACGTTGGGCATGAAGGGGGACTGGCGCGCCATGGCGTCCGTCAGGGCGTGGGGGCGGCCGTCAGGCCAGATGAGTTCGTGGCAGATGAGGCGACGTTCGCTGATCAACTCGCTGCCGAGCCAAGCGGGCGGATCGATGGAGGTGATGGAACCCAGGTAGCGATCGACGACCTCCCGGGTATGCATCAAAGGCGTGACCACAATCTCGAAGCGCACCTTGCGCGCGCTCTCGGTGCCGCCTTCTATCTCGAACACCCCGACGGCGCCCTGCCGGGCGATAACCGAGAATTCGCGTTGAAGGGTGATCTTGTCTTCCAGGCAAAACAGGTCGAAAACGTTGACCCCGCGGAACTCGGCGGCAAAGGCCTCGCAGATCCGTGTGCCAGCCAGCCGGAAGCGGGCTGTTTCAGGATTAATGCGTTCCAAAATGAACGTGTCAGGCAAGATTTTGGCGATTTGGGATGGCTCGATTTCGAATCGCTTGGGGGCGAGGCGCTCTCCGCGCATTGCGTTCCAGTAGCTGTAGAGCTGACGCGAGACCGCTTCTTTCATTTTTTTACATATGCCCGATTGCTATTTCCTCACAGCCGGGGCACCCAATCCACTGTGTCATTGGGGGACAAAGGGAGATACCGCCGACTTATCTCGCCAGACAAAAAGCATCGATCATGCCAGCCGGTCACGGCTGGGCTCGGCATGGTGCGGTGGGCAGCTACGAACGGTGAATGGCTTGTGGTTGCCGGATGCCCGATTTGACCTGCATATGCACACGACCCGCCCGGACAGACCAGAATCGAAGGATAGACCCCAGTGCCGCAACGCCAGCCCATCTTCAACGTGCCTTTGGCGGTGTTGACCCTGCTTGGGGTGATCATTGCCGTGCACCTGGCGCGGCTGACCCTCAACGAGGATGACGGGCTTTGGTGGCTGATCGCTCTGGCCTTCATCCCCGCCCGGTACTCGGGCATGGCGCAGGATATCCCCGGCGGCGATCTTGCGGCATATACATCTTTCGTCACGCACATGTTCGTTCATGCCGACAAGGTTCACTTGGCCATCAACGGCGCGTGGTTACTGGCATTCGGTTCGGTTGTGTGCCGGCGCGTGGGAGCCTTGAGGTTTCTACTTTTCAGCTTGTGCTGTGGACTTGCCGGCGCGCTGTTGTTTCTGGCGCTGCATGCCGGCCTCATGGCGCCGGTCATTGGGGCTTCAGGCGCCATCGCCGGGATGATGGGAGCGGTCATGCGCTTTCTGTTCCCTGCAATCGACCGCCGCGAAGGCTGGATGCTGCGCGAAGATCCTGCCTCCATACCGCTCATGCCGCTTGGAGTAACGTTACGTGATCGGCGCGTGTTGGCGGCGACGGCGGCTTTTGTCGCCCTCAATCTTCTGGCGATGATCGGATTTGGATCGTTCTCGAGTGACGGGGCGATTGCCTGGGAAGCCCACTTGGGAGGCTATTTCTTCGGGCTTTTTGCATTCGGCTTGTTTGATATTGCATCGCAGCGAGGGGCATCAACGTTGTCTGACGATCCAACCAACGTCGCATAATACGCTTGCTCCTGAGATTTTTTTACCGCACCATTGCTGTGTAACCGGATCGTTCAGAATCCGGAGCACGGGGAACGAAAGAACTCGCAAGTCCGAGCGAAAGGAGGCGCAGCTTTGATTATTGCAAACATCCTCAAGGTAAAGGGGCGCAGCGTAACGACAGCGCGCCCTGACGATACCGTGCAGGAGATCGCCGATCGACTCGCGCAAAAGAAGATCGGCGCCATCGTCATCGTCGGTGCGGGTGGCTCGGTGACCGGCATCATTTCCGAGCGCGATCTCATTCGAGTCATCGCGCAGCGCGGTGCTGACGCTTTGAGTATGCCGGTGTCAGAAGTTATGACGCGTGAAGTCGTGGTATGCGGCGAAGCCACATCCGTCGACGATATCATGGAAATGATGACCAACGGGCGTTTTCGCCATCTTCCCGTCGTCGAGGAAGGCCGACTCGTGGGGATCGTTTCGATCGGCGATATCGTGAAGCATCACATCGCCGAGGTCGAACTCGAAGTGTCCGCGATGCGCGGTTACTTCGCGACAGGCTGACCACCCACGGCAAGTACTGGGCGCTGGGCCGTACCAACGGCCCCGCGCTTGGCGTTACGCGCTTCGACTTCGCGTGCGATGTCTTCAATCTGACGCGCCGCCGCGGCGTATCCGCTCTCGATCAGATCGTTGCCGCGGTGGAAGTCGAACAATCCGAATTCCTGCAGACGGGGCGAGATCATGGTGTCGGGCGGATCGCCCGCAAGGCGCGAACGTGCGATGCGATCCTGCACGATGTTGAAGGCGTCGACCATTACGGTGGAGATGCCGGGCGCACCATCGCCACGTCCCAGGAGCTGACGCTGGAGCAGGGCTTTCACCCCGCGCGCCGGCGTTGTCGCTGCCTCGATCACCTCTGCGCCATCTTCATCGCTGGAACCATAGTCGACCTCGTTGGGATGCAGCACGCTGCCACGGCCCAGAATGTCGAAGTTCAAGTTGACCGCGATGACGTAGCGTGCGCCGAGCGCACGGCATACCGACACCGGAATGGGATTGACGAGCGCGCCATCAAACAGCCAGCGGCCGTTGATGCGCACGGGCTTGAAAATGCCCGGCAGTGCATAGGAGGCACGAACGGCATCGACCAGCTTGCCGCGAGACAGCCAATGCTCATGACCGGTGCCGATTTCGGTGGCTACGGCCGTAAAGCGCGTTTCCAGCTCTTCGATACGCTTTTCTCCCAGGTGCCGGTCGAGACGCTCGCACAAACGCTGCCCGCCGATAAGGCCGTTTCCCGCCAGGTTGAAGTCGAGATAGCCGAAGATGCGCCGCGGCGTCAGTTCACGCGCGAAACCTTCCAAGTCGGCGAGATGGCCAGCCGCAAAACACCCGCCGACGACAGCGCCGATCGATGTGCCCGCAATGATGTCGGGTTTGATTCCAGCCTCGGACAAGGCCTTGAGCACACCGATATGCGCCCATCCACGTGCGGCGCCACCGCCTAGTGCCAAGCCAATCTTCAAACCCGCCATAAGCTTTCCACTCCTTGGCTCTTGCGCTGATCTCGTCTGCGCCCGGAAGCGTGCAGGAAGACCATGCCATGCCTCGGTGCCTTCTCGGCAAGGGGCTCGAAACAGGAACAGACTATAGAGTGAATCCCGTTAAGGCCACACTACCGCACAAAAACTACCGATAGTTAAGAAGTGGGTGAAGTCGGCGCGTTTCAAAAGGGTTTACGCCGTTCACACTCGGGCGATCAGGGAGCCTTGCCACGCGGCAGTGCAATATGCTCCAACGCGAGAGTGTTGACCTCTCCAGCCGTCACGACGAGGCGCCTGTAAAAGCAGCTTTGAGCGCCCGTGTGGCACGCAACGCCCGCGCCTTCGACATGCGCGATGATCCACAATGCGTCCTGGTCGCAGTCGGTGCGGATTTCCACGACACGCAGCAGATTGCCGCTCTCTTCGCCCTTTTTCCAGAGCTTGGCGCGCGAACGGCTCCAGAAGTGTGCATACCCAGTGGCGATCGTTTCGCAAAGGCTTTGCGCGTTCATGTGCGCGAACATCAAAACATTGCCGCTGTCGCGGTCTGTTACGATGGCGCCGATGAGGCCGCTATCGTCGAACTTGGGAGAAAAGCTCTTGCCTAGTTCAACCTCGCGAACATCGCCGCGCTGCGCGAAGGGCGTTACGTCTTTTGAAGTCATCGCCAGGACCTGAACATGAAAATGAGTGACATCAAGCGCTCGAGCTCGCGGCCTGCACAAGCGCAAGAAAACGATCGCGACAGGCGTCGTCGGTTTGCAAGCAGCCCATGAGCCGTGTCGTTATCGTCTTGGCGCCCCGCTGACGGACGCCGCGCATGGACATGCAGTCGTGCTCGGCGATCATCATGACTCCCGCGCCGCGCGCGCCAAGCCCATCCATCAGCGCCTGGGCGATCTCGCCCGTGAGCGCCTCTTGGGTCTGGAGGCGGCGCGCGTAAATCTCCACGACGCGTGCAAGCTTCGACAATCCGACGATGCGTCCGTTGGGAATGTAGGCGACATGCGCAATGCCGCGGAAGGGGGCGATGTGGTGTTCGCAATGACTTTCGAACTGGATGTCCTTCAGCACCACCATGTCGTCGTAACCCGTCGCATCCTCGAAAGTCGACGACAGTTCGGCGATCGGGTCAGCGCGGTAGCCTGAGAAATACTCGCCATAGGCCTCGGCCACCCGCTGGGGGGTCAGGGCAAGACCGGGTCTGGCGGGATCGTCGCCCGCCCAGGCCAACAGGGTGCGCACGGCTTCCTCAGCTTGCGCGCGCGTCGGGCGGCGGGGTGGCAGCGTCTCGATATTCGGGGCAGCGGTCGCTGATTTCTTCATGGATGCGAAAATTGCTTATGACCTGCGGGGATGGCGTCAAACGGCGGTCTCGCTCTTGCCCGCCGTAACCCTTATATAAGAGGCCAGAGCGGTTTGAACGACAGTAAAAAATGCACCTCGCCCTCGGTCTTGCGGCTCCGGCGGAATTAAGGGTTCAGGGGTGATGGGATGCCATGGCTGATTTGGATGAGATCTACAACACAAAACTGATCGAGTTGGCGGGAGCTTCCACCCGGGGTCAGCGCCTGAGCGCGCCCGACGCCACGGCGACGGCCCATTCGAAATTATGCGGTTCCACGGTAACCGTAGACCTTACCATGGCGGGGGGAAAGGTCGCCGACTATGGGCAAACGGTGAAAGCCTGTCTTCTGGGGCAGGCTGCAGCCTCTGTGATGGCACGTGAGATTGTCGGCTCCAGCCCCGAAGAACTGCACGCGATCGCTGCGCAGATGCGCGCCATGCTGAAGGAGAACGGTCCGCCGCCCACCGGGCGCTGGGCCGATCTTGCGGCGCTGGAGCCGGTTCGGAACTACCGGGCGCGCCATGCCTCGACGCTGCTCGTGTTCGATGCCGTCGAAAAGGCCTTGGACGAGATCGCCGCCAGATCGGCCGTTCCCGCCAAGGCTCTTTGAGGTCAGTCATGCGCGAGGGTCTTGGTAGACGCGTCAGCAAGATGGTGCTCAAGACACCGATCCATATCTACCGCTGGACTTTCAAACCGCTCGCCGGCCATCACTGCCGCCATTGGCCAAGCTGCTCGCAGTATGCCCTCCACGCCATCGACACGAACGGGGCCTGGCGCGGCTTCTGGCTGATGGTGTCGCGGCTCGTCCGGTGCGGTCCGGGTGGAACGCATGGCGTCGATCCGGTCCCCGATATCCGTTCCGCATATCATCCGTTCGCGCCATGGCGCTACGGCCGCTGGCGCAGGGTCTACGAACCTGCCGATCAAACGGTCATGACGGACGCTATGTCTAAGGTTGAAAGACTGGGCACCGGGTGAGGAGCGCCGGGGCTGAAACTAGCCGGACGACCCTCCGGCGGCATTCGACATGGAAAGGGGCAGGTCCTGAACGGACCTGCCCCTTACGTCTTATCTGCTCATGGGACCCGCTATGCCGGCGGAAGCTGGAAGTAATAGTGACCAAAGAGCGTGATCGCGGCTCCCACCAACAAGGCCGCATAGGGCAGGAAGCCGGCGCGGCGCTGACCCAGATCCTGGCTCTTGAGATCCAGATCAATCAGCATGTGATCAGGAAAGCGGCCCTTGTCTTGCACGTAGTGCCGGTACAGGAACACGGGGATAATGAGTGCGCCAAATGCAAGCCCGTACCAGAGCGCATTCGGGTTACCCCATACCTTGGCGCCGACGCCCATGAGAAACAGGTTGAAGAAGCCAAGGAGCGCATTGAAGCCGACAAGCCAGTTGGGTGCGCGGTAGGGACGGGGAATGTTCGGGCTGTCGATGCGATGGATCCACGTCGATTGCAGATTGAGGAAGATGAACAGCATGTACCCGACGTTCGAGATCGAGAGGATCAGGTAGTAGGCAGTTGCGTCCGAGGCAGCAAACGTGAGCAGGCCAAGATTGAATACGAGATCGGTCCACATTGCGCGCGTTGGGGCGCCGTGCTCGTTGGTGTGCGCCAGATACTTGGGCAGCCAGCCGTCCACACCCCCCTGATACAGGGTGCGCGAGGATCCAGCCATCGCCATCATGATGGCGAGGATCAACGCCAGGATCATCATCATCTCGAGCAAGTGCGTGACGAATTGCGAGCCGCCGCCCACCATGTTGCCCATGGCGGCCGCAACGCCCGTGCCATCGACGATGCCCGGCGCGGTCATGCCTTCAAGGCCAAGGAAGCCCTGGAAGGTCGTGGCAACCAGCGAATAAATGACAACGCACAGCAGGCCGGCGGCGATGATGGCTTTCTTCGTATCCGACGCCGGGTTCTTGAATTCGCGCGTGTAACACACGGCTGTTTCGAACGCGTACGTGGACCAGCCGGCGATGAACAAGCCGCCGAAGAAGTAGGTCCAGCCCGCGTTGTTCCACTCGCCGGTCGGCGGAACGAAGGGCGTATAGTTTTCATAGTTGACGCCGCCATTGAAGAAGGGGACGACACCCACGATGAGCATGGGGATGACGACGAACAGGCCGATCCACATCTGAACGCGCGCCGTGCCCAGGATGCCGCGATGCTGGATGGCGAAGGCGATCAGCATCAGGATGGCACCGATGAAGAATGTCGGCCCGATCTCGATGTTGGCGAGGCCGAAGAACGAGAAGCTTGCGAGCGTCAACGTGCGCAGAGCCGGGGTCGCAGCCTCGGTCACGGCAGCCAATGCAATCTTGGCGGCCTCTTCCGCGGTTTTTCCGTCTATGGCTGCCGCGTTGGCGGCATTATGCAGCCATGCGAGGACTTCCGGTGAATCGGCATGGAATGCCGGGATGGGCGCGATGGCGTTGAGAATGTAGCCCGCCGCAATGGCGCACCCCAAAGACAGCACGGGCGTCCAGGCATACCAGTTGCACCACACCGAAAGCGGTGCAATGAGTTTGCTGTAACGCAGCCAGGCAGCCGCCCCGTATACCGCTGCACCACCCGATTTGTTTTTGAACAGGCCGGCTATCTCGGCGTAGCTATACGCCTGGAACAGGCCCATGATTACGGATATGGTCCATACGGCAAAGGCAAGTTTGCCGACAGTGGCGCCGAGGCCGCCGATTGAAATCAGTACGAGAGCGGGCACGCCGCTCGCAATCCAGAATGCACCTTTCCAGTCAATCGTCCTGTGCAAACCGCCGATTTCGGCCGGCGCTTGCACACCCACATGCCGGGTGCTTGCGATATCAACCATTCGTGACTCCCTATAATCCCTTCCCGGCTGCAACTCGACGCCGGATCAGATGCCGGGCATCCTGCCGCATGTTTGCGTATGATGCAAATAAATTGCATACTAGAAATGATTGCAGGGGGTGCAAATCGATGTTGCGCCGCACGAAGGAGTTCACGCAGCGCGGCAAGAGGGAGTAGGATTGCGGTTCTTCTGCATTCCAACCTCGTGAACCAGTCCAAAGAGAAATGATGAAACAGTCCAAATCTGCTACGCGGCAGGGACCATCCAAGGCACCGGTAACCCATGACAAAGCCGATGTTCCGCTGGAAAAGCGCATCGGCGACGTCATTAAGCATCTGAGATTGTCGGCCAATCTCACTCTGGCCGAACTCAGCTCCGGCGCGGGCATGTCGAGCGCCATGTTGAGCCGCGTCGAGAATGGAATGGCGACGGCTTCGCTCGATTCCCTTGAGCGTCTGTGCCATGCCCTCGGGGTGAACCTGTCGGACCTCTTTAGGCAGACCGAGCAGAAAGAGGGCTCAGCGCAATTGCTCAAGAAGTCCGATCAGATGGAGGTTGTGCGGGTCGGCACCAAGCACGGCCACACCTATCGGCTTCTGTCCTATGATCGGGGTCCTCGCAAGATCTTCGAACCCTTCCTGATCGAGATGGACCGCAAGAGCCAGTCCTGGCCGCGGTTTGCCCATCCGGGCGTGGAGTTCATCTACATGCTGCAGGGGCGGGTGGAATATCGCTTCGGCGATAAGAGCTATATTCTCGAGCCGGGCGATGCCTTTACGTTTTCAGGCGACGTGGTCCACGGGCCCGAGCGCATGCTCGACGAGCGCGCGAAGTTCCTGGCCATCATCATGTATCCGGAATGACGTCATGAAAAATAGCCGGCAGCGCAGGGCCACCGGCTAGTTGAGGGGAAGAGACGTGGAGACGCGCGGCGTGCTTAACCCCCCGCGCCGGGGATCCAGTTTGTGCCCGCCAGCGGCACGCGCGCCATGGCAGCCGCTTCAAGGGTGAGGGCGACGAGGTCTTCAGGCTCAAGATTGTGAAGATGGTTCTTGCCGCATGCGCGCGCAAGGGTCTGTGCCTCGAGCGTCATAACCTTCAGGTAGTTGGCAAGGCGCCGGCCGGCTGCGACGGGATCGAGCCGTCGCATGAGGTCCGGGGTTTGCGTCGTAATCCCGGCGGGATCCTTGCCCTCGTGCCAATCGTCGTATGCGCCCGGCGTCGTGCCCAAAGCGGCATACTCCTTCTCCCACTTGGGGTCGTTGTCGCCGAGCGCTACGAGGGCCGCCGTGCCGATGGCCACGGCGTCGGCGCCCATGGCGAGAGCCTTGGCCACGTCAGCGCCATTACGAATGCCGCCCGATACGATGAGCTGCACCTTGCGATGCATGCCCACGTCCTGGAGGGCCTGCACGGCCGGGCGGATGGCCGACAAGAGCGGAATGCCGACATGCTCGATGAAGACCTCCTGCGTGGCGGCCGTACCGCCCTGCATTCCGTCAAGAACGATCACATCGGCGCCCGCCTTCACGGCCAGCATCGTATCGTAATAGGGGCGGCTTGCGCCGACCTTCAGATAGATCGGTTTTTCCCAATCGGTGAGTTCGCGCAGCTCGTTGATCTTGATCTCGAGGTCATCCGCGCCCGTCCAGTCGGGATGCCGGCAGGCAGAACGCTGGTCGATGCCCTTGGGGAGCTGGCGCATCTGCGCGACGCGATCGGAAATTTTCTGACCGAGAAGCATGCCGCCGCCGCCCGGCTTTGCGCCCTGGCCAATGACGATCTCGATGGCATCCGCCTTGCGCAGGTCAACGGGGTTCATGCCGTAGCGCGAGGGCAGGTACTGATAGACGAGATATTTCGATTGTCCGCGCTCTTCCGGCGTCATGCCGCCGTCACCTGTGGTCGTGGAGGTTCCCGCCAGAGAGGCCCCGCGCCCAAGCGCCTCCTTGGCGTTTGCCGACAGCGAACCAAAGCTCATCCCCGCGATCGTAATCGGGATCGACAACTTGAGGGGCTTCTTCGCAAAGCGGGTGCCGAGCGTAACGTTGGTGCCGCATTTTTCGCGGTAGCCTTCCAGCGGATAGCGCGACATGGAAGCGCCGAGCATGACCAGATCGTCGAAGTTCGGAACGCGTCTCTTCGTGCCGCCCCCGCGGATGTCGTAGATGCCGGTCGATGCCGCGCGGCGGATTTCGGAAAGCGTGTATTCGTCGAACGTGTACGAAGTTCGGGGCGTGGTCGGTGGGTTATGATAGGTCATCAGTAGGCATCCGCATTGTCGATGTTGAAGTTGTAAAGTTGGCGGGCCGAGCCGTAGCGGCGGAACTCGCTGACATCGACCTTGTTGGCCTCGCCTGCGAGTTTGAGAAGCTCGATCAGCTCGACGCGGTGCTCGTCGCGCATCGCCTTCTCGATGCAGTCAGCTCCCAGGCTGGCGACGGGGCCACGGACGTAGATGTGCGCTTCGTACAGGGAATCCCCGAGCGCTTCGCCCGCTTCGCCGAACACCACGAGCCGGCCGTTCTGGCCCATGAAGGCGGACAGGTGGCCGATGTCGCCTTTGACGACGATGTCGATACCCTTCATGGAGATGCCGCATCGCGCCGATGCGTTCCCCTCTATGACGAGACGGCCACCGCGCCCGGTCGCGCCCGCACTCTGGCTGGCGTCGCCTTTGACGTGAATGAGGCCCGACATCATGTTTTCGCCCACGCCCTGACCGGCGCTGCCCTCGATAATGATGCTGGCCTGATTATTCATGCCGCCGCAGTAATAGCCGACGTTGCCGTCGATGTTGATCGTGATCGGCGCGTCGACGCCGACCGCGATGGAGTG
>WPCK01280938.1_pt1 | contig 13866 bp, 10 predicted proteins | sample 5399851 | NCBI WGS metagenome assembly WPCK01 (sample SAMN12869471, study PRJNA574797) | sludge metagenome | isolation source: wastewater treatment of pH11 | place: China:Beijing | collected 2019-05-20
CCTGTTCCATTCGCTCTTTTGTAAACTGTGCCTTCACCTCATCATCTCGAATAGCAAATTCGCTCATATTGATAAAGGATGGGAGTTTACTTGGAGGTGTGCTTTCTGTCGCTCGATCATCTAAATGACCAAACTTGTGAATGCGAACAAGGTCAAAAGCATTAAGCAGCCTCCCACTTGCAGGATCTGTTGCGTGGTGGGAATAGGCAAACTAATCATCATAGAGGATGACACCGGCACTAGAATCAGCCGGGATATAATCATATCGACCAACCATTACTGAAGGCTCGTATATATCCTTTAAAAACGTATCAATCGCTCGGCTAACTGAGTAGGTACGGCAAAAAGTACCGATGACACCTTCTTTAGAAAGTGGATCGTCTTGTTCCTTTAATGAGCGATCAAGTACTTCTGACTGCCTAGAGGATACGGGCCAAGTACTGGTGTCTCGCCAATCATCGTATTTATTTAGAAATTCATCAGGATCAAGAATGGAGCCATCTTTCTCTTCATACACAAAAATGCCGTTTCTTGAAGTAGACGGCCAATACATTAATCGTTCTGGTTCATAGGTCGTATCATCAAAAAGGTCGATGCCGATTTCTTTTGCGACCATGCGACTAACAGCAGCATACTCTTCCTCTCCAACATCACGAAAGAGAGGAATGATCAGCCTTAGTCTTGGATGTTCTGGAGTATGCTTATGAGTAGAATAGATACAACACTGATAAGGGAAGAAGGTAGAGATTTCTTCCCAGATAGTACTTGTGCCATAATCCATATCAAGGGTGAGCATGGAGCGTGATAGAACATTCCCTTTTTTACGTCTGCCATCTTTTAAATGACCGCCGACAAAACCGCCGACATCTTTAATGGAGTCCTGACCACCTTTTCTCATTTTTCGATATTCTTCTACGGTTTCAGTGGTACGTTGCGTGGTCTTAACACGGGAGCAGAAGTCCTCCCAGCTGATGTCTGTGTTTTTCCACTTTTTATCCATTCGGCTGTTGCCGTATGCTATCTTCATAGAGACTCTACCTCCTCAAAATCTTTATTAAAGTATCTAACCGGCTGTCTGCGTTTCTTTGCTTTTTCAATTTCAATACTCATGCCTCTTGAGATCACATCACCTAGCACCCAGACCTCTTGGCATTTGCCCATCAGGATAATATCCATAAAAATAGCGAGCTCACGTTCTTTCTCATTGCTGTCATCCATAAACTGTGGAAATAGAAGGTGAGGAGCAAGCGGAATATTGCCCTTGTCTAAAGCAAAACGACAAAATGCTCGTGTGCGCTTATTGTTGTTTTCTATATCGCCACTAAATGGAGAGCAAATATAGACAAGGGGCTTAAAGGCAGCTTTTGCTGCTGCCTTTTCCTCACGAGTTATTTTGCTAAGTGCTTCATGGGGAGTTGGATCATAATACCCTTCTGCATTTTTCATATTAATTCCCATATCACACCTCCATCTCAATCTGCGGATAAACACCATCCGCCTTTAGCTGTTCATAGATAAAGAGCCTCCCTTTTTGTGTCCACTTGGTATGCACTTTCGTATGTTGGATACCTTTACTATCTTCATAAATGTGAGTATTGGTTTTGGTATATCCGTTTGGAGCATACTTTTGATACAGAAGCCAAATATCACCTTGTTTAAACTGAATCCCTTTTTCATGAAGGTATTCGTTCATGCGCATGGCACTCCAGCCGTAATCTTTGGCAATCACAGAAATGTTGACCGCATCCCTGCATTTAAGAACCACATCATAATAAGTAGCCTTGGATTTCATCTCAGCAATTTGCTGCTGACCAATCGCAACGGCTGCCATCAACTCCTTGTTCTTTTCACGTTCCTCTTTTAGTGCAGTAAATGCAGCAATGGCAAGGTCAGGATTTGCGATTAAATCATCCGTAACATAGAGTCCGTGTTTACGAATAGCAGGGAGTACTTCACTAGTGACCCAGCGCTTAAACTTTTTAGCATTCGGCATTTTGCTTGAGAGGATGAGGCTGTAAAGACCAGATTCGTTGATGATAATTAAATCTTGTTTTCCGCCAAGGGTGTCACATTTCGTTACCCCCTTGTCCTCTTCGTCAACATGGTCAATTAATGCTTTTCGGGAATTTGAGTAACCGAGAATGCTTGCTACATCCTTGCCAACAAAATATGGTTGCCCACCAATCGTTGTAGTACGTACAGAGCCGAACTCTGCATTTTTGTAAACTTGTAATTCCATTCGAATTACCTCCTTGTATTTTTTGGAGGTCTTGACCTCCTACCTAGTAGCCTTGGGAGAAGGTCAAATCTGACGGTTTTTATATTCTTGTTCTAATTTCTTTGTTGCTCGCTTTAATTTCTGAGTAATGTTGTTTTCACTTACACCGATGGAACTGGCATATTCTCGAATCGACATACCGTCAATGCGTACTGCAATGAACATATCTGCCCAGTCCTGCTTTTTACCAAGAGCAGTACGTATCCATTGGCAGACAGACTCATACTCATCTTGGTGATTGCGTTCTATCTCCTGAGAGTTATCAGAGAAAGTATCCATGACATCTATTTCAACCTCATCATCTTTTCGATAAGGTGTCTTTGGATTACCAAGATGCCTATGGTAGCGGCGCCAATGGTTATATTCCTTGTTATTCATGAGGTCGAACATTTCTTGTAGAGTCTCGCAACGTTTCACCTCCGCCTTCTTTTCAGGTTTTGCTTCTGCAAGACGTTGCTCATAGTCGATATCCAGCATAACGCTGTAATCTCCATCTGGAATTTCAATCGTGGTATAGTTCTTGTGACCATTTTTGATGTTGTCTTCATATAAAACTCGAATCTTCATAAAGTATTCCTTTCCGCCTAGTCATTGGGCGGCGGAATACAAAAAGAGCCTGTGATGAAGATGACCACAGACTCCGCTTGTCCTAAAAAAGGGCGCACGAAATAACGGTGGGTGCATCTTCATTCCAAACACAGTCTTTGTCACTGTGTTCTGAACTCTTATGCATCCCGCCGTCCGTATGCGCACTAGGACTTTGAGATTGATTTTGTTGAGCGATAACTGCTCTGGATAGATTTCTCCCTTAGGGAGGATAGGTAGGCTGATTATTCAAATCTGTCTCTACATATCATTTGTTTTGAAAATTACTTTTTCTTGCTTGGTCTTGTTTGACTTAAAGCACTGCCAGCAACCGACTTTGCTTTCTTGCTGTAGCGACCATCATTAAGAATTTTGCTTGCTTTTGATGCCACTCTCTTGGATGTTTGCTTCGAATTTTTTCGCATTATGTTCACCTCCTACATCTAATGAATTTCAAAGATAATCCTTTGATACTTCTATTATCACTGATTATTAATTCTTAAAATATGGATACAGTAGGGATGGAATATGGAAAGAGTATGGGAATTAAAAAAGAACAAAAAATAGCCCCCTGCATTTCTGCAGGAGGCATAATTGATACTTAGAACTAATCTATAAATAATTCAGGCATATTAAATTGTATATCGTGTGCTTCAGTTTCTACACCGACATTACCACATGTCAGTATCGAACGGTGAATTTGTATTTCACCATCAACTTCTATTAAATATTTATTCTGATTAGTTGGTTCTTCTATATATTTTGAAGATTCTCGTGAAAAACCACTTTGTTGAAGAAAAATAGTCAAAGGATTTGTTGTACCGTATTCCACATATTCATACCAATCATTTTGGAAATGATCTACTTGATGTACATCCTTATATTCCAGGGAAAATTTCCTAAAATAATTTGAGATACTAAATAAAAGGACATTTTCAATTACACCAAGTGTTTCAGCAATAATATAGTTTTTGTGGGATTTGGAGTTCTTATTATAAACATCAGCCATTTTCATATTGCCAACCCATACACCTGAATTTGGATTTTTCTCTTTATATTTAAGTGCATGGTATATAATCTGACTAAGGCCATTGCCCCTAATCCATCTTAATAGGATAACTGCATACCACCTGACAACAGAGTCCTCTCTATAGGTACCTGATTTTCCTATCGTACGTTTTTCATAAATATCCCATTTGAAAACCTTTCGAAGTTTCATAAGGAAATCGACTAATTCTTCAAAATCAACCTCATCATTTTCTCCTGTTAATTTTGGATATTCTTGTCCACTTTCAACAAGCTCTCTTAAATTGATAATTTGGTCGTATGAAAAATTGATATCGTCACTTGTCTTTTCGACAGGAAAGTTTTCTTTTATTTTATATTCACTTTCTTCATCTAATAGCGATGAAAAAGCTTCTCGTATAGGTGTAATATTATCCTCTGCAATGTCTTTGGTAAAAATCATTGCAAATTTACGTAGAGCATCAAAGTCCTTTTCTGTAGCTGCTTCACGAACCTTAGTCAATTCCATATCACCACGAGCTAAATCATCAACTACCAAGCTTAAATATTTTTTGTTATCTATTAAGTTAATGGAAATCTCTTGTTTTGGAACATCGTTTTGAAGTAAATCAATATAATTCTGAGTTTTAAGTCTGTCCTCCATGCGAATCAAGAACACATTTCCATATAAATTATATTTTATTCGCCCAACACGTCCTACTAAGTTTCTAAATTCCACCTCATCCATATTAGAATTTCCGTTTCTATAGCTTGTAATAAATAAATTGTCTGCTGGTAGATTTACTCCTTCAACAAGTGTGCTAGTACAGAATATTGTTCTTAGAATACCATCAACAAAACTCTTCTCTATTCTTAATCGGATGTTGGTAGGGAGGTATCCGACATGATATGCTACGCCTCGTTGTATTAAATCAGCAAGATAACAATCATTATGGACTTCATTACGGATATCATTAGCTAATGAGATAAGTTTCTCATCATCTTTAATAGGAAGTTTGCTTGCATATTGTACAGCATAATCGACAACTTTTTGTCTCGAATTACAATAGATAATGTTTTGTTGTGTGGATCCAACTCGATTAACAATATCACTCAGCTCATCTTCTTGTGGTATTTTTCCTATAGATGATAATGATTTAGAATAATCATTATAAAAATAAGCTTGACCTTCGCACAAATCTAGAAAATATTTAAACTGGCATACCGGTGTATATTTTGATGCTAGTTTTTTCACTTCATCTATATTGATTTTTGGTATCAAACTGAGGTATACCTCAGGGTTTGGAATATTTGGAGACGCAAAAATTACTGTTGGCATTTCCTTCATCTTAGATAGCTGTGCAATCACTTTATAGTAATATGTACTCCGCCCTCCTCTATCAGATATTTTGTGAGCCTCATCTACAAATAGGAAATCTATTTTTATCTGTGGCTTGCCTATCATCATATGCAGTAGACGTTCAGGAGTCATAACAAAAATGAAGCTGTGTTCTTGTTGTAATACAATATCTCCAGATGCACTGACAACACGATAATTTGTCTCTTTTAGCTTTTCTTGAAGACTTCCAATTATTTCACTTCTGACTTCGTTTATCAAAGCTTTAGTGGGTACAAGAATAGCGAAATTCTTGGTTGAACCATTTTCTATTTGTTGTTTAATATATGTTTGTACGACAAATGATTTTCCCATAGAAGTAGGTCCAGAATAGCTAAAGTACTTGTAATTTAATCCATCATACACATCTTTCTGATCATGAAAAAAATAACTGCCCTCTTCACCTGGTATTTGTAACCTAGATTTATCATACTCAAAATACAAACCATCAAACACATTAGAAGTTTGAAATCCCTCAATATAAGTGGATTTCAAGCCACGATAATTACCAACTGTCGAAAGAACAGAACCGAGGTAATACTTTACTGCTAAATCCTCTGGATAAACAATACTTAACAAAATCACGAGTTCCTGACCCCACAAGCGATGTTCATCACGTTTATCTGGAAGGGTGGATTTTGCTAACAAATCTGCAAATCTTAATGCATCTTTTATATTTATTTCTTTTTGCTGTTTTCTTAACTTAAACAGATTGATTGAATAATCATAAAGCAATGATTCGTATATTTCTTTCAAATAATCATTCTTGTCAATATCTCTATACAGTGCTTCGGCAAGAGTCTGATTTCTTGGTGTTTGCATCCTCCTACCTCCCATCAAGCATTTCCGATATGATACTGCTCTTTTCTAATGGAGCATCATTAAAGGGCACAACGTAAAAATAAAAATTATACCCACTCATACCGTTATCAAAAATTTTCTGTTCAATATACGGCTTTAGAGCAGAAATATCTCTCTTCATCTGTTCTTTGACTGCAATACGATACTTGTTATTATTAGTTTCTGTGTAGCCTAACGAAAGTGTATAACCAAGGAAAACACCAAAGGCCATATCTGGTTTTGCTACACTAGCTTTATTAGGTATCAGAAGATTAACCATATAATTTGTTGTATCAGAATCATAGATACTTCCATGCGTGGTGTTCTCCACCATCTTTAATTCAGTGTCACTGTTACTTTCAATCTCAATAATCTTATCGAATGCACGGTCAATCGCTATGGCTAAATCTCCATGAACATCTGATGCTCCAAAGACAAGCTGATGGAATAGCTGGCCATTATCATTTATAGCAAGTAGGTGAACCCCATCACTTTTACTTTCGATGCTTCTACCCAGATCATTTATTTCGATTTTGCTCATTATTTTAGGTGCATTTAGCTCTTGTTCCATAAATACATAAAGGAGCATTTCTCCTAGGACCGTTTCTGCAGAGGCTCCATAAGCTTGCATAAATTTAATTAAAGCTTGTGAACCTATAGCATAACTTTTCTTTGAAGTAATAAGTCTGTTTGTTTTCGCTCTAGAAAAGACATAGTTTCCTATGTTATCCACAAGATATTCCTTTAGCGCCCTAAACTTAAACTTGCAATTATTAGCGTCAACACCGTATATATGTACATTGGACGGATTAGATAAACCAAATATATTTATAGAGGACACTTTTTCAAATACCCTGTCAAAAGTCGGGTCATGTAAAGTCTTATGTAAAGGGATTTGAGATTCAGCTTTTGCACTTTCAAAATAAATCTGCTCATCAGATAGGTCAAAAGACTCAACAAACTTTTTATCGATCTCCTTTATTCCAGCTTGACAATCTTGGTTCTTTACTTCAATTATTGCATAGTGAAACACTGAGGCCAAAAGAGCCGATAAGCTAAATGTAGAGTTATTTGTGATATTAAGCTTTTCATAGCCTTTAACATATCCAATTACCGAGTGATCTTGAATCGTTGTGTCTTCTCGCAAAATAACTTTAATAGCACGAACTACCGATTCACGCTTACTATCTTTTATTAATTTTACTACTTTATTTTCAAATACTCTCTCTGCATCTTCAAATGATGTATCTCTAGCAGCGGCAATCACATCTGGTGGTACATTATTCCGGCCACTTTTGAGATGTCCAGGCAAGGAACTATCAAAAGAATTTGTTGTTTGAGAATAAGAAGAAAAGATGGCATCGCACAACAAATCATTCGTAACTTTTTGGTTACGAGCTTGATACAATATGTGCATGAGTGTACCAAAACATAATCGTTTCATCACGATGCCTCCTATTAGTTAAAAATATATTTATAAATCTAACGTAATTCAGCTAGTTATCTAAATACCACCATTTATACTTTTATGAATTCCTTCTGTGTGCCAAGAAACTTAATAAGCTTTGTGCTGTTTCTAAAATCTCGTTAGCCTCATCACCAAACAGTTCTTCAGCCCATATTTTATCGACATCTCTAATTTCGGGATTCTTTAAATTAAGAAATACGATTGCATCTTTTATTTCATTTATACGATTCCGAGTATTTAAAGAAATCATGTCAAGTTGAGGTATAAAAGTGGTATTAATATCAGCTACCTCCATCTTTCTCATTCCTTCTTGGTCTTTAGATGTTACTTCACAAATCAACTGATAAAAAATGGTTGTCATCCAAGTAGACAGCATCAATGCTTCTTCATAAGTTGACATTGTATATACAACAAAATTAGTTGAAACAAATACCGGATTTGTAGATAAATATGCTCTACCTGACGTTCTAATGGCGCGAGGAACAAGAACAGAATTTTGGCTGAACCCATTGCGACTTTCTCTCTGTAGAATTCGTTTCCACTCTTGATGTGTTTTCTCTTGTCTTTGTTGTCTACCCCCACGAGCAGGTAATTGAATATAAGAATCTATAATTTCGTCTATTGTTTGTTCATCATTTGATGTCACGTCCAAAAATTCTGAGTCACCCTCACCGATATCGAGAGTATCTAATCTCGCATTTCTCATTCCAGCTTTAAGAACTATGCCTCTATTTTCAAATTGGCTATACAAATCTTGTCTTGATTTAAAAAACATGATATCGCTGCCACCGTTATTCCCTGCATTACCACGTTTTGGTCTAACTATAAAATCATACTCCCCTAAAGTTCTCATTAATGGAGCAGTCTCGAAGTTCGCCTTAACAAAAGAAATTGCATCGACCATTTCACTATTCAAAGAACGCCAACCATCTGTAATGCTATTTCTCAATTCATCAATTGTTACTTTTTTGGCTACAACACCAGGCATCATTGATGTAAAGTCAACTGTAAATTCATTTGATAAGGATTGTGAAAAACGATGTGTATCTAAATCTGGTATCTTCTCATAACTAGATATTACTTCTATTGAATCACTAGGTTGCATTGCTTTACCGACTAGAACGCAGGTATCCTTAACAACTTCATCAAATATTTCATTGCCTGGGTATGTAAAAACTACTCTTAAGCCCAAATTATTAAGAATTAACCTCCTAATTAGCTGGGCTTCATTACCTCGAGCCATTAGATGAGTTTTTGGAAACACACAGGCAATTGTTGTTCCTGGTCTAATTAAGTGAGTTATTAGCTCAAGGAAGGGAGCTTCCAAAGGCATTTGACCAATATTTGTACTAGAATTTTCTCCAGTCAAAGAGTATATTTTTCTATAAATTTCTTGTTTTCTCTCTACGCAATTAATTCCAGCCACAAAAGGAGGATTCATTACAATAATTTTTACATTCTCAAAAAAACTATTTTCCAAATCAACAATATTACTATTATGTATTTTAGGGGAATTATCACGAGAAACAGTTCTTGCGAAATTTAATCCTAGTCTCAAAGATAATAATTCTAAAAGTCTTGGGTTCCGGTCATTCACAAGTATCTGTGTTGGTCTTAAGTTTAGCGTCTCTACTGCTGCACTAACTAAGTTACCGCTGCCCGCAGCAGGATCGCATAGCAGGTCATCAGCACTTAAATTACCATTAATATATTTTGCTAATTCAGCAACGATTCTCCCTAATTCCAAATCAGTCGGAACCTCTCCTTCATGTTCATGACCTGCAGAAACGATCTGATGTAAAATACCAGAAACTGAATCTCCAGAAACATTTTGGTTGCCAAAATCATATAGATTAATTAAAGAAGAGTTATCCACATTAGTTTCATTTTCAAACTTATCTTCAGTGTAATCAAAAATATCTTTAAAATTTACTCTAGCCGCCTCATTACAAATACGTGCAATATTATTGTTAAACACCCTTATATCTGGCAAATCATTTCTGTTTAAAAATGTAAATGCCCCTCGAATATATTCATATAGTAATACAGCCAAGTGACTTTTCCACCTTTTCGGTTGTCCTTTAAGGCGTTCCATGTGTTCAGCAAATTCTTCTAAAGTCACCAGATATTCATAAGAGTTGTTACAATATTCATTGATCCTCTCTTTGAAATATTCCGCCAATTTATTAGCAAATGTTTCTTCATCATCGTCAACAAAACTGCCTATGTTCGAAAGTCCTGGCTTTAGCATTTGCTGAAAAACACGAGGTCTATTTGAATCATATCTGAAAGCAAAAGCATATTCTAAATTAGTAAGGATGTAGAAAGGTTTCTCCGTTTCGTTAGCATTCATTTGTACATATGACATAGCTTGGAATTGATATCTCGCACTATGGATATCAGAAGGCGTTCTTTTAACCTCAACAACACAGAGATATTTTCCTGTAATGATGTTTTGTATAACGTAATCCATCTCTAGCGAGCCTGTATATTGATGATGTAAAACTCTATACTCGCTATCTTTTTCAAGTAAGAGAAGAGCACGATTCAATGCTTTCTCACACACAGGATGAAATCTGTTTACTTCTGAATCAGAATATGAAATCCACATAAACTCTCCTCCTAAATGTACTCTTTTAATTTCTGGGCAATAATTTCTGCCAATATTGGTGGAACAGCATTTCCTACAATAAGATTTTTACCTTGCTTACTTGATGATACTAATTTATATGAATCGGGAAATGATTGTAATCTCAGTGCTTCTCTAACAGTTATTAGACGGTCTGCAGAATAATGTATATTGCACCCAACATTCGGCCTGTTAAAGTATGTGTTAATTGTATACGATGGTGCATCTGGCCTTAGACGACCGTAACAGGTTGTGTGTCCGCCATCTCTCTGTAGTCTCCTGATTCTTGCAGAATTCACGTCTGCAGGAACATCCATATAATTTCCACCAGGCTTAACATGCGAAATAATATATTTATCGAGTTCGCTCATTTGAGGAATGATATGTTCCGTGATTTCACCTTTACCTCTCATGATTTTTTGATATTCACTTTGAGGTTCAACCAAATATTTTGTAGTCTCTTTTTCCTCGCTTACAGCTAAAGGTAAGTCTCCAAGCGCTTCCTCAACACTTACATAACGTTTAAGATTAGATCCATCTTCACAATGCGTTGCAGCAGGAAATTCAAAAAACTCTCTGTTTCTCAACCCAACAATAATAACCCTTTTCCTTTTTTGAGGAATTCCGTAATCAGCCGTATTCACTACCTTAGTAGAAATTGAATAGCCTATTTCAATAAAAGCACTTTTTAAGAGTTCAATAACCTTTTCTCCCTTAGCGTTTTTAGCTGAAAGAAGACCCGTTACATTTTCAAAGACAAACGCTTTTGGTTTTATGTGTTCGATAATTTGAATATATCTCCAAACCAATTGGCCCCTCTCATCTTCAACATCCCTTTTACCCGCAAGAGAAAATGATTGACAAGGTGGTCCACCTATAACAACATCTGCATGTGGTATAGTTGCCAAATCAATGGCATTTATGTCATCACAAATAATATGGTTACCGATATTTGCTTTGTACGTCGATACCGCGTTTTTATCATTGTCTATAGCCCACTGAATATCAAACCCTGCTTTTTTAAATCCAAGGTCTAACCCTCCACCTCCAGAAAATAGACTTACGACGCTAATTGCCATTAGTATATCCCTCCAGTCTATGTTTTTTCAGTTCAGTAAACTGATCAGTTATTTCTTCATAACTCATAGTTGAGTAAGAAGAGATAATTGATGTAATCTTTCTAACATAAGAAATATCATTTCTGAATAACAACTTTTCAGATAGCTTACATATTTCCTCTTTATCATGCTGAGAAATCAAAGAGATGTCAGGAAATATTAAATCCTCTATATCATAACGCTGTAATTTTAATAAACCTGCACCATATTTCTTACCTGATTTCTCAAGTTGAAAATATGTATAGTAATTGTTGAGCAAACCGAACAATAGCGTTTTATCAATTTTAGGATAAATAACATAAAAATTATCTCTTACTAATGTTCCTTTTTCGTTGTCAATAAACTTCATATCATTTCGTACAAAATAACTGAATAAAATTCCTTTACTATCTATTGGCTTTATAGTATACCAAGGAGAACCCTGTTGAATTTTTTCATATAAAGTTTTTGGCGAGGATTCTTCTAGGATTGATTCTTTCCAGTTAGTAAGATAATCGTTAACTTCATCATTCAATTTGTCATCTATGGATAATGAAAGTAACATATCTACCTCGGCAGTTTCAGTACTAAACCCTTTGATAGATTTAGGGGAGGAGATAATAGGTACAAGCTTTTCTTTAGATACATTTTCTTTAAAACCAGGATTAATAAACATGGCATTAAAGCCAGTTGTCAATCCGCGTCTTACTTGTGCGTACTTCGAGAAACCTGTACTGAAATTCAAATCGTTCTTTTCAACAGGTAGAAGTTTCTTATCAATAAGCTCACCACTTCTTATTTCTAAGTTTCTAAACTGGGGCACAACTGAAGTCTTACCCTTCAACAAATGCAAAATCACAACATCTACTAACGCTTCTTTTTCAAAGACCTCTCCGGAAACATGTATCTGTTGTTTCATAGTACATTGTGAGTAGAGTGTTTTTTCAAAATCTTTACCACTTCGAGTTTTTAGCCAGCTACTCGGAAAGATGACTACCAACTGACCATTATTTTTCAATAATTCAATTGCTTTAAGAATGAAATACATATAGAGATTAGCTGTCTTAGGTAGAGTTTCATAAATCCTATTTTTCCGTAATATTTCTTTTGTGACTCCATATTGCTTTAAATCATCTATTTTTTCTTGTCTTATGTAGGGAGGATTCATAATTACTCCATCGAATTTCATATCACTGTTTACACTTAAAAAGTCTTTATTAAATAAATTGAGTGTCGGATATATAGTTCGTACCTCATTAAAAAGCTTCTCATCCAATTCATATCCACTAATATTATTATATCCTTGATACATACAAGCCTTCAGAAATGCGCCATCTCCAAAACAAGGATCAAGAATAGAATCATTCTTATCTAAATTAAATAGAGACGCCATATATTTTGCTACGATACTATTTGTAAATACTTGGCCTAAATTCATTTTATATGTTGCCTCTCTTTCTTCAGTCTTACTCAATAGCACTCTTACCACTCTTAACCCAAACATCTAACTCAGTACACTTGAACTTCCATTGTTTTCCGATTTTATGTGCGGGTAGCCCCTTGCCTTTACGAATCCAACTGCGCAAGGTTCCTGGCTTAACACCTAAATATTCAGCAGCCTCATCAATATTTATCCACTTCTCATTCTGCTCTATCATTTCATCACCTCGAGATCAGTTAGTATAGTTTGATAGCATCTTATTATCCATCTTATCATAGTTTCCAGCGGTTTTCAATATGTTTTATATTGTTTGCTGTTGTTTATTGTCACTTAAAACTAACATACATCTTGTCAACTCACCATTATTTTGCCAACCATCTTATCAACTCACCAACTCAATAACCGTATTGGCCGATGACTTTTTAATTTCATCAATCTTTGATAACTTCCCTCAAAGCAAAAATCCGTGATTATCCTTCCGGCTTAAAACCAGACCTCAAATCACGGAAAGCCTTTATTTACTTATCTTATTACACCCTTACTTATCTACCCTTGACATCAATACTACCGTCTCAACGTGATAAGTCTGTGGAAACATATCCACAGGTTGAATCAGTTGGACTTCATAAAAATCTTTCAATCGAAAAATATCTCGTGCAAGTGTTGATGGGTCACACGAAACATAGATCATACGTTTGGGTGCAAGTTCGATTATATCCGCAATCACCTGCTCATCTAAGCCTTTGCGAGGTGGATCGACCACAATCACATCAATGGACTGCTTTTCAGCATGTAACTGTTCTTTTGCGCCAGTTGCATCCATTGCCCAAAACTCAATATTCTTTATTTGATTGAGTTGTGCATTCTTCTTTGCATCCGCCACAGCTTCTTCAACCACTTCCACACCTATGACCTTTTTGGCAAACTGACTTAAATAGCTACCGATGGTTCCAACACCACAATAAAGATCAAGAACAGTTTCGTGTGGTTGAATGTTGGCAAACTGGGCCACTGTCTGATACAGTACTTCTGTTTGAACTGGATTTATCTGATAAAAACTCCGCAGTGAAATCTGGAAACGATATCCTAATAACACATCCTCAATGGTTTCCTTACCAAAAACAAGT
>WPCK01232817.1_pt1 | contig 13834 bp, 11 predicted proteins | sample 5399851 | NCBI WGS metagenome assembly WPCK01 (sample SAMN12869471, study PRJNA574797) | sludge metagenome | isolation source: wastewater treatment of pH11 | place: China:Beijing | collected 2019-05-20
GGCCGGGGCAGCAGTCGTAGTCGACTATCAGGCTCCTGATCGGTCGGTCGTTGGGTCCCACCACCGCCACAGCTTCCTTGTGTCACCAATGGTAGAACCCAGTTGATCTCACCGAGCCCTCGCCAATTTCTGGATGTCTGAGTTCTTCTCCTAGGGTGGCACGGGCGTGTCGCCCGTGCTGGCCGGAAGAACCAGCTGCCCAATCTTGCTCGGGACAGTGTGTGGTTGCCTAGCATTGGAGCTGCTTCATTGATGTTGGCGACATCGCACCTTCATCAGAAGTGCTCCGTTGGAACGCGAATCGGGGTAGTCAAGTCGATCCGTTCGATCGGCACGGGCGACACGCCCGTGCCACCCCGCCGACCCCCAGGGTGTCAAATCGCTCCACCATCGAGGCCGACTGCCTCCACCGCGTCCCTCGGCTGCCAATTCGAGGTCCCGGCCGATCCCGCCAGCCCATCGCCAGTTTCTGGATGTCTGAGGTCTTTGATGTCTGAGGTCTTAGGTCTTTGGGGGCGCATCGTGCTTCGCCTGTAGCACGCTCGGCCCCTTAGCGCGGAACACCCGCAGCCATTTCGCCAGCAGGGCGCTCTTGATGTCCTTTTCCTTCTCGTACTCGCCGATCGTCTTGCCCCAGTAGAAGCTGACCCAGCCATCGCAGTGCGTCGCCGACTTGTCGATGAATGTTTCGATCTCTTCGATGCTGCATCCGAGCGGGAAGATCTCCTCGATCACCAGCGGCTTACCGATCTCGTAGACCATTAGCGCGGCCAGGTCGTCGTCGAGCTTCTTCGCCTTTGGGTACAGGTGGACGCTGACGAAGTCGAGCGGGTCGCCTACGCCCGGAGCGTAGAACACCGGCTTGGCTTCCTTGAACACTTGCGCCCACGGGATGACGCCGACCGTAATCATGTGTCGGTCATCGACCTTGCGAATCGCGTCGGTGAGCTTCTTCACCCACTGCTTGGCAACCTCCTCGCCGCTCCGACCTCTGAGGTCGCGTGTAATCCGCTGGACGAAGTACTTGTTGCCGAGCGGGGCGGCCAGCCATTCGTTGTCCTTATGGTCCCCGGCGAAGACCGGCTCGTTCATCAGGTCGTAGCAGAAGACGGCCGGATTGTCCTTGCACATGCTGGCAACGGCTTTCCAGAAGTGTTCCTGCGCATCCCACCGGCCGGCTTCGTCGAGCTTGTCGTACCAGACCGGCACATCCTGCTTGTGGTAACACCCCAGCCCGGTCACATCGAGGTACAGCCCGGTTTCTTCCGCCAGCCGCACCAACATGCCGAGGCGTTCGAGGTTCTCTTGGTTGGCGTGATCCGCGGCGTCCATGAACTTCGCCAACTGGAGATGGACGCGGACGATGTTTGCCCCCAGTGCTTGGATTTCCTTGAAGTCCTCGACGACGGTGCCCCACTCCTTCTCCCAGTAGTCTTCCAGCAACCGGCCCGAGTCGTCGCGATCATAGTTCACGCCCCACACCACGAACCGTTTTCCGGTCGTCGCGCCGACGAAATGCGTGTTGTCCTGGCTCGGGCAGATAAACTCTCGGGCTGCAGTTGTCCGGGCGGGCTTCAACGCTGGCGAATCCAGATCGAGACGGTAGAGAACCTGGTTGTAGTTGTACCGTGGCGTCTTCACCGGGTTGCCCGAGAATTCGTTCGTGTACGTCCCCTCGAAGTGGATCGTCCGCCCGCCGTCGCGGTCCAGAAACGCATGATGACACACGTTGTAGAACGTCTGTTTGTCATGGGTGACGACCAGCACCGCCGTCAGGAATGGCCCGGTGGGATGGTCGGCCTCGGCGTACCAGACCTCGCCGAGCGTCGAGCGCGTTCCGAAGAGCTGCCCGGCGACCAGCACCCACCGCTTGCGGTACGCGTTCCACCGCACCGTACCGCTGTGCAGCAGCACGCGGTCCGCCGGATTGGCCGCGTTGGCGGGGCAGAACCGGGCATGTTCCGGCTTGATCTTACCGGCCTTCAACAGTTCCCGTTCGGTTTTCGAGTCCATCGGCGGCAGTTTCTTTTGCCATCGCCAGACCGGGGCGCCGTCGTGCCCGACATCCGGCTCATTTTTGTCGCCCGGCTTCATACAGGTGAAGGCTTCATACTGGTCGGGGTCGAGGACATCTTTCAGCGTGGCGGGGACGCGGACGTTTGGGGTCGGGCTGCCGAACAACAGCCACTTCGTCCCCTTCTCGTCGAACGGGATCGGGTGGCCGCTGGGCCGTCGCCATGTCTCCGTGAGGGGAAGCTGCTTGACCGGCTCGAAGATGTTTCTCGCATCGTCGTAGACGGCGATGCCTTGTTCAAACTCGCCTTCCAGACCCTTGCGGCGGGAGTAATGGGCGACGAGTTTGTCGGCGCCCTTCTCGTCCGGCATTATGGCAAGTGCTCCCACCCAGACGACGCCCTCAGGCCGTTCGGGGAGCGGCATCATCTCTCGGGCGAAGCCGGTCTTCTTATCCACGAAGTAGTCGAACGCGATGCCGGCGGCGGGATCGGACTTCGGGTCTTTGGGGTCGAACGTCGGGGTGGTCGCCCCGGCCATGCGGAACAGTCCGAGCGGATAATCCATCCGCAGCGTGTCGCCCCAGAACCAGAACACCTTACCCTGGTAAACAGCGGCCTGCACCGAGTCTTGTCCGGCAACGAGACCGTTGTTCTCTTGCGGCACGGAATGCCCGATCAGTTTGCTGTCCCGGTACAATCCCTCGCCGGTCAGCCGGCACAGCCGTTCGGCCGCGTTCCGTCGGGTGATCTTGATCTCGGCGACTGCTCCGACTTTCGGGGTCACTCTCGATCCCGCAATCCCGAGCCCGTCCTTTTTCACCTCGTAGCCGTGACTGCGCACGCGGAAGAACAGCTCGCGGTCCATCAAGCCGGGTTCATGGAAGGCCACCCGACCGGCGTTGTCGGTGACGAACGTCAGGCTGTTGACCGTCACCAGTTCGACGAGGGGCACCCCCCGCCCGGTGGCGGCGTCCAAAACGCGAATTTCGGCGTAGCGCTGCGATGGCGCGGAGTCCGCCTGTGTGAGTTGATCCTTGCCGTCCGCGAGCCAGTTGAGCGTGAACCGGGCGAAGACGATCTTCGTTCCCGTCTCGTACAGACACCCGATAGTCGCGTCCGGCAGCGCCGTCAGACAGGAGTACGCGAAGCTGTCTTTGCACAGCACCCGCTTCGTCGGCCACGTCTTCCCCTCGTCGTAGCTGACGAACACCGTCCCGTTCTCCCGCTTGGTGCTTTGCGGCCCCGAGAACAGGATGCGGCTCTTGTCCCCATCGGCCGGGTCAGTGTACCGAAGGACCGACCCCATGCACCCCGGATCAGTGAGGTTCGGGGCTTCCTCCACCTTCGACCACGATTTGCCGCCATCCTCGCTCACGCACGACTTCCGCACCGCCTTGCCTGACCAGCGGCGGACGTTGAACCGGATCGACCCGTCCTTCAACTCCACGAACTGCGCCTCGTTCACAGTGCTGGTCAGCTTCCCCTTGCCATCGTCGATCAATCCGTCGGGGGCCGCATCGCCCATCTGCCAGGTCTTGCCCTTGTCGTCGCTATAGACGGCGTAGATGTTCCACACGCCGAAGGGCCCCTCGTTGAACGGCATCAGGATGCGGCCGGCGTGCTTGCCGTGTCGAAGTTGGATGCCGATCCCCGGCCCGCCGGCGAGAGTCGTGACGACTTTCTCGCGCTTCGTTTCCCTCGTGATGTCTTGCGGTGTGGACCACGTCACACCGTCGTCGTCGCTCGTAATGAGCCAGTTCCGCACGACCTTGTCACCATCGTAGCCGGTCTGGATGGTCCCGCTCCGCTCGCTGACACCGGCCGGGTACGACTGGTAGACGAGCAGCACCTGGCCGCCCTCGCGCTCGACCACGGCGCACGGGTTGTTGAGCGCCTTGTCCCCGTCCTCCGCGATGACGGCGACCTTGCCCCACGTCTTGCCGTCGTCCGTGCTGCGTTTCAGGATAAGCTTGTTCTTGGCCTGGTCCGCGTCGGCGGCTCGGCCCTCGGCGAACGCCAGGACTGTGCCTTCCTTGCTGACGACGACCGACGGGATGCGGATCGACGCGAACCCGTCCGTTTTCGGAACGAAAACGTCCACCGTCTCCGGGGCGGCACCGAACGACGGTAACGGGACAAACAGCAGGAATACTAGGTCGAGTCGGGTCCGCGACATGTGGTGTCCTCTCGTGTGTGTTATAGCGTCTTGTCGCCGCGCCATGTGTCAACACGTTTGAGACAATCACCAATAGAACGTAGTGTAGCGACTTGAGCGTGGATCGTTCTGTTAGCAGACCCATGGGGGACCAGTCTAGAGTAGAACACAGGCGCGTTTGCCGGGCACCCGCCGGCTACCTTGCCCCGCCTGGCGCCTGGTACATTACGGTTTGATACGCATGGTACGAGACCCTTGCCGATGCCCCAGCGCTACGCCACCCGCGGTCTGACGTTTCTCTATCCCGACAATTGGACGATTGTCGATGGCGAATCCCACGGTCTGCCCCGCACGGTCACGGCCCAGTCCCCGCAAGGGGCCTTTTGGTCCGTGGATGTCCATCCCTTCAGCGTGCAGCCCGATGAGCTCTTGCAGGAAGTCCTGCGTGCCATGGAACAGGAATACGTCGACGTGGAGAGTACACCCGCCGAGGAATGGATCGCCGATGAGCGATCGGAGGGACGGGACCTGCTTTTCACGTGCCTCGACTTTGTCGTCGTGGCGGAATTGAGGTGTCTGCGGCACGGGCACGCCACTTATTTGCTGACGTATCAGGCCGAGGACCGCGACTTCGCCGAATTGAAGAATGTCTTTCGTGCGATTACCACGAGTCTGTTCCGCGAAGCGGAGGGTGAGAGAGAACTCGCCTGACCGGCGATCCGTGTGCGCCGACATGGCAATCGGTCTCCCCTCGGCGGCCAGTGGCTTGTCAAACGCTCACCGCGGACAAACCGGACGCTAGCGCGTTCCGGCTGATGGACCGACCCAAGTCATCGTTTTGACGAAGCACTACGTCGGTGGGGATAACTCGGCCACCTGCAGGTATTCGGGAACGGTCACGTTCCAGCCGCGTTGGCCAATCCGATCGGCCAGGGACAGGGCGGCTTTCTCTTCCCCGTGCACCAGAAACGTCTCGCGTGGGACGGGCTGCAGGTCCCCGATCCATCGGAGCAGGCCATCGCGATCGGCGTGCCCCGAGAATCCATAGATCTTACGTGTCTTGGCCCGCACCGAATAGCTCCGTCCGTGAATGCGGACCTGCTTGTGGCCGTCCAGGATCAGCCTTCCCAAGGTCCCCTCTGCCTGGTAGCCAACGAAGAGGATGGTGGAGCGTGGGTCTTCAATGTAGTGGCGGAGATGATGTTTGATGCGACCGGCATCACACATTCCGGATGTGGACATGATCAGCGCCGGACCCGACACGTCATTGATCGCCTTGGATTCCTCCGTGGTCCGCGACAAACGCAGGGCGGGAAACCCCAGCGGCGGGCCGCCGTGGTTCAGCAGGGCTTGCGCATCCTGGTCGAGCGACGCGTAAAAGCGGCGAAAGATCGTCGTGACGTCGATCGCCATGGGGCTATCGAGGAACATGGGGATGGCAGGAAGTTTCTTCTGCTGGTCCAGTTGGGACAGAAAATAGACCAGCTCCTGGGCCCTCTCCACGGCAAATGTCGGAATCACGATCTTGCCCCCACGCTGGACGGTGGAGGTGATCACGTCGTGCAACTGTTCCGCGACGTCGCCGCGATCTTCGTGCAGCCGATCGCCGTAGGTCGATTCCATGATCAGATAGTCAGCCTGCGAAAAGCGATAGGGTTCTTTCATCAAGGGCTTGTCCGATTGCCCAATGTCGCCGGAGAAAACGATCCGCAGGGCCGGGTTGTCAGGGGATCGCGTCTGAAATTCCAGGCTGGCGGACCCCAGGATGTGGCCGGCGTCGCGAAAGGTCACGTCGACTCCGTCCAGCACGCGGACAGGCACGTCCAGGTCCGCCGGTCGAAAGAGCTGGCACGCTTCATCCACGTCGGCTTCCTGGTAGAGGGGCTCGTACGGATGCGCACCCGTCCGTCCTTCCCTGGCATGCCGTTTTTGTTTGTACTTGGTGTCCTCTTGCTGAATGCGAGCGGCATCCCGCAGCAGGACTTCCGCCAGCTCGACCGTGGGGCGCGTCATGTGGATGGGGCCACGGAATCCTTGACGCACGAGGCGAGGCAAAAGCCCGCTATGATCGATATGGGCATGGGTCAGCACCACGGCGTCCAGGGCATCCGCAGCAATGGGTCCGGGGAGCCAGTTTCGCTCTAGAAACGCGCGTTCCTGAAACATGCCGCAGTCGATCAGAATCCGCCCGCGACGCGTCTCCAGGCAATATCGCGAGCCTGATACCTGCCGCGATGCCCCCAAGAATTGCAGCTTCACGTCGTACCTCCACGCGGACATGGTGTCGTGGCCAACTCGATCAAGGAACCGGCTCATCGTCGTGGATCGCGATGCTCGTCACAAGTCCCAAATTGGTCCGAGGGTTCGCTTTGGCTACAATGGCTCGAAACTTGCGAAGTCGCCGAGAGATGTTCGTGCTGCACAACGACCTGCCCGATCCCCCCCTGCCCCTCTTGATCACCGGGATCACCGGTGTGGCCGGATACAATGCCTTTGCCTATTTTCGGGATCGGTTTCCAGGTCAGGTGGTGGCTATTCGGCAGCGAAGCAATTGGCCCCTGTCGGGACCGGGCATCATTCCCTGCGATGCAGACGATCGGGCAGGTCTACGGTCGCTCTTCGAGACATACCGCTTCGCGTCGGTCCTGGACTGCCTGGGCAACTGTGCCTTGAAGCCGTGCGAATTGAACCCGGAGCTCGCCTGGCGTTTGAACCTGGCGAGCTTGCGTACGTTGCTCGACGTGATCGGGGACCGTGGGGTACGGATCGTCCACCTCTCGATTGACCTGGTGTTCTCCGGGCGTGGCCAGGGGGGGTACGCGGAATCGGATCGGACCGATCCGGTGACCGTGTACGGGCGGTCCATGGCGGCGGCCGAGCACTTGTTGCAGTTGTCCTGTCCCCAGGCCTGCGTTTTGCGGATATCGCTCCCCATGGGGCCGAGCTACAGTGGACACGCCGGCGCGATCGACTGGATCCAACATCGCTTTCAGCAGGGGAAACCCGCCACACTTTACTACGACGAGATTCGTTCCCCCACGTATACCGACTGTCTCAATCGCGTGGCGCACTGCATGCTCGCCCAATCCGTGAGCGGCCTTTTTCACGCGGGAGGTCCCCGCGCATTGAGTCTGTACCAGATCGCGCAGGTCATCAATCGTGTGGGGGGCTACGATCCGGATCTGTTGCACGGCTGTTATCGCCGTCAGGCGGGTCCGATTCCCCCTCGCGCGGGGAATGTCGTGATGGCATCCGACCGGCTCATCCAGCATACAGGCTCCGCACCGTTCTCCCCTTGGCCGCTGCAGGATCGTTGGGTACCTAGCCATCGCCACTGGCACTTCGATCGCTCTGGCGACCCGGGATCCCGAAGACTCTTGGCGCAGGTCCTGTACCAGAACCCCGACGATGTCGGCGGCGGTTCGGTCGAACACGAATACCCTCGAGCATTCGGCTCATGCTGCGACCCCGCGTATTGATTAGCCTCGTCACGTACAACGAGCTGGAGAACATTCCCCGTCTGGTGCCCGAGGTCCTGGCGATGGTGCCGCACGCGGACGTGCTGGTGGTCGACGACAATTCACCCGATGGAACGGGGGACTGGTGCCGTGAGCAAACGCGGGTTCAGCCCCGACTGCATCTCGTGCAGCGACCCGCCAAACTGGGGATTGGCAGTGCCAATCGGGATGCGATTCGCTGGGCAATACGTCGGCATTACGACGTACTGACCACCATGGACGCGGACTTCAGTCACTTGCCCGCTGCCTTGCCTCAACTTGTGCAGCGGATCACGACGTCCACGGATCCCTGCGACGTGGTCATCGGTTCGCGCTACGTGGCGGGGGGCGCCATCCGGAATTGGCCCTGGCATCGGCGTGGCACGAGTTGGCTCGTCAATCGTTTCGGCCGCCTGGCCCTCCGGTTGCCCGTTCGAGATTGCAGCAGCGGCTTCCGCGCGTATCGAGTGGCAATGCTTGCCGCGTTGCCGCTTCACCAACTGACGTGCTCGGGCTTTGGGTTCTACGAGGAAATTCTCTGGCTTCTCAAGCAGCAGGGGGCCCGATTTGCGGAGGTGCCGATCGAATTTGTCGACCGCGGCCAGGGGCGCTCGAAGGCGGATTGGCGAGAGGCAACGCGGGCCATGTCATCGCTCCTGTGGCTGGCTGTCCGGCGGTCGCCTCGGCAGGCATCGACGGATAGGGATGATTGATCGGTCGCCCGGCAACCTCCCATGGGGTCGATTGATGACGGCTCAAGCCGAAATGTCTGTTTTCTTTCGCGAATTGGCGAGGTATATGGTTCTCACGGTGGGGGTGCTGTCATTTGCCCAGTGAATTGCTACACGGGGTCGGGGGGTGTTCGCATTGGAACTCGTGGTGCGGACCGATTAGAATGCGCCGTTCGCACGATGGACCCGATGACCCCTGGAGTTACCCCTCATGAAACTTCGACGCGTCGCCGTGGCAGTATGCGCCCTTTTCGGATGGTTGGGACAGGACCCTGTCACGGCCGGTCAGTTCAACAAGGTGATTGATGTGGGGGCCGAGGCGCCGGCCTGGAAATCGCTGCAGGGGCAGGAAGGGGAGGCGTCAACGCTGGACGATTACCGGGACGCAAAGGCTGTCGTCGTGGTGTTCCTGTGCAACACGTGTCCGGTTGCGCTGGCCTACGAAGAGCGACTCAAGGGTTTGGCGAACGACTTCCGAGATCGTGGCGTGTCGTTCGTGGCGATCCACGTCCACAAGGGGGAATCGCTGCAGGACGCCCTGCAGCATGCACGCGAAGCCGAGTTCAATTTTCCTTACTTGCATGACGAATCCCAGGAGACATCCAAGGCCTATGGTGCGTCCACAACGCCCCACGCATTTGTGCTCGATTCGCAGAGAAAGATTGCCTACATGGGAGCGGTGGATGACAACATGAACCCGTCCGATGTGGAAAAGCATTACCTACGGGATGCGCTGGAAGCGGTGCTGAGCGGAACGGCGCCGGAGGAACCGGAAACCCAGCAATTTGGATGCAGTGTCAAATGGAAATGAAGCGACGGCCGTATCTCGGTCTGTGCCTGGTGGCTTGGGGCGTTTGGATCGTGGGTTGCTCGCGGGGGGGGATTCCCCTCCGCGATGGCGGGGGGCATGAAGTTCCCTTGAACGCGCGATCGCTGGCCGAGCGGATCGACGCGGCGGGGTTGCAACGGCAGGTCCAGGCGCATCGCGGCAACGTGGTGCTCGTCGATTTCTGGGCCACGTATTGCCAACCGTGCCTGAAGGCCTTTCCTCACACCCTGGAACTGGGCCGCAGGTATGCGGATCGTGGCCTGACGGTGATGACCGTGAGCATGGACGGGCCTCGGCAACTGCCGCACGTCAACCGCTTCCTGGGTCAGCAGCGAGCCGACTGCCCATGTTTCATCAGTGCGTTTGGTTCCGGTTCCAAATCGTTTTCGGAATTCGGAATTGATTCGGGCGCGATTCCCTATTTCAAGCTGTTTGATCGAACGGGGACCGAGCGGTACACCTTTACGGGGGCGTCGGCCGAAATCGAGCAGCGAGTACACGAGCTGCTGGACGAATCACCCGACGTGGAATCGGCCGATGAGCCGGGCTGATGTCCTGTGCCTGGTCCCCGGGCAAGTCGTCGCGTGCCTGCCCGACTCGAACGGGGCTGGCTATTCGGTCTCGCAGTGACAGGCCGGCGAAGCTGGTCACTTCTCTCGACGAAGTTCGATCCGCCGTGACGAAACAAATCCCTGGGGAGTATAGCTGCAGCGGTTGGAATGCCACGGTAGCGTTTCGCCAGGTGCGAAAGGTCTTCTCGGCCGAGGGCAATCCCGCACTCGACGATGTCTCGTTCGTCGTGGAACCGGGAACATGGGTCTCGCTGGTGGGCCCTTCGGGGTGCGGGAAGTCGACTGTGCTCAGGTTGATGGCTGGACTTCTTCAGCCCAGTCAGGGGTCGGTTTCCGTATCGGCGGCGACAGAATCCACTTCATCGAGTGGGGCACCGCAGCCTGGGGCGGAAGGGAACTCGGGACGACTCTCGGCGGAATCGCAGCCCGGAGTTGACACTAGCTTTGTCTTCCAGCATCCGACGCTGTTGCCATGGCGCGACGTACTTGCCAACGTTGTACTGCCGCTGGAGCTCGCGGGAACTCCCTCGGACGTGGCGGCCATCGAAGCGCAGCAGGCGTGTCAACTGGTGGGTCTCTTCGCATCCGATTGGTCCAAGCTGCCTCGCATGTTGTCGGGGGGCATGCAGATGCGGGTCTCGCTTGCGCGGGCCCTCGTGACGCATCCCCGCCTGATGCTGATGGACGAACCGTTGGCGGCCGTGGATGACCTGCTTCGTCAACAGCTCACGCTGGAAGTCCTCCAGCTTTGGAGTGAGCAGCGCTGGACCGCCATGTTTGTGACGCACCAGATTCACGAGGCGGTCTTCATGGCAGAGCGGGTGCTGGTGATGTCGCCGGCGCCCGGCCGGATCGTGGCCGACGTGCGAGTCCCTTTCCCCTATCCTCGCAAAACGGCCTTGCGGACGTCGGTGGAATTTGCCCAATGTGTGGAATCGGTGGCTCGCGCGCTGCATGAGGGATCACCATGACACGGCGTGGAGAATGGCTGGTCTCGCAGGTTGGTCCTCCGCTGGTTCTCCTGGTGGCGCTGCTCATGCTGTGGGAAATCGCCGTGCGACTCCTGCACGTACCTGCGCTCTTGCTCCCCGGTCCCCTGGCCATTGCCCGCGCGGCGGCGGACGGTTCCACGCGGCTGATGTGGGGGACGCTTCAGACGGCCGCCGCGGCCTCCGTCTCCTTTGCCAGCAGTCTCCTGCTCGGCACCTCCATCGCCATGCTCTTCTCTCAGTCCCCCCTGGTTCGTCGCTGTTGCTTTCCCTACGCCATTCTCCTGCAAACCGTTCCCATCGTGGCCGTCGCGCCTGTGATCGTGGCGTGGTGCGGCGAGGGGTTCTTCGCCGTCGTGGTGGTGGCCACGATCATCAGCCTGTTTCCCATCATCACCAACATGACGGAAGGACTGACTTCCATTCCGCTGTCGTTCCAGGAACTTTTCGCGCTGAATCGCGCCACACGCTGGCAGACCCTCTGGAAGCTGCAGTTTCCTCATGCCATGCCCCATCTCGTCACCGGCGCCCGCATCGCTGCCGGAAGTTCGATCCTGGGTTCCATCGTGGGAGAGATGTTTGCCGGTGTGGTGCAGTCCAAGCCGGGGTTGGGGTACGTGATCTTCGCAGCCTCGGATCAATACAATATGGCGTTTGTCTTTGCCGCCATCGCCATGACCACCCTCTTGGGTGTCCTGATGTTTGCCGTGGTGAGCCTGGTGGGCGAGCGATACCTCTTGCATTGGCGAGAGCAGCGACTGCACGGCGAGTAAGGCACGAATCGTGGCGGCGAGCCTCAATGACTCGCACCTGTTCCCGGTTGGACGGTCGTTCTAGAATGGAGGAATGAACGAAGAAGAGATCTATCAAGAACACATCCTGGATCACTACGAAGATCCCTACCACCGCGGACATTGCCCTCACGTCACGCATTCCCATGAAGAAGAGAATCCGCTGTGCGGCGACGTGGTGTCGGTCGAGTTACGTCTGGATGGAGACGATCGGATTGCAGAAGCCTGGTTCGATGGGGACGGATGCTGCATCAGTCAGGCTGCCGCCTCGATGTTGATGCAGGAAATCGAAGGCAAGTCCCGAGAGGAGCTGCGGCAATTCCGAGCCGACGACATGCTCCGGTTGTTTCGCGCCAAACTGACTCCCAATCGCCAGAAGTGTTGCCTTTTGCCCTGGCGCGTGGTGCAGTCGGCCATTTATTCCCCCGTCGATCCCGAAGGGGGCACGGCGCCCGACTTCGAAGGCCCGGACCTGGGGGAGGAATCGTCATGAGCGTCGCGGCGACCCCGGAGCTCGATCCGTACCGTATCCGCGCCGATTTTCCCATCCTGTCTCAAGATATTTACCCGTCCAAGCCGCTGATCTACCTGGACAATGCCGCCACGACCCAGCGACCTCGCGTCGTGATCGACTCGCTGGTTACGACCTACGAGCGTTACTACGCCAACGTCCACCGTGGGATTCACTGGCTCAGCGACCAGAGTACCGACCTGTTCGAAGAGGCGCGCGAGCGGGTGCGACAGTTCATTCATGCCCGCCAGCGCCATGAGGTGATTTTCACCACGGGCACCACATCGGCCATCAATCTCGTCGCCCGAAGTTGGGGAGACTCACAGGTTCAGGCGGGCGATGAATTGCTGCTCTCGGAAATGGAACATCATTCCAACCTGGTCCCCTGGCAGCAATTGTGCCAGCGCGTGGGCTGTCGCATTCGAACGTTGCCCGTCACGGACGATGGGGAATTGGACGTCGAGCAACTGCCGCAGCTCCTGAACTCGCGGACACGTCTGGTGGCCATCACGGCCGTTTCCAATGTCCTGGGTACGATCAATCCCATTCCCGACCTGGTGGCAGCCGCTCATCAGGTGGGCGCCACGGTGCTTGTCGATGCGGCCCAGGCGGTGCCGCACCAGCAGGTGGACGTCCAGGCCTGGGGGGCCGACTTCGTGGCCTTCAGCGGCCACAAGATGATGGGACCATCCGGCGTCGGCGTCCTCTATGGCCGCGAAGCACTGTTGGATGCCATGCCGCCCTTCCTGGGCGGCGGGAGCATGATCCGGCGCGTTTGGATGGAAGGCTTCGAATCGGCCGATCTGCCAGCCAAGTTCGAAGCGGGTACGCCTCCCATTGTCCCCGCGATCGGCTTGAAGGCGGCCATCGACTACCTGGAGGCGGTCGGTCTGGACGCGATCACGCGTCATGAACAAAGGCTGACCGAGTATGCACACCGCCAGCTGAAGCAGATCGAGGGGGTCACCTTGTTGGGGCCTCCCCCCGCCCGCAAGGCCGGGATCGTGAGCTTCGTGGTCCAATCGATTCACTCCCACGACGTGGCCCAGATCCTGGATCGCGAGGGGATCGCCATCCGTGCGGGCCACCACTGTGCCATGCCCTTGCATCAGCGGCTGGGCCTGCGGTCCAGCAGTCGAGCCAGCTTCTATCTGTACAATACTCAGGAAGAGATCGATCACCTGGCGACTGGAATCCGAATCGCTCAGCAGCTATTCCAACGCCGCCAGTCCAACCGCTCGGGCAGGAGTCGTGGTCAATAACGGGTGTCGCGCGGCCAGGCGTGTCGCTGTCGCGGCAGGTCGTCAACCCGCAGTCCAAACCTACGGAATGCGTCGATGGTGCGCCGTGGGGGATTCCAGGTCACGCAGTCACCCACGTCGTGCAGCGACGGGGCAGACCGCTCATCCCGGTGGCCACGTCAACGGCCGGCCCCCCAAGAGATGAAAATGAAGGTGGTCGACCGACTGACCGCCGTCCGATCCACAGTTGGTCACCACACGGTAACCTTCCGACAGCCCCAGGGTCCGGGCGAGCTGCCGCGTCACCAGCAGCAGATGGCCGGCTAGGGGCGCGTCGTCGTCACGCAGCGAGTCCAACGACGAGATCTCCACCTTGGGAATGATCAGGACATGCGTGGGGGCCTGGGGGCTGATATCCCGAAACGCCAGGCACAGCGCATCTTCATACAGGATGTCGGCCGGGATCTCACGGTCGAGAATCTTCTTGAAAATGGTCTTGGCCG
>WPCK01343104.1_pt1 | contig 13802 bp, 8 predicted proteins | sample 5399851 | NCBI WGS metagenome assembly WPCK01 (sample SAMN12869471, study PRJNA574797) | sludge metagenome | isolation source: wastewater treatment of pH11 | place: China:Beijing | collected 2019-05-20
GGTGTCCACGGCGCTATTTGGATTGGAATCTACGGATGCCCAATCCGAATGGTACACGTAGGCTCCCACGATGTCGGGAGAAAGTAGGTCGTCCACCAACGGCAATCCCTCTTCGATTTGTGGATCGGGCTGCTGGTCGACCGGATCGTTTGAGCTAGGATCAGCCGTCGCGGTCAAATCCACGGGCACCGGATCGACAAACACATCGATTACTTCGGGTTTTGGTATTTCGTCTCCCGAGGTTAGATTGTCGTCACCTACGGGGGTGCCTTTGCCAACGTCTAACGATAAGTCGTCAGTCAATGCGTCGATGCTCGCCAATTGAGATTGAACGGTAATTACGGTCAAGCGAGTATCTCGTGCGCTTGCGACGTCGCGAACATCAGCATAGGAAACGACTCCATCCTTGTTCACATCGAAAATGTTGTCAACGCCAACGTTCATCCCGACTTGCTCGCGGACTGCCTTGAGGTCGGTGTTCGCTACTTCGAAAAAGCCTTGGATGGAGCTCAAGTCCTCTGGGCTTGTTGGCGCGTCGGTCTTGCCTCGTAGGTGACCGATGTAATAGACAATCGGCTCGGCCAGTCCCGTGTTTTCATTGGCCAAAAGTGTGATGCGCAGCCAACGGTCTTCAATCGCGTTGTCGGCCCATCGTACCACGACCCGGCTTGTCAGCGGATCATCATCCGTCAATTCCTCAGAGCCAACCACCTCGATCGATTCAGGGTCCGGACCGACTTCCCAGGATGTAGCCGGAAACTCACTCGGATCGTAACTGCCTTGTGGGCTGACTTGGAAATAGAAATCGTTGGTTGTCAATTCAGTGGCAGCCAAGTTCTCAACATCGAACACCAATCCGGTGATTCCAGTGGTCGTATTGATCACGTTGGATAATGTCAGCGTCTGGGGAACCGAGGTTTCAACCACCAATTGTTGCGTTGGGTCAATTGCTGCGGAAACACCCGACTCTGCGAAGATCGAGTCGTCATAATAGACGAAACTTCCGACGACGCGAACCTGATCCACACCGCCTGAATAGGCGGCATCTGCGGAATCGTCACTCAAATTGATTTCGAACTCCGGACTCTCCATTTGGCCAAGGTCGATCGGATCGAATGTTGGCCCCATGGTCAGGAGCGTATCTTGACGCACGCCTGAATCGACGACGTCACCAACCCAAGGCTCCATCAATTCGTTGCTAACACGGATTTCAACCGGTTGTTCCATGTCGGAAATAGGCGATTGGACTTCTGAACTCATGAGTAGAAGGTCGGCGGCCATTAGGCTGCGGACCTCTAATTTCTCGAGCAACAATCGGCGGCGTTCGATTTTCTTGGAAACGCAACTTCGGTCACCAATTCTTCCTCGAAACCAACTCCGAGTCACATTCGTTAGTTTTGTCTTACGCATAGATCATCACCCGTACTGTAAAAGAAACTAAATCGGAACTTCATACGCTCGGGACTTTAGCAAACCAGAACGGCTTGCCAAAACCCCAATCTCCAAATTTGCTAGCATCACGGGCACGCAGCATGTCGCCTCATGCTGCTTCGTTCTTTAGATACCCGGCCAGGTGGGCAGCACGTACTGGATTCTGCATTTTCGAAACGGCTTTGGCTTCGATCTGCCGGACGCGCTCGCGAGTGACTTTGAAAATGCGTCCAACCTCCTCCAGAGTATAACAATATCCGTCAACTAAGCCATAACGTAGTCGAATAATTTCGCGCTCACGCTCAGTCAAGGATTGAAGCATCGTGTCAATTCTCTCTCGCAGCAATCCATGACTCGTGTTTTTCACTGGATTGCCATGATCGTTGTCTTCGATGAACTCCCCAAAGGAATTGTCTTCGCCTTCACCGACTGGTCGATCGATACTGATCGGATGTCGACCAATATCGAGCACGCGGCGAACTTCTTCGACTGGAATATCCGTTTGGGCCGCGATCTCCTCCATCGATGGTTCGCGACGAAGCGACTGCGTCAAACGCTTCTGGATATTTCTCAATCGGCTCAAGACATCGATCATGTGCACTGGAATGCGAATGGTCCGGGCTTGATCGGCAATGGCCCGCGTGATTGCCTGACGGATCCACCAAGTTGCGTACGTCGAGAACTTGAATCCGCGCCGATATTCATACTTGTCAACGGCGCGCATTAAGCCCGTATTGCCTTCTTGGATCAAGTCCAAGAAGCTCATCCCGCGATTGCGATATTTTTTCGCGATCGAGACTACCAAACGCAAATTGCCTTGGGACAACTCTCGTTTGACGCCTTCAAAGTCTTTGTAATGTTTGCGAAATTCATTGCAGCGAACCCTGAGCAATCGCGGACTTTCTTGAACGAGCACAATCAAACGCCGCAAGTCACATCGCAATCGAGCGACTTCCGCTTGTTGGTCGCCCTGGATCTCCAGCTTGGCGATGCGAGCCTGCAGGTTTTCCATTCGATCTGCGTACTGTTCGAGTTGTTTCATGTTGGGGATGACTCGGCGAGAACGCAGGCTCAACTCCTCAGCTAGCACGATGCACTTGTCTCGCAATCGAACGTAGCGTTGAACCAAGACTGATTTCTCGTTGCGATCCGTGCTCTTGCGCACGATGCGACTAAAAAGCAATCGTTTTTCCGCGATCATTCGCTTGAGAGTCGCCAGGTTGGCGGGCATTCGTGCGCTGATTTGTTCCTTCGTTAGCTGCTCGGTCAATGAGACTTTGATCGTTCGATCGAACGGCAATTGCCCCTGATGGACGCGAGTCAAAATCTCGACGGTTTGGCGCAGAGCGTAATCATTGCCCAGTAGACTTCGGCGGAAACGCTTACGGGTGATCTCGATCGTTTTGGCCAGCGCAATTTCTTCGTCGCGGCTGAACAGCGGAATCTCGGACATCTGGCTCAAATAAAGCCGGACGGGATCGTCACTCAGATTTGCATTGGACCGCCTGGGAGCTTTGCTCTCCTCCTCGTTCTCGAAGTCGAGCAGATCATCGTTGCCCGGGCGACTGTTCTCGACTTCGCTGCTAACGAAATCCGAGTCTTCCATGTTCGGGTCAGAAAGCTCATCGAGCGAATCGAGGCTGCCGTCGACCACGACGTCGCCGGAGAAGTTGGGGTCGAAAACCCGCAGCGATTGAAGCGGCGCTTTATCGACCAGTTTGATACCTTTTTGTTCGAGAATCACCAGCAAATTATCAAGCTTCTCGCTGCTGCTGGCTTCGTCTGGCAAATATTTACCGACCTGATCGTAGGTCAGATATCCTTGTTCGCGGCCGGAAAGAATCAATTGTCGAAGGTCTAGGTCCATTAGTTCCACAGTTCAACTCCTTTTGAAATACCTTGGCTGCCTCAGCGGGTACAGCCCAGGTGTGGATTCGTCTTGATGAAAATGAAATACTACAGTCGATCAGGGTTCGTCGTGCTGAAGTTGCAGTCCTTGTCGCAACCTTGCTTGGCGAACCGCTTCTTGCAAAATATCGATTTCCTCCTTTTCAGAAACTCCTCGTTGCAATTGTGCCACCAGTCGTTGTTGGTCGGCTTCCTGTTGTCGCTGACCAATGCGCTCCGTCAATAATCGCAAACGCTCTTCGGGCGTCTGTCGATTGTGGATCAGCTTGGCCTGGGCTTGCTCGTGCAGTGTCACCAACAAGCTCTTCAGCGACGGATCCTCCAAAGCTACCAGCACACTTTCAAAATCCAGCGGCGCACCACTGAACTCAAGCTGCTGATAGGCATCCAACATGGCGCGAGCCGCTTCGCACTCAAGCCATTCCGATTGCACTTGTTCAAGAGCAATCGGAGCAACTTGCGGCGCGATGATGATCAGCTCAATGAGCTCGCGTTCATACGGTGACAAATCGGAGGGCTTCATGATACGCACAGGCTTCTGGGCGGTGTGTTCCTCATCCTGTCGCTGGTAACGAGGAATAGCCGACTGACGACTTCGAAGCGACGTCAAACGCTGCCGAAGTGAATCCTCGGGAATCCCGAACTGGCGAGCCAATCGCGGCAGCAGTTGGTTCTGCCGGATCCGGAAGGCCTCGTTGCTGATCAATCCCGAGTGAGGAACTTTGGCCAGCAACGCCAAAATGTCCTCGATCGCGCGGTGCGCCTTGTGCGTATCGATCAACGGATCGAATCCGGCAGTCGCCCGGCGCATTCGAAACTCGAGCGCGTCGCAGGAAGCTGCAACTACTTTTTGAAAGGCGTCCAATCCGAACTTCAACAAGAAATCGGCTGGATCGAGCCCGTCGGAAAGCGTTGCAATCCGCACGTCGAGCTGGGCGTGCAAAAAGAGTTCCAACACTTCATCGCTGCGGCGCTGGCCGGCTTCGTCGCCGTCAAGCAGCAGGACGACTGAATCGCACGAGTGCCGAAGCGCCTTGAGGTGCGCCGGACCGAGCGCCGTCCCCAAGACGGCAACCGCGTTGTCGACACCCGATTGATGAGCCAAGATGACATCGGTGTAACCCTCCATGACAATGGCTTGTCGATGTCGATGAATCGGCAGGTGAGCGATCTCGAAACCGTAAAGCTGACGGCTCTTATGAAACAGTCGTGTCTCCGGCGAATTGATGTACTTCGCCCGATCCTGAGATCCAGGCATGACACGTCCCCCGAAGGCAATGGTCCGGCTCTCGCGATCGCGAATCGGGAACATCAAGCGATTGCGAAAACGATCGTAATAGCCAGAACTGCCGTCGCGCTGAACGACCAAACCGGCTGCATCCAATTGTGGCAGTGTGAACTTTTGCACCGCTGCGGCTTCAATCAAATTCGACCAGCCTGCCGGTGCCATCCCCAATTGAAATCTGTCGATCGAATGGGCCGCGATTCCTCGTTCGCTCAAATACTCGCGAGCCGGCTTGGCTTCAGGCGCATGGAGCAGATACTGATGATAAAATTCCTCAGCCCAGCGCAGGATGCGAAAGAGTTCCGATTTGATATCGATTCGAGACGAACCACCTTTCGAACCCCGGCCACCAGAGGCACGCGGCTGGATAACGATTCCGGCTCGTTCAGCCAACTTATGCAGGGCCTCAGCAAAACTGCAGCCGTCGATTTGCATAATGAAATTGAAAATGTCGCCGCCAATATCGCATACCCAACACTTCCAGATTTGCAGCCTCGGGTTGACTTGCAGACTCGGGCGGCTGTCGTTGTGCCACGGGCACGTGGCAACGTAACTCGATCCATTTCGCCTAAGGTCCAACCGAGAGCCGATCAGGTCGACAATGTCGGTGGCCGCGCGAACTCGCTCTTTTACTGTCGGGTCAAACGAAAACGACACTGGCACTCCACTTGCATGCTCGGTCTTGCGGTATTCGCGTTCAATACGCTAGAAGACAATTGATTGTTTATTCTAGCGACTCGGCAAAAGGCTCGCAAAGGCCACGAGGCAGCCTGTCGTAATTATAGGGGTCATCCATGCCCACAACGCCAGATCGTGTCGCACGACTCTGTGAGTCGAAACAACCATCGCGGAATGTTTCTGGCGTGCGGAGCAGTGCATTCCATTGCACCGCCGACCAGTATGCATAAACCGGCATCACCAAGTCAATCGCAATTCGAAAAAAAATCGTCCAGACTTTCCCCTCTTTTAAATAGCCGCGAAGAACGCAAAGAACACAGAGAACAAGACCCAAAACAAATGTGATTAGCTATCGAGTGACGGACTATCTGGGGCCGCTGGTCGGCTACAAGCATTTCTTTGCGATCTCTACGTTCTTTGCGGTTCAATTTATACAACTATTTTGTTAAGGGGAGATGAGACGATGAACGACGAGCAGATTAACGTGTTTTGCGACCGAATTCGACAAACGGCCTATGATATCCATGTTTATCTCGCGCACGGACACCTTGAGAAAGTCTATGAAAATGCCTGGCTCAACGATTACGAAAGGCCAGACTGGTCTTAGCCCAGCAGCATCCGATCCATGTCTTCGATGAGGACGGAACATTGATCGGTGACGATCTTAGTGACTTGCTTGTGAAAAACGAAATCATCGTTGAACTCAAGGCTGCGAAAGCCACTCGCGCCCGATCATGAAGCTCAAATTCTCGGCTACTTAAACTCTTCTCGGACAAAACGTGCCATCGGCTGTCTTAGATCAGGGCTTTAGAGCGAATGAAGGCTCGGGGCAAGGCAAAAGTTAGGGCAAAAGTTACGGCAAAAGTTACCACCCACCAAGTATTGACGCTTCGGACAAAGAACACCGACTTTCTTGGCCTAGCCATTGACTTTAATTAAGACCGTGGCTGTCCCCTCTTATTGCCCAGTCCCCTCTTATTGCCCCAATAGCTCAAATTCCACCGGTAGATCGGGGCCGCGAATGGCGGAGGTGATGGCTTCGCTGCGGCTGATAGAACCTTTGGCTAAAGTAAAGTCAAGTCGCTGGTTGGACTGACCGGTCAAGGAAGTGACGCCCTGTACGACTCCGTCCACGACCAGTGCAATGAGAGGTGAACCCACTTGCGAATCTTGTTTGACGAATTGATCGAATTTCTCGCGCCCCAGTGTACTCCACTGGACGACCAAGGAGCTTCCAGAGTTGTCCGTGATCGATCTAATCTTTTTTTCGTCAAGAGTAAACTTCGGTGGTCGGCAAGTCACTTTCATCCCAGCACCATTCACCTTGGCTCCGGTGACATCAAGACCGGCCGCAACGTCGTAGGTTGCGTGGGCTTGGCGGTCGTCGTCGCCCGTACCCGCAGGAATTACGAATGCCAGAAACGGAGCCTGCGAGACCGCAAGCCGCTGGACGACGCGTGGCTGATGGCGCTTCCAAGATTCGATGGTCACGTGGTTGTTATCTGGGAAATTCGCAGCTAGACAATCGGGCAGACCATTCAACCGTTTTTGGATAGTTTCTAGCGTCGACGTGTAGCCATCCGGATTGTTTAAGTCGATCTCTGTCGCGATCCCATCGACGGGCAATGGCACCATTCGGAATTGCGATTGGACGGGATACCATCCGGTGTAGTAGATAGCCAATCCACACACGGCCACCAAGACGCCCAACGCATTCAGGATCGAAATGGTCCTGGCCGTTCGATTTTCTCTCAAATAGACGAGGGTCGTGGCAGTCCAGTTCGCACTGGACGAGCTGCCCGCGCCGATCATCGCACCGCGCGTTGCCTGAGAGCGATCGGTAAGCCAATTCCAAACCACGATCGGAATGCTCAGGATCGCAACCGGCGTGATCGGTAGCAGTGACGTCAACTGGGCGACTCGCATCGGTGTTTGCAGACCGCTGATCAAGTGAATTAGACCGCCGACCAATTGGCTCAGGATCAGCAAGCCGTATACGAACGAGATCGCGATGTACGGAATGGGGCTTTCCTTCATCCAAGGTGTCGAATTGACAGCCACGATCGAGGTTGCCATGAAGCCGCTGTTGAGCAAAGCGCAGCCCATGAGCAACAAAGCCAGAGTGGGTTGATAATTCCTACTTCCGTCTTGACCGCTGCTGGTGTCACTATTGGGATCGAATCCAAGAGCCCGGACAAATTGGTAGGCCAAATCGCGGTTCTCTCTTTTGACTTTGGCTTTCAACGTTCCCGACTCGCCATCCGGCATGGATCGGACGGCCGCAATGTCATCGGTGACGATATGGATCTTGGGGCCGAAAACGCCTTCGCTGATGCCAACTTTTAGCACACGCTCTCGCGGGATATCGATCACGCTTACCGCTGTTTTGACACTACCCACAATTCCGTCGACGATCATGTATTCGATTCGCAATCCGCCGCCGGAGGCTTGCAACATGCCTTTCAGTTCAGCAAAACCGCCAAACGTGTCCATCGAGAACGGCACAGCCCGAACTTGGTTCTGACTTGCAAACGCTCCGCCTGGCGAAGCCGGGCCGACGTTCGATTTGAGCCAATTTAGATCAGCCAGAAGTTCTCTTGCGGATTGATACCGGTAAGTCGGGTTACGATGCAGCAGTTTGAGAACGACTGGATCGATTCGTTTATCTACTTCGGGAGCAGCTGTACTGGGAGGTTCAAAAACGCCGAGTGGAAGTTGTCCCGTCAACAGTTCGTAGAAGATAACCCCCAGCGCGTACAAATCGATACGATGATCGACTTGATCGGGGGATTCGATTTGTTCTGGAGCCAGGTAGTGAGGCGAACCAAGGACCTGGCGTGTGGCCGTAAGCGTAAAGTACTTCTTCGGGTCGTTGATGACTTTGGCGATACCGAAGTCGGCGATCTTGAGCGTATCATCATCGCCCAGTAAAACGTTCTCGGGTTTGATGTCTCGGTGAACGACACCTTTGGCATGAGCATAGTCGAGGGCTCTTGCCATTTTTTCAATCAGGTCAATCGCTTCGTGAGGGCCGACACGCCGAGCAGAAATGGCTTCTCGCAAGTTGACTCCGTTGACCAGTTCCATAATCAAATACGCCTGGCCATCCGCCGTTCGCCCAAAGTCGTAAACGGTGACGATATTGGGATGCGAAAGCAGCGCAAGTGCCCGAGCTTCTCGTTCAAATCGCTCGACAAACTGCGGGTCATCGGAATATTCACGGGCGATTAGCTTGACAGCGACGTCCCGGCCAAGCGATGTCTGCCGAGCTTGATAGATCGCCCCCATGCCGCCGCGACCTATCATTCGCGTAAATTCGAGTTGCGGAAACCAAGGTGCAAGCTCGTCAATCGTTGGCATAGGAGCCTGATGTCGGCTGTCGGGTGAAGATAGTCCGCCCTTGCCTAGTCCAAGCTGGAGTAGGCACACAGGGCAATCCTTACCGGACTCGATCGGATTTTTGCAGGCTGGACAGATTGCAGCATTCATGGACGCTTACCTGTTGAATTGAATTCGTTCATGGTTCACAATGTACAACGCCAAGTGGAGGCTGCGGTTACAGCCCACGTAGGAATTTTTGGAGAAATTTAAGGACATGGGAGCATTCCGGTCGGTCCGATCGATGATATCCGCCGCGATATTGGTCTTCGCCACAGGGCATTCGTCGGTCCCTGGTCAAGATTTGTTCCAAAAGCAAGCTGAAGCCTCTATTGCGACAGGCGATTCGACGCCGGATTCGCGCAACCAGTATACTCCCGTCGAACTCCTGCCTGTCGAACAACTAGTTCTGATGCTCAACAAGGCAGCGGTCCAGCCGGACAACGAATCGCAGAAGTTGGTCTTTCTAGGTCGAACCCAGCAGCGAGGCTGGGAAGCAATCGGCAACACCAACCCCGAAGAGATTCGTTCGCATTGGCGCTTGGTGGCAAGTCGCGTTTTGGCATCTTATACAAAGAAGGTTGGCTTTGAGAAACGCGAGAAAATTGACTTGGCAGTCGAGATTTCGATTACGCAATTCCTGAGAACCTATGCCGAACTTCGAGAGGAATTCTTGAATCAACCCGATCAAAAGTCACGGATCGAACTCGTCACAACGGACGATCGATACGAGCGGCTAAGGCAGCTCGGTCGTGCTGGGATTTTCGGAACGGATTCTTTGGTCGGCAAAGTGATTGAATCGGTCAGCCCTGAGTAGACGGCACGATCGCGCCAACCGCTTATGCGGGTTGCGCTCAATGCTTGCAGGCATTGTGAAGGTCTAGCCTGTCCTGGGCCGATTCACTCAAATGTCTGCGATGGCTCAAAGGAATGGGCCGAATTTCAAGTTCGAAGTTACCATAGGCATCGGAAGCAATATGGGATCAGGGAAGATCACGCAAGCGACGGCGATTCACGCGGTTGCTATCATTTTTTTCGTCGGATCGATCGCACAGACGCTCGACGCGCAGCACCCCGGCAGGTCGGATGTGAGTTCGATTCACCAGGTCTCGGCTGGTCGAAATGCGACCTTTGATCCGTTCAGTGTAATGCCAGCACCAAACTTGGTCGTGCAGGATCGCGAAGGTACGGACGGTCAAGACAATGACGGAGCTGAAAAATCGAGCGAGGCATTTTCAACCGAAGAAGACGAGTTAAAAGACGCCAAAGAGCGTTCAAGTGCGGATTCTGCCACGTCATCAAAATCTTCCGACGCGCTTTCGCCGATGCAGAATCGCCAACTCACTTTGAAAGTGCAGGCCGTTTCAACTTCCAATGAGAAAATTGGCACTGGAAAAAGCCCTGAACCAGCTAAATCGACTAGACTCTCTGAGGATAGTACATCGTGGGACTACCCTCGATTCAGCATTTACACTCGAGTCTATTGGTGCCCAAGTTTAATTCGGCATTATCCGCTTTACTTCGAAGACCCCATGCTAGAACGCCACGGCTTTGTACGTTGCGGCTGCTGTCACGAATTCCGGCAAAGTCTGGTTTCAGGAGCAAGGTTTTTCAGTACGATCCCTCTTTTGCCCTATCACATGGTGCTGCAACCAAAAGATGAATGCATCTATGCGCTGGGGAATTACCGGCCTGGTAGCGACGCTCCATGTCTCCGCTCGAACTTGCCTTACGACTCACGCGCCGCGTTGGTCGAGTCGGCTAGCGCTGCAACATTCTTCTGGGCAGTTCCACTTTAGGCAGTTCACTTAGAACGAAAACACCGAATTACAAGGATCGGGTTGCAATGACCACGGCCGTTGCGTTGTCTCGACCCGATTCGGCAACCGCAGTTTGGACGAGGCGTTCCGCCGCCGTGCGGTGGTCGCCCGACTTTGGATTGCGAATGGCTTCTTCGATGGCGCGATCCCACAATCCTTCGTTGACGCCATCGCTGCACAGAACGAACTGGTCGCCCGGAGCGAAGTCGATCGCCGCGATTTGTGGATTGAGGAATCGATGGCCAGCACCGAGACACTGTGCCAAAACGTTTTTGCGAGGATGGTTGCGATGTTCGCGTTCGTTGATCTTGCCTGTTCGACGCAACCAGCCGACATGCGTGTGATCGTCGGTAATCTGCCGTAGCCCTCCGCCGCTCGGTAGATGGTAGAAACGACTATCGCCGATGTGACCGACGTAGACTCTGCCGCGTCGAAACCAAGCCAGCGTCAAGGTTGCACCCATATCTCGGCAATTCGGATCGGAGCGGCCAAGCTGCATCAGGTCGGAGTGGATACTGCAAAAAAGCTCCGACAGAATTTCAATGCTATAAGACGAGAATCTCTCTTCGACTAGGCTGAATTGCTTTGGCAATTGCAGCGTGATTTTCTCGACCGCGATTCGGCTTGCAAATTCTCCGGATCGAGCACCGCCCATGCCGTCGCTGACTGCGAAAATAAAGTCAGTCGCTTCCATGGATGCTTCGCCAGCTCGCCCCAAGTATCGAACGCCTCGGGTGTCCAGCATCATCGCCAAAAAATGATCTTCGTTGTTCGGCCGGAATCGTCCACGATCGGTGATGCCCGACCACTGGATCGAGCAAGGCCCCATCGATTGTCGCTGTTTGGAAGCGTCAGGCAATTGAGCAGGTTGTCCGATCAGTTGTGCAAATTCGAAATCGATCACACAGAACCGACCATCTTGAGCGCGGTAGGTAATGTTGCGAGAAAAAGGATCGTCGTGTCGGACGCCGAACTTCTCAAGTTCTTTGAACAGGTCCGCTACTTTGCCGTCCGTGATATTCTGCACGCGAGCGCCGCAGTTGGTCGTTACGATCTCGAGAGATTCGGTATTAGCCGACAAAAGCCGTGGAACGAACGGACATCGCCGGGCCTCAAGGTGCTTCAGGACGCAGACCTCGTTCGCAAAGCGAGTTTCTGCCTCGGGTCCGCGAAATTGCTTGTAAACCGTGCCATCAAAACCGATGCGGACGAGTGAGCGCTGGGTGTTCTTGGCTTCGTGCATAGGACCGATTCGAGCGGACCAGGCTCAATGTTCAATGCTAAAATTAAAAACGTCGCCGCGAACGATTCGCTGGCGACGCTTTCTAGTTTATAGGACCCGATCGACTTTATCCAGGATTGCTTAAACGGCAACCTCTTTGAGCGTCTTCACTAGGCGCGAGATGATCTTATAGGGATCCGCTTGCGAATTGGGTCGTCGATCTTCAATGTAACCTTTGTAGTCGTTGTTGATGAACGAATGCGGAATCCGCAGCGACGCTCCGCGATTGGCAACACCCCAATTGAACTTGTCGATCGACTGAGTTTCATGCAGGCCCGTCAAGCGTAAGTGATTGTCAGGCCCGTAGGCAGCGATATGTTCATTGGCGTACTTCTCGAATGCTGCCATGAGCCTTTCAAAGTAAGCCTTCCCGCCCTTCTCACGCATGAACTTCGTGGAGAAGTTCGTGTGCATTCCAGAACCATTCCAATCGCCTTTAATCGGCTTGCAATGAAACTCGACGTCCAGGCTGTATTTCTCGGCAACCCGCAGCAGCAGGTAACGGGCAATCCACATGTCGTCGCAGACCTTCTTCGACCCCTTTCCGAAGATTTGAAACTCCCATTGCCCCTTGGCGACTTCGGCGTTGATACCCTCCAGTTCAATTCCCGCATCCAAGGTGACGTCGATGTGCTCGTCGACGACTTGACGCGCGATGTCACCCACGTTTTCATAGCCGACACCGGTGTAATATCTTCCCTGAGGTGCTGGATAGCCCTCTTTAGGGAAACCAAGTGGCCGATCGTCTTCGAAAAAGAAATACTCTTGTTCGAATCCGATCCACAGCTCTGGGTCGTCATCGACCGTCGCTCGATAATTGGACGGGTGAGGCGAGCCATCCGGCAAAAGGACTTCGTTCATGACCAAAAAGCCGTTCTTCCGCATGCTGTCCGGGTAAAAGGCGACCGGCTTAAGAATACAGTCCGAACTCCGGCCCTCAGCTTGCTGCGTCGAACTCCCGTCAAATCCCCATAGCGGCAAATCCTCAAGGGACGAAGGTTCCTGGCTGACCACCTTCGTTTTGCTTCGAAGATTGGGCTCAGGAATGTATCCGTCAAGCCAAACGTATTCGAGCTTGAATTTGTTGTCTGATGACATGCTAATTGCTTCCTATTTAGGTTTAGGGGGATTCACGACCGCCAAAATGACTATTTTGAAGGGGTTGATTGGAAAAATCAAGGTTCAATTTGTGGCGGCGGTAAGATATCAGACTTCCGGCAAGTGATCAATCTATAACAATCACAACGGTCGGAATCGCCTGATTTGTTAGAAATACGATGTCATCCCCAACTTGAGGGACTTGCATTTTGGATTGCCAATACAAAGATTATGAACCATGCAAACCAAACCAAGGAGTCCCGGAATCAGCACGTTGGCTACCGGCGAGCCGGCAATACTGCCCAGCATGCTGCAATGTGACTTCAGCGATTTGACAAGGGAGGTCCGACAGCTTGAGGAAGCCGGCTTCCGAGGACTTCACCTGGATGTGATGGATGGGCATTTCGTGCCCAACTTTTCATACGGAATGCCGATTGTCGCAGCGGTTCGACGGCTCACCGACCTGCCTCTGGACGTGCATCTAATGATGTCCAATCCTGGAGACTATTTGTCCCAGTTTATTGACGCCGGAGCAGATAGCCTTACAATTCATGCCGAAATCTCGGCAGAAGCGACGCCGATCTTGGAGCGGATTCGAGACAATGGAGCCACCGCCGGGTTGGCGATCAACCCACGGACGGAACTCGCCAAAATCGAATCGAAATTGGACTATTGCGATTTGCTGCTAATAATGAGTGTCGACGCTGGATTTGGCGGGCAGTCGTTTAACCCAGTTGCACTCGAGAAGCTCAAGCGTGTAAAAGTAACCCACCCGCACCTAATTTTAGAAGTGGATGGTGGGGTCAATGTTCAAACGGTCAAACAATGCATGGAAGCGGGTGCTCAGTTGTTGGTGGTTGGGTCAGCCATCTTTCAGCAGAGCGACTATCGGCAAGCGATGGCGTCGCTTACCGGTGCCATG
>WPCK01062420.1_pt1 | contig 13789 bp, 10 predicted proteins | sample 5399851 | NCBI WGS metagenome assembly WPCK01 (sample SAMN12869471, study PRJNA574797) | sludge metagenome | isolation source: wastewater treatment of pH11 | place: China:Beijing | collected 2019-05-20
GAAAGTAGTCCTCGACATCGACAGTCAACGCGTTCAGCATTCGCGGCACCAGCCTCACGATCCTCCGCGGACCAGGACGGTCTTGACCGTTTCGAGCATGATGTAGAGGTCGAAGGCAAACGACATGTGCTTGATGTAGAACAAGTCGTACTGCAACTTTTCCTGAGCATCGTCCACTGTCGACCCGTACCGGTGCCGCACCTGTGCCCAGCCGGTGAGCCCCGGGCGCACCACATGGCGCTGGCCGTAGTACGGAATTCGGTGCGACAACTCCTCGATGAACTCCGGGCGCTCGGGTCGCGGGCCGACGAAACTCATGTCGCCCCGGAGGACGTTCCACAATTGGGGCAACTCGTCGAGCCGCGTGCGCCGCAGGAACCGGCCGACGGGCAGGACTCTTGGGTCGTTGGTGGTGGACCAAACGGCGCCGCTCTGTGCCTCTGCATTGACCATCATCGAGCGGAACTTATGGATCGTGAAGGGGCGACCATCCTTGCCGACGCGGGTTTGCGAATAGAGGATGGGACCCGGTGACGTGATCTTCAGTAGAACCGCGACAAACGCGAGTAGTGGTGCGGCAGCGAGCAGGCCGATCGTGGCAACGGTGATGTCCGACAGTCGCTTCATGGCCTCGAGCCTCCGGGTCTTCCGAAAGCCGTCGGAGAAGATCATCCAACTCGGGCGGAGATTCTCTACTGCTATCTTGCCGGTATACTCCTCGTAGACCGACGCGAGGTGGTCGAACCGCACGCCCTGATTGAGTTTCATCTCGAGCAGCTCGCCCATATCGAGTTTGCCACGAGCGTCCGCCAGACTCACGATGACGCGATCAATCCGGCGCGCGCTGACAATGGACGGGATATCGCTGACCGTCCCAACCACCCCGGGGTTGACCAAGGGCGCACCGACCTTTGCCGGGTCGTGGTCGACGAAACCGACGATCTCCACGCCGAGCTCGGCGCGACGCTCGAAGAGCTCACGGGCAAGCGTGACGGCTGCTGCACCGGTTCCGACTATGAGCAGCCGCTCGGTGGGTCCGCCGCGCAAGGACAGCCACTCGAAGGCGATCCTCCAGCCCGCCACGAGACCCACGATCAAGACAGTCGCGAGTGCGAAGACGCCGCGACCGATGATCAGCCCGGGAAGGGCGTAATACAGAATCGCGAGGATGACTGACGCCGCCCCGAGGGACCGCACGAGCCCGGTCAAGAGGTCTCGCCGGTCGGACAACGTTCGCGAGTCGTACAGATCACCGTAGTAGAGGCACAGTTGCAGCACGGCCGCGACAACGACAGCCCGCGCAGCCCACAGCGACAGGCTCTGGTACGGGACATCGGGTACGCCCAGGCGCACGACCGCGGCCAATACGACTGAGAGCACGATCACGACGTGCTCCACCGCAACGAGGCCGAGGCGCCTCAAGCTCAGACTACCAGCGAGCAGCCGATACATGGTCTCGTGGTCCTACGCTCCCAGTGTGTCTGCGTAGTAGTACTGCTCAGGCGCCCTGGCTTCGACGCCGTTGAGCACTACACCGAGAACTTGCTCGCGACCGATCCCATCGATGGCCTTCACAACGTCGGGACACTGTGTCTGTCCGGCATGGATGACGAAGAGCACACCACCGACCATCTGGCTGAGCAGTCGAGCGTCGGTAGTCGGGCCCACTGGAGGGGCGTCCAAAACGACCCAATCGAATCGTGTCGACGCCTCGTCAAGGATGAGGCGCATGCGCGGCGAGGTAAGTGCCTCGATCGAGTTCGAGATCGGCTGCCCCGCTGGCAACAGCGTCAAGCGCGTCGTGAGCGGTACGAGCGCCAGTTTCTGCTCCGTTGCCGACCGCAGCGCCTCGCTGAGCCCACTGCCGGCGCCCAGATCGACAACGTTAGGGATCGAGGGTCTGCGCAAGTCGGCGTCGATCAGCAACACACGATAGTTGTAGGACTCGGCGAGAACGAGCGCGAGATTGACCGCGGTCAACGTCTTGCCGTCTCCGGGCGTGGCGCTGGTGACCATCACGCTTCTGAGGTCATTGGTCTGGTGCGCATGGTGGAGAGTCGCGGCCAACCTCCGGAACTGCTCCACTAGGCCCGCATCGCCGTCAGGCCCGATGGCCAGACGTTCGCGCCATTTCGACGAGAACCCCACAGGTGCGACGGTTGCGGACCGCGAGTCGGCACCCCATCGCTCCGGTTCTGACCCGACCGACACACCCGGCGGTCGTCGATTGGGGGTCGTGGAGACAGCAGGCCACGCAGAGACAAACGGGGCTTGCGGCGACCCTTCTCCTGCGGTTGGCTTCGGCGCGCCTTCCAGGCGCTTCAAGGCATCGTCGATTCGGCTCACGGGAACCTCGTCAGATCACGCTCTTCCAGAGCTTCAGCGTCCATGTGACGTACCCAGCCACGACCAGGTAAGCCACACCAGCAACCGACAAGCCGATCATGCGACGTCTCGCGCGGCTCTTCTCGGCTTCGCTGCGAATCTTGGGGACGGTGGCCAGCACTGGCATGCTGAGGACTTCGAGGACATCGGATTCGGAGTGGAAACTCTGGTCACGAAACTCTAGCAACGCCGCCAGGCCCAGACCGAGAAACAACCCAAGGCCAAGGCCGGCCGCGTTGAAGCGAACCCGCAGGGACGGGAGAGGATGCACCGGAACAGCGGCTGGATCCACGACACGAAACCGTTCGCCGATTTCCTCTTCCTCGAGGTTCGCAGCGACTTGCGCGGCCGTGCTCTTCGTCAAGAGCTCACGGTACGCTGCCTGTTGGGTGTCGTAGTCACGAGTCAAACGGATCCACTCGGACTCGAGTCCAGGCACGGCCTCAAGGCGCTGCTGGTACTCCGTCAACTCCCCCCGGATGCGTCTCTCCTCAGACTCCTTGAACGCGATCTGGCGTTCGAGGCTGTCCATCTCCGCCGTCATCTGCCGAAGGCTCTCCCTTCGGGCTGGGTCGACGACACGCGGCGGCTCTTCGGTGCTCGTGGACGCCGGACGCGCCGCTCGCTGCATTGCCTGAGCGTCTGCCTTGGGTTCGAGATCGGCAACCAGCTTCCGGGCCCTCGCCACGTCGGGATGGTCGGGTTTGTACCGAAGCAAGAGCGCATCCAGCTGAGCCCGCGCGACCGCCAGCTGATCTTCGGGTGACGCTGCCGCGGCGGAAAGCGGATCAGCGGCAGGCTGGCCGGCTGCGACCGCCACCGGAAGGGGTGTCGGTGCGGGCTCGTTTGCAGCCTCTCGATAGAGCCGCTCCAGCATCAGTTTGCGGTCGCGATCTCTCGCAATCGACTCGACAATGCTCTGCAAGCTGAACTGCGCGCTCTGGAGCGCCTGCATGTTGCTCTGCATCTGGGAAGGCTGAGACTTGCCGTGCTCCTGCCTGAACTTTTCCAGACGGGCCTCCTGCTCCTCCAGTTTCGCTCGCGATTCGCTCAGCTGTTCTTCCAGGAAGCGATTGGTCGCACCCGCCTGTCGCCCGCGATCGCGGGTGTTCTGTTCCACGAAGAGCGATCCGATGTGCTGCGTGACCTGGGCTGCGACGCGCGGGTCGGTGTGCACGAAACGGATATGGAATGCCCCTGGGGTGGGCGGCATACCGCGCTGCTGGATAGGGCGGTCGAGCGACACCTCGATGTCTCTACGCATCTTGGCGACGACATCCTCGATGGGCTTTGCAGCTCGCTCGTCGATGTACAGGCCGAACCGCTCGACCATTTCCTGAAGTGCTGTTCGACTGAGTACTTGCACCGTGATCGAATCGAGGCGCTGATCAATCGGCGTTGTCACAGTGGACCGAACGAACGTGTCCGGCACGCGCTGCGCGTCGATCGCGATCAACATGTCCGATTGATATAGGTTCGGAACGGTGGACGAGTAGAGCAGCGCGGCGAACCCTGTCACGGCTGGAGGCACCACAATGAGCCACGCACGCCTCTTCAGAATGCTGAAGACTTCCGGGATCGCTATCGCCTTGCCTGGCAGCATCGTCAACTCCGAATCGTTCAGTCACTGCGCCCTCAGGGCACAACGATGGTATCGCCTGGTAGCAGCTGGATGTTCTGCTCGAGCTTCTTCCCGCGCGCCACATCCTGGTAGTTGAACTTGAAGGTCTGTGTGCCCGAGGTCCCCTGCCTGAGAATCGTGATGTTCTTCTTGTTCGCGAACTCCGTGACGCCGCCCGCCATGGCCAGTGCCTGCATCACAGTCAGCGGACCCTTCAGGGGATGGGGGCCGGGTGAGGTAACCTGGCCCGTCACAAACACGCGGCGACTGTTGATCGTACGCACCACGACCGCCACGTTCGGGTTTGTGAGGTATCTCGCGGCGGCAGTGCCGATCAACTCCTGAAGGCGGTCGGGCCGCAGGCCCGCCGCTGTGAGCTCGCCGATCACAGGCAGTGTGATGCGCCCATCGGGGCGCACGGTCACATCACCGCTGAGATCCGGCTCTCGCCAGAACACAACGCCGAGCACATCATCGGGACCAATCGTGTAGTCATCACCAAGCGAATCGGCCGGCGCTGCTGCCGGAGCTGTTGGTTGACCCGGCTTCCGGGGGGGCTGTTGCGACGCGATCATGGTCCCCGGATCGCAGACTGTCGCGAAGAGAATGGCGCAACGCAGAATGGTCGAGGTCGTGCGAAACATCGGCATGGCCTAGTCGAAGAACGAAAACCGTCGCTTGGGTTTCTCTGCCAGCGATCGGAAAAGGAGCCGCTCCTCCGGCGCCGCGCTATTCGGCTCCGGCTGCGGAGGCGCGACAGTCGGTTGCGGCTCGGCGCCCGCCTCATTGGCTGGGGGCGTGCGCATGTCGAAGTCTCGCAGCACTTCGACGAGCACGTCGAACGGAACCGGCCTGGCCTGCGCGGCGAATCCCCCAATTAGGACGTTGTCGCAGAGCACGTTGATCGTGCGAGGAATGCCTTGGGCGGCTTCGTGAATCGCGACAACGGTCTCTCGAGTGAAGATCGCGCCAGGCGAGCCTCCGGCGATTCGAATTCGCCCCGAGACATAGGCGGCCGTCTCCTCGAGGGTCAATGGCCGGAGCTCGCATCGCAGAGCGATCCGTTGCTTCAACTGACGCAACGACGGATCGTTCAGTCGATCCGCCAGTTCCGGTTGCCCGCACAAGACGATGTTGAGGAGCTTGGTGGTGGCGGTTTCGATATTGCCCAAGAGACGAATCTCCTCGAGCAGCTCATAGGGCATGCTCTGCGCCTCGTCGATGATCAACCCCGTCAGTCCACCTACGGCGAATCTGGCGTCGACCGCCTGGCGCAAATCCCGCAAGAATCGTGTCTTGGAGTGTCGCGCCTCCTGGCTGAGGCCAAAATCCCGCGCAAGCGAATCGTAGAATTCATCCCGGCCGAGTGTCGGGTTGCTGACGAGCACGTAGTGGCTAGTACTGTGTCCCAACTCACCAAGCGCCGTTCTCACGAGCGTTGTCTTCCCGGTGCCCGCTTCACCGAGAATCAGGGTGAAGCCTTTGGACGTGGCCAATGCGTACCGCAGGTTGCTCAGTGTTTCCCGCTGCCGGGTCGATAGGAACAGGAAACGAGGATTAGGCGTGAGATCAAATGGGGGCTCCGCGAGCCCATAGAAGTCCCCATACAGGGGCGTGCGACGCCAAGCCCATGTCTGGACGCTCCCCCAAGCCTGTTCCTGATCCGCAGGGTGAGAACTCTCCGGGCGCACCCCCGGCGTCTCGTGGGAGCGGTCCTGCGGTCCGGGCAGCGGGGTCTTCAATGGATCATCCGTCAACATGTCGCGGGTAGCCGTACTCTGCGCTGCTGCAAGGGCAGCACCGCGCGTTGGCAGGCAGCCAGTTATTCTAACAAGTTGTTAACAGACAACATTTTACGGACGCTACACCGACGTTCATCCAGGACAATGTCGAGGCGCCGGCATCCCGAACGAGGAAGGCTGGCAACTAAAGTCGGCAGAGAAGCGGACTTTTTGGCACGCACCTTGACCCATGGCCCGCTGGCCTCGCCGCCTTTTCGACAGGTCCGGGCGGCACAGGCGCGGAAACCCTCAACCTGGCTCGTCTCTTGCCAATCCATCATCGCCATGTCGCGAACCGGTGAGGATCTTCGTATCACAGCGGTCCGACCGCTGATCTCTCCCGCAATTCTGACAGAAGAGATTCCAGCCTCGGAGCTGGCTGTCCGGCACGTGACTGACACAAGGGCGGCCATCACCACGGTGCTCACAGGCCGCGACCCGCGGCTGGTCGTCATCGTAGGACCTTGCTCGATACATGACACCTCGGCTGCGCTCGACTACGCAGCACGGTTGAAGGAACTGGCCACTCGACATCACGACCAGCTCATTGTTGTCCTGCGCTGCTACTTCGAGAAGCCGCGAACCACGGTCGGGTGGAAGGGCTTGATTAACGACCCCGATCTAGACGGAAGCTTCCACGTCAACAGGGGGCTACGCCTCGCGCGCCGGTTGCTGCTCGACGTGAACGAGATGGGACTGGCGACGGCAACCGAGTTTCTGGATACGCAAGTTCCGCAGTATCTCGATGATTTGACGTCGTGGGCGGCAATTGGCGCGAGGACGACAGAGAGCCAGGTGCACCGTGAACTTGCGTCGGGCCTCTCCATGCCGGTGGGCTTCAAGAACAGCACGGACGGCAACGTCCAGACAGCAGTCGACGCGGTGGTGGTAGCGGGTTCCGAGCATTGGTTTCCCGGCGTGACCAAGCAGGGCGTGGCCGCGCTCTTTCACACGACCGGAAACAACACGTGCCATGTCATCCTTCGAGGCGGCTCGAAGACTGGCCCAAACTACACGACCGTCCACGTCGCAGAGGCCTGCTCGAGATTGGAGAAACGTGGGCAGACACCAAAGGTGATGATCGATTGTTCCCATGGAAACAGCCTGAAGGATTACCAACGGCAGCAGGCAGTTGCGGCATCGATTTGTGAGCAGGTGGCGCACGGATCCTGGCAGATCTTCGGCGTGATGATCGAAAGCCATCTTGTAGAAGGCCGGCAAGACCTCGTGCCTGGACAGCCGATGGTCTACGGCCAGAGCATCACGGACGCGTGCCTATCGCTGGCGGCCACGGAGCCACTCCTGGAGAGATTGGCGCGGGCGCAGCAGACGCGATCCCAACGCACTCCATGACAAGCGTGGTCAGGTGGCAAGGGAACAATGAACTGAGCCTGCGTGAGCTCATCAACGACGGACGAGGTCGTGGCCGCGGGGATACCCGCGCCCGCCGCGCCCGCCGATCGGCGCTCCTGGAGCCTCCTATGAGGTCGAGCGTCCGTCGATCGATCGTGAATGTCCTCCCGCCCATTCGCGAGGCCGCTCGGCGGCAGGCTCGCCCCCACAGCGATGTCCCTCTTGATTCAACGCCGTCGGTTTGAGGGGATGGTCCTGTCAGGTATGCTCGCTCTTTAGAGTGGGCTGGCGACCACCCGTGGCAGTCACAACGCGCAAGCACGGCCAAGAGCCAGCGCACGTTCTCCTTCTGTTGGCCGCGAGCGGTCCATCATCAAGTACGAGCGCCGTTGATCAGATCCTTCATGTGGGCTTCGACTGGACCTCTGTGGTGGAACTCGCCCTCCAGCATCGGATGGTCCCGAACGTGTTGGCCGCCCTCGAGTTGGCCCACCCTTCGCTTGTCCAACCTGAGATCCTCGGGGCGCTGCAGTCCTACTGCCAAACACTTCACGCACAAAGCGACAAGACTCGAAAGGAGTTGTTCGCGCTGATCGACACGCTGGCGATGCGAGGCGTGAACGCGGTCCCCTTCAAAGGGCCGGTCCTCGGTGAGCTGCTTGTCTCCCACGTCGGCCAGCGTTCCGCCGGTGATATCGACCTCCTGATGAGGCCCGAGGATGTCCGGACGGCCCGCGCCGTACTCGAGGCTCAAGGTTATGAGGATGCCGGTCGGGTCCAAGGTGTCCCGCCCCTGACAAGCGTCCAGCGGCGCCTATACGAACATTTTCAGTGCGAGTACCAGTACGCCCGGGAGGCGGACGACATGGTTGTCGAGCCGCACTGGAATCTGAGCCAGCGCCCGTTAGCGATCGACGTGGACTACCTGGGCATGCTCGACCGGGCGCGGCCGGTCACGCTGTTCGGCCGTTCCGTTCTCACGCTCGCGCCAGATGACCTGTTGGTCGCACTGTGCATTCACGGTTCGAAGCACCACTGGCAGCGTCTGGCGTGGATTCGCGACATCGCCGGAGTCCTCACCGTCTTCCCGGACATCGACCTTCAGCACGTCCTGCGACAGGCTCGGGCACGCGGGTACGCCCGCCTCCTTCTGCTGAGCTTGGCCGTAGCCAGGGAGTACGCGGGGGCTCCCCTGGCCTCAGACATAATCCGGATCATCGACTCGGACCGGACATTAGTCAGCCTGATGGATGAAGTCGGCCGCAGTCTGTTCGAGGTCGAGCCGGCCGAACCTCGCAACGACCGGATCGAGCCCTTCCGCCTCCGGATGCGGGAAAGGTGGTCCGATCGGCTGAGATATGCCCTTCGAACGCTCACCACGCCACGCCGCCATCACCTGGAGATGGTGTCCCTGCCGGCAGGCCTCTCCTGGGGTTACTACCCGCTGAAACTCGGCATCGACTATGCATGCCTGCCTGCGTGGGAGCTCCTCAAGGCATGTCGGATTCGAATCGCACCGAAGAAGTGACCGCAGAAGTTACCGCACGCCGTGCATTCCTGCGCCAGGCAGGAAAGGCGGCGGTGACGGCCCCCGCTGTGGCGTTGCTGCTGGCGGCATCGGCCAAACCCGCTGCGGCGCAGTACCGCGTGGAGCGGCAGAACCCCCGCCGACGGCCTTTCTAGCCAAATCCAGGGGAGTGGAGCGTCCCGCTCGACCGCCGCCTTGCCGCTGATCGGCGTCACCCTCGCTACCGACCCCACGGCTCGGTGGCTAGAAGCACAGCCCGACGCTGTCGAGTGCTTGGAACTGACGGGCGACGGTTTTTTCGCCAAACCTTCGCCTTATCTGGCATGGCTGGGTTCGCAGCACCAGCTGGTTCTGCGGGCGCCTTGGCTCTCGATCGCCGCTCCGGATTCCCTGCCAGATGACGATCTGGCTCTGCTGGCCCACCTTGCAGACGCAGCGCAACCCCGCTTCATCGTTCACCCCCTGGCCGTTCGCTCGGTCGGCGACATCAGGCTTCGCGGTCCGGCACCCATCAGCCTCTCCCCAGCCTCGCTTCGAGCGGTAGCCGCCAACCTGGTGAAGGCCGCAGCGGCGGGCCGCAGCAGAACGCTGGTTGAACCTGTCACAACCCCCCTCCGAGTCGGCGGGCCGATTGGACAGCCTGCCTTTCTCTGCCAGTTGTGCGAAACCGCAGACTGCGGGCTACTCGTCGACGTGACGTCCCTGCTGGTCGCCAGCCGGAATCACGTACTCGATCTACACAACTGGCTGCGGGACATCCCGCGCGATCGGATTGCGGTGGCCCGCATCGGCGGATCGGCCATCAGCCGCGGTCGCTGGAAACAGGACCCGCGAGGCGCCATCGACGAGGACGCCTGGAACCTTCTGGATCTCCTGCTCTCGCGCGCAACGCCGGACCTGCTGATCCTGGATCATCGCGATCGACCGGACGGCGTGGAGGGCGTGCAGCGCGAGATCGAGCGGCTCCGTCGGGCCGGTGCTGGCGGCGTGAAGACGCCCGTGCTCACCGAGCATGCCTCCAACGAGGCCGACAACCGATCAGACCACCGCTCGATTCACACTTCTCCGAGAACACAAGTACCTCCTCATGCGGGACTCGCCTCACGGCCATCGGGGGGCATGGCGGCAGCTGATGCACAGACGCCGCACATCGCCCCACGCGTTGGGCTCTTCGTGCTCGACCGCGAAGGGGTGTTCGTCTCGGAGGCGCGTCACGAGCTGACACTCTTCAACACAGCCGCCACATTCGTCTGGTGCCTGCTCGAAGAGGGGGGCCACCCACACGACATCGCGATCGCCTACGCAGACACATTCGGTGTTGCGCCCGACGAGGCCGAGTTGCACGTCGGCACCGTCCTCCGCCAGTGGTTCGGTCGCGGCTACGTCACGCACCCGGGCTCCCTGCCAGCCGCGCCAACGCCGTTCGTCACGGCGTTGGCCTGGTTGCTGACCAACCCCCCGCTCCGGGCCCGGTTCCGTCAGGCGCCAGGGGAGACTGCGGACCTGCTCGGGGTTGACGGCGAGGAGCGGGACGTCTTCGTTGCCCTCGATCCCGACGAACTGGACGCCCAGGCCGAAGGCGAAACGCCCGATGTTGGGGACGAGGACGCGTCGGACGACGCCGGGAACGCGGGGGCAAGTTCACGTGTTCAAGCAGCCGCCCAGCGGACGGTGCAGCATTACCGGCTGCTCACCACCACCTTCAGGGTTCGATGCGAGTCACCCGAGATCGGGCGGCAGATTCACGAGGCGCTCAGCCATCTGTCCCAATCGGCCGTCGAACCCGATGTCGTCGTCGACATTGGTGGCGGCTGGCGGATCTTCGAGAACGGCGCCCTGGTCTCCGAGCTTCGCAGCCCCGAGGCCATCGTTCCAGCCGTGAAGCAGCAGCTGCGACAGCTCGCCGTGGAGCGACACCCGTTCCTCCTCAGCGTGCACGCCGGGGTCGTCGCCTTCGGGCCCGACTGCGTGCTGCTTCCCGCCTCGGCCGGCAGCGGGAAGACGACGCTGACCGCAGCCTTGCTGAAGGCTGGAGCGACGTACTTCTCCGATGAGATCGCGCTGATGGCCGACAGCGCACTGGCCGTCACGCCCGTGCCGCTGTCGCTGACGGTGAAGGACGGCAGCCTCGAGCCGTTGCGGCCGCTGTACGCTGAACTGGACACGCTCACGCCTCACGTTCGCGAGGACTACGTCCCCGTGCGCTACCTGCCGCCGCCGGCTGTATCCCTCCCGCCTCCGGACGCTTCGGCCCGAGCGCGATGGATCGTCTTCCCACGGTACACGCCCGGCGTGGACACGGCGCTCCACGCCATGGATCGGCCCGCCGGACTGCGTCGGCTCCTCGACGAGTCGTACGTGCGACCCTCGAGCCTCACACGAACGAAGGTCGAATCCCTGGTGCAGTGGATGCGAACAGTTAACTGCTACGAGCTGCCGTTCTCGTCGCTTCCCGAGGCCGTGGCTCTGGTGGCAGACCTGCCGCGCTGGAGCATCGAGGCCAGGGCGGACAACAGCTGAGCCGGGTAGTGCTGTGCTTGACACGGTTGGGCCGTTCACAGAAACTGACCCTTCGAACCGCCTTCCTCCCCAGAGGCCAGAATGAACGAAACCGCCCCGGAATCCGTCGTCCCAGCCGAGAGCACTGCGCGGCGAGCGTTTCTACAGCAGATCGGCAAGGCGACCGTGACCACACCGGCGGTGGCGTTGCTTCTGGCGGCATCGGCCAAGCCTGCGGCGGCCCAGTATCGAACCAGCGGCGGCGGCGGGCCCAGGCCAATCTGGCCGCGGCCGCGGCGCTAGTCCCGCCGCCCCCGTGTTGCGTTCGGCGGGACTGACCACCTTCGCCAAGGCTACGGTGGTCCGCGGAAGTCCCTCCGCTCTCTATCCCCGTCGGCGGGACTCCCGCCTTCGCTGAAGCTACGGCGGGCCGCCGCTCCGTGCACCAACGTCGCCCCGCCGCTCCCCCCAGCAATCCTGTCCCGCACCCCGCGGCCGTGCAACATCGCGCAACAGCTGTGGTACCATCCGGCACCCTCAGCTCGTCTGCACCATGTTGCCGGAGGCTTCCATGCGTCCCCACAGCGCCTTGCTCGCTCTGCTCCTCGCGCTCGCGATCCCGCTAGCCGCGCGCGCACAGACCCCTACTTTCAGCGTCGAGGGCGTCGTCACCGACGCCCAGCAGGCCGTCCTGCCCGGCGTCGCCGTCAGCATGCGCAACGTGGCCACCGGCCTCGTCCGCGCCGCGACCACCGATGAGGGCGGTCGCTACGTCTTCACCAATCTGCCACCGGAGGGTCGCTACGAGCTCCAGGTGGAGCTTCCCGGCTTCGCCACGCAGATGCGCACCAACATGGCGTTCAACGCCGGCCAGCGCGCGGTGATCAACATCCAGATGCAACTCTCCACCGTGCAGGAGACGGTGACCGTGGCCGGCGACTCGCCAATCGTGCAGACGACATCGGCGGAAGTCTCGACGACCATCGACCGCACGCAGTTCGAGACGCTGCCGGTGGTGCAGCGCAACTACTTGCGCCTGATCACGCTCGACTCCAACGTCGTGGCCAGCCGGCCCGGCACGAATGCCGTCAACGTCGGCGGCGGCGAGGTCTGGAACTTCGGCACCTACGTAGACGGCACCAACAACCACTCCAAGTGGCTGACGCTGCAGCGCGCGCCGCAGCTGGGGTCCGGCGGCTTCGCGCTCGAGACCGTCAAGGAGATGCAGATCATCACCAACCAGTTCTCGGCCGAGTTCGGCGGGCACGCGGCAGGCGTGTCGAGCATGATCACCAAGAGCGGCACGAACTCGTACAACGGGTCGGCGTTCCTGATGATTCGCCCCGGTGAGTGGGACGCGCGTCCGCCGCTGGCGCAGACGAAGGCGCCCTACAACCAGCAGCAGCTGGGCGGCGTGATCGGCGGCCCGATGATCCGCGACAAGGCGTTCTTCTTCGGCAGCTACGAGTACCGGCGTGAGCGCAGCGAGGTGGCCCTGACGTCGCCAATCGCCACCGAGCCGGTGGTGAAGACACCGGCCAACGAGCACCAGTTCCAGGTGCGCGGCGACATCCGCTTCACCGACAAGTCCTCGCTGGCCGTGCGCTACAACATGGTCCGCTGGAACAAGGACAACGAGAGCGGCGGCCTGAACCTGCCCGGCACCGGCTTCATCTGGGACAACAACGTGGACACCGTGTTCGGCTCGTTCACCAGCGTCCGGTCGGAGCGTCTGCTGAACGAAGTGCGCGGGCAGTTCTCCCGCTACACCGACTCACGCGCCGCCAAGTGCGAAGGCGTCGCCATCGTCCGCGCCGCATTCGCCACCTCCGGTTGCTACGACCAGGGCACCTGGGGCGTGCTGCCGGAGGACACCTATGACATCGCCGACCACGTGACGATGTGGTTGGGCCAGCACACGATCAAGACCGGCGGCTCGTTCACCTACGACGTGACGGAGCAGCTGTTCGCCCCGCTGCAGAACGGCGTGTATCGCTTTGCGGGGTCCCCGGCCGTCGCACCCAATCCGTTCCAGTACGACCAGGCGTTCGCCCTGGTGCCCGAGGCGCGGCTGATGTTCCCCAAGTCTTACGTCGTCACCAGCTACATCCAGGACGACTGGCGCATCCGCAACAACCTCACGCTGAACCTCGGCGCACGCTACGACATCGAGTGGATCAAGAACGTGCCGGACTATCCGGCACCGGCCGACAAGGACAACTTCGACCCTCGGCTCGGCTTCGCCTGGGATCCGAAGGGCGACCAGAAGTGGGCCATCCGCGGCGGCACGGGCTGGTTCACGCAGCAGCACCCGATCTTCACGATCGTGAAGGGCGGCGTCGGCGGGCGGAACGGTCTGGTGACGCTGAACCTGACACCCGGCAATCCGTTGTTCCCGACGTTCCCGGACGCCATCCCGTCACTTCCATCGGGCACCGTGCTGCCCATCCGCTCCATCCAGGAAATCTCCCCGACGCTGGAGAACGAACGCGCCTGGACGATGGCGCTCGGCATGCAGCGCCAGGTTGGCGCCCGCGGCAGCGTCGCGGTGGACTTCAACCTCAATCGCGGCCAGAAGCACGGATTCCTGGACACGAACGCGCCCGCGTCGATCGACAAGGC
>WPCK01352033.1_pt1 | contig 13778 bp, 12 predicted proteins | sample 5399851 | NCBI WGS metagenome assembly WPCK01 (sample SAMN12869471, study PRJNA574797) | sludge metagenome | isolation source: wastewater treatment of pH11 | place: China:Beijing | collected 2019-05-20
TTTAGGCGCCTGTGCCGCAAAGAGTTCCTGCACTATCTTCGCTTCAGAGAGTGGCGTGATGTCGTCAACCAGCTGCGGCAAATGTGCCGGGAAATGGGCATCCGGGTGGACCCGCTGGGTGAACCATCCTCATCCGCCGTAAAGAAGTTCGCCGATCCGGCTGCCGCGGTGGTTGAGTTCGGGAAGAGCAGCCGCGCGGTGGATTACGATCAGCTCCACCGCTCCCTGCTGGTCGGATTACTCTCAAACGTGGGGACATGGGATCAACCAAAGAATTCTTATCTGGGGGCCAGGGGCACGCGCTTCACGCTGTGGCCGGGCTCCGGGTTAGCGAAGGGCCACCCGGCATGGGTGATGGCCGCTGAACTGGTAGAGACTTCCCGCCTTTTTGCCCGAACTGTCGCCCAAATCAGGGTGGAATGGGTTGAGGAAGCAGCTCGGCACCTGGTTTCTCGCAGCTACTCGGAGCCCTACTGGTCCCGCGCTAAGGGCGCCGCAATGATCAAGGAAAAGGTAAGTCTCTACGGGCTGGTACTGGCCGCTGACCGTTCGGTCCTGCTGGGCCGGTTGGGTGAGCACGTGCTGGGATCATCCGCCCCAGCCCTGGCCGCAGCAAAGCCCGGCTCTATCGCAGCCATCGCGCAGGGGCTGCTCACTGAGGGAGACGGTTCCGGATGGTCCTCTCAGTTCCTGCAGCGCCAGACCGCTAGCGATCAGGTAACCGCGTCCCAGTTGGCGCACGAAATGTTCATCCGCAGTGCGCTGGTTGAAAACAAGTGGCGGGCCGGATACCTGCCATTTGTGAAGCACAACCAGCAGATTTTGGCTGAGGCTCAGGAAGTGGAGCAGCGCTCACGCCAGGCGGGCAAACTGGCATCCGACCAGCAGCTTTACGATTTCTTCGCCGAAAGGGTCCCGCAGAATATTGACTCGACCAGGGCGTTTGAAAACTGGTGGAAGAGGCAGCGCACCGACACGCCAGATTTGCTGAATCTGCAGTGGGAAGATGTCATTCACGACTCAGCTAGGGGTGTGGGTGACGGATTTCCAGATGTTTGGCAGCAGGGGGAGATGAAACTTCCGCTCAACTACGACTTCCAGCCGGGATCCCCCACCGATGGAATCACGGTGACAATTCCGCTAACCGCACTTCCGGGCGTCCGTGAGGACGGATTCGACTGGCTGGTTCCCGGGATGCTCGCAGAGCTGTGCACCGGCACCATCCGGGCGCTGCCGAAGGAGAAGCGCCGCCTGCTGGCCCCCGCCCCAGACTTAGGTGCGGAGATTTCCGCCCGAATCCACGCGGGACAGGAAACTGAGCTGGTTCCCCAAAAGCAGGCACAGGATGAAGATGATCCCCGCTCACTTGATGCCTCCCTGGGGCGGCTAGCCGCATGGGGGCAGCAGGCTGGAACCATAAAAGGTGCGGGCCGCACCCCCCAGAAAAGCACTACTAGAGTCAAGGTTGCCAACCCAGAACCGGAACTCCAGCCGGAACCTGAAGTGTCTCGTGACTTTTTCCCCGCATTCGCCAGGCAGGTCGCGCACCTGAGGGGTGTTGAACTTACTGCGCAGGACCAGGCACACGCAGAGTCGGCGTTGCCACCTCACTTGCGCATGCATTTTCGGGTGGTGGACGGCAGCGGCAAGACCCTGGGGACGGGTACGTCTCTACTGGAACTGCAACGTCGTTTCTCACCCCAGGCCGACAGGGCCATCCACCAGGTGGTGCGCAGCTCCGTTGCGCAAGCGGCTAAAGAGGCTCATTCGGGAAGGCGCCAAAAATCCTCCGTTTCAAAACCACCGCAACCAGATGCTTGGCAGCGGGATGGCCTAACGGACTTCCCCGCGCAGGGACTGCCCCGCGTAATTGAAACCACCGATCCCAGCGGGATGACGGTGCGCGGATACCCTTCACTGGTGGCGGGTGAGGGAACCACTGGGGTGAATCTGCGTTTGGCCAGCAGTGCCGATCAAGCCGTCCTGGATAGTCGCGAGGGACTGGCACGGCTTCTTTGGGCACGTCTGCGTCTGCCCACCACGCGCGTCACCACCCGCTGGTCTGGCAGGGAGGCCATGCTTTTGGCGGCATCCCCCTACAGTTCAACCGAAGCTCTGGTTGAGGCGGCGGGCCTAGCGGCAGCACGTTCACTGGTGGCATCGCTGGCAACTACGCCAATACTGGCGGCGGAACAGTTTGAAGCCTTGGTTAAGGCGGCTAGGGACCGGTTTGAGGAAGAGGTTTACCAGATTCTGCTGCTCACCGTGAAAGCGCTAGAAGCTAGCCAATCGGTGCAGGAAGCTCTTGATTCACACGCGGGTGGATCCCTGAAAATGGTGAGGCGGCAGGTCAAGAGGCAGCACCGGCAGCTACTGGATGGTGACTTCCTGCAGCGCACTCCCCGCCAATATTTGAATCACCTTCCCCGCTACCTGCAGGCTCTGGCGGTGCGGGTTGAGAGGGCTTCCCGCACGCCGCGGGACCTAGCCCGGGATGAGGACCGGTGGCAGCAGGTGATGGATCTGCAAGAGCAGTGGCAGCGGGCAGTAGATGCGGCTGAGGCCAGACCCGCCTCCCTCTCCGTTCACGACAGGTTAGAGCGTGTGCGGTGGATGCTGGAAGAACTGCAAGTGTCCCAGTTTGCGGAGCACCTGGGCACCAGTGAGAAGGTTAGCGCTACGCGGGTGCGGCGGCAGTTGGATGCAGTCTGGGGGCTGCCACAGTGAGTCCCGAACAAATTCTGCATTTGGCTGCCCAGTTGATGCGGCAGCACGGGTTAGACGGCTGGACGGTATCCCTGGATCGGGCTAGGCGCAGAGCGGGCGGCTGCCGGCAGGCTTCAAAGCAGATTACCCTGTCAGCGGTGCTGCTGCCCACCTACCCGGAAGATACCGTGCGGGACGTAATTTTGCATGAAATAGCTCATGCCCGGGTGGGGGCGACCCACGGTCATGATGCTGTGTGGCGGCGTGAGGCCGCCCGCATTGGGGCCACTCCCCGCGCGCTACTGCCAGGGGATCTTCCCGCCCCACCGGCTACCTGGGTGGGTACGTGCCCAAAATGTGCTCGCACCCGGAACCTCTACCGCGCCCCGCGCAGGGTCGTCTCCTGCGGGGCATGCAGCAAGACTTTCAGACATGACCTGATCCTCACGTGGACGCACAGGGGAAGTCCCGCCACACCCCCAGGGAAATACCGGGAGGAACTCAGTGCGTACAGGCGAAGGCACGGGCGGGCCGCCTGAACGAAGCGACCTAGGTTTGCATGCCCTGGCTGGCACGGGGAGCTCTAAGTCGCTAGCGAGAACCTGGCGGCCACTCAACACGTGGATTCAACGCTCCTGTTGCCTCTCCCCTCCACGTACCCCCAAGCATACCAGCGCATGCAAAGGGGCTGGCAGTCAAAGCGTCTGCGCGCCCTAACTGCCAGCCCCTCAGAGGTTCGATTACACTTCCCGCAGGATTGCCTCCACGGTTGCTTTCGCATCGCCAAATAGCATTTGCGTATTGTCCTTGAAGAACAGTGGGTTCTGCACACCCGCGTAACCTGTCGCCATGGAACGCTTGAAGACAATCACATTGTCCGCGTCCCATACCTTCAGGACGGGCATGCCTGCAATGGGTGAGCCAGGTTCTTCCGCAGCGGGGTTCACCGTGTCGTTAGCCCCAATCACCAGGACGGTGTCGATGTCTGCAAAGTCATCATTCACCTCATCCATTTCCATGACCACGTCGTAGGGTACGCGTGCCTCGGCCAGCAGGACGTTCATGTGTCCTGGGAGGCGCCCGGCAACCGGGTGGATACCGAACGTGACATCAACGCCGCGATCCCGCAGGGCCTTTGTCAGTTCTGCAACCGGGTACTGTGCCTGAGCGACAGCCATACCGTAACCGGGGGTGATCATCACCTTGCGTGAGTTCTTCAGCAGATCCGCGGTACCCGCAGCATCGATCTCACGGTACTCTCCCTGCTCTTCACCTTCCTCGCTAACCTGCGTTGACGTGTCGGTTCCGAATCCGCCCAGGATCACCGAAATGAAAGAGCGGTTCATAGCGCGGCACATAATGTAGGACAGGTACGCACCTGAGGAACCCACCAGGGCACCAGTGATGATGAGCAGCTCATTGTTCAGCATGAATCCTGCAGCGGCAGCGGCCCACCCCGAATAGCTGTTCAGCATGGAAACCACGACGGGCATGTCCCCGCCACCAATTGCCGCAACCATGTGCCAACCGATTAGCAGAGCAATGGCGGTCATCACGCCAAGGGGGATCCAAGCTTCGACGGTTTCTCCAGCCAGGATGAACCACACCATGAGGCCGGCAGAGATGAGGATTCCCAACAGATTCAGCAGGTTCCGGTGCGGAAGCATCAGGGGTGAGCCAGAAATCTTTCCGGACAGCTTCAGGAATGCAACGATGGAGCCGGTGAAGGTGATGGCGCCAATGAAGATTCCCAGGTAAACCTCCCCCAGGTGGAAACCGCCCAGGGAAGCTGACATGGCATCCGGATACAGAAAAGAGTTGTAACCCACCAGCACCGCGGCCAAGCCCACAAATGAGTGCAGTAGCGCGATCAGTTCGGGCATGCCGGTCATCTCAACCCGCTGTGCCTTCCAAATTCCCATTCCCGCACCGATAAGCATGGCCACGGCTATCAGCATGAGGGTAACAATGACACCCCTGGGTGGCTCTGAGGCAATTGCCAAAATGATGGTGGCGCTGACCGCAATGGTCATGCCGGCTATTCCCGCGCGGTTGCCCCGCTGGGCGCTCACATTGTCAGAAAGTCCCGACAGTGCCAGAACGAAAAGTATTGCCGCAACCAGGTAGGCCAGTTGCACAACGTGAATAAGCATATCCATTGTTTACTTACGCCCCCTTGAACATGGTGAGCATCCGTGCGGTCACGGTGAAGCCACCAAATATGTTGATAGATGCCAGCAGGATGGCGATGAAACTGATAATACTTACCGCTAGGTTGTCTGACCCTACCTGCAAAATGGCGCCCACCAGGATGATCCCGGAGATCGCATTCGTCACCGACATGAGGGGCGTGTGCAGCGAGTGAGACACGTTGGTAATCACGTAGAAACCGATAACAATTGACAGCGCCAGCACCATGTAGTTCTCAATGGCTGCCATCGGCGTGACCAGGTAGAGGGCAACAAGCAGCGTTCCGGCAAAACCGGCCCACGCACCCCAAATGGTGCGTTTGCGTGCCTCAAGGGATGCTTTCTCTTCGGGTGAGGGGCCCTCCGGCTCCTTCGGTTTCTGCGCTATCGCCGCAGCTGCCGACACTTTCACCGGTGGGGGCGGCCACAGGATGTCGCCGCCCGTTGTCACCGTGATCCCCCGGATGATCTCATCTTCCAGGTTCAGGTCAATCTCCCCGTTCTTCTCAGGGGTGAGCAGCTTCAGAAGGTTCACAATATTTTGCGCGTACAGCTGCGAAGACTGCGTGGCCAGGGCGCCGGGCAGGTCCAGGGGACCGTTGATGGTCACCCCGTTTTCAGTGAGCACCTTCTCTCCGGCCTGGGTGAGGGTCACGTTACCGCCGTTGGCAGCAGCCATGTCAACCACGACAGATCCCGGCTTCATGGCCGCAATCGCCTTGTCGTCCAAAAGAATGGGTGAGGTGCGTCCCGGAATGTTCGCAGTGGTGATCACAATGTCGGACTTCGCGGCCTCATCAGCGTACAGCGCGTTTACTGCCGCCGTTTCCTCATCCGTGAGTTGGCGGGCGTATCCGTCTGAGGATTCCTCGGCATCCCGGTGCAACCCAACGAAGCGGGCACCCATCGATTCGACCTGTTCGGCAACTTCGGGCCGTACGTCCGAGGCGATAACTTCCGCTCCCATGGACGCGGCGGTCCCAATGGCAGCTAGCCCGGCAACACCCGCACCAATAACGTAAACGCGGGCGGGAGGCATCTTCCCCGCGGCAGTCACCTGACCGGTGAATAGGCGTCCGAAGTCGGCGGCAGCCTCAATTACTGCCCGGTATCCGGCAACGTTTGCCTGAGAGGACAGCACGTCCATGGCTTGCGCGCGGGAAATGCGGGGAACCGCGTCCATCGCCATAGCGGTGACGCCAGCTTCGCGCAGCTTTTCAAGCAGTTCGGGGCTGCGGGCGGGGGATAGACGCGTGATCAGGGTGGCCCCTGAACGCATGAGTGCCAGATCCTGATCCGCGGGAGCGTCCAGGGACAAAACAATGTCGGAACCCCACGCGGCAGCGCGGTCCACCAGCTGCGCGCCGGCCTCCTCATACTGGTAGTCCGGATAGCTTGCCTGAACACCCGCTCCCGTTTCTACGCACACCGAATACCCGAGCTTTTCCAGCTTCTTCACGGTATCGGGGGTGGCGGCTACTAGCGGTTGGGAATCGGGTTCTCTGGGAACACCTATGCGCATTCCTGCTCCTTTTAATTGGTAACTAGCGCGCCGCGGCTACTCACATTTGCGCCGCAAGACACGTCAAGTCTACCCGGTTTGGTGCGCGCGTTAGCGGCCAATCGTCCCGCAAAAAGGTACGAGGAAAGGAACGGGGAACTCCCTATTCGCCTTCCCGGTCGGGCGCCACCTCACAGTAGATGCAGCGGTACAGCCTCTGATCCGGATCTGATAGTCGAAACACCTGATCCACACTGGTTTCCACCGACGTTATGCACCTGGGGTTCTTACAGCGCACAATGTTTCTCAGGGTTTGCGGCAACTCCAAGTGCAGCTTCTCTTTCAGCTTCGCGTCCTGCACAATGTTCACGGTGATCCGCGGGTCAATGTAACCGAGGGCGTCCACGTTCAGGTCAATCTGTTCATCAATTTTGATGATATCTTTCCGCCCATACTTCTTAGAAGCCACATTTTTGATGATGGCGACGGTGCTGTCCAGCTCATCCAACCCCAGCAGATAGTAGAGCCGCATGCATTCGCCGGCAGCAATATGGTCGATGACAATCCCATTTTCTACGCCGTCAATGTTCACTTTGTTTCTCCCAGCAGTTTGAGAATCAGCGCCTGCCGCACAATCATGCCGTTCTTGACCTGCTTGAAGTAGGTGGCGCGCGGATCCAGGTCAACGTCCGTAGAGATCTCGTTGACCCTTGGCAGCGGATGCAGGATGGACAGGTCTTCCCTGCCGTACCGCAACTTGTCAATGTCTAAAATGAACCGGTCTTTCAGTCGCACGTAGTCCGCTTCGTTGAAGAAGCGTTCCCGCTGCACTCGGGTCATGTAGAGCACGTCCATGTCACCCAGGTACCCTTCCAGGTCCTCGGTTTCCACATAGTTGGCCCCCGCCTGGTTGAGCATCTCCCGAATGTACCCGGGGACGCGTAGCTCCTGGGGGGAGACCAGGATAAAGGAAACCCCGGGGTAGGGCAGCATCGCGGCAATCAGAGAGTGCACGGTCCGCCCGAACTTCAAGTCGCCGCACAGCCCGACCACCATGTCCCCCAGGCGGCCCTTCTCACGGTAGATGGTGAGCAGGTCCGTGAGTGTCTGGGTGGGGTGGGCATGCCCGCCGTCTCCTGCGTTGATGACGGGAACCTGGGATCTCATGGAGGCCAGCAGCGGGGCTCCCTCTTTCGGGTGGCGCATCGCGATTATGTCCGCGTAGCAGGACACGGTGAGCACCGTGTCGGACACGCTTTCACCCTTAGCGGTTGAGCTGGCATCGGCGGTTGAGAAACCCAGCACGGACCCACCCAGGGCCTGCATGGCCGCTTCGAAGCTAAGCCGAGTCCGCGTTGACGGTTCAAAGAAGAGTGTGGCTAACCTTCTGTGCCGACAGGCATCCTGAAAGTCGGCGGGACTGGCGGCAATTAGCTCAGACTGGTCCAGAAGCCCTTGAATTTCGCCCTGCTCCAGGTCAGTAATGTCGATTAGATGTCGCATCAGTTGGATTGCTCCCATGCAGGTGGGTTGTCACGAAAACGGAGGACCGATTCGCCCTCTTCGGCCGTAATGTATCCGGCGGGCACAGCTACTTCCACCAGTGCGTCCAGGTTCGACAGGACGTGGCAGGGCACATTTTCGGCCTCTAGCCGCTGCGCTGCACGCTCCATGTTGTAGGTGAAAAGCGCCGCTATTCCCAGTACGTCAGCGCCCGCATCCCGCAGCGTTTGCACGGCCTCCAGGGAGCTGCCTCCCGTGGAGATCAGGTCCTCCACAACAACAACTTTCGCCCCCGCATCAAGTCTTCCCTCAATTTGGTTACCGCGACCGTGGCCCTTGGCTCCACCTCGAACGTATCCCATGGGTAGGTCCAGCCGTTCGGCAACCAGCGCGGCGTGCGCAATCCCTGCGGTGGCGGTGCCCATTAGGACCTGCGCATCCGGGAACTGGTCACGAATCATGGCGGCCAGGCGATCTTCTACCCGGCCGCGCACGGTGGGAACCGACAGGATCAAACGGTTGTCGCAGTAGATGGGACTCCTATTGCCAGAAGCCCACGTGAACGGGTCGGAAGGCCTGAGGAAAACGGCGTTGATCTCCAGTAGATCTGCCGCCACTTGATCGGCTACGGTCATGAGTTTTCTCCTTCAAATTCGGCCCGGCACCTGCGGTAGGCGGCCAGTGGGTTCTCTGCGCGGGTGATGGGCCGGCCCACCACGATGAAGTCTGCCCCGTCGGCGCGCGCCTGCTGCGGGGTGGCGATCCGCACCTGGTCGCCCACGTCCCCGTCGGCGAAGCGAACGCCCGGGGTGACGGTGAGGAAGCTGTTTCCGCACAGCTCTTTCACGGCAAGAACTTCCCGTGGGGAGCAGACAACTCCATCCAGGCCGGCGCGTGCCGCATTTTGTGCGTACGAGGCAACCACGGCTTCTACCGGACGATCGATGAGTAGTTCGTCGGTCATCATTTCCTGACTGGTTGACGTCAGTTGGGTGACGGCAATGAGGAGGGGGTGCGTCCCATCTTCCCGGGTGAGTCCCTCTTTGGCCGCTTTCATCATGGCGCTACCACCCGCCGCGTGCAGGTTCACCATGTCAACGTCCAGGTCGCGCAGAACGGCCATGGCGGACTGAACGGTGTTGGGGATGTCGTGCAGTTTCAAGTCCAGGAAAATACGGTAACCCTCCTGTTTTAGTCGGCGCACCAGCGCGGGCCCAGCCCCGTAGAAAAGTTCCATCCCCACTTTAAGGTAGGGCTTCTCACCGGGAAGCCGACTGAGGAATTCATCCAGTTTGGCTTCCGTGGGAAAGTCGGCGGCAACTATTACTGCGCGTTCGTTCATGCGTATTCCCTATCCTCTGTTCGTAGATACGCCCACAATGTCCTGCAGGCTTTCAATCCGGTACCGCTCCATCACTGCGGGGAGGTCGTCCAGGATTTGGGGGATCACCCGCGGGTTCACCAGGCTTTCCGTTCCCACCTGCACGGCGTCAGCCCCGGCCATCATCATTTCCACCACGTCCGTCGCGGTGGCCACCCCGCCGGCTCCCATAATTGGAAGCCCACTGGCCTGACGTACCTGGTAAATCATGCGGAGGGCGACGGGGAATATGGCGGGGCCGGACAGCCCTCCCATGGTTCTAGCGATTACGGGCCGGCGGGTCTTTGGGTCCACGCGCATGCCCTGCAGCGTGTTGATGAGGGTGTAGCCGTCGGCACCAGCCTGCTCCACAACCCGAGCCAATTCCACCACGTCGGTAACGTTGGGGCTCAGCTTCACGAAGAGTTTCGACTTGGTGACAACTTCCCGTACCTGCCGGGTTACCTCTTTGAGTGCGTGCGGGTCCACGCCGAAAGCTAGGCCTCCGCCGTCCACATTGGGGCAGGAAACATTGAGTTCAATGATTTCGCCGTGACCGTCGGCCTTCGCGCAGCACTCCACGTATTCGTCAATTGCGAAGCCGCTAATGTTCAGCACTATTGGCTGGTGGTAAAACTTCTTTAGCTGTGGAACTTTTTCGGCCAGCACCGCGTCTACACCCGGATTTTGCAGCCCAATCGAGTTGATCATGCCTGCCGGGGTTTCTGCCACGCGGGGCGTCGGGTTTCCCAGCTGGGGTTCCCGGGTGGTGCCCTTCAGCGCGGCGGCGCCAAGAATATTGGGGTCGTAGAAATCTAGAAATTCATCACCGAACCCGAAGCATCCCGAGGCAGGAATGAGCGGGTTCTGCAGGGGAACCCCAGCCAGGTTTACTGAGAGGGATCCGTTTGCGGCTACCATTGCAGTTCCTTCCTGGTAAAGACGGGACCTTCTTTGCAGACGCGGCTCATGCCGGACTCCGTGGGTACCACGCAGCCAACGCAGGCGCCGAACCCGCAGGCCATTCTTTCCTCCAGGCTGAACTGGGCCGGGATGGTTGTCTCATTCGCCAGCGCGGTCAGCATGGCGGTGGGTCCGCACGCGTACAGCTGGTCGTAACCGTTCAGGTCGGTGGGCGCATCGGTGACGAAGCCCGCGGTTCCCTGGCTTCCGTCAGCCGTGGTGATGAGGACCCGGGCCCCCAGTTGTTCCATTTCGCGGGCCAGGTAGACTTCCTGGGCCGAACCGAAGCCCAGGATGACGGTTGGTTCTTGACCTGCAGCAACCAGTTCGCGGCACAGTGCGTGAAGGGGCACGACTCCCACCCCTCCACCGACAATTAGGGGTCGCTGAGCCGCAGCCGCGTTGAAACCGTTTCCAAGCCCGGTGAGGACGGAGAGTTCGGTTCCCACCGCGATGTCCGTGAGCGCCCTGGATCCCTCCCCCAGTTCCTTGTAGATCAGCTGCAGTGAGCCGGGTGCCCAGTCGTAGACCGAAAAGGGCCTGCGCAGGTAGTATCCGGGGATCTCTACGTTCACGAACTGTCCGGGGCGCTGCTGTGCCGAGCTGTCTCCGCTGAGCGTGAGCCTCCAGGTGGCGGCAGCAATCCGGGTGTTCTCCGTGACGGTGAATCCGTGTACCTCCCTCATTGGAACAGTCCCTGCGGGTCCCACACAGGGTCACCCTGGCAGACGGTGAGGTCCACCGCGCCGTACAGGTCGCGTCCTGCAAACGGTGTGGCCCGCCCCTTGGAAAGGAATTTTTCCGGGTCCAAAGGTTCGTGGAAAGTAGGGTCAAACAAAATCAGGTCCGCGTATTCGCCGGGTATGATGGTTCCCCCGCCCAGCTGGAAGCGACTTCGGGGGGACGTGCACATGACGTCCACCAGACGTTCCATCCCAAAAATCCCAGGACGCACAAACTGGGTGTAGATTACGGCCAGGGAGTTCTCTACCCCCACCACCCCGTTTGCTGAGTCCTCCAGACCGCCAGCTTTTTCCTCGGCCGAATGTGGGGCGTGATCCGTGGCCACCATGTCTATGGTTCCATCCGCCAGCGCGGCCGCCACTACCTGCCGGTCGCGTTCGCTGCGCAGGGGCGGATTCATGCGGAACCGGCCGTCCTCTTCCAGCATGTCATCGGAAAGGGCAACGTAGTGGGGGGCTGTTTCAGCGGTTACGGGCAGACCCGCCTGCTTTGCTTGCCTGATTAGCTCGACAGACCGCGCGGTCGACAGGTGACAGGCGTGATATTGGCATCCGGTCTCAGCCACTAGTTTCAGGTCCCGTTCCAGTTGAGCCCATTCGGACTCACCAGGTTTCCCCGCGTGTCCGTGCTTGCGCGCATACTCGCCGTCGTTGATGTAGCCATCTCCGGACAGCTCCAGGTCTTCCATGTGCTGGGCAACGATGCCCCCGGCAGCGGCCACGCCGGCCATTACCTGTACCATCCGCGCTTCCGACTGCACCCCGAAGCCATCATCACTGAACCCGATTACGTACGGCTCCAGAGCCGCGTAGTCAAGCACGTCTCCGGTCCCAGTCCCACCCTTCGTGAGGCAGGCGTAGGGGAACACCTCTATTAGTGCGTCCTGCTGGTACGCCTGGATCTGCTCTAGTAGTTCAGGCAGGTTATCGGGGGGAGGGGAAACGTTTGGCATGGCCCCAACGGAGGTAAACCCACCCCGCGCTGCCGCGGCGGTGCCGGTAGCAATGGTCTCTTTATAAGAAAAACCGGGTTCTCGCAGATGAACGTGAATATCTGCTAAACCCGGAAGGATATATTTGCCGGTTATATCAACCGCGCGGTCGGTGGGGTGGGGCTCAAGGCGCTTCCCTAACTCCACCAAACCCTGGTCGTCAATGCGCAAGTCCAGTCGGTGGAAAGTTCCCGCTTGAAAGACTTGGCCGCCGTGTAACAAAACGCTCATGTTTCACACTCCCGGTCAAAGGATCCTGGTTGGAAGATCCGCGTTAGCCTACCGCGCGGAAGAACCGCCCGGCAACTCCAGTTTACGGGGCAAGGCCACTAGCAGTCAGAGAAGACCAGGTTTTTCACGTAGGCTCCCATCTCATATGCGGAACGCCACACTGCGCGGAGGATCCCACCGCGAGGCTTGGAAGCGGCTCCGTATACATGACCCGCGTAGCATCCTTCCATCAGCATCTCCGCCCTAGCCAGGTGGGACCGCTCTGTGACCACGACAACGGAGTTCCAATCCTGCTCTTTTGCCAGCTGCACGAAGCCGCTCACCTCTCCAACCGTCGTGTTCGGGTGGGGCTCTATGCAAAACGTCCGGTAGCTGCCGTAATCGGTGTCGCACTCTTCCAGCCAGGCACCATCCTTAAACTGCAAGGAATCATTTGGATCCCTCATGCGCTGTACGCGTGAAGAGACCGAAATAACCAGGTTGTTGCTGATCCCCTGCTGCGCCAGCTGCCTGCCCAGCTGCTGGCGGTCATCTCCGTAAGACAGAACCAAGATGGCATCAGCGTGTTCGGGCACGTCGACCCGGGGATTCCAGATCACCCACTGCATCATCGCTACTGCCGCCACAAACACCACCCCCACCACTATTTTCCAGCGGGATGGACCACTGCGTTTTCCGGGGATACCCATATGGACCAGGATAGACTTGAAGCGGACCCAGGGAAACTGGGGACCCACGCTCTAGGAGGATGTTTCACGTGAAACAAGGACCGACAGATGGCTTTACGGAAAAGATCCAGGTGGCGGGTGAAGACCTGCTAGACCGGGTCAAAGAGCTGGTGGCACAGGGCAATGTTCGGCGGCTAACCGTGCGGAACAAGTCAGGCAAGGTCCTGGTTCAGATTCCCCTCAACCTGGGGGTTGCGGGTGGTGGCGTTGCCGTCCTTGCGGCGCCGTGGCTGGTTGTGCTGGGTGGGATCGCCGGGCTGCTCAGCGACGTCACGGTTGAGGTTGAGCGGACAGACATCATCGATGTGGAGTCCATTATCATTGACGTGGATGAGCAGAAGGACTAATCACCCCTGTTCTGCGCCAAACCAAGCGTTGAAGTAGGCGTAAAAGTACAGGTTCCCCACGGAGGAACAGTCGTTGGCGTTTCCTTCAAGGACCGCTAAATTCGGCTGGTAGGGAGTGTAGTTGTACAGTCCTGCGGTCGCGTAGTTACTTATCAACACCGGTTCCGTGCCGCAGCTTGAGCTGGGGTGGAAACTCACCTCATTCACCATGCCCGGCACTATCCGGTACTCGCCCGGCTCATTGGCATAGCGACGCAGCTGACGCGAAGCGTAATAGGTTTGCTTCCCGAAGCCAAAAAACTGCGGGTCGCAGTTAGCGGTGTCGGGACAGCCGTAACCCATCGCAATCGCGTACCTGTCAGCGTTGAGCCTGGCACCGGACGCCGTCAGTAATCCCTGTTCCTTCTGAAGCATCACCAGCAGCACCTGAGGGTTAACGCCGCAGCTAATTGCCGCTTCGTGAATGATTTGTGCGGCGCTGCGGTCCTGGCCACCCTCAAACTCAAAGCAGTAGT